>Ga0163144_10005633_pt1 | contig 27838 bp, 23 predicted proteins | sample OliLak19BULKMAT1_FD_123175 | JGI IMG/M metagenome (GOLD analysis project Ga0163144, IMG submission 123175) | Freshwater microbial mat bacterial communities from Lake Vanda, McMurdo Dry Valleys, Antarctica - Oligotrophic Lake LV.19.BULKMAT1 | ecosystem: Environmental > Aquatic > Freshwater >... | reverse complement strand
TACCAAGCCGCAAAGGGCCCTCTCTCATAGCGTTCGACTTTGCCCACCTAACGGACACTGGCGCGGAGTACGTCACAAAAACAATCGTGGCGCCATTGCTTACTGGCCGCCAGCTCTCTAGCGCTGCGGCACTAGCGCCACCCTGAATTGGTGGGAGTTCAATTTCTACTAACCCCTCCGACGCCCAGCAGATTTCTTTCCAGCGCCCAATGCCCTATACACAGCAGATGGTTCAATCGCTCATTCTTCTGCTTTCGCTTTTCAGCGTCTTGGCGTTTTCTCATCCCGGCAGCAACGGCCACAAACACCCCGCGCGTTTGCAACCGAAATTCGACGTCAAAAAGACCACGGCTGGCACCGAGACCGTCTTCCTTGGTGCACAACCGGCTGCCGCTGCGAAATATGATTGGTACACATCCGACATGCACATACACGCCACTGGATGCAGAACAGAAACTAGTCCCAGTTCCACTACCGCTTTCATCAAAGAAAATCTCAAAAACGCTAGTACCAACGTCGGCGACATCCTGATTTGGGGCGATCAGAAATCTTATATTCTCGACGCGCCCAATTTTCGCGGCACTCAGGATGATCCGCTTTCCGATGCGACTCAGATCCTTCATTGGGATCTAGAAATTTCGCAGCTGCCTGGCTCCACCCTCGGCCATCAAACGCTTCTTAATCTCTCGGATCTCAACTTGTTCAAATCCAAAACTTCCCAACCCAGCTACCCCAACTATCCCGGCAAAAATTATCTTCTCCCTAACTACGCTTGGGGACACGCGCAGGGGGCTCTCGTTGGCTATCCCCACGCCGAAGACTGGGACAAAACCGTCTATGACCCAAACCAAATCACCTCCGACATCGCACCTCGCGCACTGCCCTGGGACATCGTCTCCGAACGCGTCGACTTCTTAGCGACGGAATATATCAATCACCCCAATCATCTTTGGCTTTGGTACAGCATGCTCAACGCCGGATTTCACATCGCACCCGCCGCTGGCAGCGATTATCCTTGCTTCGAGGGGAAAATTGGCCGCGTCCAAACTTCGTTTCCTCTCGCCAAGGGATCCAAGCTCACATTCCAGTCGTATATCGACGCCATTCGTGGCGGGCGCACCGTCGTGAAAGAAAATCCTGCGGAAATTACCGTTGCGCCCGATGGTTCCTTAACCACGACCTACTTCGACATGCGTGTCGCCGGGCAGCCGCTAGGTTCTGAAGTCACACTCAGCGGCGATAGCGGCACTGTAAAAGTAGAAGTCGACGCTGCCGGCACGAAGGGAAATAAAATCGGTCTAGTTAAAAACGGCGAAATCGTCGCTACCGCGGATATTTCTCCCGGCATCAAAACCTACACGTTCCACGTCGCCTTCGAAAAAAGCGGCTGGCTCGCCGCACTCACCGTCGATGCGCACACTGCTGCCACTTTCGTTCTCGTCAATGGCTGCGATATCCGACTCGATCCAGCTGCTGCACGAAAATGGGCCAATTACGTAAGCCTACTTCCTGACTTTGGCGACACCGCCAATCCCTTCGGTACCGACCAGGGAGTTGCCATCGCAAGCATCGCGCGCGCAGCTGGCATCTGGCGCCAAATCGCCAGCGAAGGCGAAGCCCGCACTTGCATCCCGCGCTCGCGAAACCGATTTGCCCGATAGGCTGTTACAAACCGCAACGCATTCCGCCTTTTCCAGCTCAGAGACCATCGCCGATCCCTAAAGAGCAGGGCAGGCCAAGGCTCGCCTCAGCGATGCGTTCTCCAAAATAATATCTATCCGCAACCGCCCCGGCGGATGCCCGCGGCTTGGCACCATCTCGCAACGCGAATTCAATGCCGCCACGGCCATCGCCACGCGTTCTGCTATCGGCGCCCGCTCCAACCACACTGCCAAACCTTCCGCGCTCCAATGATCCGCAATCAGCTCCCGCGCATGATCCGACACCGGCTCCGCCCGGCCACCCATTGCTGGCCACAGCTTGTGTACAGGTAACCGTTTTTCCCACGCGCGCACTAATGGCCCATAGACATTGGCGAAGTACTTATCATCGAGCGAATGCCCTAATTCATGCAGCATCGTCGCCGTCGGACGGTATTGCTTCGCGGCCTCGTCATACGCTGTCGAATAAAGCCGCGGGCACGCCATCACCACATGCCCCACGCGAACGCTATTGGCCGCCAATCCGGTCACCAGGTCCACGCCCGGAGTCTCTAACTTCACACCTCTATTAAACGCCGTTTTGCGCCAGCCATCCGCTCCACACAAATCCAAAAAAGCCTCAAATAAATCGCGAACCCATTGCCCCTCAACCTGCACCTCGCCGACAACAGCGCGCTCGAATGCTAAAAACCGCGTGGCAAATACCCGATTGATCATTTCATCGCGAACAGCAGCCCCATAACCCTGCCGCTCAATTGCTTGCTTCATTAATTCTTGGTGTTCGGCAAAGAACTCACGCAATTGCAGCTCGTTGAGATCCATCTCGTGCCGCAACCGGCGATAGTAAACGCGCGAGGCCTGCTCAAAATCCTTAAACTCCTGGGCATCGGCAAAGGGCAGGGGCGTGGGATCTGCCACTCGCTTCAAGGCCGCGAGCACTCCTCTATTACTAGTAAACGAAATCTCTGTTTCCTTCAGCGCACCCGCCGTCCAAAGCGCCTGTAATTCACGCCTGCGTTCAGCTGCACTTTGCGAAAAAGCGCATACAGAATCAGCAGGCGTACTACAAATATCGGCGAAGCTCGCACTGGGCGCGCTCAGCCCCCAAAAACTACCGAGAAAAATCCATGCGGCAAGTCGGTCTCTGGTTCCCATGTATTCCGTAGGAGTACTCAGGGTTTCCGCCTACAGCAAGCGGATCCCAACTGTCTGTGTCGTTGACACCCGACAGGGGAATGGCAGCAATTTTTGTCGCTCTCGTCACTACTCACCACTGCTTCACGCGAGTGAGCGTAGTCGGCCGGTTGGCTTACCCTTTGCACATTAAGCTTTTCGGATGGAGTACGCGTGCCCAATCGCGGGTAGCCGACCATCAAAGGTTTTGGTTGGTAAGTGTGGAAGCAGTTTTTTTGTTGTTGTGGAGTGACCATGATGAAGTTCGATAAAACGATCAAGTTGGCTAGTATCAGCGCCCTAATCCTCGTTTCGACGATGAGTTACGCCGCTTCTAGCGATTACAATTTTCCAACTAGCGCAAGCTTGAGCGCAGCTGGCGCAGACGCCGGTAAGGTGATTGTCGCTGGCAGCAAGCGTGCTGCAGTCGGCAACGCAGACTCGCTCGAAGAAGCAGTCGGCGCCCTTGAAGCTGATTTAGAGCAACAAGGCATCGCTACTAAAGCTAGCGAGGAAGAAGAAGGTTTACGCGGTAAGATCAAGAACTGGACTGAGCGCCTTGGCAAAGTCGGTTCGATCGACGGTTTGTTCGGCAAATTGAAACAGAGCCAAGCTGCTAAGCGCGAAAAAGATTTGAAGAAGAGCGCTGCTGAAGTTGCGAAGTTGCCTTCGCAAGCTGCTGCCGCTTCGAACTTTAATTTCAATTTACCAGCAGATGCTACGAAGTCTTGCACCAAGGGTGTTAACACCACTGGCCTGCAGCAAGAAGCTAACAACTTCATGACTGGCCCAGTGAAGCGCATGACCGATGCTTTCGTCGCTTTGGTTGGTGCTGAAGGCAAAAAGTTGGCTAAGAACAAAGAAAAAGAGCTCTTTGCTTCTATCGCAGCCGCGAAAAAAGATCTTGAGAAGCAAGAAGACCCAGCAATCCTCGAAATCTTGAATTCTGAGTTTCCTTTCGGTGCAGACCAAACCACTTGGGATGAGCGCAAGAAGTTCTTGGAAGCTGCGAACAAGTCTAAGAAGAACGAATTCACTAAAGCTGTTATCGCTTTGATGGAAAAACATGCTCCAGGCTTAGTGAAAGCTAAGACGGACAAAGCTTTGATGGCACAAATCACTGCTGATTACGCAGCGGATTGGGAAAAGATTCGTCAAAACTTCGAGAACACAGCGGTTGCTTCTGCACAAGCAGGTCACAAGAACTGCACAGTGCTCGCTGCTCAAGCAGGTTCCTCGTTGTTCCAGTCTGAAAAAGACCAACAGCAAAGCTCTCTCGGTGCAGCGGCTAGCCCGTTTGCTCAGTTAGCATCGCAATTAGGCGGAGCGGTTGCACAAACCTTCCCACCTTCTTCGGCTGCTGCTCGCGCAATGGATATGTTGACCATCGGCTACCGCGGTAGCTTGAACATGGTTCCAGTCATCACCCAGTACTCGGGAATGATTTCGAACATGGTCAATGAGCTCCAGTGCACGGACAAGACTCCACAAGTACAACAACTTGTTGGTCAGCCTCTGAAGAACGTGATTGCGGATGTCACTTCTGCTGATGAAAAGACCTTAGGTACGAAAGTACGCGCTATTAACGACGCAATGGCCGGTGCAATGAATCAAGTACAGTTGTTGTTCAACAACCCGAACGATCCAGACAGCACGGTCACTGGTTCTTGCGAAATTGCGCAAGACACTAAGCGCCAACTCGACCAGTTTGCTACGACCGTAAGCGGTGCTGCTGCTAACAAGCCACAGCCTGGCGGCGCTCGCGGCGGTGCAGTGAATCCTGCGATTCACCAACAGCCACAAGGCTAATCGTTAGCTAACGCATTGAATCAATCTTAAGATGCCCGTTGGACATTCCAACGGGCATTTTTCTTGGTAGATTGCCTCTTTGGAGGCAATCATCATGCGAGTTAAAGGATTTGGTGTTATTGGAGCAGGCTCTATGGGCAACGGGATTGCTCAAGTCTCGGCTCAGGCAGGTTTTCCCACGGTTCTATTCGATATCGGCACAGCGCAATTAGATCGCGCTAAAACCACCATTCAAAAGAGTCTTCAGAAGTTAGAAGAGAAGGGCAAGCTGAAGGAAACAGGCGCCGCAATTTTTGGCCGCATTGTTTTCACCACTTCTCTCACTGATTTAAAGACCTGCGATTTCGTTGTCGAAGCAGCGTCTGAAAATCGCGAAGTGAAATTTAAGCTTTTCCAACAGCTCGATGAATTGCTGGCAAAAGATGCAGTGATTACCACCAATACTTCTTCGATCTCGATTACCGAAATTGCGGGTAAGACCAAGCGCGCGGATAAAATCGCGGGCATGCACTTTATGAACCCAGTGCCGATTATGACTCTGGTCGAAGGCATTCGTGGTCTGGCAACGAGCGATGCCACATTTCAACATGTGCGCGCAGTTTCCGAAGCTATGGGCAAAACATTTATCGAAGCAAAGGATGCTCCAGGATTCGCTGTGAATCGCATCTTGATGCCGATGATCAATGAAGGCTTCTTCGCATTGAACGAAGGACTGGCCTCCGCAAAAGATATTGATACGGCATTGAAGCTAGGTTGCAATTTCCCAATGGGACCATTGGAACTGGCGGACTTCGTCGGTATCGACGTGTGCCTGTCGGTTTGTGAAGTCTTGCACCGCGATTTAGGCGATCCGAAATACCGTCCATCTCCTTTGATGCGCAAATACGTCGAAGCAGGATGGCTGGGTAGAAAATCTGGACGCGGAGTCTATGTCTACTGATAACCAAACAGAATTCGACCTCTTAACGTTAAAGGGTCGAAATCTCGAGAGCGCTATAAAGCAGGTTCAGGCCAAGACCCCGCCGCTGTGCACACTCACATGTGGCGCGGGTTCTATGGCTGAACTCAAGGATGTTCTCTGCCGTTTGCGCGCAGAGGGCGTCGCGTTTCTGGTGCTTTTGACAGACGGTTCGGAATCCGTCGATGAATCAGAGACGCTCAAGGTCTTTGCAACTTTGCGCGATTGGGATCAGCTCCTGGTCCGTAACATTTTAGAACTTTGCATCGGCTGGATCCCGGCTGCGTACCATGATGTTTTGCGACTGGAAGCAAAGACAGAATTGAAATGGTTTGAGCAGTGGCAATCAGCGATAATTGATCCGCGCATTCACCGCTATCCGGCGTTGCCATGGCGTAGTTTCCTGCGAAAAATTAACGCCGAAAACTACGAATTCATCTCGGAGCTAATGGATTTAACTTTAAAGCCGGCAACACCGGCGACTCAACAAGCCACCGCAGAGCGCATCAAGGCCTTCCTAGAAGCTAAAAAGAAAACCATCTGCATCTTCCCCAAACGCTGGAACTAAAAGGTGCCCATCTACTTTTCGGCCGGAAAAGAGCAGGGTGTCTTTACTCAGCAATCAGTTTGCTAATTGCTAGGCGCTGCTCACGGCGTTTCTCAGCTGCTTTGAGTTTGCGTTTTTCTTCTGGGGTATTCGCCTGGAACGCTGGCACGCGGCGAGGGCGACCGAATTCGTCAATGGCCACGTAAGTCAAATATGCAGAAGTTGCGCGGCGGACTTCGCCCGTAAAAGTGTTCTCTGCATCCACCAGAATCTCTGTCTCCATGGAGGTCTTGCCAGCATAAGTAATGTTGGCCTGAATGCGAACTGTGTAGCCGATTTTGATCGGCACAATGAAATGCATGTAGTCGATCGATACCGTAACAACCGGCGAGCGCGCATATCTTTGCGCTGCAATTGCTCCGGCTATATCCACCCAGCCCATTACAACTCCGCCGAATATCGTGCCGAGTGCGTTAGTGTGCGAAGGCAATACTAGCTCAGTCATCGTCACAGTAGAATCACTCGGATGAGCGGTAGCAGGCGGCTCCACTTTTGGAAAATTACTGATCTTTTGTTGCGGAGGCGGTTTGGCTTTTTTGCTTTTGGATTTTTTTCCCATGCGACAAAATTACCACATGCCAGAAGGCGGGGACACCCGGCTCTTTTCCGGCCGAAAAGTAGATGGGCACCTACCAGTAAAAAGAGAGGATGAGGAAATAGTGGAACGTGGCGCCTAGGAGTACGAGGGAGTGCCAGAGTTCGTGGTAGCCGAACCAGCCTTCGAAAAGTTTTGGGCGTTCATAGGTGAAGATGACAGCGCCGATGACATAGGCGATTCCTCCACCGACGAGCAGAATAAAGCGGTCTGTTGGGAGTGCCAAGATGTCTTGGTACCTCACCACAATTGCTAGGCCCATGATCACAAACAAGCCTGTGCGAACTACGCGGTGTTGCAGCAGCCGTGGCAAGCTCTCTTGAAAAAGCGTGTAGAGAATTCCCAGAATCGACACAGTCCAAATGGCAAAAATTAACGTGAGCTGCCAGCTCTCGGGAACAGCGCGCAAGATAAAGGGCGTGTAGCTGCCCGCAATAAAGAGATAGATGCTGAAGTGATCAAGGTTGTTGAAGAAGAGCCGCATTCGCGGAGAGAGATGAAAGCCATCGTCGAGAAAGTGCACCGTGGAGCTAGCCGCAAACACCATGAAGCCTGTTACGATAAACGCGACGCAGGCCCAGAAATCTTCCACCCCTGCCTTATAAGCGAGTGGCAAAAGAAACGAAGCGCCGAGCAGAATGAGAAATGCTCCAACGGCATGTAATTGCGCTGCGATTGTCCTTTGCCAGAGCAATCGTAGAGAGTGGTCGTCGCGCAATCGAATCACTACTAACCTCAGTAAATCTTAACGGCGATTGCGCGAAGGGGCGGCTAGCTGGCTAGCAGAGGCTCGATTCGGTCGCCGTTTTTGGTATTCATCAACAAAGCGAGAGTGTTTTTCGTAAGTTTCGGAAAACAGATGCTCGCCGCGATTATTACCGACAAAATATAAGTAGTTCGAGGACGCGGGGGCAAGTGTTGCGCGTATGGCGTCAAGACCCGGGCTGGCTATGGGTCCAGGCGGTAGCCCCTTAATCACGTACGTGTTGTACGCGGTTTTTTCGCTTAAATGCTTCTTCTTAATATTTCCGTCGTAGTTGGTGATGCCGTAAATAATCGTCGGATCGCTTTGTAGGCGCATTCCCTTTTTGAGTCGATTGTGGAACACCGATGACACCAACGGCCGCTCATTCGCGTTGCCCGTTTCTTTTTCAACGATGGAAGCAAACGTCACCACTTGTTCCATCGTCATACCGGAAGCTCGGATCTGATTGCGCAGGTCATTGTCCAGCTTCGTTAAAAACCGCTGCACCATGCGATCCAAAATTCGCTCTTCGCCATCTACTTTGGAGAAGTTGTAGGTGTCTGGAAAAAGATAGCCCTCAAGGCTTGGGCTCTTAAAGTTGTATTTTTTCGCTGCATCTGGCGAAAGTGCCAGTGCGGCGAATCGATCGGCTAAGACGAGTCCCGATTGCTGCAATAGCAAGGCAATCTGTTTAACGTTGAAGCCTTCCGGAATAGTAACCGGGTGCACAATCGGCTCTTGGAAGTAGAGCGCTGTAATCGCATCTAGCCACCAACCACCTTTTTGAAAGCGAAATTCGCCGGCTCGTACGCGTTTAGCACCGCCGGTAACAGCGAGTACGCGCCGAAACATTCCAGGACTAGAAATAATCTCCCGGTCTGCAAGCAATTGAGAAACGCTCCGCAACGTGGAGCCACGCGGAATTACTAATTCCACTGTGTTTTCCGCTGACGTGCCTTTCATCAAGGACGCAAAAAATAAAAACGCCACAAAAACTAGCCCAAAAAAAATATAGAACAGCGGGCTAGAGAATAGGCCAGACTTAGGTTCTTCGGGATAGGGAGGTCTCTTCATTTGTGCTCCATTCTACCATACCGAATATAGGTTTATGAGCGTTGAGGCAGTGGGGAAACCCAGCGTTTCAATGCCCACCACATTTCCAAATACGACGGGAAACGACTGAGCAAACCGCGGCGGAGTAAGAGGTCCTGCGGATTGGGTTTAGCAAACCAGCGGGCCGAATCGCCGCCGCTTAAAAATCCTAGTACGGGAATCTCCATGGCTTGCGCAAGATGCAACGGCCCAGAATCTACTGCCACCACTGCATCCATTTTTTCAAAACAAGCGGCAAGCACGCGGAACCTGGGTGGCGACACGATATGAAAACGTGCGTTGGATTTCTCAGGCAAAAGTGCCGCAGCCGCTTCTCGTTGCGACTCAGGGCAATACACCACCCACTCAATAGAGTCGGCCTTCGTCGATAGCTTGTGCAGTAATTTTGACCAACGCTTAAGCGAGTGACTGCGCTGGACTGTGCCCGCAAAAGGGCAAATGCCAATGCGTCGCTGATCGGTTGCTGGCAAAAGCTTTTCAGCTTCCGCACGATCTTCCAGGGTCAGAACTGGCGCGCCATTGGTCTTCCCTAAAAAAGCTGCCACGTCGCATTCAAAAGCACTCGAGAGAATATCTGAAATATTGCGGGTCTCATCTCTTCCAGCGGGTGCTGATTCGGGCAACTGCACCACATTCAGATCAGGAGACGTGTGCGAATCCCAATCTGTTTTCGCGATGCTAAATTTGCGAAGTGCAGGCACTAGCGAAACCAATCGGTCGACGTCCGAAAACGAATCACAAAGCAGATTTACGGCTACAGAAAAGCTAGTCGGCATTCCACCGGCCAGTAGATAGCCGCGCAAGCGCGCCGGCCGCCACTGCTGCCATTGATGTGGAAGCTCATGATTAATCACACCGGGTTCGGTCTCAAATAAGCTGGAATTATGCTCGGAAGAGAGAATGTGGATTTCTAAATCCGGACGAGCCAAGCGAAGCGCGCGCAAGGCAGGGAGAGTCTTAATCGCGTCTCCTGCTTTGTCTGGTCTCAATAAAAGAATGCGCGCTTCAGACATTAGGCATTTCTCCGTGGAAATGGAATTTCCGCATTTGTCGGCTGAACCGTTTCAGCTTCCCAAGAAGCGATGGGGTACGTGCATTGCTGCCACGCCGAGCGTCCCATGGGGCGACCGTTTCCGCTTTTCTTCAAGCCGCCTGCGGGCAATTCGTAAGTGCTCGTTAATGTCGGAATATTCCAGTGAAGTAAACCGACTTTTGCATCCGCAGCGAAACGGCCGAAAATCTCGCGCTTTTGCGAGTACACGGATCCGACGAGACCAGTGGCTGGATGATTCACAATTTCAACTGCTTCATCCAAGTCGGACACTCGATAAATCGCGGCGTTGGGCCCAAATATTTCACTGCGTTGGTAAGTGCTCTTAGGATCTGGCTTGGCGACCACGTGAATCGATGGCGAAACGTAATAACCTTTTTCTTCTCGCTCTAAATGCTTGCCGCGCATGATCTCTTCACAGCCGTCGCGTAATGCGATCGCTTGAAAGCGAACATAATTTTCCATCGCGTCCTGGCTCATAAGAGGCCCCAGGAATGCGCCATCGCCATTGAGCCCAGAGCCCACCGTGCATTTTTTTGCCAAGGCGTGAAACTCAGTGACGAAGCGATCAAAAATCTTATCGTGTACGAGAATGCGACTTGCGGTAGTGCGGCGCTGTCCCGTCGTTTGAAATGCGCATACCAGCGCGTGTTCCAAAGCTTTATCGAAATCGCAATCGTCCCATAGCACCATCGCGTTTTTGCCGACCATCTCTAAAACAGCGGTCTTCCAAAAATCACTCGCAACTTGTTTGCGTAGATTTAAACCGGTTTCGTAAGATCCCGTGAAGAACACCACGTCGACATCTGCATGGCAGGCAAGGCGACGCGCGATTTCTGGATCGCCGTGCACAATGTTCCATGTGCCTGCAGGTAAGCCCGCTTCGTGAGCCAGCTCCGCCAAGCATTGGCCGACAAAAGGAGCATGACGACTCGATTTTAAAATCACCGCGTTGCCGTGCAACAGCGCCGGAATCAAGTACGCATGCGAATCCAACACAGGTTGAATGGCGGGAGATACGACGACAGCCACACCACGCGGGTGAGTGCGGATGGTCGCTTTTAGCGAATCCTTTTCGGCAATCGCGTGCTCCATCGAATTCTGTGGCAAAAGATTTAAGTAGAAATCAATGAGGCGAATAGTCTCAGTGACCTCTAGGCGCGTTTCCCAGAGCGGTGTGCCAATCTGCTCGGTGATGGTGCGGGCTACGGTTTCTGAATGCTTCTTTAAAACGTCGCGGTAGCGGGCAACGGCTCCCTGACGGTCTCCCGTGGAGAGTCGGCTCCAGGCAGCGCAGCTCTTGCGTGCGGCGGCTACTGCTTCATTCACTGCTTCGTAGCCAAACGGGCAACGGACAGGCGGTGTTCTTAAATCGCCGGGATTGATGCTGGTGATTTCACCGTTCGCGTCTTTGACGGGGACAAACTGTCCCAAAATATAATTTCCGCGAAAAGGTTTTAGTGCGCTGGTCATGAAGTGCCTTCCTTAGCAGTGGAGGACTGGATTTAACACAATGATAATCAGTGCGAGTCTTGCTGGGAAGGGCTGTCAATCGGCATGACGTACACTGGGTCTCCAGCCGAAAGCTGCATAGCTTCCAAAACACTCTTGTGCACACGGACACCACCGCGCGCGAGCTCTACGCCGGTTTGGACCGCGCGGAATTCGGAATCAGCAAAACTGCCAAGCAGCACCAGTGTTTTGCCGCGCTTCTTCAACGGCTCGCGCTGGATTTTGGCTTTCTTTGTATCGTGGACGATAGAAATTTTGTCGGTCTCCGCCCAATAATGCGGACCGCCATCAAACGGATCGATGTGTTCTTTCCAGCGAAAGCCGATGCTCTCGAGCATGTGCTTTACTGGCTCGGCCCCTTTGCCGACTTTGCCAATTGCATCGCGCGCCTCGCCCGATAGCAGACAGGTATAAATATCTTCTTGAGGATAGAGGCTCGTGACGAATTCCTTATTCTTTCGCGAAAGCATGTCAGCTTCTTCGTAAGACAATCCGGTGAATCGTCGGCCAAGGGCTTCCCATAAAACGCTCTCGCCACTATCTGTCAGCGGCGGCATCAGCTCGCTCAAAATATGATTCTTAAAAGATCGGCGCTTCATCTTTATAAAGAGGAAACGCGCGTACGACAGTTGTCGACCAAGCTTGTCCTTGTGCTTGCGGTAATTGGGATTGATGACCAGGCCGCCGATTTCTGTTGGGCCGTCTGCATCAAAGCGCAAGCGAAGAACTTTGTGAATGAGTCCAAAGTGAATGGTCTCGCTGTATTTGTGCAGCTCTCTTAGCTGCAAGTACATGTGCGGAGACGATGGGCTACCATGCCGGGCGATAACCATCGAGGTTCCTAAAATGGAATTATCCTCGGGGTTCTCCATTACCAAAATATATTCTCGAGCAAACTTGTCTTCGATTTCGCCGTTGAAGCTTTGAAGAGACAGCCGGATCTTTTGCTCCAGAATTTCCCGGTCGTCGGGAAGATTGATGAAGTAGACCATCTGACTGAGGCGGTGCAACTGGTCGAGATCGGAATCTCTCACGCTGCGAATAATGAAGGGAGCATCCATAACAGATGCGCCACGCTAACAGGGCAATCGGCGTTGTCAACGAGAGGCGTTCTCAGCGTTCTTCAAGTTCAAGTGCTAAATCATTGAAATTACTTGGTAATTACCGTACACCGTTGCGCAGGAGCGCTCTGGCGTGCTAATCCCAGTGCGCGTGGAGACGAAAACCCCAAATGACTGGCAGCCGAAGGAATGGGAAGCCGCGCTCTTGCGTGTGGAGACCCTAGTAGGCCACTCCTTCCGCAACCGGGCACTCCTCGAAGAAGCCCTCACTCACTCCTCTTATTCTAATGAAAAGCAGGCAGAAGGCGTCCAGGTCCGCGATAACGAGCGCTTGGAGTTTCTAGGCGATGCGGTCATAGGTCTTGTCGTGGCCGAGCTCCTGATGGCGGTCTACCCCAACGCGTGCGAAGGCAGTCTTTCGCGGTGGCGGAGTGCGCTGGTGAGCCGGCGAGCGTTGGCCGAGATTTCCATTGAGCTCAATTTGGGTCCGAATCTACGTTTAGGCATCGGCGAGCAGCGTACCGGGGGAGCCGAGAAGCGCTCGATTCTGGCGGCCGTATTGGAATCCGTCGTCGGCGCTTTGTATCAGGATGCTGGCCTCGAAATTACCCGGCATTTTCTGGCCCGAGTGTTCCAACCTTGGGTGAGCCAAGTGGGCACAGAGCCCGTCGTCAGTACCCACGACAACAAGACCCAGCTCCAAGAAGTTGTATATCTGTACTTTCGCCAGGTCCCGGTCTATCGACTGGTGGAGTCGTGGGGTCCGGAGCACGCGAAGTCCTTTAAAGTGAGCGTCCAGATTGAAGGCCTTGGAGCCTATTTCGGCGAAGGGCGTAGCAAAAAAGAAGCAGAGCAAATAGCCGCCGGTCTGGCGCTTGAAGCCAGTCAAATGATAATGAATTCGGCCACCACTACGACAGTAACCACGACGATAATGAGCACTGAGATTTTATGAGTGATTTAGAACTAGAAACGCCCAAGCCCTATAAATCGGGTTTTGTGGGAATCGTCGGGCCGACGAATGCGGGCAAGTCCACGCTGCTCAATACATTGATTGGCACTAAGGTCAGCATCGTTAGCGACAAAGCTCAAACAACTTACAACAACGTGCGCGGCATTTTGAATGCCCCTGATTATCAGCTCGTTTTCGTCGATACCCCTGGATTGCAAAATTACAGTGAGAGCGTTGCGCGCCTTTTGAATAAAGTGGCGTCGCAAGCGGCCAGCGATTGCGATTGCTTGGTTTGGGTTTTTGATGCCAGCCGTTCTCTGATGATGAAGCAGCTGGAGAAGTTGGCTCCGAAGATCAAGTCTTTAAAGGGCCCTGCCGAGAGTATTTGCGTTTTAAATAAAGTCGACGGAATGGAAAAGGGCATGCTGCTGCCGCTGCTAGAGAAAATCGCAGCGATGGAACTGTTCTCCGAGATGATTCCGCTGTCGGCTAAAAGAGGCACCAACGTCGATCGCTTGATTACGACAGTCTTAGCGCGCGTAAAAGAAGGCCCACCGTTTTTTGCCAAAGATGCGATTACCGATCGCTCCATGGAATTCATGTTGAAAGAAGCCGTCCGCGAAAAGATTTACGAAGCCACCCACCAGGAAATTCCTTATTCGGTGTACGTGGAGATGGAAGCTTCGATTGGTGAGCACCGTGTGCCAGAATATAGAGCGGTGCTGCACGTTGATTCTCCGTCAAGAAAAGCGATTTTGGTGGGCAAGGGCGGCTTGATGTTAAAGAACATCGGCATCAAAGCTCGCAAAGATATGGAAAAGCTTTTGGGACGTCAGATCTGCCTGCGCTTGCACGTAGATCTTGAGCCGGACTGGAAGTCTGACGGCCGTTTGGTCGAAAACCTATTGGAACTCAACTAAGACTATGTCCACACCTCAAGTCACATTACCTCGCATTTTGCTATTGGGCCGACCGAACGTCGGCAAATCAAGCCTCTTCAACGCCTTGCTTGGCTATCGACGCGCTATCGTCTTGGACATGCCCGGTACGACGGTAGATTTCATTTGGGAGAAATTCTCCTGGGACGATGAAACCACTCGTCATGAAATCTCGTTGGCCGATACCCAAGGGATCTTAGAGCAGTCTGATTTAAACAAAATCGAAGAAGCCGCTCGCAGTGTCGACGGCGTGTTGTGGGTATTAGACGCAAATAGCGGCATCTTACCCGACGATAAAGACATCGCGGGCGTATTACGTAAGCTCACTGTTCCAGTGCTAGTCGTCGCCAACAAAATGGACGCGGCCAGTGATGCAGCTGAGAATTTGATGCAGCTTGGTTTCAAAGAAATGATTCGGACTAGCGCTGCGCATCGCCGTGGCCTCGACGACATGAAAGCTTGGCTGGAGAAGTTTTCGGTTAAGACTTCGCTCGCAGAAATTAAAGAGCGTGGTGCCGAGAAGCCTGCGCTGAAGCTTGCGATCTTAGGCAAGCCAAACTCGGGCAAGAGCACTTTAGTGAACCTCTTAGTTGGTAGAGCTATTTCGGAAGTCAGTCCTCGTGCTTTGACGACGAGAGATCCAGTTGCCGCCGAAATGGAATTTGAAGGCACGCGGATTAAGATTTTGGATACGGCGGGATTGCGCCGTCCACGTAGCAAGATGACCGAAGTAGAGAAGTTTTCGGTACATGCCACGACTCGCACTGTAACGAGTGCAGACGTAGTGCTCCTGATGATTGCCGCCCACGAGCCGGTGTCCGATCAAGACATGCGGTTGCTGAATTTGCTCCAGCGAGAAGGCAAGCCGTGTGTGATTTTGCTGAATTTCTGGGACATGCTCGATCAGAACCAGCGTCGAATCTTTTTGAAAGATTCTGAATTCGCGACCTATCTCGAAGATTTCAAGGTTGTGCCAATTAGCGCCAAGACTGGTTTTGAGGTCGAAAGCATTTTGCCACTCGTGGTGAAGTTGCAGGAAAAATCTCATCACCGCGTTAAGACGGCGAAGCTCAATGAAATCGTCAGCCAGATGGTTAAGGAAAACCCACCACCGACAGGTGGCAAGTACCATTTCAATATTCTCTACGCCAGTCAGGTTGAAGTGAATCCTCCGACGTTCGTATTCTTCGCCAAGCGCGCTTACCAAGTTTCCGATAGTTATCGTCGATACTTGGAAAAACGACTGCGCGATCGCCTCGGCTATAAGAGCCAAGCTGTGAAGCTGGTGTTCCGTAATGCCGGCAAGCGCTTAGAAGATGCACCCCGGCATTAAACGCGGCGCGTTTTTCGAACTCTCCTAGCTCCCTTACTCACCGCTCGATTCGTCCGGTATAATTATTTTACCTATGAATCGACGTAAAAACTCAGTTGCGCACTCGGTCGACTTTTGGACTCGTTGGACATTGGCGGGCATTTTGCTTTGCATCTTGCTGGGCGCGATCTTCTGGCGAGTGGCGCCGCTGCGGTCGAGTGATCCCGACATGTTCTATCACCTAGAGATGGCGCGCCGGACGGCAGTGGAGGGAGGAATTACCCATTTGCCTGAGATGGATAATTTGATGCCCAAGGAGGAATGGGCAAACGGGTACTGGCTTTTTACTTTCTTGAGTTCAGTGGCCTACCGGGTGGCAGGGGAGCAGGGCGTTTTTGTTTTTGGTTTTCTCTGTGCGCTGGCGACTTTGCTTTTGTTGTTATGGATAGCGCATCGCGATCTCACGATTGGTGTGAGTCTTTCGCTGGTCGTTGGCCTGTTACTTGTGCCCAATGCAGCCAATCGGTTGTTTCTGCTGCGGCCCCATACTCTTTCGATGTTTCTCTTTCTGGTGATGGCGTGGGCACTGCTAGCGCGCAATTACTGGGTGGCTTTTGTCTGCGGCGTTTTGCATTCGTGGAGCTATGCGGCTCCCATTCTGCCGCTAGCGATTTGTGCGGTAGCGTTGGTGTTCTATCGACGAGAGCCGCGTGATTGGGCGCTGACTGCTGGTGCTGGAATTGGTGGCGTGATTGTCGGACTCGTCTCGCATCCCTATTTTCCTAAGAACCTGACGCCCATTTGGAATACTTTTCGGTTGTCCGCGCCTGGAGCGGTTCCTAGCTCTGTTGCACTGCCAACGGAATTAGCCGGAGTGCCGTTTAGCCAAATGCTTGGCGGCTGCTTGTTCCTCTGCTTGCCGCTTTTCTTGAACCTATTGCGCATTCCAAAAGGCAGCCGGACCCGATTTTTTGGCGGCAACGTAAAGCCAGCAACGACCGAAGTGCTGTTCGTTACGATTTGCCTGGCGGGGCTGCTGGCACTGGCCACTGTTTCCTTCCGCGCATTGGAATACGCCATACCGCTTGCGGTTCTGGCTTGGGTGCTGTTCCTGCGGGATTGGAAAGATGCGACCCTTCAGGGTGCTTTTGTCGCCGTGGGAATTTTCTTCGCCTTGCCAGCCGCGTGGGAATTGTACGGAGATTTTAGACCAGGCTATCCAGGTTCGCGAAGTGCGCTCGAAGCGCTAGGTGCGTTGCCGATGCCTGCCGATGGCAAAAAAGTTCTCAACGTCGAATGGTCGCATGGCGCGTACGTGCTTTATGAGCGACCTGGCTATCGTTTTGTCGACGTGGGTGATCCGCGTGCCTTGCCACTCTACAATCCTCAGCTAGCGGCCCTGCGCGAAGAATTAAAGCTAGGCAAGACAGCTGATCCTTATGGCATTGTGAAATATTCCTTCAACGCTGATTACATTTTGCTCTACAGCGGCCCGCTGCAAACGCAGCTAGATAAGAGCCCGCACTTTCGCCAGATTTCAAATGTGGCGGTAGCAGAGACGCCCGGCCTGCGGATTTATGTCTATGAGGCGGCTCCTCGTCGATTACCGCTCCAAGTGAAAGAGTATGAGACGGCAAATGAGCGCGGCCTGTCGGCAAGCAGCTACCTGCCGGACGAACAGCGCACGACGTTTTTAAATCTCACTACAAACAATGAGTGTGAAACGGTCTCGCCAAAAATCACCCAGCGACCGTTGTTCAAAGGCGCGACGTTGCTAGCATTGGGTGGAGTGGGCGATGTGCGCGTTTCTTGGAAAGGTAAGAAACTTTTCCGCGGCGTTTTGGGGCAGAGTTCGATTTTAGAAACCGAAGTGGTATTGCCGCTTCCAGGTTCGCTCGCTAGTACGAGTGATCTTTCCATCGAGGTTTGTTCGCTCGAACGAGGAGCGCCCATGGGCGTAATTTCTTCGTTGTTCACCAAGAAGTACCTGCAAGCACTCTGCGATTGGAAGGGTGGCTTGGGAATCCCGGCTTCTCAAAAAGAGGGTTGGACGTACTCTAACGTCGCCGCAACTACGTGCCTGGCGCCTTATGCTGGCAAAGCCTTTAAGCCTTCTGAAATTGAATAGGAACCCAGGTAAGCAAGGATTTTGGCAGGGTGGTTAGGCCATGAGCGCTGTACTTTTCCATCAACGGCCCAAGCATTTCTTCGCGGCCACTAACGAGGATGCCGCGGGCCCAGAGATCTAACTGCTCTAAAATCTTCACACCATCAAAATGCGGATCGTTGAGCTCTAAATCGACGAGAAACCGCGATTCGCGCGCAGATGGTCCCACCGCATGCATCCAACGGAATAGCTCTCCGGGCTTTGAGAAGCAGTGCACCTGGCCCTTAAACTTGCCATCCAATCTACGGAATCGCTCTCTCCAAAACGCATGCATCGACGGATCATCATCCAAGACCACGACTTGCCCGTCGCTGTGAACTGAAACACACGGCGCAAAGCCATGAGGAGGAAGTGCGCGGGGAAGGGAAAGCGAAATACTTGTTCCGCCCAGTTTACCTCGGCCGAATCGAAGTACGCCGCCCAAGCTATGGCAGAATTCTTTGGCGTATTGCAGGCCCAGTCCGTGGCCATCGCGTTTTGTCGTCGCAGAGCTGCCCGATTGAATCGCTGCAATCACTTGCTCTGAGATTCCAGGGCCGTTGTCGTTCGTCGTAATCAAAATGTCCTTATCGGTGACGTTCACTTCGATGCCGACTTTGCCGCCCGCTGGAATGGCTTCCAACGCGTTTCTTAAGACGTTCGAAAGCGCGCGCTTAAATCTTCCCGTATCAAACGAAGCGAAAGCCCACTGAGATTCTGCTTCGGTGTGCAGCTCGAGTTCAAATTCTTTGGTCCCCAACATTTCCATGCGCGTGCTGTTCAACACGGATTCCACGTGGCGGGCGATTAACTCAGGCGAGACCGCAGGCAAGGCTTGTGCGGCCGATGCTTCTGCTTCGAAGTCAATGGGGTCGCCTTCACCGGCAGCAGGTCCCGTTCTCGCTTGTCGATAACGAGAGAGCAGATCCTCTGCAATGCCCTGAATCTCCTCGATAGCGCCGCCCACCAATGACAATTGGTCAGTAGAAACTGCCTTGGCAATTTGTTGGCTCATGATCTTTAAAACGCAGAGCGGGGAGCGGATGTCGTGAGCAACTTGGAGTGCTATTTTGGTCAGCTCCGCTTCTACGCGTTGATCGTTCAATCGAGTTTGCGCTTGGAGCAATTTTCCAACGGCTTTTTCTAACGCCGATTTCAAAACTACTAACTCTTCGCTGGCCCCCGGCACATCGTGCTTCAAAACCGCTTCGAGATCTTCAGGCGTGCTTCGCTCCGAATTGGCGTAGAAGCTCACTGACCGCGTGAGCATTTGCAGCGGCTTGATTTGACGGCGAAGTACGAAGATCAAAAGCCCCAAGAAGATCAGCAGCAATCCCAAATGGGCAAAGATATACGTCGATATCGTCGAGGCCATGCCGTGGTAAAAAGCCTTTGGATCAGCAACTACCTGGAATTCTCCCCACTTCACATTGGCTGAATCTTGCAGTGGAATATAGAAACGCGGCGGATCAAACAGACCCAAGATCCGGTTCTCTACCCAAGTGATGTGCGCTGGCTCGGCCGTGCGATTGGCAATCTCGGTTAAGCTTTCGCTCTCGGTGTGAACAGAGACATTCAAATAGCCTTCGCTTTGGACCAACATGCGCAGCTTGGTACGAAGGTTGAGAGTGTTGCCCACTCGGATGTCAGAAACAAAAGTGCGGGTGTACAGGCGCAGCCACTTCAATTGATCTTCGCGGACTTGCTCAGTGTAGTGGTGCAGGATGCCTGCGAGTAAAAGCGACGATATCAGCCAGCACACCAGCACAGTGCCAGTGAAGAGCCAAAGCAATTTTGCTGCAAAGGTTCTAGAGCGATTCATCGTCACGAGTGCCGACCTCTATCTGATGCCAATTGGCTGCGAATCTTCCAGTACTCAAGAACTCCAAATTTCTCACGCGCGAACGAAACACGGCTGACTGGCTAAAATGCGCGATCGGAACCATGTGCGCCTGCTCTAGCAGTACCCGATCCATTTCGTGATAGAGGTGGCCGCGTTCAAGCGACGAAAGTCCCGGCACTGAAAGCCGGGCAAAAGTTTGTTCTAAGAACGGTACGCCCACGCCCAATAGAAACTCCGGGCTACTCGTCGTGAAATAGCCCAGGTTGTAGTAGGCTTCATCACTCTTAAAGACGAACGTTTCCGCCCACAGATGTAATTTCTTTTGCTGCAGCAGACCAAACAGGTGCTGCATGTCGCGAGAGCTGGAGTTAATACCGATCTCGCCGAGAGCAGGTTTCAAAGTCTTCAGCACACAATCGCCGTTTTCGCTGGGGCTCGCATAGAAAGTAAGACTCGATCCCCACTTGGGCGTCTTTGCTGGCAGCTCCGGCGGATCGGCAAGGGGGACGTGCCCCATGAAATTCGGCGGGATGTACGACCGCGCTATTTCGGAACCCGGATAGCATCGATCCGAAACTTCCTTCTTGTAGTGACGAACAATCGACGCCACTAGTTGGCGATTAGATTCTTTTTTGAAATCGGGATGCGACGAATTGATGATGACTGCGAGCGTGGATGTGCGCGGCAGCCGTTTTACGACGACACCGGGAGCTTTGAGCAATACCGGATCACGCGGCTGGAACATGATGAGGTTATCCACTTCGCCGATTTTGAAGGCTGATACAGCGGAATCGACGTTTAAATGGATGACTGAAATCGAATTCAGTCGCGGTCGGCCCAAGTGGTACGCCTCATTAGCAATAAACTCAGCGCGCTCGGGCTGGTAGGAAACCATCTTAAAGGGGCCAGTGCCTATAGGCTTAGTGAAGAATGCTTTCTCGTCGAGGCCACGAAAATCTTTCGGGTAAATGCAAAACCGGGGTTGCGCTAAATGCGAAATAAACTGCTCGGGCGCTGGTTGCTTCAACTGCACGCTTAAGGTGCGCGAATCGACGATTTGAATGCCCAAGATTGCGCTGATTTTGCCTTCTGCGAATTCCTCGGCACCCTTAATTAGGAACAGCAGATTATTATCGAGGCCTTTGGCTTGTGCCCAGTGGTGAAATGAGAAGGCCAAGTCTTCTGCCAAGACGGGTTTGCCGTCGTGAAAGCGCACGCCTTGGCGAATGCGTAACGTCGCCGTGCCTTTGGAGAGATCAAACGACCAGTTCTCCAAAAGATCGGGCAGCACTTCCATGTACTCGTCGGTGCGGACGAGACGACTAAAAATCAGCAGCGCTAAACTCTTGTCCGAGAAATCGACGAGTTTCTGCGGGTTAAGCAAAGGGATCGGAGCCGGAACCGGCAATTTCCAGGAACGAAAGTCGTTATCGCCCATTTTGGTCTTGGATGAATTGCCAGTCGGCCAAAGTGAAAGTCCGAGAATCAAAACGCCAAGGGCAATGAGCAAAAATGGAATGCGGCGAGGAATCATCGCGTCTCCCTCACCAAGCTGTGTTCAATTAAGAGGCCGTAATCGAGAGAATCCGGATCGTCGTAATAATCTTTAACGAGTCCTACCGACGAGCCGCCGGCGTTTTTCGCGAGCTTATAAAGATCTTCGTGAAATTTTCCACTGTGTAGGCCCTGCTCATACTCTTCCGCTGTTACTCCTTGCTTGGAGCAAGCAGCGTACCCGGGCAAGCGAATCGCGTAGCGCAAAGTCGAAAGTCCCAGCTGTGAGCCTTGTGCAACCATAGCCTTTACCAATTGGGTACCCGTGCCTCTCGGGGCATCGGGCAAAACGCTAATGGTAACGATGTAGAGATTTTCTGCTTCGCCAAATGTTGGAGATTGCGCGAGCTGCGCGTAGTGGATCCACGGAAAAGGTCCGCCGTTGTTTAAATCGCTATCTAAAAGTGCAGTGACGTATCCGACGATTTCGCCTCTAGCCCGACTGAAAGCCGCAATCGTTAAGCAAGCGCCCGACGCAATCCGTGCTTCAATCGTCGCCAAACTCGCACGTTGCTCAGGCGACCAAGACAGTTCCTCCACGCGCGCAAGGGCCGGGATATCGCCCTTAGAAGCGGTGCGAATCGAGAGCAAATCTCCGTCCGCAGTTTCAAACTGGGATTCTGGCAAAGCGAGGCACTCCTGTGGGGAAACCAGGTCTTTCATTAGTTCATCTAAGGTCGTAAATCTGCGTGCGGTATACCACACGAAGGGGAAGCTTAAACCGAGGATTTCTTAAGGGTGTTCAGCCTGGTTTTCCCAGGTTTTTAAGGGGCGTTTGATGCCACCGCGAGGAGCGCCGGCCAAATCCTTGAGGTCGCCAAAACCCTGCTGTCTCAAGGCTTCATAAGCCACTACCGACGCAGCTTGCGCTAAATTCAAGCTGCGGACTTTATCGGAACGCATCGGGATCCAAAGGCGACTGCCCTGATACTGCTCGTGGATTTGCGCTGGTAAACCTAGGGATTCATTTCCGAAAACGAGATAGACCGGGCCGGTGTAGTCGGCTTCGTCGTAGGGCTTGTCGGCCCACTTGGTGAATAGGAACAAGCGCTCGGGCGATTCTGTCGTCAGAAACGTGTTCCAGTCTTTGTGCTCTCGGATATCGACGTGTTCCCAGTAATCGAGGCCTGCTCGTCGGACCGAGGCTTCATCCGTTTTAAATCCAAGAGGATGAATCAAATGCAGACGCGCGCCCGTGCAGGCGGCAAGCCTAGCGATTGATCCCGTGTTTTGCGGGATAACCGGTTGGTAGAGAACTAAATGGACTGTGGGTTGCACCATTGCGTGACCGAACCTATCACGGTTTCGACTTCCTGGGCGGTCAGTTCAGCAAAAGTAGGTAGTAGTAAAATTTCCTGGCACCACATCTCGGCGCCCGGAAAACGGCGCGGCGGGGAGAGGGTGTCAAACGGCGGTACCGTCGGCAAAGGTCGCACAAAGAGCACGTCGGCCGCAATTCGGTGCGAGAGCAAATGGCGGCGAAGCGCTTCGCGCTGGCCGGGTATGCGTAGCGGAAAATAAGTCCAAGCGTGCGACTCGGGGGCATCCGCAGGAGCAGTGAGGCGCAGTCGCTCTGGATGGGTGTAGGGATAAAATGCTTTTTGGTACCAACCCGCGATCGAGCGGCGCATGGCGAGCCAGATATTCCACTGAGTGAGTTTGGTTCGCAAAATGGCGGCTTGAAAAGGATCGACCTGGCTGCGGGTGCTCACTCGGCTTTCAGAGAATTTACCGACGTGAGCGGCCCGAGAAAGTTCTCGCACACGCTGCGCCAGAATCTGATCTGCTGTACAGGCAACGGCGGCAAATCCGCCGACGCTGATGGGAGTATCCGGACCAAAACCCGTAACAGCTAAATGCGCTTTGACGCCTTTGTAGGGCAATCCCGGCGCATGCGAGCATTCCTCGACGAGAAAAAGACCGAAGTAATCGCACACCTCACGCAATTTGGTGAGTAGCGGACGGCGGCCATAAAGATCGAGCGCTATGACTGCGCGAGTTTTTTTGGTGATGGCCGCGCGCACGGTTTCAGGGGTGATGACTCCAGTGTGCGGGCAGATATCGGCGAAGATGGGTTTCATTCCCGCCCACAGAACTGCTTGCGCGGGAGCGGCGTAGCCATAAGCGGGGACGACGACTTCGTCGCCTGCTTCCAGGCCCAAAGCTCTGAGTCCTAAGAGCAAACTATCGGGCAAGCTGGCTAGCCCCACTGCAAAGGGATAACCAGTTCTACCGGCGATATCGCCCTCTAATGCCGTGATTTCTGGCGAGATTTCTTGCGGCGGATGCGCGAGCGTCCGCGTGAGTGCTCGTTCTAATTGGCCTGCTAGTTTTTCGTTTTGGCGTTCTGGGGATAGAAGCGGGATCATTGAGCCACTCGTCGATTAATTCGGTACATTATGACCAAAGTAATGACGGCTGCTAGCGCCACCACTTGGCCCAATGTATCGAAATGTTGAAGGGGTCCTTCTCCATTTTGTACGACAATCAGGCCGGCCAGTGCGGCGGCAAGGCCTCCAGAAATTTGTTGAATCGAGGAGCTTACCGACATGTAAGCGCCGCGATCTTCAGGGATTGGAATGGCCGATGTAAGCGCCATCGCAGAAACAATGCGCGATGAAATTCCGATAAACAAAATCATGTTGGTGATGATAACTAGCCACATGGGCGAGATTCCCATCTGTGTGTAATAAATCACTGTGGCGACAGTGAGCAGGGTGCCAAAAGTGAATACCGAAAACTTACCAGTGGTGTCGCTCAGGCGACCGGCAATGGGTCCAGCAAACATCGCGCAAATTCCAGTTGCCATGTAAACGGCGGGCAAATGCTCCAAATCGATTCCCAAGTTATAGACGCTAAATGCACTGCCAAAGGGCATGAGCATAAAGCCACCGGTGCTAAGCAGCGCCGTTGCAGCGTAGCCTTCTAAGTATTTTGCCGACGATACAGCCTTGGACAAATGAGCAAAGGGGCTGCGAGTTTGTGGCACTAAATGGGAGTTGATCGGCTTCATGTAGAAATAAATCAGGATGCCGACGAAGGCACTAATACCGACGATAAAGAGAAACGGTGCGTGCCAGTTAAAGGCGTTACAGAGATAAAGCGCCAGCGGAATTCCCAAAACTTGGCTGGCAGCAAACGAAGTCTGTACAAATCCCATCACGCGGCCGCGCATCTGCATGGGGAAAGTGTCGGTCGTAATGGCGTAAACCACAGAGCCCATTACGCCACCAAAAAGTCCGGTAACGATGCGAGCACCCAAGAGAAAATAATAGTCGGTAGCAATTCCACAGAGGAACGTGCCGACGATAAATCCGATGTAAAAGAACAAAAGCATCGACTTTCGGTCGTATCTATCGGCGTAACCAGCCGCTAATAACCCACTCGCTCCGGCGCTAAACGCGTAGGCCGAAACCACCCAGCCAAACTGTTGGGGGGTGAGACCCAGGGTTGGAATGAGCGTGGCTCCTAAGGGGGAGAGCACCATGAAGTCCAAAATGATGGTGAATTGTATGAATGCGAGCACCCCGACAATAAATTTTTCGTAGCCCGTAAAAGCACGGAGGCCGGCGGGGGGTGTTTGGGGTATCGAAGCTGCACTCGAGGACCGGTTCATGTACCTCCAATTTACCCAAGAAGCGTCGAAAAGGCTTCAAAAACAGGGCATTTTCCTTGTGCTAGCGGGCGGTGGCTTTTACAATCCGCGGCATGGAAGTCGCCACGGAAAAAGCCCCAAAGAAAGCCCCCAAAAAAGTACATATCAAGACGTTCGGTTGCCAGATGAACGTCTACGATTCAAACCGCATGCTCGGCCTTTTGCAGGAACGCGGTTTTGTGGTGGAGCCTGAGTTGCGCGAAGCCGATGTGGTGCTGATCAATACCTGCAGCATCCGCGCAAAATCGGAGCAAAAAGTTTTAAGTCTGTTGGGAGAGCTCAAGGGCCTCAAAGACAAAAAGCCCGAAACTGTTTTGGGAATCTCGGGATGCATTGGGCAGCGCATGGGCCGCACGCTTTTGCACCGCGTGCCGCATTTAGATTTAGTTTTTGGTCCCGATAGCGTTGATCGCGTTGTGCCATTGGTAGAAGAAGTCATGGCGCGCGGGGCGCGGATCGTCGAAGCGGAATTTGAGAAAATGTCTCGCGCCTACGTCCAGCCCGCAGTGGTTTTGGATAAGACCAAGCCAAGCGAGTATCTAACGATCATGAAAGGCTGCGATCACTTCTGCACTTATTGCATCGTGCCCTACGTGCGAGGCCGCGAGAAGAGCCGCGCGATAAATGAAGTTTTAGAAGACGTGCGAAAGCTCGTCGACAGAGGCACTAAGGAAGTCGTTTTCCTCGGCCAGAACATTAATACCTACGGCAAAGGCACCTCAGAAAACTTAGCGCAGCTGATTGAGCGCACTCATGAAATCGAAGGTCTTGAGCGCATTCGCTACGTCACCTCGCATCCGCGGGATTTGGGAATGGATTTGATTGAGCAATTTGGCAGATTGCCAAAGCTGATGCCGGCGCTGCACTTGCCGTTTCAATCTGGTTCGAATCGAATTTTGAAGCGCATGTCGCGTCTCTACACACGCGAAGATTATTTATTGAAAATCGAAGCGCTGCGCAAAGCCTGCCCTGAGATTGCTCTATCAACGGATGCGATTGTGGGTTTCCCCGGCGAAACAGAAGAAGAGTTTGAAGAGACGCTCACGTTGATGGAGCAGCTGAAATTCTCCTTGGCGTTTATGTTTAAATATTCGCCTCGTCCTGGCACGCGGGCGATGATGTACGCGGGCGAAGAAGTTCCAGAGAAGATCAAAGAAGCTCGTCTCGCGCGGTTGCTCAAGGTGGTCTATCCACAAATCGATGCAGAGAATCGTCAGTACATTGGCAAGGTCACGCCGGTGCTCATTGAGGCCATGGATAAAAAAGACATGAATTTTACGGGACGCAATCCGGCCGGTAAACTAGTGCATGTATTTAACGCCGGAGCCGCTTGCGTCGGAAAAGTGATTGATGTCGAAATCACCGATGCCAACGGTTCGAATTTGAAAGGCTACTACGTCCATGCCGAACGAACCGACGGAACCAACAAACTTATCAACCGTAGAGTTGCAGAAGCTCTACCCGCATAAATATAAGACCCCGCAGATTCATCCTTCCGCGATGATTCTGCCGAGTGCGCAGGTAATGGGCGACGTCCATATCGGCGCCGGCAGCAGCGTTTGGTTTAATAGCGTGTTGCGCGGCGATGTGAATTACATCCGCGTCGGCGAGAAATCTAACATTCAAGACAATAGCGTTATCCACGTCTCTTATCGCAAAAGCCCGACGATTATCGGCAACAGCGTTACGGTGGGGCACTTGGTCACCTTGCACGCTTGTACGATAAAGGATTTTGTTTTGGTGGGAATGGGCAGTGTCGTTCTAGACGATGCAGAGCTGGGAGAGTTTGTGCTTTTGGGTGCAGGTAGTTTGGTAACGCCGGGAACAAAGATTCCCGCTTACTCGAAGGCCTTGGGAAGGCCTGCCAAAGTAATTGCTAAACTTTCCGACGCAGAAATCGAAAGCATCCGCTGGAATGCGGATCACTACACTCGACTGGCTTCGAGTTACCGCTAGCCAGTCGTTGCGAGCGAAGCGAAGCAATCTCGGATTGCCTCGTAGATTGCTTCGGACCTTCGGACCTTCGGTCCTCGCAACGACTGGGGGGAGCATTACTGAGACTTGTTCTTTTGCGTGTTTCTGGAGAGGTGGTGAACTTTACTTGAGACTTGTAGATTGCCGTCCCTGCCTCCCCAAAAAAACAAAAATAAAAATCTTATAGGTCCGAAGAGGCGAAGTGTTGAGGCTTGCTAGTGGTGAGAGAGGGCAAGCACAAAAGAAAGCGTGTGATACGTGACTGGTGCGATGCAAATCGGATTGGTGCGAGAGCGGGAAAGCCTTGGAGGAGAGCTGCCTTGTTAGACGGTCTGCTGGGGAGGGTTGGTATGGATTGGGGTTGGAAGGAGAGGGCCGGTGGTTTTGGGGTTTTGCGCCGTGGCAGAGTGGGAAGCCGCGGGTTCTGTCGAGCGAAGCGAGATCGCGGTTGGCTCGTCGGGCGGGAGAAGAAAGCCGGCGGAAGCGCGCTCCCCAAAGAATGATTTTGTTGTTGACGCGATTTACCGAACATATTTTTGCTTTGTAAGGGACAGATTTAAAATTAATCCCTGTCGCGATATCTGCCTCTATAAACCACGATCACCGAGCTATTCTTTTGTTTAGTGATTTGTCTGATGAACGCACGTGAGAGCTGCAACCAAAGCCCCAAAAAATCACGGTGTATAAGTCGTGTAAAGGAGTACCCCAATGAAGCAGCACCCACTAGATGATCAAGCTACGCAGATCGTTAAGCGCTATCGTAGTGAAGAACAAAAGCTCATTTCTATTTTGCAGCAAATCGAAGCTCAGTTTGTTTTTAGAACAATGGGCTACCGCTCAATGCATGAATATTGCGAGGGGCGACTGAAGCTTTCCAGTAGCAGAGCCTATGAACTGATTAATGTCTCCCGAACCTGCACCAAAGTTCCGCAAGTGAAAGCAGCGATAGAAATGGGCGTCGTGAGCGTTTCTGCAGCTAAACGCATTGGTAGTGTCGTTACAAAAGACAATGCAGACCTTTGGATTGAGCAGGCGTCTACTCTTAGACAGAAGGATCTGGAGAGAGCCGTGGCGACGGCGAATCCCAAGGAAGCAGTAAAGGAAATGGTGAAGCCCGTTGCCGAGAATCGGTCGATGCTGGTTGTTGGCATCAGTCGCGAGCTAGAGAAAAAGTTGGAG
>Ga0163144_10005631_pt1 | contig 27840 bp, 22 predicted proteins | sample OliLak19BULKMAT1_FD_123175 | JGI IMG/M metagenome (GOLD analysis project Ga0163144, IMG submission 123175) | Freshwater microbial mat bacterial communities from Lake Vanda, McMurdo Dry Valleys, Antarctica - Oligotrophic Lake LV.19.BULKMAT1 | ecosystem: Environmental > Aquatic > Freshwater >... | reverse complement strand
GGTAGGAAATTCCAGAATCGAACTTAATAACTCAATTTGTTTGGCGTCGATAGAATTTTCTTGCTCTGCTTTATTAATTAAATACTCGATGTCATTTTTTTTCACCAAACGGCCAGTTAGTTTAGCATTATCTCCGAGGACTAATTTTATTAAGATGGCGCAAATACTCACGATTGGGAGCATGATATAATAGTTGATGCGAATAAAAATAATCGCCGGATAGGCCAAGTTTTCACTCTGTGAACGGCCAAAGGTTTTAGGCAGTATTTCTGCAAAAACTAAAATTAATATAGTCGCAATGGCCACACTCAAACCAATTGATTCAGACTCAAAAAAAGTCGTCGCCATCTTGGCCGTATATGTCGCAATAATAGTATTGGCCAAATTATTGCCTACTAAAATAGTAGTTAGAATTTCATTTGATTTATGTAATAAAAAACGAAACGCGCGATGTTTAGCAGTCTCTCCATTGGCCAATTGACGAGCGCGATCGATGGGAATGGAAAGTAGAACTGCCTCAATGGCTGAATACGTTGCAGACAGAATTAAACATAAAAATAAAATCATTAAACCTAGTGATAATTGCACTTTTTCCTCTCTTAGTGATGCAGTGGTTTGCCCTGAAAATCATGTCCAGAATATACAATGCGATCATGCATCTCATGATTAAAAGGGTAAATTTGCTCTATATTTTCGACTCTTCGATAAAGAGTATTACATTTATAGCAACAAGCTACATATTTTAGTTTTTTAAATAAGAAAAAATCTGCCGCATACAAAACGATAAAACTGAGACCGTAAGTGAAAATAGCAGCAATTGAAGCCAAAACAAAAAGTGTCACGCCAATTTTTCGGTTAAAATCTTTTTGAATAAAAAAATCTTTACGCCCACATTTTGCGCAATCTACTAGATGAGATTGCATATGATCTGGCGTAAAGTGAACATCCACCGAATGCTTGCATATATCACACTCTGCTAATTTCGCTTCTTGAGAGGGATAAATATGAATGCCTGAGCCGCACTCAGGACAAGTGATTTGTACTGTCATCATAATTTAAGTCCGTACTGATAAAACATGTATTGGGCGCACAGCTCTCCTACGATCACAAAAAAAGTCATGGCGTATAAAATTCCTGTGGCGCCTTGGATGTCGCGCATTTTTACTAAGCGCCAAGTAAAGTAACTCATGACCCCAATTACGGCATAGCCCCACAGTGTTCTCATTAAAAACATCAGCCAATTAAAAGTATAACCGGCCCCGAGCATTGTATCGGTTGAAAAAAAATCCCAATGTTTATAAAAAACAAAACCTGTCCAGGCACATTTTAAGATCAAAATAAACCAAAAAATTCTAAGCGTAATAATCAGAGGTCTATTGGAAAGTTTTGGCACCACTAAATACCAATGACCTAAAACCATGGCGTAAGTCACGATCGATAATAAAGCGCAAGAGCTGATGAGGTAGAGATATTCACTAACTCCGACTGCTAAAAGTTTTTTTATTAAAAATAAATGTAAAACATTTTGTGCTAAAAAAATCGCCCACATCAGTAATGATTTTTGATCGCGGTGAAAAAAATAATTCACAACGAAGAGAATTAATGACGTGGCAAAAAGACCTTGTAAGTAAATCGATTGCACAATACCACTAGATAATCCCACTGAAAAAGCAATGAACAAACAACCCGCGCAAACACTGGTCACTAATTTATGAAAACCAACTCCAGTTAACATGGTATTGGCGATTGGCGTGAAGGCATAAATGCCAGTGGCCAATGCTAAAAGAAAAGAAAAAGCTAAGTTAGTTACAAAATTCATTTTATTTTTAAAACTGTTATGCCATAAGGAATCTATGTCGTTAAATTTTCCACCCGGCTCTCTAGTATTTGCACCTATGGAAGGTATCACAGATGGCCCTTTTCGTCTGGCCATTCATGAGGCATTTGGCGGCTGGGATCAATATTTTACTGATTTTTTGCGAGTTCCAACGCATGGCTTCTACACCAAACGCAAAATCATCGAACATTTTGGCGAAAAAATTTATACTTCACCGGTTTTGAACCCACTTAACGCTATGCAGATTCTCACCACTGCTCGCGCTCAAACCGAAAGATTGGTCAAAGAAATTGCTGAACTTAATATTAACCATCTAAATTTGAATTTAGGCTGCCCTTCAAAAACTGTAAACGGCCATTGCGGCGGCGCTTATCTTTTGCAAGAACCAGAAACCATCGCACAAATTTGTAAACTCATTCGACAAAATTTTTCTAAATCTTTTACCGTAAAAATTCGTTTAGGTTTTAATGACACCGAAAACTTTGATGAACTGATTCGTATTCTAAGTGACTCCGGTGTAGATGGAATTATTATTCACGGTCGAACTGCCAAACAAAAATATGATGGTCTATCCAACTGGGAAATGATTTCTCGCGCCGTCAATTTAACTAAAACTCCCATTATCGGAAATGGCGATTTACTTAACGTGAAAGATATTGAAAATGCTTTTAAAAATTCTGGTTGTTATGGACTGATGTTAGGACGTGGCGCTTTAAAAACTCCCTGGCTAGCGGCCCAATATAAAAATAAATGGTCTACCGATCAAACCGTTAAAAATATTTTAGAATATTATGATCGCATCGAATGGTGTTATCGCATTTATGGTGACAACGATGAAATTGTTTTAAAAAGAATGAAAGGACTTACTCGTTATATTTTTAGTCATGAAGAAATTAATCTTTCGCCACTTTTGCGTATGCAAACTCTGGAGCAATTTAAACCTATGCTGCCTGAAATGGTGAATTCAGTTTTTCAATAAGTAAAAATTTTATTTTCTCATCTTAAATATTATTTCCTGTCTAATTTAATTTTTTCTAAATAATTATCTATATCATTACTTATTCTTTTTGATTCCACACTACGACTCTTGAGTTTGCCTTTGTACTCCATTAAAACTTCTTTCCAAGTCGGATCACGTCCAAGGCCTTTAGCTTAACATTCTTAAATATGTTCGAAATTGCCACTTTTTCAACTTCTTCGCCTTTTAATAAATCTTTCTCGCTAGGATTTTTGCGACAATGGCCATCGACATCCTCCATGGTCTTCTTTTGGCGCAAATGGCGCGACACCCAATGCTCTCCAAGGATTAAATTCTTTTATATCCTGAGAATCAAAAAAGGGACTCTTGTAAAGATTCTTTTTGGGAATGGCACTTCCAATCGTATTTATCCACTGCAATAATTCTAAAAGGGGCCCATTAAGATCTGTTTTTAAAACACCTTGAATCTGTTTTAGTTGAGCCTCATCCAGAGGTTTTTTTGTTTTTAACATTTAGGAAATTTATAACAAAACTTTTTTTTTGAAAATTAAAATTTCTAAAAAATCAGCACAAATATTCCCATGGTAAAACAGCAACATCACCTTCATTAAGCGCTTCACTAATTCCACAAACAAAAATTTTTTTGGTTTTAATTTTCTGTGTGACTAATTTTTTTTGACAAGCATCAAGAATAGATAAATCTCGTTTATCAAAGGTCTCGCGATTTATCCATTTAATGGCGAGTATATCATTCGGTGATCTTTCCACTAAAAGTGAAAGTCTAGAGCCACGGGCCCCTCTAAAATATGATAAGTTATGTCGAGGTAAGTTATTATAACTTATTTTTGCCATGTATTCCGTCAAAAAAGCTGAATCAAGCTGGGCCTGAAAGTCACCTTTAAAAAAGTTCACTATTGATGGGTCAATATGAAAATATAATGTTTTTCCAGGACTTAAGGGATGAGGTCTTAAGGAATGAATTGCAAAAATTTGTTCTAGGGCATTTAATTGGGTTTGCACTCTACGAACTGATTGATTTACTCTGCGAGCGATACTCACCACATCAGGATTTTCAATTAAAGACAAACTTTCAAAAATTCTCATACACAAATCTGGGTCGGGTCTCAAACGTTTAACTTGCAGTACATCTCGCTCACAAGTTAATTTAACCCATTCGTTCAGACGATCTTCTCTTTCATTTTCATTTCTAATAGCAAATATTGCAGGAAACCCGCCATTTTTTAAGAAACGAATAAAATCAACACGGGTAATTTTATTTTTAGTGCCTGTGACGTCGCCCTGCTTTTTTAATTGCAGTGTTTCACTCAGCACCAGGGGAAACATTCTACTGCGAGAAATTCGTCCGGTTAAACTTTCTAAAATTTTATTTTCACGTGAAAATTCAGTCGATCCCAGCAATAAAAATTGTCCAGGCCGCTTATCTTCATCAACAATAGACTTAATTTCATCGAAAAGTTCAGGTACTTTTTGTGCTTCATCAATAATCACCGGCCCGGTTTTAGTGCTGTCTCTTAATTGACTCAAAAAGGTCGCTAATCTTTTTTGTGCATTCTCTTTTTCACTATTTTATCCAAAGTTGTATATGTACCTTGCTTAAATAGCTCCTTGACCATAAAACTTTTGCCTGTTTGCCTAGCTCCTTGAACTGTTACAACCCTAGCAAACTTTAACTTTTCTTTTAATCTTGATAAAACGAATCTATTTCTATTGTGTGGCATACGTTATTCTAACCTATCATAAAAATGCCGTCCACAGGTAAATATATGATGGGTTGAAAAATTAGCGGTTTATTTTACTTTGAACTAAAAATATTAATTCTAAGCTAACGGCCCCAGCAAACACAAAAGGAATGGCAGAAACACCAAAACTATAATGAATAATCACAGCAAATAGGACAAGCTGAAAAACTTTTGAAATATAAGCGATTCTTAAAATCTTCGTAATAATCAAATCTAAATTTATTACTTGTCTCAAAAAAGATAGGCGCATTTTTTTTTGCATGAATTGCTCTCTGATATTTTTGGTCAGCAGAGTTAAATTCCATAAATAGAAAAAAGAAAAAATTGCGGCTTGAATTAAAGAGAAACCAGTTAGCAAAATAATCAGTATGAAAAAAAATAATGGAGCGACATAGAATAAATAATATCTTTTAAAATCATTATTCACGACCTCAATCACGAAATCTCTCCCGATCTGTGATTTAAATGAACTTCCGGCATTGAAATAGTTGAAGACGATGACTCCACCGTTGCAAACACTTCAATAAATTCTTCAATCGATAACATTTTGTCTCTGGGAAATTCCACATCAATTTTATCCCACAATGTAGTGTTAATCGCTCCAGGAATAAGATTAGTAAAACGCACACCTAAATGTTTCCACTCTTCTCGAAGTGAGGTCACTAAACCATTCAGTCCATGCTTTGAGGCACAATAGGCCGACATTTGTGGGTAACCTTTTTGCGCGGCGATGGATAAAATATTAATAAAATGTGTCTCATTTTGAATCAAAAATGGATAAGTATGTTTCATGATATGAAAGGGACCGACCACATTAGTTTGCAAATGATTATTAAAATCATCGGTAGACATTTCCGTTAGCGGTGACATCTGGCAAATTCCAGCATTATTTACTACTAAGTGAAGCGCGTCAGTGGTTTCTTTTATGATTTCAAAAAGTTCGACAACATCATCTTCATCCCGCACATCTACTTTGGCGGGAATAAATCTTTCATGTTCAATGGGAGTTTCTGAGCGAGAAGCGCCGATCACTACGTAGTCAGACTCTAAAAGATATTGGCAAATCGCCAAACCTAATCCTTGAGACGAACCAGTAACAAGTGCAAAGCGTTCACTCATTATTTCGCCACACCGACCGCTTTAGTTTCTCTTAAAACGGTAATTTTAATGGTACCAGGATAAGACATTTCGCTTTCGATTTTTTTAGCAATTTCACGAGACAAAATAACTGTCTGCTCATCACTTACTCGTTCGTTTTCTACGAACACTCGAACTTCACGTCCACCCGAGATGGCATAACTTTTTGTCACTCCATCAAAAGAATTTACGATTTGTTCAATATCAGTTAGACGAGTTACATATGATTCCATCATGGCCTTACGTGCACCTGGACGAGCGCCAGAGAGTGCATCAGAAGCCGCCACTAAATGTGCTAAAATCGATTCTGGTTTTTCATCATCATGGTGAGCGCGAATTGCATGAACGATATCTGGAGCTTCTCCATAACGTTTTGCAAAGTCGGCACCAATTACCGCGTGCGATCCTTCCGCTGAAGCATCTAGCACTTTTCCAATGTCATGAAGTAGGCCAGCACGACGTGCTTGCTTCACATTCATGCCCATTTCTGCTGCCATTGAACCACAAATAAAAGCTGCTTCAATGGCATGCTGATATTGATTTTGGGTGTATGAAGTTCTGAAATTTAAAGCACCAATTAATTTTAAAATTTCTGGGTGAATCCCGTGAACACCAATTTCCATTTGTGCTTTTTCACCAAGGTCTCTTAAATGTTTATCTACTTCTTGTTTTGATTTTTCATAAAACTCTTCAACTTTTGCAGGATGGATACGACCATCGGCCAATAATTTTTGAATAGTTAATTTGGCAATTTCACGTCTTACAACGTTAAAAGATGAAACCACTACGACTTCTGGAGTGTCATCGATAATTAAATCCACGCCACAAATTTGCTCGAAAGCACGAATGTTACGACCTTCACGACCAATTAAACGTCCCTTCACATCATCAGATGGAAGTTCCACTGTACCAATAGTTCTTTCGGCCACGTACTCTCCAGCAAAACGCTGAATAGCAATACCGATAATTCGTTTTGCTTTACCTTCTGCTTCTTCACGAGCTTCTTCTTCTAGGCGGCGTAAACTTTTAGCAAAATCCACTTTGGCTTCTTCTTCCATGCGGCTAATTAATTCTTTTTTTGCCTCTTCACGAGTTAAACTAGAAACTTGTGAAAGTTTTTCTACTACTTCTGTGTGCTTTAATTTTAATTTTTCGGCTTCAGTCTCTAAACGCTTTTTAGCATCTTCTGCTACAGTTTCTTTTTCTTTCATGCGTGTCGCAGACTGATCGTTATCTTTAATTTTTTGATCTAATTGCACTTCTTTGCGCGCAATATTTTTCTCAGTGTTGATAATATCAGTCTCGCGTTGTCTGGCTTCGCGATCAAATTCTTGACGCTCTTCATTGACAATATCTTTAGCTTCTTTACGCGCCTTGTACTTGATGTCGTTGGCATCGGCCTTGGCCTTTTCCACGATCTCATCTGCTTTACCGTGACGAGCTTTCAATTCTTTTTGCGCCGCCATGTTGCGCACGAAATAGCCGGCACCTACGCCGATAATTGTTCCTAAAATTGCAATAACGATACTCATAATTTCTCCTCAATTTTCACTACTCGTTTTTCTGTCACAATCAAATGCATTTTTGCATCGTGATCTTCACAGGGAATTTTGGCGAGAAGTTGTTCTTCAAAACAAACTCCAATTCTCACACCCGTGAAATGTTCCAGGTAACGATCGTAATATCCTCTGCCCCTACCTAACCTTTCTCCATTTAGAGAAAAAGCTAATCCGGGAATAATTAAAATCTCAGGCACAGCTATTTGAGCATCAACAGCAGGAACGCGTATCGCTAATCCCACTACTTTCTCCTCAACCAATTCCGGAAAAGCACATTTTTTAAAAACCATTTCGTTTTTATAAACTGCCGGAAAGGCCCAACTTTCATGACCATCACATAATGGCCACTGCGGTTCAGCTTTAAGTGGCGCGTAAGCTCCCACTAATTTTTTTTTCTGAATAAGTTTTTGGAGATGCAGATTGATTTCAAAAGTTTTTTTTAAAATCGATTCATCAGATAATTTAGAAAGAGCTGTCTTAATTTCTGCCCTTAATTGGGCCTTAGTTAAAGACATCTCAAAATTTTGGTATCACTTCTTCAATAAAACTAAGGGCATCCTTAGCGGATGACTGCAGTTTATCTATATTTGTCTGGCATTCCTGCTCTAAATTAATTTTGTCACTGGCCAATTTTAGGGCCACTAACACTGCAATTTTCGAGCGCTCAAGCGTTGGACTTTTGGCCTGAATCATTAGCGCTTCTTCACGAACTAAACGCACAATATCTTCTGGCCGAGCGGCACCATTTTGATCTTCGGCCTTAAATTTCACATTTAATCCTAAGACATCAAATTCTAAATTATTTCCATTACTCATCAGATCTTTAGTTTAACAAAAATTTGCTACTTATGCGATACCAATTAACGCTTTCAAGTAATCTTCCAGATGAAATACATCCAAATCTTCCACTTGCTCACCCACACCAATATAAAAAATTGGAATCTGCAAATTTTCAACTATAGTAATAGCGCTTCCCGCCTTTGAAGATCCGTCGCACTTAGTAAAAATTAATCCAGATAAACCTAAAGTCTTATGAAACTCTTCAGCTTGCTTAATAGCATTTTGGCCAGTAATTGCGTCGATCACTAAAAAAGTATGATCCGGAGCATCTGGTATTAATTTTTTTAAAACATTTTTAGTTTTTTTAAGTTCATCCATCAGGCCTTCTTTGTTGTGTAATCTTCCGGCCGTATCGAGCAAACAATAGTCCGCATCTGCGTTTATTGCACGTTGAAGTGAATCATAGGCCACACCGCTGGGCGAAGCACCTTCTTTAGCGCGAATCATTTCTACTTTGGCGCGATCACACCAAACTTGTAACTGATCAACTGCCGCCGCACGAAAAGTATCACAAGCACCAACTACAACTTTAGCACCTTGAGCTTGTAGTTTTGTCGCCAATTTTCCAATGGTAGTGGTTTTTCCGGCGCCGTTAACTCCCACAATCATAATCACTTTGGGTTTAGAAAACTTTTGCTTAAATTCAAAAATAGATTGATCGCGTCCCACGAATGGATTTTGCATTTTTTGATGCAGAAAAGAAAAAATATTTTTCTTAATTTCATCCATTGAAAGGTTTTGTGTCGACATTTTTTTTAATTCCGCCGTAAGTTCTCCGACGACTTTGCTGCTTACATCGGCGCTAAAAAGTATTTCTTCAATCTGATCTAAAGTATCTTGATCTAAATTTTTTCCGCCTACTAATGAAGAAATCTTTCCCCAAACTTGATCACGCGACTGCGCCAAACCAAAAGATAAACGCTCTGCCCATTTTTTTTGCGGCACTTGTGCTTGAATCGCAACTGGTAGTCTCTCCGGTCTTTTAAGCTGCTTTTTTTTCTTTATTAAAAAAATAAATAGCGCAACTACAATTGTGCAAATAACGACTATCATCAACGCGTTCATACCTAAAAACCTCTTCTTGCTATTTAGGCTATTGATAAACAGTTTATCTATATTAGTCCAGCTAATTAACTGAACCCTGACAAAATGAGCAGAATCGCGTAAAAAGATGTAGATTCTGCTCAAAATTAATCAATATGAGCAGAATCTTGTAAAAAAACATAGATTCTGCTAACATCTGTGAAATATGAGCAATATTATTGGAAGAAAAAAAGAAATAGACCAACTGGAAAGAATTTTAGATTCTAATAATCCAGAGATGGTTGTTGTCTATGGCAGAAGAAGGGTGGGCAAATCCTTTTTAATAAGTGAATTCTTTAAAGGCAATTCTGATTTCATAGAGATCATTGGAACCAAAAATACTCTAAAAAAAATTCAGATACAACGATTTCTTCACTCATATGGAGACTTGTTAAGTTGCGACAAACAAGAAAAAAAAATTAGCGATTGGGACCAAATTTTTTTTCTTCTTAAAAAGTATATTGACCAGAATAAATACAAAAAAAAAATTGTCATCTTTTTCGATGAAGTTCCATGGCTTGACACAAAAAACTCTCACTTCCTTTCTGCCCTTGAATATGCATGGAATAAATTTTTCTCTAAACAAAACGTAAAAATTATCGTCTGCGGTTCATCCGCATCATGGATGATAAAAAAAATTATTAACAATAAGGCAGGCCTTCACAATCGCCTGACAGCAAAAATAAAGTTACTTCCTTTCAATTTACAAGAAACTAAAGATTATTTTAATCATAGAAATATTACTCTAGAGGAAAAACAAATCGCTGACCTGTATATGGCAATCGGAGGAATTCCAAAATATCTTAGTTATGTAACACCCGGGCACAGCGTACCACAAATCATTGAACAGCTTTTTTTTGACAAAGAAGGACCTCTCCACAATGAATTTGAAGAATTATACAGTTCACTTTTTGATAACTATAAAACTCACTTAAAAATCGTCAAAACATTAAGTGCCTCAGCAACAGGCCTAGCACAAAATGATTTAATAAGAAAAAGTAAGCTCTCTGCCGGCGGAAGCACGGTTAATACTTTGAGAGAGCTTGAAGAGTCGGGCTTTCTTCTTTCAGTACCCTTTTATGGACAAAAGAAAAAAGATAAGAGGTATCGACTGGTTGATGAGTTTACCCATTTTTATATAAAATGGATAGGCCAGAAGAGATTGTCTCCACAAAAAAATTCCTGGGTTCATCAAATGAACAGCATGAGATACCGTATCTGGGCCGGATATCAATTTGAAAATATTTGCCTTAAACATACTTTGCAAATAAAGCAAAAACTAGGCATCTCAGGAATATATACCGAAGAATTTTGCTGGTACAACGATAAAACACAAATTGACCTACTCATTGATAGGGCCGACAAAACAATAAACCTTTGTGAAATTAAGTTTCATGATTCACAAATTGAAAAAATAACTGAATTAGACAGTGATTTAAAAAATAAATTAAATGAGTTTAAAACTTCGACAAAAACCAAAAAACTCATTATTAAAACATTAATTTCGGTTTACGGAACTAAAACAAGACAATCTTTTATCAATCATCAAGTTTTATTAACTGATCTTTTTCAACCCAGCGGACCAAGATGACAAATAAACTAAACAGACGAAATTATTTACAAGCGCACTTTGATTTAATCGATGCCATTCGCACTTATTTTAAAATCAGAGGTTTTACCGATGTGTTAACGCCGCCCTTGGTGCAAAATCCCGGCATGGAAACGCACATTCATCCTTTTCAAGTGGCCAGCGCCAAAGATAAAAATTTAAAGCCGTTATATCTGCATACTTCTCCAGAATTTCACATGAAAGAATTACTCTCTCTAGGCTTAGAAAAGATTTTTACTATTTCTTATTCTTTTCGAGACGAACCAAATTCTAATTTGCATCGCCCTCAATTTGTCATGCTGGAATGGTATAGATCTAATGAACATTATCACACTATCATGCAAGATTGTGTGGAGCTCATTACTCATTGCAGACAAAGATTAAAAGAAAAAGGCCATCCCATTTCAAAAAGCTTTGATCGCGTTTTGCTAAAAAAAATAACGGTTTCAGAAGCTTTTAAGAAATTTTTAAACTATGACATTTTAGATTATCTTGATGCGGCCAGTTTTAGAGCAAAAATTCAAGAGACAACACCTGATATTCTTCCCACAGACACACTTAGCTGGGATGATTTATTTTTTCTGGTTTTCATGAATAAAATTGAACCGGAATTAAAAAAAGAAGTGGCGATTTTTATTGATGAGTATCCTCATCACTTAGCGGCCCTGTCTAAAATTTCGGAAAAAGATCCTCGCGTCTGTGAACGGTTTGAGCTTTATTGCCAAGGTGTGGAGCTGGCCAATTGTTTTCATGAATTAACCGATTTAGAAAAACAAAAGGCCCGTTTTAAGGAGCAAAACACCCAAAAGAAAAATATCTATGACTATGAATTGCCTCTGCCTGAATTACTTTTCAAAACACTAGAAAAAGGTTTGCCTCATTGCAGCGGAATTGCATTAGGAGTAGATCGTTTACTGCAATTAATCTTGGGACGTGAAGAATTATTCTACGACTTTAAGTGATTCATCACTGATTGAATTTTAATTATAAATTCTGATTTTACAAATTGAAAGGGAACATTTTGCGCCCAATTTAAATGTCTTTCAGCACGCACATCTTTTCGCACTTCATTGTTCATAATTTCAGAAAACTTCATCGCCATTTCTCTTGAGAAAACAGCATACCAAGTAAAAGCATCTTGAGGATTATTGCGATAAAGCTCATCCATCACTTCTAACGATTTTTCAGTTAACAGTTTTTTTATGGTAAAAAAATTCATCTTCTTGGCATTTTCTCTCGATAAAACTTGCTGTAAATATTTTCCCATATAATTTCCTACAAATTCTACCGACTGGTCATTTAATCCAGAGTCATAATTTTCTAATCCAGCATACACACTGTCTAAAACTAGTCCGCGATAAATGCCTTCGCGCGATCCCCCTTGAGAAAGAATATTAAACCAATTGGCCACTTCTTCGTTATTGGGTTTTGATAATCTGGTGGTCGCATAAATTTCTCGCACAAAATTGATATTAAGTGAATCGAGTTTTTCTTGCGGAATTTTTAACTTACTCTCACTCTCCTTAACAATGCCCAAAACAGAGCGTGCATCAGAGTTAATTTGCGGAATTTTTGGCAATTGCATTTCGATTGGAGGAGCTACTCCTAAAATTTTATTAGATAAGAAAGTACCTAAGACTCCTTCAATAGTGGGTCTAATTTTTTCTTTGATGCTATTTACATCAAATGCCATGGCGGAAGTAGAGAGGGAGAGCAGCAGCACTAAAATGATTTTTTTCATGAATCTAGTATAACTAGATTAAGGAACTTCATCGATCTTTTTTTTAAGCTCATCCCAAGACTCAATAAGCTGAGCAATTTTATCGGAAGTAAGACCAATCACTTTATTGGCCGCTTCTGGATCATCTGTGATTTTTTCTTTTAAAAGATTTATGCCATTTGATAAGGCCCACAAATTGGAATTGATATCATGAATAAGCTTGCGACTCTCTAACATGATTTCTCCTCAAGCTTATCTTTATACTTATAAAAGGCAGCGTTAGAAATTCGTAGCACATCTATAGTCTTTCTAACTTTTTGCTCATTAGAATCATAAAAACATTTTACCCATTTTTCTTCAATCTTTTCAATCAATGCAGGTAGGCCATGCTCTTCAATAAAACGCAAATCACTCAAATCAATATTTTCAGTTGGCGCGAGTGCCGGCATAGTTTCTGGTAAAAAAGAACTCTCGGAGGTAGATCCAGCAATTTCCTGCGGCAAATCTTTTAACGTAATAAAGCCAGCTTCTTTTAATTTAATGATATCAATGGTGCGCTCCAACTCTCGAAAATTTCCTGGCCAAGAATAATCCTTAAGCGCCTTGATCACTTCTTCAGAAAGTATTACTCTTCTTGGTCCAGACTTTAACATTTTATTAATTAAAATGTTCATATCATCTTTACGTTCCGCCAGAGTCATCAATTTAAATGCATGGGCACGCACGCGAAAATATAAATCGCGACGAAATTTACCTTGTTCGATCATAGTATCTAAATCATCACAGGTGGCCGCAATCAATCTAAATTGCGAGCGCATTGGCATCTGTCCACCTAAACGATAATATGTTCCATCTTCAATCACTTTTAATAATTTTTTCTGCATGCTCTCAGACATGGTGCCAATTTCATCCAGAAATAAAATGCCGCCATTACTCATTTCGATTTTACCAATGGCCTGCGAAGTGGCGCCAGTAAACGATCCTTTTTCATGACCAAAAAGCGCTGACTCTAAAAGATTGTCATTAAACTCGGCGCAATTGACGTGAACAAAAGGAATATCTTTGCCAGAGTATTCGTGAATGAGTTTGGCCAAAGTAGTTTTTCCCGATCCTGAGGCCCCAGTAATTAAAATCGGTTTATCGCTAATTAAACAGTCTTGAATTTGTAATAATTCTTTTAAGAATTTGGGATTTTTCGTCGAGAATTTTTCTTTTAATAAATCCTCTAAGTTAAATTTATTTTTTGCTCGATTAAATCGCTCTAAAATAATATCTAGTGTTCTTTCTTTAGCAGGTTTTACTAAATAATCTTTGGCCCCGCGCTGATAGACCTCGCGAATAATAGATTCATCATCACGACCAGTTAAAACCACCGAATAAATTTTCTTTGCCACTGCTGCTTCTAAGGCCTTCAATCCTTCGAGTGGACGCACGATATCTAAATCTAAAAGTGCTAAATCAATTTTTTCCAGAGCAATAATTTCTAGCGCGCGCTCTAGAGTCGCGGCGACAAAAACGTTAGCGTTTTTTGAAATCTGTGACTCCAAACAAAAACGTGTTAACTCATCATCTTCTAGGATTAAACAATTCATTTTACTCATAAAAAGCATAATAACGCCCCGCGCACAATAGTCATCCTAATTGTAAATTTTGGCCTGATTGCCACAGAAAATAGGCATTCACGATAGTCGGCCATAAGAGCTAAATCATTGATATATCAGTAAATTCAGTAGCTTGAGATATTTCTTAATCTAAACCCTAAAAACTCCGATAATAAGACGAGTACGCATGGGTTTAAACAGGTGAGATGTTTATGAAAAAATGGCAATTATTGGGGATTCTCCTTTTAGCGGCTTCTTGTATGCCGGATTCTTTAACCAAATTTAAAGAAGAGCCGGTTAAAAAAGAGAAGGCGGCAGCGAGTACCACTAAAACCACGACACTGCCTGATGGCACAGTCGTGACAGTTCCGGCGGCCAGTGGAACAGAAAGCGCACCAACCAGTTTTACCTACTCCACGACAGAAATTGTGGCCTATTTAAATGAAAGTATGACGGCCAGTACAACCACTCCAACTCCCGCAGGAAGTTATACAGCTGGATTTTATTTTAGTGCTGACGCAACTGGGTGTGGATCTCCTGGAACGGCCATAGTTGCCACAACTTTTCCTTCTGACTTAACACTTAATGCAACAACTGGGACCATCTCTGGGACACCAACATCTTTTTTAGGAAGAAGAGCTTATTATATTAAGATGCAACATATCCCTACGGGAACAATTCGTTGCAAAACCATCTTCATAACAAAACTAACAAAAATTACAGGCTTTCAATACTTACATGGAAACGGGGATAATTTAGTTATTAAACTATCAACTCTCGGAGACATTACAGATTTAACAGTAAATCCATTTTATTCGACCGATTATGTTGCTGACCCAAGATATATCGTTACCGATTTTGGAACCATAGCACAAATTAATTTCGTTGATTGGACTCTCAAAAAACTTTACGTCTCAGTAACTAACTCTGACGATACTTACGATTTATCAAACCCTGAATTTAATCAATTTGATATAAACGATATAGTAGATGTCGGTGACAGTACTGATCTTGGTGTTACAACACCTTTTTACTTTGTAAACCGAGCAACTATATCAGAAATCACACAAGTTTTTTCTACCATTAAGGATTTTAGAACTGCCGCGCTGGTTAGAAGAATACCTGTCACCGATCCTTATATCGCTCCCTCATTTGTTTCGACTAATGAATGGTCTTCACTGGTTTTTTCAATTGGCCCAAATATTGACACAGATACAACCATTGATTTCAACAAACAATCGGTAACGATGACCTCTCTCTATGGTGGTGAATTAAAAAGTACAGCGGTAGTCAGTGCGGTCGCACCACTTAATGCCAAGAGCGAAACAAATTACATCGTCACCATTAAGGATGTTACCAATGCAAATATTGCTGGAAGTTATAAGTTCTCAATTGTCACTCCGCCACAAAATTTTGGATTAACTCGTTGGCAATTATTAAAAATTGATGATGCCACAAAATTTAACTTAGGTGACAAGATTTCATCTTCTGGTGATGTCTCGGTAGGAACGGTTCGCCAAGTTGTAAGTCGTGCTACATCAAATCATTTTATTTTGGTTGAAGTAGAAAAAGGTGTTTTTGCTGTAACTAATTCCATTGATAACGTGAAACCATATTATGGTGAAAAAACAATTGTGCGCGCTTCATATCCTGTCAATGCTGTCGTAAAAACAGGCGATAACAGTTTCTGGACAGCTGCTCCTACGTCAGGTGTTCCTGCCACACAAAGATATTTTTCAACTCTCGCCAACGCTGAAGGGATAGTACAATACGTTGTTAATGCTGGAGCAGGAGACAACTTCATGTATCTGATGATTACCTCCGGCTCTTTAAGTGTTGGAGTTGTTGGCGAAGAAATCTATGATGTTGATGCTAACTCTGGGTCGATTAACTCTACAATTATTCGAGAAATTGACTCTCCTGAAGCAATTCTAACAGTAGCTTCGGCCACAAATTATGAAGTGGGAATGGAAGTCACAACGATCAACGGCGCCATTGGTGTGGTTAATAAAATTTCTGGTAGCAACCTTTACGTAACAAATCAACTACACATGCAATCATGCTCATTGGCCGCAAATACATCAGTTGTCGCTTGTGATGCTGCTGGTGGTGTATGGAGCTTAAACTCCTACGCTCCTGATGCTGACGGTGATACTGTTATTGATGTGGCGACAGATGATATAGATAATCTTCACTACTACGCTGCATCTGACACCACCATTACTGCCGTACAAACGGCCAATGCTTTTAATTTATATCGCGGCGAAAATATTACCGTTCAACCACAACTATATAAAGGTGACAGCGTTACTTATCAGCTTATAGGGACTCTACCTATTGGCCTAACCTTTGACTCCACATCGGGAAAAATCTCAGGCACTCCTACTGATTTTTCTGCAACAAGTTCATATACGGTAAGAGCTTTCAATGCTGCGACTAACTTTGCCTCTGGCGCACCAAGTATGACATTTGACTTAAAAGTTTTTGAGTTTTTTGAAATGCTAAACACTACAACTAATGCCACATCATTTATTATGCATAAAGAAGGGCAAAACAGACTTCGCTCTCGCTGTTTAATTACACAAGAACAAATCGATGGAACCGCAATGGGGCCAAAAGATATAAATTGTTTTCTAGAAGCAGGTGAGCTTGATCTTTATAATTCTGGCCTAGCATTAAAAGCAGATGTTGGTAAGGGTATGTGTGAACATGTTAGATATGCACCTTATTATTTCTATAAACATCAATATAAAAAATCAGCACCAACAACTGCTGCATCGACACTACCACTCGTTTCAAGAGCCTATTACAAGCTAGCAGGCGACTTCACTAACCCTGTTTGTCAAAATGTTACCTACAACCCGAACGTTGCGGCTAACACAAATAGTTATGAATTTTTTGATAGCATAAGTACTGCGTATGTAGAAAAAGGAACATGTGCCAGTGATTATGCAACACTTTTCGATGATACCGACTATCCAAATTGTGACGATGGAAAACTTCTCAAAAGAGATATTGCATTCTTGTTTATTGCCGCGAACTGTAGCGGGACAGCAACTTCTTGCGCAAGCTTTGGTGCAGCCGGCCCATGTGCGGCACAAGCTGGTTGTACTTGGGGTGGGACATGTACAGGAACACCGACTGCGTGCTCAACATTTGCTGTGGGGACTTGTGCCGCTCAAACGGGCTGTGCTTGGAACGTAGATAGTTGTACTGTTACACCTGCAGCAACCACCACGACAACTGACTGTGGCGGAGACATTAAAAACTGTGTCGAAGGACCTGCTAAAGAAACTTCCGGAATAAACCCGCCCTATACCACCTCTGTAATTTCAGCGGCGGATAATGGCTTTAATACGACTTGGACCTATAGCTCTCCGCTCAGTAAAAGTTTTTATACAAATATCTATTTAGCAAATTATACATCTAGCAATAAATGTGATGATACAAATTTAGATGGAACAAGCGGTAACGATTACGCTTACAAATCAACTTACTGGGGCGATCACGCAACCAACAGTTACAGTAGCCTCTTAACAACGTACAGCGACCCATTTATGCGAGTCAACCCGTTCTATACTCTATATTGTTTAGATGCCGCATTTGATGTGGTGGCGAGAATTCGCGTTCTCACTAGAGAATGGAACAAAGACTTTAAGGCCACTAGTCGTATTGACTTAGCAAATCCTGGTGCAACTTTTATGGACAACACAACGATAGATCCTTTTGGATCAAATTATAACAATCGTGCCGACTGGGATAATTCAGCAACAAGTGTTTCACTACCAGGTACATGTTCTGCACCTGGAGCGGGAGCTGACGGATTAATTAACACTACTCCAAATCCAGATACTAGTAATTTTACGACACCGTTTCCATTTCCAGAGCTAGGATTATAGGACCCTTGCGACTAAATCATAATCTAAACTTTCGGTGATCTCTACTCTAACGAGATCACCGACTTTTACTTCACGATCATTTAAATCATTGAGAATCACTTTTCCATCGATATCTGGGGCCTGACCTGTGTAGCGTCCGACTAAAAGCATGTCTGTTTCTTCGTGCGATCCTTCCACTAATACTTCCATTTCTTGCCCAACTAAAAGTTTGTTTAAATCGCGCACGATTTCTTTTTGTGTTTCATAAAGGATTTCAAAACGCTCATCAATGATTTCTTGCGGCACTTTATCTTTTAATTTAAAAGCTGGCGTTCCGTCTTCATCTGAATACTTAAAAACACCGAGATGATTAAATTTAAGTTTTTGAATGGAGTCCACGACTAATTGAAAGTCCTCCTCTGTTTCGCCAGGAAAACCCACGATAAGCGAAGTTCTAAGCACAATATTGGGAATCGCAGCTCGCAGCTTTTCGATTCTTTCAAAAATAAGCTCAGTAGTCGCACGACGATTCATGCGACGAAGAACATTCGATGAAAAATGTTGCACTGGCATATCTAAATAATGACAAATCTTTTTAGAGGTGGCGATTTTCTGAATCACTTCATCACTTAAATCATCTGGATAAAGATAAAATAAACGCACCCAATCCAAATGCTCAATTTTTTCCAGGCCATCAAGTAAGTGCCACAATTTATTTTTTTCATCTAGATCCACTCCGTAATCTGATAAATCTTGCGAGATTAAATTGATTTCACGCACACCTGAAGCAACTAAATTAGTGGCTTCTTGCACTAATGAATCCACTGTACGCGAGCGCAAACGGCCGCGAATAGTGGGGATGATGCAAAAAGTACAATTGCGATTACAGCCTTCAGAGATTTTAAGCCAGGCCATGTAAAAAGGAGAAGTATTGATTCTTGGATCAAATTCAGTGTGAATGAATTTAGGAATTTCCACAAAACTTTTGACTTCTAATTTTCCGTCTTCAAAAGCTTTTAATAATTTTGTGATTTTGTTGTACTCACCAGTTCCGATAATTAAATCCACTTCTGGTAAATCAGCTTCTAATTCACGAGCATATCTTTGCGCCATACAACCAGCGACAACTAAGGCCTGACAATTTCCCACTTCAGGATTTTTGAAATCGGCCATCTGTAAAATTGAATCAATTGATTCTTTTTTTGAAGCTTCAATAAATGAACAAGTGTTAATGATAATAACTTCTGCGTTCTGTGGCTCTGGCGAAATAGTGTAGCCGTCGAGCCCTAAATACCCGAGCATAACTTGCGAATCCACCAAGTTTTTGGAACAACCGAGTGACACGAAGTGGACACTTTTATCAACGAATTTGATATGACTTTCTGTTTGCATGAGCTAAATCCTTAATATTAAAATTCGTTTATAGTACAATTTTTCCCAAAGCTCAAAGTCCTTGAAATTATTTCTAAATGAAGGGATGATGTATTGTTGTTAACTTATGAAAATTACAAGAAATTTTAAATATTTTGGACTTGTTTTAGGACTCCTCGCATGTGCCAGGGTAGGCAATCTCATGCCTCCGCGCGAAGACAACCTGGATAACATAAAAAATTATGGCCCCAAAAACGCCGGCGATGTGTGGTATTTACAAATTCAATCCGCCAAAAATCATCCAGAAAGATTGTGCTTAGTTTTAAAAGAATTGATGGGTGAGCGAAAATTTCCCGCGCCGCAAATTTTAAAAATTAAATCGCTCGAAGTTTGTACCTACAATGACGAAGAGTTTGAACAGTTAGCAGAAGATATCGACAATATTCCAAACTGGCTAAAGCCGCGCTACGTCGATCATTTGCATAGAATGTCGATTGAGCGCAATCAATTTCAGTGGCAAGTTATCTATGCTTTTAAAAAATTAGATTCGATAAAAACACAAAAAGGAAAATTAGATTTGCTAAATGAAACCAAAAGAAATATTAATAAGTTTGAAAATACAGAACTAAAAGAACTTTTGATTTCACAGCTGCAAGAGAAAATTTTTGAAATTGCTCCCAGATTTAAACCAGCCACCGACGAGAAGTTATTTTTAGCTCAAGCTAAAGACGCTTCAATCGCCCGCGACACAAAACTGGCCGAACTCTTTTATGAAAAAATTCTTGAGTCAAAAAACTTTAGTCTCGATGAAAAATTTGAAGCTCAAGATAACTTGGCCTATTTTTATAAAAACCAGCGCAACCAGCAAGCTTTTCTAAATGCACTGGAAAAAAACTTAAGCTCAATAAAAAAAGAACAGAAAAAAAATAGTAAAACTTATACCAAAATCTATTGTGACAAGTCGATTACCTACGCCCGCTCACTATGGACTAAAAATCGCCCAGATGAAGCAAGGAAAATATTTTTAGACTTATTAAAGATTGAAGATTTGTCGGAGCATCAAGAAGCAAAAGTTCTCTCTATGTTGGCAAAAATGTGTATTGAAAAAAAAGATTTCATCGGAGCACAAAAATACTTAAATCAAGTTAGCGAGAAAAAAAGTATTGGCGCTGATCTGGCGAGGGAAACACTTTGGCTACAATCGTGGCAAAGTTACTTAAACAAACAATATGATTTGGCAGAAAGCGGTTTTAAAATGTGCTTTGAAAAATCTGAAGACAAAACGTTTTCAGCGCGCTGTAAATTTTGGTATGCAAAAACATTAGACATTTTGGAACGAAATGATGAGGCCAAAGATATTTACTCAGATCTTGCGAGTAGAATGCCCTATGATTATTACGGGATAATCGCTCAACGTGAATTAAAAAAACCCTTTCTGCTCGTTGAAAAATACTCTTATGATCCAAATAGACAATTTGATACACAACTAGAGTGGTTATATATTTTCGATGAAAACGAATTGGCGCGCAATTATCTAGATCAAGAAGTCTTAAAGCGCAAAAGTAGCGAACTTAAAGATTTGGCAGGTGACTATCTGCCTTATTTTGTAAAATTTAAATATTACCAAGGTCTTTTAAAATATCTCTCACAAATCGGAATTTCATCTGATATCCAATTAACTGAAAAATATTTTTCTTTTCTTTATCCTTTGGCCTATCTTGATCAAATACTAATGAGCACTAGTGATCCCTCACTATCGCTTTCCATCATGAGACAAGAATCTGTTTTTAACACTTACGCCAGAAGCCCGGCCGATGCGTTTGGATTGATGCAAATTATTCCAGAAACGGCAAAGGTTTACGCCAAAAACGCTAAAATTAAGCTTAACAATTTTGAAGAGCTCTATATTCCAGAAATTAATATTCCCATTGGTGTCGCCATTCTCGAGAGTAATATGAAAAGATTTGGGCGCTTTCTTCCGGCCTATGTTGCCTCTTATAATGCTGACGCTGGTGCAGTTAAAAATTGGCTCATTACTAGATATGATGGAGACACTTTAGCTTTTATTGAAAACATACCTTACAGTGAAACGCAAAATTATGTAAAACTTGTTTTAAGAAACTATATTAACTATCAAAGATTAATTTCTAAAAATGAATTCTTATTTCCGGAAGAACTTTTCTCCCCGCCTACTCTTTAATAATTTTAGTATTTTCAGGTGGAGTAAAAATAAAGTCGCGACTAGAGAGATTGATATTTGATTTCATAGAGACAGCAACCATTTTTACTTTCTTGCCACTTACATACTCTAAATCAATCTCTTGTAAGTCTTGAAAAAGAGCATTTTTATTTTTAAATTTCAAGACCGCTGATTTTAACTCGGTCTCTCTTGAAACGTTCGCAGTAAAATTGAGTTGAAATTTATCTTGAACTTTTTGCACGGTGTAGAAGGTATTGGAAACTAGACCTTTTTTTAGTACATCAAAAAAACGCACCAAACCTGTTTTTGTTACCAGTCTTTCAATCACCTCGCCTTTATCTCCTGGCAGGGGAGCTCGGTAAAACCACATTTTCTCGCTGTTTACCACGAGAATAGTCAGATCAGATTTTTCGCCAATTTCTAGTTTTATGTGACTAGGAAAAAGATAAGCAAGCTGGCCTTTAGATTTTTTTTCCTGTCCATTTAATAAACTTTTAAAAACTTGTTCAAATTCTAATTGAAAGTTTTTCGGCATAAACTCAGCGGCAGTTAGCGCCACTGAGTTAAGTAAAAATAAAGTTAAAAATAGAATCTTCATTAGTGTAATTGCACAGAAACAGCTTTAGAAATTCCTGGCTCTTGCATGGTAATTCCGTAAAGCATGTCGTTAAGCTCCATGGTCTTTTTATTGTGAGTGATCAAAATAAATTGTGACTCAGAACTCATCTCGCGAAGCAGTTCATTAAAACGACCAACGTTAGCATCATCTAGAGGAGCATCAACCTCATCTAGCAAACAAAACGGTGAAGGTTTCACTAAGAAGATAGAGAAAATCAAACTCACTGCTGTCATGGCCTTTTCACCACCTGACATGAGATTGATATTTTGCATTTTTTTACCAGGCGGCTGGGCAATAATATCAACACCACACTCAGCATCGTCTAAGTCTCCTATAACTTGTAATTTAGCGTTACCGCCACCAAAAATAATCGGGAAAACTTTTTCAAATCTAGTGCTAACTTCTTCAAAGGCCACTTTAAAGCGCTCTTTACATTTTTCATCAATATGACCAATGGCCGTTTGTAGATCCATTAGAGATTTTTTCAATTCTTCTTCTTGAGATCGCAAGAAATCAAAACGCAATTTTTGACGATCGTAATCTTCAATCGCTTGCCAGTTAATTTCCCCTAAGCGGTTAAGCTCAGAGCGATAGTCACGAAGTTTAACACTACAATCTTTTAAATCTTGACCATAGCGACGGCGAAATTCGTAATCTTCTGTCGCTACTTTAGTTCTGCCGTCTTCTGTTTCTTGAGAAAAAATACTGGAAATATCTTTTAAAACATCAAAGTCAGCTGCGATATATTCAGCTTCCGTCGCCACAGCAGAACGTAAATCAATTTGAAATTTTTCAAAAACATTTCGGGAAACTTGTTCTTCTGCAATTAAATGTTGATCGATTTTAAGTTCGATCTCCACCAATTCTTTTTCTGTCTTATTAACTTTTGAATTAAGCTCTTTGGCCTCTGCCTCACGCTCTTGCATGCCAGTTAAAAGTTCAACTAGACGATCCTTCATCAAATTTAACATCTCTTCTTTTTCAGAAAGATTGATGGCAGATAATTTATTTTCATCTTTTAACGTAGCGATATCAATGTCTAATTGATTTAAGTCATTACTTAGTTGCTCCATTAAATTTTTATTTGAATCGACTTTAGAAACCAGGCGATCAACTTGATTTGCCACATCTGAAATTTGTGAATTAAATGATTTCAAACGATCTTCAAAAGTTTTGGCCTCAAGACTCTTTGCCATTAAATCATCGCGCTCATCAGTATATTGTGAGCGAAGATTTTCCACCACATCTTTTAGATCATGCAAATGGTTTTCTCCATTTTGCAATTTATCTTCTAACTCGCTTTTCTTTTTTGCAATTAGTTCTTCTTTTTCTAAAAGCTCTAAACGACTGCGCGAAGTTTCTAGTTTTCTATTTTGTAGAATGCTAAGTCTGGTCTGGCCAGCTTCATGTCCAGATAATTTTGAATCCATCGCCGATTTTTTACCAGCATAAGTAGTTTTTGAAGCAGAAATTTCTTCTCTTAAAACTTCGTATGATTCACGTTTTGCTAAAGCTTGTTCATTAAATGTTTTTACCGTTTCATCTAAACGTGTGGTTTCTTCACTTAAAGCGGCAAATTCTAATTCTAGTGCTTGAATTTTATTATTGCGATCAACGATGCTAATGCCACCGCGAGATTCAACATTCATCGATAAACCGATGTGATTCCCGTGATTTTTAAATAAAACGCGGCCATTTACGTCACAAATTGCGCGAAACTTTAAGTCAGTAGATAAAGTGTTAACAACTTCTACATTTAAATTTTCACCGACAAATAATCCGGCCGTTAAGCTGGTGAAAAATTCTTGTAAGTTTTGTGGCACTTCTAAAACATCCATTAAAGGAATAATCGACTCTCCGGCATTTAATTTAATGCGATCAAGCGCTTCTTTAGAAATAGATCCGGTATTTTTTAGAACTAATCCATCTAGAATTTCAGAACTATGAGCACTACACCACTCAATGAATGACTCACTATTTTCTGCCACCACGTGCTCTAGTACATCCCCCAAAAGAGACTGAACAGCGACAGTGTATTTATCTTCACAGCGAATAAGTTTTCCAAGAACCTGATGATCCGCTCCTTCCTTCGCGTCTAGAAATTTTTGCAGTCCTTGCTTCATGCCTTCAAAAGAATTATTTAATTCTTTTAAAGATTGTAATCTCGAGTCAACTTTAATGAACTCATTATAACTTTCACGGTACTTAGCTTCATATTTTTTAAGCGTTTCTTCAATATCAATCAAATCCACTTTTAATTGCTGCTCTTGCACTGAAAGATCGGCCAGCTTTGTATCGAGTGTACGAACTTCATCTCTCTCACTTTGAATTTGGCCATTAACACTCGAATATTGTTTTTCTAAAACTTCTATTTCTTGAGTTAGATCGCGTAAATTAGCGGCCAGCTCAGTTAATCTTGAATTATTTTTAAAAACCTCTTGATCAGCCGTCACAAATTGCTCTTTTATACCCTGGGAATCTTTCGATAAATTAGACAGCTCCTCTTCTTTATCTTGCAGTTGCTCTTTTAAGAGAGCAACCTTCTCTTCTAAATCCGCATAATCAAATCCTAACTCAGCTTTTTTAGCATGATCTGTTTTTTCTTGTTCTAAAGATTGTAAACGCTCTTCACGGTTTTTTAATTCCGCAGCAATTTCTTGTGATTCTTTTAAGCGCTGCTCTAATTGTTTTTGTTTTTCTTCAGCGCTTTTTCCTAAATAACGTAATCTCTCTTCTGCTTGCGCTAGAGTTTTTGATAGAACGTTAAATTCTTTTTGAAAATCTTCGATTTTTTCTGTTTGATCATCCTTTTGGATGCGCTCTTCTTCTAAATCAATCTCTAAGACATTTTTACGCGTGGCCCAACGTTCCACATCGCTCTTTTTAAGTTCGATATTGCGATTAGATTCTTTGATATCGCGCATGAATTCAAAAACTTTATGCGATTCAACCACTAATTCATTATTTTTTACTCTCTCACGCAAGTGTTTGGCGCGTTCGGCCTTTTCTGCTTGTTTTTCCAGTGATTTTAGATTTTTTTCAATCTCTACAATCAGATCACTCAAGCGGCCAAGATTTTGTTGAGTCTGCTCAATTTTTTTAAGTGAATCACGTTTTCTAATTTTAAATTTTGTAATACCTGCCACTTCTTCAATCATTATTCGGCGCTCTTCAGGTTTTGCCTGAACTAAACGATTGATCTCACCCTGAGCAATAATAGAATAAGATTTCGCGCCAGCACCAGTGTCCATGAAAACTTCTTGAATATCTTTTAAACGGCAAGGATTGTCGTTGATGCGATATTCAGTATCACCATTGCGATAAAGTTTACGAGTCAGTTGAATTTCAGTCGGACTACAAACTGTACTACCGATGTGAATATGTTTTCCACCCTCATTGCCCAGTACTAAAGTCACTTCAGCAAAACTAGCAGGAGAATATTTATCCGATCCAGCGAAAATCACATCTTTCATGGAATTTCCACGTAAGTGCTTTGCCGACATTTCTCCCATCACCCAAAAAAGTGCATCTACGATATTTGATTTACCACAACCATTGGGGCCCACGATCCCAGTTATCCCATCATCAAAATTGATGATAGTCCTGTCTTTAAAAGATTTGAAACCTTGCACAATGAGTCTTTTTAATTTCACAAATAATCCTTGTCTGTGTGTACGTTCGTCTCGAGAAATGTCCTTAAATCATGACATAGTCGATACGGCCCGTACACTCACAAAGGGCGGTAATAAGTTGCAATTTCCTTACACCTTGCGTGTTGCTTTTTTGACGATACCACTGAATGCGCGAAGGACTAAATGAATCCTGGTGACCATTGTATCGGTGCAGCAGGCAGGCGAATTGGGTTAAAACGTGGACCGTTTATTGGAGGACCAAACATTCTTGGCCCACGATATTTTTCATCAAGATCTTCATCATCTTTTTCTGCTTTTTTCTTTTCACTACAAATTTCCGCTATTTCTTCGAAGCCCTCTTTACAAACACAGCTAATATCTTTTTCTGCCCACACTCTATTTGATCCCTCTTCACATCTAGCTTTATCTGCTCCTGCGGCAACAGTAGATACCGTCGCTAATTTTGGTGTACAGGCCAATGTTTTCGTATCCCATTCATTATTTTTATCGCAAGTAAGATCACAACGGTTTTTTTCCGTATTCCAATTTAATGTTTCATCCATAAATCCATCATAACCGCAAATGCAATTTTTCTCTTTTTCTTTATAAATTAATCCTACATCGTTTAAACATTTTTCAGCACATCTTTTATTTTCCCATTTTCGTTTCAACTTAAAACATTGCTCCTCTGTAATTTCTGATCTCAATTTACCTTGATCTTCTTCTAAATCTTGGACATTGTTTGCTATTAATTGATCATCTGACTGGGCCACTGCCTCTTTCTGCGCTGTCGTTCTCGGAGCAATAGCGATCCACAGCTTTATTCCTGCTGCAAATGATTTTCCCATTTTGTTTAACTCTTTTAAAAAAGCTTCTTTCATTTCTTCAACTCTGGCCTTTCCTCTTTCTTTAGCAAATGGCTCCGCTCTTTTTTGATTTAATTTTTCAAGAACCTTTCTTGCAGCTTCAATATCTTTGATCTGCGTTTGTTCTTCAGCTATTTTAGTCGCTTTAACTTTGCTCTCATCTATTAATTGTTTTGTTGCATCGTGATGATCTTGGTCTCGCTGCTGTGGAGTTGACTCATGCTCATGCCCGCGCATTCGCGCCAACTCAAATGCTCTTTCAGCAATTACATCTGCAGCTGGGCTTAATTCCTTAGGTGCAGGTTGATCTTTTACAGTAACTTCTAACTCTGCCTTGGGTGCTGCCGGAGCTTCGCTAGCAAGCCTAATATTTTTGTCTGAAGGTAATGGTTCTAAAGGTTGACCGTGCGCTGTGTTCGCAGCTTTTTCACTTGCAAGGCGCAGCTCCTCAGCGGTCGCAACATATTTAGCATTTGGTTTTGCTCTGATGCCTTCCACTGTTCCTTTTATTCCGAGCCCAGTACCTGCAATTAATTGAACAGTGTCAAAACAATCCAGCATTGCTTGTCTTTGTTGAATGTTTAATTCAACTTGCATAAATTCATCAAATTGCTCAGGCGTATTATATTTAATGGCCTCCAATACTCTTTCTTTTCCAACGACCGTGTTATAGCAAGAAACTACCACCTTACTCATGTTATCCCAATCGTGGTAGGCCATAAAACCCATGAGACCTACGCCAGCTGTTAATCCGGCCCATTTCGCACCAGCTTCCCCGCGAATTTTTCCGCCAAATTTTGCTCCAATACCTGGCACTATCGAAAATAAAACAGTTTTAGCAGCAAACTCCCCACCAGTTTTTGAAACTTCAGATGTGGCGTGACAAAGCCATTGTCCCCACGTCGCATCTTTGCCATCAACTGCTGTGTTTCTAGAAGCTGTTATCGCCACGGCACCTGTATACGAAAGCACCGCCGCTCCGGTTAAAGCTCCTCCAACAATACCACTCATAGAACTGAGCAATAATCCTTGGGCTCCAGGAATGGTTAACGCAGCAGCAGCACCAGCAACATATAGTGCCTGCTCGCGATATTGTTCTGAATCCCTATAAGCTTGGTCAACTGTTGCTGCAGAAGCAGTGGCAATATT
>Ga0163144_10005628_pt1 | contig 27858 bp, 26 predicted proteins | sample OliLak19BULKMAT1_FD_123175 | JGI IMG/M metagenome (GOLD analysis project Ga0163144, IMG submission 123175) | Freshwater microbial mat bacterial communities from Lake Vanda, McMurdo Dry Valleys, Antarctica - Oligotrophic Lake LV.19.BULKMAT1 | ecosystem: Environmental > Aquatic > Freshwater >... | reverse complement strand
GGGCATCGGCCATCGCGTCTATAAAACACTCGATCCGCGCGCCCCCCATCTAAAGCGCATGGCGCAGGTGCTCAGCGCCAAGCTCGGCGAGCCGAAATGGATCCAGATGAGCGATCGCATCGCGGCGATCATGCTTGCCGAAAAGAATCTGCACGCGAACGTCGATTTCTATTCGGCGACAGTCTATTACTCGCTGGATATCCCGACCGATTTGTTCACGCCAATCTTTGCCATCTCCCGCACCTCCGGCTGGACGGCGCACGTTTTGGAACAACTCCAGGACAATCGCCTGATTCGTCCGCAAAGTGAATACATCGGGCCGGTGGGATTGAAAGTGACGGCGATTGAACAAAGGTGATCAAGTTCCAAGTTTAAGGTTTAAGGTTTAAAGTTATCCATCTTTGCGTCATGGCTAAGATTGAACGATTTGAGGATATTGAGGCTTTGAAGAAAGCGCGGGAACTTCGAATGGCAATTGATTTCCGGCTTTATGAAATATCTTCAACAATCCGAACCGCGTGGCGCAAAATTCAAAAGAGGCGGCGCTGGCGAATGACTTTGAACATTAAACATTAAACTTTGAACTAGCTAATGAACATCCACGAATACCAGGCCAAACAACTTCTCGCCCAATACGGTGTCGCAGTTCCCGCGGGCGAAGTTTGTGACACACCCGAAGCCGCCAAGAAAATCGCCGAAGGACTTTTCGCCAAGGGCGACAAGCTCGTCGTCGTCAAATCCCAGATCCACGCGGGCGGGCGGGGCAAGGGAACCTTCAAAAGCGGGTTCCAGGGCGGCGTCAAACTTTGCAAAACGGCGGACGACGTTTTTGAAAAAGCCAAGGCGATGCTCGGCAATGTTCTGGTCACGAAACAATCCGGGCCGGAAGGCAAGCTCGTCAGCAAATTACTGGTCGCCGGCGCGCCGGAGATCAAAAAGGAATTTTACTGCGCCGTTCTCTTGGATCGGGCCACCTCGCGGCCGTTGATGATGGTCAGCACGGAAGGCGGCGTGGATATCGAAGAAGTTGCCGAGCAGAATCCCGAGAAAATCATCAAGGAAACGATCGATCCCGCCGTCGGCATGATGCCGTATCAGGCGCGCAAACTCGCCGCCGCTCTCGGCCTCAAAGGTGACCTGATCGCGAGCGGCGCGAAACTTTTGCTTGGTGTTTACAAAACCTGGTGGGAATGCGATGCCGCCATGGTGGAAATCAATCCGCTCTGCATCGTGGTGGGAAATGACGGCAAGGAAACTTTGTCTGCCGTCGATGCGAAAATCGGCCTGGACGACAACGCGCTCTATCGCCACAAGAACATTCAGGAGATGCGCGATCTCGCCGAGGAAGCGCCGCTGGAAATCGAGGCGAGCAAATTCAATCTCAATTACATCAAGCTCGACGGCTCCATCGCCTGCCTGGTCAACGGCGCCGGCCTCGCGATGGCGACGATGGACATCATCCAGCATTTCGGCGGCAACCCGGCGAACTTCCTCGACGTCGGCGGTGGCGCGAGCAAGGAGCAGGTCACGGCTGCTTTCAAAATCATTCTCAGCGATCCAAGCGTGAAAGGAATTCTGGTCAACATTTTCGGCGGCATCATGGATTGCAACGTCATCGCCACTGGAATTGTTGCGGCAGTGAAGGAAACGCATTTAAGCATCCCGCTCGTTGTTCGTCTTGAAGGCAACAACGTGGCCGCAGGTAAAAAAACTTTGGCAGAATCGGGCTTGAGTTTGATCACCGGAGATTCGATGGCCGACGCGGCGCAAAAGGTGGTTAAAGCAGTTGAAAAGTGACCTGGAAAACAGTCCCAATTCACATGAGTCAGATTGATGTCACGTATCCAAAACTGCTCAGTTTAATTGACGACTATATTGCGCCAAAACGGACTGAAAGCGCGTCCTTTTTGATGTGGTATCTCGAAAAGTATTATCGGCTTGACCCGGATGAATCGGTGGACTCCGTATGTGATCAAAACGGCGACAAAGGTATTGATGGTATTTATGTGAACGAAGGCGAGGGGACAATAGATGTTTTCCAATCGAAGATTTCTCAATCATCCAGTAGCACCATTGGTGATACTGCTCTCAAAGAATTTTTTGGAAGTTTGTCTCAGTTTAAAGACGGCACTTCGCTCGACAACTTGGTCCAGACCGCAGGTTTAGCACAGGTCGCTCAATTGGTAAATCGTTTGAATCTCAAAACCCTGCTAGCCATCCATAAAGTCCGTGGGGTTTTTCTTAGTAATACGGAACTTGATGCAAATGGTCAGGCATATTTAAAACATTGCCCTCCGATTCGTTTTGTTGGGAAATCTATGCTGCGATCCGGCTACATCTCCGATGCCCGAGCTACACTCGCAGGAAAACCGTGCGCCTTCGATATTTCAGGTTTTCCCATCTCGGAATATATTGTAGATGCCAAAACAAAGACTTTGATCGCGCCCGTCAAAGCGACAGAATTGGTGCGTCTACAAGGGATTTCGGATCAATCGATATTTGACTTCAATGTTCGCGGGCCCCTTGGAAAAACCCAAGTAAATCGGGATATAGTCGCCAGCATTCGCGATCCGAAAAAGCATAAACTATTTCCATTGTTCCACAATGGAATCACTTTCATTTGCGGTAAGGTGGCTAACACAAAAGACAAAGTGGAGATTGAGAATTACTATGTTGTCAATGGGTGTCAAAGTTTGACGGCTTTATACGAAAACCGTTCAGAGATTTCCAACGATCTTCGGATTCTTACCAAATTTGTCCAACTAGATGTTCAAACTGAGTTGCCCGAAATGGTGACTCGTTATTCTAACAATCAAAACGGAGTAAAACCGCGCGATTGGAAATCGAACGATCCTGTCCAAGTTAGGCTTCAGAACGAATTCAAACTCCATTATGGAAAAGTGTATTTCTACCAAATTAAACGAGGAGAAGATCCAACGGCCCCTGAAGTGATCTCGAACGAAGACGCTGGTCTCTATTTGATGGCTTTCGATTTGAAGGAACCGTGGGGAACACACCGTAAATATCAAGTGTTTGATGACAAACACGCGGATCTGTTCGCACGACCTGAAGTCAATGCAGACCGTATCTTGGCATATCAATTGTGCATGCAAATCATCAGCGCAAAACGAGAAGGGATTCAGAATCAGCTTTTCGGAAAACATGCGCTTACAAGGTTTCTAATATTGTACATCCTCCGCCATATCTTTGAAGTAGACGCTGAAGGCAAGAAGTTCATTTCAAGTCCCGCTGATTTCGTTCGGAAGCCGACGAACCGAAAGCGTTTTCAAAAATGTGTCGAGACACTTATTATAGATATTGTGATTGATGTGAATGCCGAAGTTGACGCGCTCGGGGAAGACTTTGATTATCGCGGTAAACTCCGGGATGAATCGTGGGTGAAAGAATTGAAAAAGGCGGTCGTTACAAGTTACCAAAAAAGCGTAGCGCGCAAGCGTATTACATCTTTCCAGAAAGAGTGGAAACATTAGCTACAAAATAGGTCGTTATGCTCAAAGTCACCGAAATCGCTTTTTGCTGTTACGCAGTCACGGAGATGAAGCGCGCCCGTGAATTTTACGAAGGCGTGTTGAATTTGAAGCCCACCACCGTCACGGATTCCGGACACAGCCAGTGGGTGGAATATGAATTCGGCCCGTTTGCGCTGGCCATCGGCTGCGCGCCCGGAATGTTCAAACCGAGTCCCGACGGCTGTTCCGCCGCGCTCGAAGTCGAAGATTTTGATGCGTCCATCAAACAATTGCGCGAGAAAAACGTAAAGTTTCGCATGGAGCCGATGGATTGTCCCTCGTGTCGCATGGCGATGATTTTTGATCCCGACGGCAACACGATTTGCATTCACAAACGCAATCCGGTCGTTTGAGAAGACGTCAAATGAAACGGAGCTTTTGAATGAATCCGACTGACTCAAAGGAAAAGCACACGCACAATTCTGCTTCCGACGAGTTGAGTCAATTTACTTGGGCACAAGCTCAACGTGGTGAAGACGCGAAGAAACTTCTTCGCAACATTAAGGAACGGTTGCCAGAGTTGGAGGAATTGCTGGCGCGGATCGAAGATCATTGGGGTATTGAGGACAGCTTTTATCGTTTCTATCATCAATCTTTTAAGGTCTATCATCTTCAACAAACAACGGAAGAAATCGGCAAGATTTTGCAGAGTTTATTGCCCGGTCATTCAATGAATCGGTGGTTTTCGGAAATCGTCGCGCAAGGCACTGGCCGTGAATTTGAGATGTCACACAATCAAGACTGGCTACGGCATACGCGGCCCATCGTCGAGGCGTTTTTTCATACACACTGCTTTTTGAAAATGGCGGTCAAATACGGCAAGGCTTTGGAAACGGATCCTGCATGTCTGCCGAGCGGCTGGGCGGCAGTTCTTTACTTGTTTGACCTGAGATAATCTGAGTTACAATTGCGAAGTCATTTATTAACCACATGTCAATTCTAGTCACACCCCAAACTAAAGTTCTCGTCCAAGGCATTACCGGTAGTTTTGGCGCGCGTCACACACAACTCTCCATCGACTACGGCTCGCAAATTGTCGCAGGCGTCACGCCGGGTAAAGGCGGCCAGGTTTTCGAACACGGAGGGAAAAAAGTTCCCATCTTCGACACCGTCGCTGAAGCGATGAAGCAAACCGGCGCGACGGTCTCCGCTATATTTGTTCCGCCGCCGTTCGCGGCCGACGCGATTCTTGAAGGCGTTGATGCCGGGCTCGCATTGGCGGTTTGCATCACCGAAGGCATTCCCGTCAACGACATGGTGAAAGTGAAGCGCGCGATGGAAGGAAAAAAGACGCGGCTCATTGGACCCAATTGTCCCGGCCTCGTCACGCCCGGCGAAGGGAAGGATTCGCTCGGCGGTTGTCGCATCGGCATCGCGCCCGGTTACATTCACAAAAAGGGAAACATCGGCGTCGTCTCGCGCAGCGGCACGTTGACCTACGAAGCGGTATGGCAATTGACCTGTCGCGGCGTTGGCCAATCGACCTGCGTCGGCATCGGCGGCGATCCGGTTAACGGCACGTCGCACTTGGATGTGGTCAAACTGTTCAACGACGATCCGGAAACGCACGGCATCATCATGATTGGCGAAATCGGCGGCAGCGCCGAGGAGGAAGCTGCCGAATGGATCAAGGCGAATTGCAAAAAGCCTGTGGCCGGGTTCATCGCCGGAGCGACCGCGCCTCCAGGACGGCGCATGGGTCACGCCGGGGCGATTGTCAGCGGTGGCAAAGGAACCGCCGCCGCGAAAATCGCCGCGTTCAAGGAGGCCGGCATTGGCGTTGCCGTTACACCGAGCGAAATGGCCGACACTCTGTTGAAGATGATGTAAGCGACGGCAATTCGCGTCTGCTGCCGGCGGCGCCGGCTCTCAGAGTGGCAGACGCAGGTAAACCCACACCAATCCGCGCATTGCATAGTGTGCGGCGACGAGCACCAGGGCGGTTCCCACTATCGGAGCGAAATCGAATCTTCCCAAGCGCAACGGGAGCCATGAAATCGGTTTCAGGATTTGCCGGGCTGTGCGGTCGATGAAGATCCAGGCCAGCCCCGGCCCGAAGTAGATGTAGCTGTTCAGCAGATGGAGCAGCAGAAACCCTGCGATTAGATATTTCCAAGCCAGATAGATGCTCGCTCCCGTGACCACCCCTTGCTCGATCAGGTGTTGCCATGATTTTGGCGGTGGCAAAATACCGATCGCCACCAACGGCTTGCTCAATGCCGACCAGAACAGAAGCATGGCAAGCCAGGGAAGCGACAGTTTCACGAACGTCGGCAGCCGGTCCAAAATTCCCAACTGCTCTTGAACCAGATTTTGCAACGGATCAGTTTCAAGCTCTTTGGAGTTCAGGATCGAAAGAAGCAAAAGGCAGTGATAGAAAAGCACGAGCGCCACTCCGAAACTCAAAAAAGAAAAGAACAGCATCCGGCTAAAAAAATCGCCTCGAAACGGAAGCGGTATCACTCCGAACCAGATTGGCGGATTCCAGTTCAGAGCCGATCCGAGTTGCCAATAGAAGACGGAACGAATCAGGAGCAGCGCGAGAAGCCCCATCAAAAACCAAATCCGCCGATGACTCGGGCGGGTCTTCTTCAGCGTAACGATGAGTGAAACCTTCGGGGTCAATAGATCATGGCTCTTGTCGCGCCATTTCAACCAGAGCAACACGCAGGCAATATTTAGAATCAGGTCAATCAGTGACATGCCGGAGCTCAGGATGCGGAACAGGCACCCCTTTTCCGATCACAATTTGAACTCCGACCAGAGAATTCTATGATCCGAGATGAAATATTTCATGTAGTCGTAGAATCTCGTGTTCCTCTTGTCCTGCGGATCCCACAGTTTTTGAAAGAGCGCGCCGTCAAAGTCAAAAACGCCTGCCGAGATAAAATTGTCCTTAACGTCACCGGGAAAAAAAGCGACTTGGTCGTAATGACTGTCGCTAAGAATGCTTGAGCCGATTTGGGTCGAATGCGGCGGCAACTCAAGGCCGCGCCGGGTCAATGCCTTGTAAATTGGATCGCCGGGATCAACCTTTGGCAGATTGAAATCACCGAGGGCGATGATGTTGGGCGTGAAAGCATTCTTGGATTTTCGACGCAGGTCCGCCCAGCGCCCGATGGCGTAAGCCTCCAGCGACCGGCGATCAATCGACGTCTTGGCCGCATCGTCGCCGAAGTAAAGATGCACGCAGGCCAGCAGCAACGTGAATCTGCCCGCCTTAAACGACGCGAGAAACGGACTCCGGTCGAAGCCGCGAAATTCCTGGGTGATTCCCTCAATCCGAATGTCCGGCTGCTGGCTCGGAGGGATCGTCAATATTCCGATTTTTTCCAGTGCCGTGACTCTTCGGCTGTCGAACACAAACGTCATCCGCTCGTTATTCCCGGCGCTGTTGGAGAAGATCACGCGATACCTTTTCGGCAGCAGCTTCTGGATCGCTCGCAGTCCGTCCAGGTTGTCGTTTACTTCCTGAACTGCGATGAGGTCGAACCAACCGAGCATCTCGGCGATGAGTTTGTAATCGTTATCGCGGCGCTGCTGCAAACCCAGGTTCGCGATGTTCCAGGTGGCGAGAAGCAACCGTTCCGGAGTTTTGTCCGGAATTCTTCGATCCGGTTTCGCTTTTGGATAATCGCGCAGTGCCTTTATCTCGGCTGCGAGATCGTAATCGAACTCGAACTTGGGTTTTGGAAAAGCTGGCATGGTTTGGTTCTCCCGTTTCAGCGATTTCACTCCATCCTAAAAGGAAATCTGCCGTCGGCAACATCGAATATTCGAGCTTTTAAACTTTGAATCTTCGCTGCACGCCATGTTTGATTCAAGGGATGATCGGAGTGGCAATCAATGCAATTGGAATTGTGGCGGGTGGAATCGTTGGGCTGAGGCGAAAAACGCCTCTCACGGCCGCCAATGAATCGTTTTTCAAGGTAGCGATGGGGGCCGCGACCGTTTTCCTCGGCTTGCAACTGACCTGGCAGAGTCTCAATGGCACTTTCGGAAGTGTCATGAAGCAGCTTGGGATCGTTTTGATTTCGATGACGCTTGGAAAACTGACCGGACGCCTCCTGCGCCTGCAAAAGCTTTCCAACAAAATTGGCAAATACGCGACCTCGCGAATGGCCCTGGCCAATCCCGGCGAGAAACAGTTTAGCGAAGGTCTCGTTGTCTGCGCGCTGCTGGCCTGCGCCAATCCGCTGGCCATCCTGGCATCTACCCAAGAGGGTTTGAGTGGAATCGGGTTCGCGCCCATCTTTGTCGTCAAGGCCGTCATGGACGGGCTTGCCGGGATTGCGTTTGTTTCGTTGTTTGGCTGGGGTGTCATGCTGGCGGCGATACCCGTGGTCGCGTTTCAGGGAACCATTTTTCTGCTGGCGCGATCATCGGAGCCGATGCTCAGGACTCATGGCCTGATCGATCCCATTCTCGCGACGTGCGGCTTGCTCATTTTTTGCGTGTCCCTGATTATTTTGAACCTGAAGAAAGTTGAGCTGACCGATTACCTCCCGAGTCTCGCCATTGCGCCGCTCATCACCTGGATTTTGAAATAGGAGGACTGCGGCTGTGTCGAAGACCGAGATTCTCCTTGAAAGGCATTTACTGCTCGTCCGATAATCCCACAGGAAATTCTCAAAATAATGAAACAAGTTCGTACCGGAATCGTTGGAATGGGCAACATGGGCAAATACCATGCGGCCTATTTGCTTGGTGGCAAAATCAACCGTTGCGTGCTGACTGCAGTCAGCGACGCCATCACCGCCAACCTTGAGAATTACAAACAACTCAAGACCTTCGACGACGCGGGCAAGATGATTCGCTCCGGCGAGATCGATGCCGTGATCATCGCCACCCCCCACTTTTTGCACACCACCATTGGAATCGATGCGTTACAAAACGGGATTCACGTCCTGGTCGAGAAACCAATTTCCGTTCACAAAGCGGATTGCGACCGGCTGATTGCGGCGCACAGCGATAAGAAAATTGTTTTCTCCGCCATGTTCCAGTCGCGGACCGAGGCGCGTTGGAAAAAAATCAAATCAATGATCGACGGCGGCGAACTTGGAAAAATTGTTCGCACTAACTGGATTGTGACCGATTGGTTTCGCACTGAGGCCTATTACGCAAGCGGCGGCTGGCGCGCCACCTGGAAGGGCGAGGGTGGGGGAGTGCTCCTGAATCAATGCCCGCACAACCTCGACATCCTCCAGTGGCTCTGCGGACGGCCCAGCAAGGTGCGCGGCTTTTGCCAGCTCGGTCGCTACCATGACATCGAAGTGGAGGACAACGTCACGGCATTTTTAGAATACTCGAGCGGCGCGACCGGCTCGTTCATCACATCGACCGGCGAGGCGCCCGGCACGAACCGTCTGGAAATTGCCGGGGAACGCGGCAAGGTCGTGGTCGAACACAGCAAAGTCACTTTTACTCGCAACGAAGTTTCCATGCTGGAATTTAGCAAGTCAGCCAAGGCCGGTTTTGCGAAGCCGGAAATCTGGAACGTCGAGATTCCATTTGAATCGACTGGCGGAAAGCACGAGGACATCACGCAGAATTTTGTGGAAGCGATTCTCGAAGGCAATCCGTTGATTGCGCCGGCCGAGGAAGGCGTCTGGTCGGTCGAGTTGGCCAACGCGATTTTGTATTCCTCGCTCATCGGCGAGACAGTGGAAATACCGCTCGACGCCGCGGCGTATGAGAAGAAATTAAACCAACTGATCGCCGAATCGAAGTTTGAGAAGAAAGTGGTCGAGACGGTGGTAGGTGAAGATTTCAGCAAATCGTTTTCGGGCAATCGTTAGACAGAATTAACAGAATTTACAAAATTGATTCTAAAAAATTCTGTTTAATTCCGTAAATTTTGTCCCGAAAAATATAATGCTTGCCGACAATATTGACGAGGCGGGTGCGAATATCGAAGCGGGAAATGGATGAATCCCGGGGTTTGGTTACGAGTGATTGCAAAAGGAGCCGTCGACCCCCCCAGACCAAAGGTTTCATAATCCGGAGCGCAGACATTTTTGTCTGCGTGACGGATCGAGCTCGTTTGCCCCTCTTTGCGTTGAATTGTTTCCGCCGTCCGTTTAATAGCCCCTTGAATTCCCCGGCAGCGGTCTTGCACCTTCACTTTTTAGGGCCGCCGATTTCTGCATGAAGCCAGACGCGGGCGTAGGCCCACCAACGTTTGACCGTTGGCTCAGAAACGCCAAGAACATCTGCGGCCCCTTCCAGCGTAAATAGCGGAGCTTGACCAATTCCGCCTTCCTTGCGTCTATGGTGGCAAAGCGATCCAGAGCGTCGTTCACGGCCAGCATTTCTTCGTCGTCGGCGGGCGCGGGATATCCACCTCGTCCATGTCCACACGCTGCTGTCCGGCTCCGTGACGCATCGCCAGTTTTCGGCGGGCGCGATCGATGAGGATGCGCCGCATTGCCTCCGCCGCCGCGCCGAAGAAGTGCGCCCGGTTTTGGAACTGCGCGCGCCCCTCCTTGTCCACCAACCGGAGCCAGGCTTCATGGACGAGCGCGGTGGGTTGCAATGTTTGTCCCGGCGATTCCCCCGCCATCTTGTGCGCGGCGATGCGGCGCAACTCCTGATAGACCAGAGGCAGCAATTCGCCCGCGGCCGTGGGATCGCCCTGCTGCCCGCGGTCGAGGATTTGGGTGACGTTGCGGGTGGGCGGGGTGCTCATCACTTTTTGGGAAGGCGTTCCACACGGAGAATTTTCATCTCTTTCACTGGATGATCCAGCCAATAGACGCCCTTGAACTTCCCGACGAATTTCACCTGAACTGTCCGGCCCAAATCATCGCGCTCGGTGGTTTCGCCTTTGAGCGCGGGATAATTTTCCAGGAGATCGAAAAACCGCGCGAGTGAATCCTTCTCAGGGTGACGCAGGGAGCGATACAATTCGACAGCGTCCGAGCGCATGAAGAGGACATATTCCACACTCATGCGCGGGAGAAATCAGTCGCGGGTTTCCTTCTTCACGTCACTCCACCGCTGCCAGTGAGCCGGACTGCGGTCATCAATCAACCGTGCGAGTTCCTTCCGGTAGGCTGGATCGTCCTGGCGCAATCGCTCAGCCACGAAAGCCGTCAGTTCCGCCTGCTCCTCCGGCGGCAGAGCGATGGATTGCTCTTTAAGTTCAGTCAGACTCATGACTTTCTATTAACCCGATTACCACCGGCTGCCAACCTGGAATATCACCCGATCAAATCCCTTCGCGTCAACCAGACGAGAATACACGTAGTGGCACAGTTTGAGGGGGCCCGCGAAGAAGCGAAAGCCTGGAGAACCTTCGCTCCCTTCGCTCCTTCGCGGGAACATTCCAACGGCTCCGCTACCGTTTATCAGGAATCTTTCCATTGGCATCGGCGCACGGGTTGGCTAAATTCGTTTCATGGCAGCCGTGCTCGAAAAACAGGCCAAACGTTGGACCTATGAGGAGTATTACCGCCTCGACGACGACCAGCGTTACGAGGTCATTGGAGGAAATCTTCTTATGGCACCCGCACCCGATTCGTTGCATCAAGACTCGTCGCGAAAACTGTTTCGCTTCCTGGACCGATTCGCGACCCGGCACAGCCTGGGTGAGGTTTATTATTCCCCGATGGACGTGATTCTGGATTCCGAAAACACTGTTCAACCCGACCTGATTTTCATATCGCGGGCCAATCTCGGCATCATTCAAAAGCGGGGCGTTTTCGGAACCCCTGATCTGCTCATTGAACTCATCTCCCCTTCAAGCGTGCGCCGAGATCGTTATGACAAGAAAGAGCTCTACGCCCGGTTCGGCGTGAAGGAATACTGGATCGGCGATCCGGCGAACAAATCCCTCGAAATTCTCACGCTCAAGGAAGGGCGTTACGAACTGCATTGCGCCGCCGAAACGAAAGGCAAACTCACGTCGCTGGTTCTGGCCGGGCTGGAGTTTGATCTGTCGGAGATTCAGTAACCGTCGTCGCGCGGCGGCACGGGGCATTTTTTCCGCTTCAACTTACGACGGCCCGACGGCACAGAAATTCTCCAACCCGCAATCACTTTGCACTGTGAAGCGGAATAAATTTCGCGCTCCCTGGCGGTCCGCCTAACTGGTTCACTGTGGTTTGTTATGTCGGTCTGCACATACATGCGGAATCGGGGGAGCAAACGGATCATCGATTGGAAAAATATTCTCCGGACGGATTTCTCCAGGCGTGTGATTAAATTGGGTGAGGCGCGAACTGGATTCGGAGGGCGGCTGTGTGCCGAGCATCAGCCGCAGCACGTGGGTTGGCTCCAGTCACGGACATTCATCGACCGCTGCGGCTGGTCTGCGACACAGCCGTGCTCCAGCCTCACCCACTTTTAATCACGTCCTTTCTCCAATGGCGCGAGATTTAATTCGTGCTCACCCCTGCGGTGTGTGGTAACTACCGGACCATGAAACTGATGGGCATTGGCGACGAAGCGGGCGCGAATATCGACGCGCAGATCAAGGCAACCAAGGAACTCGGCTGGAAACATCTCGAGATGCGATTCGCGGAAGTACCCGGTTCTCCGAAGGGCAATTTCCACGACATCCCCGAGGAGGCCTTCAACGTGTGTGTCGAGAAATTGCAGGCGAGCGGGATTGGCGTTTACGCGTTCGGTTCGGCGATTGCCAACTGGGCCAAGACGGTGGAGACGCCGTGGGATGTCACTGCGGGCGAAGTGAAGCGTTGCATTCCGCGCATGCAGAAGCTCGGCACGAAATTCGTGCGCATCATGAGTTTCAAGCCGAAGGATGACGACGACAAAACCCCCGCCGTGGTTTTCGAGCGGATTCGCGATGTGACGAAAATGTTCCTCGATCAGGGCATCCAGCCGGTTCACGAGAATTGCATGAACTACGGCGGCATGAGCTGGGAGCACGGGCTGGAACTGCTCGAAAAATGTCCGGGGCTGAAATGGGTTTTCGACACGGCCAATCCGGTATTCAACAAGGATCGGCGTGGCGCGAAGCCGTGGAAGCAGCAGGATCCGTGGGAATTCTGGACGCACCTGCGCGATCACACCGCGCACATTCACGTCAAGGATGCGACGTGGAATCCGGCGAAAAACGATGCCGATTACAATTATCCCGGCGAAGGGCAGGGGCGTGTGCGCGATATTTTGAAGGACGCCTTTGCGCGCGGCTACGATGCGGGAATTTCCATCGAGCCGCACGTCGCCGTGGTTTTCCACGACGCCTCCGTGAAAGCCGACGACAAAATCGTTTACGACAGCTACGTGAAATACGGTCGGCAGTTGGAGAAAATGATTTCGGAAATTAAGGCGGAGTTGGTGAAGAGATAACCTCCGGGAATTCCAGGAAATAATTAATCTTTCTCTTATTTATGCCTGAAGTTTTTTTAGAATTGCTTGGTGACGAATTCGACGTCACAACTGCGCTCGCCAACTCGCCTTTGCGAGAATATGCGCATGTTCAGAAACGCGGAGAAATTCTTTCGAGCGGTGGCAGTCGGCAGTGCGAGACATCAGGATTACAGGTATGGGTTGGCGGAGACGACGAGACAGAATTGAAAATTCAGATTGCCGAGGCTTTAGCTTTTTTACAAAAGGACGGCGATGAAGTTCGTCGTTTGCGCCATCTGGAAGGTGTGCAAACTGCACGTTTGCGATTTGGCGAAGAGGGCCAGCAAATATAGTTGTTCACGCTCATCATTTTCCAAGCGAGTTGCTTCTAGTCTGCGGAGAACTGGGTTTGGATATTGTGATTAGCCAGTATTTACAGTCAGAGTGAAATACGGTCGGCAGTTGGAGAAAATGATTTCGGAAATTAAGGCGGAGTTGGCGAAGAAGTAATTTTCGAAAATTCCCCGATGCCCAGTCGGATTAGAGCTATGGTTATTTTCCCGAAGTCTCGCGAGGAATGGGATAAAAGCGTTTATTTTCTATTTCGAGCTTACGTTGTCATCGCTTTTGTCAGTGTAGAATTTTTGCGAATGGGTTGGCCGCGACACGGAGGTATTCCAGAAAACCTAATTCTCGTCGTTTTTGGACATTTTGTGTGCTTCTTCAGCCTCCTTTATCGAGGTGTTGTGCAACTTTTTACTCGTGGAGCTGAAGAAGCTACTCTCAACCTTATCTCCGCATTGGTTGCTTTTCGGATTGGTTATCACTCGCTGAGATATCTAGCGAGTTAAAGAGGGAGTGAATAAAAAATTCACTGAAACTCCTGCCACTCCGGCTCGTTCGCGAAAACCCGGCGGTAATAATCTGTGCCTTGCGCGCGGCAACGGAGAGAGGGGGGAGCGCCGGTTTGCAACCGGCATTTGATGCAGACAACGCGTAAAGCCGGTTGCAAACCGGCGCTCCGAACTGCTGTTTCATCTGTTCCCAATCAACTGTGCGTTCAGTCTGCACACCAAATTTTTTCCGGGCAAAATGAGATGGAAACTTCGCGGGTGTCTTCTTCCAAACGTTTTAATTCTTCTGCCGTGAAATAATTTCCGGAGGCTTTCCACGCTTCCTTTTCGGGACCGTAAGCAAGCCAGGCCGAATCAATTTCTTTTTTGTTTGGAGTTGAATCCATGGAAAGAGTTTAACCTGCGCGGCAAATGTGTCGAGAGACGAGTTATTGAAACTCCTGCCATTCCGGCTCGTTCGCAAAAACCCAGCGGTAATAATCTGACCCTTGCAGTTTCGTGGCCGCCGATTCGTCCACGACGACCGTGCAGCGGCGATGCAGTTGCAGCGCCGTGGCGGAAATCATCGAGGTGATCGGACCTTCCACGGCTTTGGCGATGATCTCGGCTTTCTCAGTGCCGGTCGCGAGCAGGATGCAACGGCGCGCGTCGAGAATCGTTCCCACGCCCATCGTGATGGCGCGCTTGGGCATATCTTCCGGTTTATCAAATAGACCTTGGTTCTGCTCAATCGTCGTTGGCGTGAGCGGTTTCACGCGCGTGCGCGACAGCAAAGCCGACAGCGGTTCGTTGAAACCGATGTGTCCCGACCGGCCAATGCCCAGGAGTTGCAGGTCAATTCCGCCGAGCTTGCGGATATTCTCTTCGTAGAGCGCGCATTCGGCGTCCAAATCTTTCGCGGTGCCGTCGGGAAGATGCGTGTTCGCCAGATTAATGTTCACTTTGCTGAACAGATGCTCGTTCATGTAATGGCGATAGGAATGGGGATCGCTGGCGGGCAGGCCGACGTATTCGTCGAGGTTGAAACTTTTAGCGCGGGAAAAGTCGAGCTTCTCGTCGCGATGCATTTGTGCGAGCAACGCGTAAACCGCCTCCATGGTGCGTCCCGTGGCGAGGCCGAGGACAAGGTCAGGCTTTGATCGAACGTCCTTGGCCACGATTCTGGCTACGAGCTGCGCGGCGGCTTCTTTGTTCGGTTGAATGATGACTTCCATTTTGCGCGGCAACCTAGCAGAGTCGGCCCGACAGGCAAGCTTGGGAACACAATCTGGACGTTGTCTTCTGAATCAACTTAACTATGCAAATGGTCGAAAACGCCCGATGAATCCAAACGGGAAAATTTTTTTAAAGCGGTTCGGCGCGCGCGCCTTTTTTCTGTGGGTAGTTGTTTTGTTGGCATTCGTAATGAGTGGCGGCGGAAGGTTGCTGGCAAGGGCAGAAACCAACGCATTACCGTTTCTCGTTCGGCAATGGACGATTGAGAATGGATTGCCCCAGGATCGCATCAACTGTCTCAAGCAGACTCGGGACGGTTATCTTTGGATTGGCACTTGGATGGGACTGGTGCGTTTCGACGGGTTGAAGTTCACGGTGTTTCGGCGCGAGGGCACAGAAGAGGGTCTGCCGGGGATGAAAGACGATTGCATTAATGCTTTGCTGGAAGATACAGATGGCACGCTATGGATCGCGACCAAACGGGGCATCATTTTGTATCGGGATGGGAAGTTTCAGAACTTGAAGGGCCCGGCTGAGCTCATCGAAGAAAAGGTGTGGTCGTTGTCTCATGCGAAAGCAGAGGGCATCTGGTTTTGCACAGACGACCTGTTAGTTTACTGTCGCGATGGCAAGTTCGTGACCATTGCGCTCCCAAAAAACTCCGGCTCGAAACTCACCCTGACTGAGTCTTCCGATGGAAGGTTGAATGTCTTTTACAAGCAGACTTGGTTCACGATTGCTCCGGATAAAATGGAATTGGAAACGAAGCACGTTGGTGAGACGAATGAAGGCCCCTATCGCTCTGCCTTATGTGATGGCGGCGATCGATTCTGGCTGGGAACAGCCGACGGATTGAAGCTCTTCGATGGCAGCCGTCCACAAACTCGGGCCAGTCAGACCCTGGCGACCAACGCCATCAACTTTTTATTTCGCGCCGCCGACGGAAAAATGTGGGTCGATGCCGAAAGAGCAGGTTTGTGGCAAAAGGAGGGGACGAACTTTTCCAAGGTGAATTTGGTCAAGACGAGGACGCCGCCTGCCGTTATTTGCATGACGGAGGATTACGAAGGCGGTGTGTGGGCGGGAACCGATGTGGGCTTGTTTCAGTTGCGTCGGCCGAGCGTGCGCGTTTTTACGAGTTACGATGGCCTGCCCAGCGATAATGTAATGGCGGTTTGCGAGGACCGGAAGGGAACGATCTGGGCGGCGTCCAATTACGCTGTTACCGCCATCCGCGACGAAATGGTTGAATCATTGCGGGGAGATGAGCCGAGTTTTAGCAAGCATAGTCGCAGCGTGTGGCCGAAAGGCGATGGCGGTATCTGGCTGGGCACGAAGAATGGGGAAGTTCTTGACAATTCGAACGGATTTTTCTCTGTAGTCCTTACAAACGCCTTCGCTGTTCATGCCACGCTGACTACAGTCTATGAAGATCGATCCGGCCGCCTTTGGGTTGGAACACGGATCGGGGCGGTCGCTTTTGAAGCGGACCGTTTCGATCGTCCGGTAATTTCTACGATGGAACATGATGTAAAGGATGTCTGTGCGATTTTGGAAGATCGAACTGGCGCCATCTGGTTCGGTACCAAGAGGGAAGGCTTGGCTCGTTTGCGGAACGGGAAGTATTCACGATTCACAAAACTTGATGGGCTCAGTGACGATCAGGTCTGGAATGTTTCCGAAGATTCGACGGGTGCCTTGTGGTTCGGGACCGGCAACGGGCTGACTCGGTATCACAATGGAAAATTCTTCGCTTTTCGTGTGAGTCACGGTCTTCGGGAAGAGCCGGTCAATTGCGTATTGGAGGATGATTTCGGCTACATCTGGATCGGCGGCCTGAAGGGCATTTATCGCGTCAAACGTGAGGACCTCGAAGCCGTCGCCTCCGGCCGGAAACCCACCTTCCAGAGCATCACAATTGGAACTGCGGACGGAATGGAGAGCGCCGAAACCAATGGAGAGCGACAACCCGCCGGATGGAAAGCTCGTGACGGCCGCCTTTGGTTCCCGACGACCCGCGGGCTGGCAGTGATTGATCCGAAACGGGTTGGCCAGCGGAACGACGGGCCTCTCGTCGTGGTCGAGGGCGTCAAAGCCGATGGACGTGTCATATTTAACAACGGGATTTTTTCCGACGGACGTGAAACCGCTGAATCATCATCCCCCGCAAAAATCTCCGCGGGCCACGGTCACGTCATTGAATTCACCTACACCGCCAATACCTTTTCCAATCCGGAAAAAACCGCGTTTCGTTATCGACTCGCGGGAGTTGATGCCGTCTGGCATGACCCAACCAGGGAGCGCACGATTCGATATTTAAATCTCCGGCCGGGCCCGTATCGATTCGAGGTCGCCGCCCTGAGCCGGCATGGGCAGTGGAATGAGAAACCGGCGATTTTTCCTTTTACGCTCGAGCCTCAATTCTGGCAAACCTGGCCGTTTTATGCTGCTTGCGTGGCCGGATTTTTCGGGATGGTGGGTGGCATTCATTGGTACCGTCTCCGCTGGCAGCGGCGGTTGTTGAAGCTTGATGAGCAACGCGCGCTGGCCAATGAGCGCGCCCGTATCGCGCGGGATTTGCACGATGATCTCGGCTCTGCCCTCACGGGCCTGGCGTTGGAGCTAGATGTCGCCGGTGCCGGCGGGAAACGAGGACAGCCGTCTGCCGACCGGGTCACGGCAGCCGCGCAGGGTGCTCGGGGGCTGGCGCAGCGCATGCGCGAGGTGGTCTGGGCGATTAATCCGCGTTGCGACAATACGGCCAGTCTCTCCGATTTTCTGGAGGAACAGATCACACAATTTCTCTCCAATGCCGGCATCCAGGTGCGTTTGGATTTTCCGGAGGACATTCCCATCGTCCCGATTGATGCGGAAACCCGGCACCAGTTGTCCCTATGCGTCCGGGAGGCACTCAACAACATTGTTCGGCACGCCCGCGCCACTCAGGTCAGCGTGCAGTTGCGGTTCTCCAACGATGTTGTTTGTCTTTTGATCAGCGACAACGGGTGCGGGTTTGATTCAACTCAACGATGTGGAAATGGCCTCACCAATATCCGGGACCGCTTTGCAAAAATCGATGGGACCTTTGAATGCATTTCCGTTCCGGGTAACGGATCCGAGTTGCGATTCACGGTGCCGGTCTCTAAAACCCTCGACCATTCAGAATGAAAAAGCCGATAAACATTTGCGTTGCCATCGTGGAGGACAATCGTTCGGTCCGCGAAAATCTTGCCCTGTTGATCGATAATGCTCCGGGTTTTTCCTGCGTCGCCACTTGCACCAGCGTCGAAGAGGCGTGGCAATCGCTTCCCGCGCTCAAGCCCGACGTGGTTTTGATGGATATTCATTTGCCCGGCCGCAACGGCATTATCGGCGTGGCGCGACTGAAGACATTATTGCCGAAAACTCAGGTCATCATGTTGACCATTGAGGAGGACAGTGATCGCGTCTTCGAATCCATGAAAGCTGGCGCCACCGGATATTTGGTCAAACATGTTTCTTCCGCCGAGATTCTCGAAGCGGTCCGCGATGTTCATAACGGCGGCGCGCCAATGTCCAGCCAGATTGCGAGAAAGGTCGTCAACACGTTCCGTCAGGCGCCGAAACCTCCAGGGTCCGTTCAGGTCTTATCTCCCAAAGAGGACCAGGTGCTGCGGCTGCTCGCCAAGGGGCATCGCTCCAAGGAAATCGGCGAGGAACTGGGGATCGAAATGACAACCGTCAACACGCACATCCGGCATATTTACGAAAAACTTCACGTCCGTTCCCGCGCCGAAGCCGTCGCCCAGCTCTATTCCTTGGAGCAATCGCTGAAAACCTAGGCCGAACTGGCATCCTCATTTTTGAGGATACCGCCCTCCCGCAATTCGCCTATAATGGGTGAACGTGAAACAGGAAATTCAATCCAGATTTCAGAAACGTTTCAACGAACTTGAATTTCTTCGGAGGGGTGCGGGGCGGGAGTCCGGTCGAGGCGACCGAATCGGCTTACCCCTCCGAAGATTCTGTTTTTTTCCAACGGTGGCCGCTACGACGCCCTGACCTATGATCCATCATGACTACATTCCCAAAAAGCAGGATGCCTACGTGGAATGGCACGCGGACTTCACTGAGGAATTGGCGTATCATTTTGCCGCCTTCGACGTTTCCGCCAATGACTTTGCTCTTCTCAACAGCAACAACCGTGTTCTCAGTGGATTGCTCAAGGCGTCCGACGCCGCGAATGCAGACGCCGAAGCAGCGGTCATGGAATTGCATCTGATGATTTATCGAAGTCAGGCTTTTGTGCGGATACTCGTCCGAAGGATCAAAGCACACCGCGGCTATGCACAAGCCATCGGACAAAGGCTTGGAATTGAAGTGCAGGAAGTGGTCGCCGACTTGAGCTGGCATCAATCGGATGGCATCCACACTTTTGGGGATACCGCTCGTTGCGCCTGAACTGTATTTTTGGAGTAGTTGAATCTGCCGGTTCAAAACAATTTGCGGATTTCTTCGGAGGGATACGGGGAGGGGACGGGCGAAAAGGGAACAGGGTATATCCCTCCGAAGCTTCTAAATTCCGGGTGCCCGCTCGAAATACCCGCCAATCAAGGCCAGCGTTATCCGGAAAAAGGAAGTTGAACGATTTTCGCCCCGCTTTCTCCTTCTTTGGTTCGCAAAACGAGTTCGGTTCCAATTTTATTTGCTTCCCGGCGAACGTAACCCAGCGCGAGGTTGGTTTTCAACGCGGGTGAGGCGATTGCGCTGGTGATGTAGCCGACCTCCTTCTCGCCAAGGAATAGTTTGTCGCCTCTGTTCGGCAACGTTTTCAAATTATCGTCGAGGCGCAAACCGCGCAGGGCTTTTGCGACCTGTCCGTAGGTGCGGATTCGGGCGATGACTTCCTGGCCGATGTAGCAACCTTTTGTGTAGCTGACAGCGCGCGCGTCCAAACCCGCCTCGGGCGGCAGATTTGTTTCGTCCATGTCGGCGCGGAAGCGAGGTATGCCGGCTTCGATGCGCGCCGTTTCCAGAGCTTTCCATCCGCAGGCCCGACCGCCGGCTTGTTTCGCGGAGACGATCAATTTGTCCGCGACGGCGCCGAGCGAATTCGATGGAACAAACAGGTCGAAACCGGTCGTCCCGATTCGCGGATGGTTCATTAAATAAATCTCGCCGAGGGTTTCGCTTTTTATGCTGGAGAAATGCAACGGCTTTTTCGCGGAATCCACCGACAGGATTCGGGCTGCGGATTCGCCGAGCTCCAGCCGCGTCACAACGTCGGCGGATTTGGGGCCTTGCACGCTGAGCAGCCCGTAGTGCGGGGCGACATCCACGATCTGCACATCGTCGGCGATGATATATTTTTCCAGACGCTCCTTCACCGCGTCGGCAAGGCCTGGCTCGAAATCGAGCAGGATTTCGTTTTCCAGCAGGTAAATGTTCAGATCGGATTGCATTTTGCCTTTAGCCGTAATCACAGCCGCGTAGCAACCCTGGCCAACTTGCAATTCCTTCACGTTGTTCGTGACCTGGCCGTTGAGGAATCCTTGCCGATCGGCCCCGAGCAGGCAGAGCCGCCCGCGAAAGCTTAAATCGAGAACGCCCGCCGTCCCGCGCAGGGCCGCGTGTTCCGCCAGCCAGTCGCCGTAATGCGCGACGGCTTCCTCGCCGTTGACTTCGGTAAATTGCCCGTGGAGACCGGCGTGCAACTCGTGGAGTGAAAGAGAACTCATTCAGTTTGGAATTAACCATCCGGGGGCAGGCTCACCAAGAAGAAGTTTCGTCCCGGAAGGCAAAGGGCGCATGTTGACACAACCGCCACGTGCTGCCGAGTGCAACTCGGCAGCACGTTGATTCGACTGCAAGGAGACATTTTGGGCAGAGCTTGGCGGTGGTGTTGAGATGCGCCCAAGGCAAAGGCATCCCGTCGCTAAGCGTCGGCGTCGGCTTGTTTGATGCCCGCCAGTTGTACGTCACCCAACAGATTCCTCGAAAAAGGCCGCGACGAATTCGTTCGCGGGTTTCTCGCGAATTTCCGACGCGGAGCCGAATTGTTGCAGTGCGCCGCGATTCAGGACCGCGATGCGTTGTCCGATGGCGAACGCCTCGCGCTGATCGTGGGTCACGTAGATCATCGGGACTTTTGATAAACGTTGAATCTGGAGGATTTGTCCGCGCAGTTGTTTCCGCATCGGCGCATCCAGGCTTGAGAGCGGTTCGTCCAGCAGAAAAAGTTTTGGGCGACGCACGAGCGCGCGCCCGAGTGAAACACGTTGCCCTTCGCCTCCGGAAAGTTCGCTGGGGCGGCAACGCAGCTTCCCGGACAAACCCAGGAGTTCCGCCGCTTCGCGAACGCGTTTATCGATCTCGGGTGTTGGGAATTTCCTGAGCGTCAAACCAAACCCGATGTTTTCGAATACGCTCAGGTGCGGAAAAAGCGCGGGGGTTTGGAAAACCATCGCCACATCGCGATCCTTCGCGGCGAGGTTATTGGCGAGCGCGCCGTTGATATGAATTGATCCGCTCGTCGGCTCCTCCAGACCCGCGATCAGGCGGAGCGTCGTGGTTTTGCCGCAACCGGATGGCCCGACGATGGCGATCAGTTCGCCCGATTGAATCGTGAGGCAGAGTTCCTTGACGGCATGAACGTCACCCGTTTTGCTTCGAAAGGTTTTGCTGAGATTATCCAGAATGACTTCGGCCATCGGAACGGAGTTTCAAATCTCGATTCCATGTTGTCGAGCGGCAAACCAATCAGGGTTACGCATCTCGACACTTCGGCCAAAGCAGTGGGGCAGACATCTTGTCTGCCTGAGGGGCTTCCAGCCCCAGGATTATGGCTCGCGGGCAGGATGCCCGCGGAGGCAGGCAGGAATCCCGCCCCACTCGTTTCGAAAACGCTGTAGTTTCGAGACGTCGTATTCCCTCGGAATCCCGGCAGCACGTTCTTGACGGCGCAAAACTGCTTGCGCACATTGTCGCGCCACTGTCGGTATCTCTCTGACGGTAAATTCACTGAAAACTTTATGAATCTTGATGCCCTTTACTCAAAACTACTGGTTAAAACCAATGCCAAACTCGCTCTGATCGTGCTCGACGGTGTCGGCGACATTGCCACGCAGGAAACCAACTACATGACGCCGCTCGAAGCCGCGGCGACTCCAAACCTTGATGCGCTCACGAAAGATTCGGCGCAAGGCAGAATGATTCCGGTTGCGCCGGGCGTCACTCCCGGCAGCGGCCCCGGGCATCTGGCGCTGTTTGGATATGATCCCCTGGAGTTTCAGGTGGGCCGTGGCGTCATCGAAGCCCTCGGCCTCGGTCTGGAATTAAATGCGGGCGACGTCGCGGCCCGCGCGAACTTCTGCACGCTTGATGCGAAAGGAATCGTCACCGACCGTCGCGCGGGCCGAATCGAAACGGAAGTCTGCGAAGAATTGTGCGCCGTGCTTTCCAAAAAAATAAAAAGAATTGGCGACGCCGAGGTCATTATCACAGCCGGGAAAGGGCATCGTTTTGTCGTGATCTTTCGGGGAAATGGGTTGGAAGGGCCGCTGACCGACGCGGATCCCAATCGCGAGGGCGCGCCGATTCCTGTCGTGAAGCCGACGGTCGCGAGCTCAGTTAAACAAAAGAAAGCGGCGGCGCTGATCGCGGAATTCTACAAGCTCGCACTTCCGCTTCTTTCGAAAAGGAAGCCGGCCAACGGATTTCTGCTGCGCGGCATCGCCCATCAACCCGTCATTCCCACGATTCAGGAGCGTTACGGTCTGCGTGCCGCGTGCCTGGCGGTTTATCCGATGTACAAAGGCCTGGCGCAACTCGTCGGCATGGAAAAAATCGAGGGGCCGCAGACGATCGCGGAGCAGTTCAAACGGTACGCGGCGGAATTCGGCAACTACGATTATTTTTTCATTCATTACAAATACACCGACATGCATGGCGAGGACGGGAATTTTGAAGCGAAGAGAAAAGCGATTGAAGATTTCGACGCGGCCCTGCCAATTCTGCTGAAAAAGAAACCGGACGTGATCGCGATCACGGGAGATCATTCAACTCCGTGCGCCTTGAAAGGTCACTCGTGGCATCCGCAACCGGTGCTGCTTCACTCCGCCTGTTCCGGCTCGGACAAATTGGAGCGCTTCACAGAAACCGGAGCGAACCTCGGTTCGCTCGGGGTGTTCGAAGCGAAATTCCTGATGCGATTGATGCAGGCAAACGCGAAAATGTTCGACAAATTTGGCGCGTAAAGTTTTTTTCTGGCGGAAAATATTTTTTGCTGACGAAAAATTTTTCAACAAAACACTAGTCAGTTAAAAAAATAGTCGTTACAAAAAGTGTGTGAACCACAAAACAATTTTTAAATTGATTGGAGGTGAATTGCATGGCCACGAAGAAAAAGTCCGCTGCGAAGAAGCCAGCTGCTAAAAAACCAGCTGCTAAGAAGAAGAAGTAATCACCCTTAAATCATTTCAGGATGGGAATCTGCCTAAGAACAGGTTTCCATCCTGTTCAATTTTAAAACCCGACTCCGTTGCGCCATGGCCAGACTTGTTTTCGATATTGAGACTTCCTGTTTGCCGACTGAGACCTTCGACGACGTGCAGCAGGAGTACCTGTTCCGTGACGCGGAGAAACTTCCCGAAGGCGAGCGCGCCAATCGTCGCGCGGAGATTCAGCGCCAGTTCAATCTCTGGCCCCTTACCGCGCAGGTCGTCTGCATCGCGATGCTCAACGCGGAGAGTTGCCGCGGCCAGGTTCTCTTTTTGGCCGAGGATTTTGAGCCCGACGCCGGGGAGGCAGGTCCGGTGGAGTTTGTCCCGTGCGCCGACGAGGTCGAGTTGCTCACCGCCTTTTGGGATGTTTCCCGGCACTACGATTCGATTGTGACCTTCAACGGACGCGGATTCGACGTTCCATTTGTTTACCTTCGTTCCGCCCTGCTCAACGTCCCGATCTCGCAGAAAGTCTGGCTGGGGTATCGCTACCAGACCGAGCCGCATTGCGACCTGGCCGAGCAACTGAGTTTCTACAACGTGAGCGGACGCGAAGGCGCGGCGCGCAAGTTCAACCTGGATTTTTACTGCAAGGCATTCGGGATCGAGTCTCCGAAGAGCCACGGCGTTACTGGTATGGATGTCAGCACGATGATGGCGGAGGGGCGATTCCGAGAGATCGCGGAATATTGCCTGCGTGATGTGCATGCGACGGTGTTGCTTTATCAGATCTGGAAAGAGCGCCTTGCTGGAATCAAATGAATTCCGCCCCGTTCGCCGCCGGGAAATCCGATGTGTTGATTTGTTTTGCCGTGAAAGAGGAGGCGGCGCCGTTTCTCAAAACCGCCATTTCCCGGCGCGTGCGTGTTCTAATCACCGGGATGGGTGAGACGAACGCTTCCCGTGTGGTTCTGAAATATTTTCAAACCGATCAACCAAAGATGGTGCTGAGTTGTGGATTTGCCGGAGCGCTGAATCCTCGTCTCGCGGTTGGCGCTGTGCTCATTTCTTCGGACGAAGATTTCCCTTTCCGATCCCAATTGATTTCCTCAGGAGCGCAGCCGGCAACTTTCTTTTGCGCTAAACAAGTCGCAACGCTCGCGCGGGAGAAATCCGCTTTGCGGGCGCAATCCGGACGGGATGCCGTTGAAATGGAATCAGAAACCATTCGCAGACTTTGCCGCGAGCGGGGGATCAGCAGCGCGACCCTTCGCGTGATCTCGGATGCTGCGGATGAAGACCTGCCGTTGGACTTCAATCGCATCATGACAGATGACTACAAATTAAACTTCGCGAAACTCATGGGGAACGTCGTATTGCAGCCCTGGAAGATTCCCGCGCTGATTGGATTGCAGAAAAAAACACGGATGGCTGCGGAAAATCTCAGCCGCAGTCTGGAGACGCTACCGATCTAGATCAGTGGAAAGGGCGGGCGCGACAGGTTCCGGCGTTTTTTGCTTTTCACTGTAAGTAATCAAACCTGCGCCCAGCATGATCAGGCAAACGCCCGCCCAACGAAGTCCCGAGACCTGCTCGCCCAAAAAAAACTTTGCGGCAATCGCCGTGAGGACAAAACCCAGTGACGTCAGCGGCCAGATGAGGCTCACGTCGCGTTGGGAGAGCAGGTAGAGCAGGCCGCCAAAAAAAATCGCTTCAAAGAGGACTCCGATCAGGATGTTCCGGTTGGTGGCGCCGCGTTTGATCAACGCCACAACTTCTTTGGCATTGATCGCCTGCGGTTCTCCGATTTGTTTGAGTCCGCCGCTGAGAAACACGACGCCGATTGCTTCAAACATCAGTGCGACGATCAAAATGACGAGAAATTTTCCCATTATAAATCCTGGTAACGAATCAATTGGATGCCGAGTTCTCGAACCGCGGTCCTGACGCGCGGGCTGACCAGGGCATCGAACTCGTGTTTAAAATCATGGAGGGACGGATGGGAGTAAAGCTCGGAATCACCCTGCGGAAGGCGGGGCAGCAGTGACGTTAAAAATCGTTCGTCCACGCGCGCATTTTGCAACAGGCCGAAGACACTCTTCGTGTGGCGGATGCCGCCGGCCGCCAACTTCGGACGCGCCCATTTCGAAAGGGACTTGTAAATTATCCCGTGGCTCACGCGATAGAAAAGATTCCCTTCCGCCAACTGAAAATTCAGAGCGAGGGGATCGGACGTCAGGCGCAAATGCCGAATGCCCCAGCGCTCCGCGTTCTCCATGAGAATCGCGAAGACAATCGGGTGGAGATGGATGTTGAGATGCCCGTTGACATGATCGAGGCGCAGGCCCGTTGACTGGAATTTATTGAATTGTGCCTCCATCTCATCTCGTAATTGCGCTTTCAACCGGGGCAGGAAGAAGAATCGCATCCCGGACGAGACTGCGTTGTTGGAAAATACCTGTTTGGAATCGATGAGGCCGGGTATCCGGTCCACAGAAAGCGCCGATCTTCCGCAAACAAGTGACAAATGGAGCCCTACGCCCAGGTTGGGATTCTTGCGGGCCAACTCGACCGCCGCGTCGCAGGCCGGTTCGTTGACCATCAGGCTGGCGCTGGTCAGGATTCCCTCGTTGTGGGCGCGAATGACGGCTTCGTTGATCGAGGGCGAGCGCCCGAAATCGTCCGCGTTGACGATCAGCCGGCGGGCGCGATCAGGAAGTCCCATAATTTGCGGCGACGCGGCCCGATGCCATCCGTAGCCAGGCGCGAACGATGAGCAAAAGCTTCTGCAGTTTATTGAGCCGGGTCGGGTGCGGTCCGAAAACGTTGAACTTGTCCCGCTCCAGTTTTTGCAGGAGCCGCCAATAGACCGAGCCCATCAATTCGGCCGCGATCATGGACTTTCGGTCGGTGGACGGCAGTGTCGAGTGCGCCAGTTGGTAAAAGTGCCTTGCCCGTTGCGCCACACTGTCGGCCACCTCGAAATATCGTTTTGAATAGTCGCCGCGAAGGATTTCCTCGGGCGAAACCTGGCAGCGCTTCAGTTCGGAGCCCGGCAAATAGATCCGGCCACGTTCGGCATCCGTTTTCACGTCACGCAGAATATTGGTGAGCTGAAGAGCTTTTCCGAGATACACCGCGTAGTCGCGGCAGACGGAATTTCTGTAGCCGAAAATCTCGATGCTCAGGAGTCCAACGACCGAGGCGACCCGGTAACAGTATTTTTCCAACTCATCGAAGTTCTCGTATCGCTTGATATCGAGATCCATCTCGACGCCTCGGATCAGGTCGTCGAAATGGGTGAAGGGCAATTTGTATTGGGCGATGACGGACTGGAACTCTTGGTTGACGATGAATTCCGGCTGGCCGTTCTCGCAGGCGCGCCGGATGTCGTCGCGCCAGCGGGCCAGTTGCGCGCGCCGGGTCTCGACTGGAATGGCCTCGTCATCGGCGACGTCGTCCACCTCACGGCAGAAGGCGTAGAGAGCGGACATGGCGTCGCGTTTGGCTCTGGGCAACAAAACAAAGGCCAGAGCCAGGTTGGAAGCGCTCTTGCGGGTAATTGTCCGGCTTTGTTCCATGTCAGCCAGGATCGGAAAAAGTGTTGTCGTCTCGGTTTGGAGGCAGCCCGCCGGTTTGAGACAAGGTTGGGTTCCGGTTTTTCCAGCGCCTGCGGCGTTTTCTTTTTCGCTCGCCCGAGCGTAGAATTGGTTTGGGCAAGTGATCCGACCCGAGCGATCTCGAGGTCGAGCGGCGTTTCGATTTGCGAACATAGGCCGCCCAAAAGAAAAGCAGCGCCATCACGACCACGGCCGCGCCCAGAACAGCCAGGATTTCCGTGGTGCTCCAACTGCTGGGAGATTGCTCCATTTCCAGCAATTGCTGGATTTTTGGACTCAGATACTTTTTCAAACGCCCGCCTCCTTGGACGTCGGCACCGGTTCGCCGTCGCCGGGTGCCCCGATATTCAGGCGTTGCATTCGGTAGCGCAATGCGTGGCGGCTGATTTTCAGCTCGTCAGCGCTTTTGCCCACATTGAAATGGTTTTGCTCAAGGATGGCTGAGATGACCTGCCGCTCGAAACCGGACATCAGTTGGTCGAGCGATTCGCCCGAGGCAAAAACCGGCCCCGCCGATTTGCGCTGAAGCGACTCGAGATGAAAATCGGGAAGATTGGCCGCCTGAATTTCGGAACTGTTCTCCAGTATGACCGCGCGCTCGATGACATTGCGCAAATAGCGAACATTGCCGGGCCAGGAATGCGAGAGGAGCTTCTCCCGGGCAGCCTCGGAAATCGTCAGCACATGCTTTTTCATCGCGTGGTTGAAATGGCGCAGAAACTCTTCCGCCAGCAAAATCACATCCTGTCCTCGGTCGCGCAAAGGCGGCGGGCGAAACTGCACCACGTTCAATCGATGAAAGAGATCTTCCCGAAACTCGTTTTGCTGGATGGCTTCGATGATATCGCGGTTGGTGGCGGCGATCAGGCGCACGTCCACCTGCAGTTCTTCGTTGCCGCCAACG
>Ga0163144_10005626_pt1 | contig 27859 bp, 23 predicted proteins | sample OliLak19BULKMAT1_FD_123175 | JGI IMG/M metagenome (GOLD analysis project Ga0163144, IMG submission 123175) | Freshwater microbial mat bacterial communities from Lake Vanda, McMurdo Dry Valleys, Antarctica - Oligotrophic Lake LV.19.BULKMAT1 | ecosystem: Environmental > Aquatic > Freshwater >... | reverse complement strand
TTCACCGTCACCCCCGTGCCGGCAAGTTCCATGGCGAAGCCGTGGCTGATCGCGAGCTGGGCGGTCTTGGTCATGCCGTAGTGGATCATCTCGGGCGGAATGTTGAGCGCCGATTCGCTCGACACGAAGAGGATGCGGCCCCAGCCGCGCTTGGCCATGCCTGGCGCATAGTGGCGCGTAAAGCGGATGCCGCTCATGACATTCACCTCAAAGAAGCGCCGCCATTCGGCATCGTCGATCTCGAAGGCGGGCTTGCGACCGTAGATGCCGAGGTTGTTCACCAGCACGTCGAGTTCGGGCACGCCCCCGAACACCGTGGCCGCGCCCTCGGCCGTGGCGCAGTCGGCGGCGATGCCGGTCACCTTGGCCTCGGGCACCGAATCGCGCAGGCGCTTTAGCGCCGCGTCGACGCCGGCTTGCGTGCGCCCTGTCAGGACAACATGCGCGCCCTCGGCCGCGAGGCCCCTGGCGATCGCGTAGCCGATGCCGGCGGTCGAGCCTGTCACCAGTGCATGCTTGCCGCCCAACCCCAGTTCCATCGCACCCTCACGTGTACTTGCGGACGTCGTCGATCACCTTGCCGTCGTTGGGCAGGCTGCCCGGCGTGGCGAACTCGATCTTGCCGCCGACCTTGCAGACCGTGCGAACCGTGCCTTCCATCGCCTTCTCGAGATCGGGCGTCGGTTGCGCCGCCTCGACCTTGAGCGTCATCACATCGGCCTGGTTCACCCAGTCGATCACCAGCCGCAACCGGCCGAGGCCGGGATGCTTCCTGGCGATCTCGGCGATTTGTTCGGGATCGACGAACATGCCGCGCACCTTGGTGCGCTGGTCGGCGCGCCCCATCCAACCCTTGATGCGCATGTTGGTGCGTCCGCAGGGGCTCGGCCCCGCCAGAACCGCAGACATGTCGCCGGTGCCGAAGCGGATCAGCGGATAGGCATGATTGAAGGTGGTGACCACGACCTCGCCGACGTCGCCCTCGGGCACCGGGTCGCCCGTGCCGGGACGTACGATCTCGACGATCACGCCTTCATCGACCGTCATGCCCTGGATGGCCTCCGACTCGTAGGCGATGGTGCCGAGATCGGCGGTGCCGTAGCTTTGCAGACAGGTCATGCCCTTATCGATGAACATCTGGCGCAGGCTGGGCGGCAAAGCCTCGGCGCCCACGAAAGCATGTTTTAGCGAGGAGATGTCCTTGCCCAGCTCGGCCGCCTTCTCGATCAGGATTTTCAGGAACGAGGGCGTGCCGACATAGCCCGAGGGCCGGATGGCGGCGATGGCGTCGAGCTGCAGCTCGGTGTTGCCGACGCCGCCCGGCACCACGGCGCAGCCGAGCGCGCGCAACGCATGCTCCATCATCAGGCCGGCGGGGGTCAGGTGATAGGAGAAGGTGTTGTAGACGATATCGCCAGGCCGGAAGCCCGCGGCATGCATGGCGCGGGCGCCGCGGAAATAGTCGGGCTCGTCGGTATCGATCTCGAAGATCGGCCCCGGTGACATGAAAACATGGCGCACCCGGCTCATCGGCACGGTGATGAGACCGCCCATCGGCGGGTTCTTCTTCTGCACTTCACCCAGCACCGACTTACGCAGCACCGGCAGTGCGGCAAGCGCCGCGCGCGAGGTGATTGCCGTCGGATCGACGTCCTTCAGCCATGTGGCAAAGAACGGCGCATTGGCCTTGGCGTGGGCGATCTGCTGCGGCAGTGCCTGCATCAGCGCCTTCTCGCGTTCGGCCGTCGAACGGGTTTCCAGCGTGTCGTAGTGCTTGGACATGATTTCCTCGGTCTTTTGCGGACCGTAGAACCCCGCTCCCCGCCTTGCAACGGAAAGGCATTCGCATAATATCAGAGTACGAATATCATGGAGTCGTCATGTCTCACGTCCGCATTGCCTACGATACGTTCCAGAAGACTGCGCCCGCCGCCCAGGCCGCCCTGCTCGCCATGGGCAAGACCGCCGACGAGTCGGGCCTCGACAAGGAGATCGTGGAACTGGTCAAGCTCCGTGTCTCGCAGATCAACAACTGCGCCTTCTGCCTGCAAATCCATCTCAACGTCTCGCGCAGACTCGGCATCGCCCAGGAGAAGCTCGACCTGGTGGCGACCTGGCACGAAGCCGGCATATTTTCGGAGCGCGAGTGTGCCGCTCTCGCCTGGGCCGAGGCGCTGACGTACCTCGCCGGCCACAGCGTCTCCGACACGGCCTACGATTCCGTCCGCAAGCACTTCAGCGAAAGCCAGATCGTGTTCCTGAGCACGGCCATCGCCACCATCAACGCCTGGAACCGGCTGGGTGCCGCCTTCCGCTTCGCGCCGCCGATCCCGAAGAAGGTGGCGGCGGCGGCCTAGGCGCCCTTACCTCCGGAGTAATTGCCCGGACCACATGCCGGCCGCCAAGCTGCCGGCATGTGGACCTCGCTCGCTTTCGCCGTCGTCGGCGCCATTCACCTGATGCCGATCGCGCCGGTGTTCGTGCCCGAGACGCTCGCCCGCCTCTACGGCATCGCCCCTGGCGACACGACGTTGCTGGTGCTGTTGCGCCACCGCGCGCTGCTGCTGGCGCTGGTCGGCATCCTCTGCCTGTGGGCGAACTGGGCCGCGCCCGTGCGGCCCGCCGCGCTGCTGGCGGCGGCGATCAATGTCGTGGGCTTCCTGGGCTTCTATGCGCTTTACGGCAGTCCGACGGGGGCGCTCCGCACCATCGCGGTCGTCGACCTGATCGCGCTCCCGCCGCTTGCCTTCGCGGCGTGGACGACGCTCATTCGCAAATGGGGCGCAGCTAAAGCCAGCGCTTGCGCCGGCGGTAGTGCTTGACGTCGCGGAACGAGCGGCGACCTTCGCCAGCGATGCCGAGGTAGAATTCCTTCACGTCCTCGTTTTCGCGCAAGGCGGCGGCCTTGCCGTCGAGCACCACCCGGCCGTTCTCGAGGATGTAGCCGTAGTGGGCATAGCGCAGCGCCACATTGGTGTTCTGCTCGGCCAGCAGGATGGAGACCCTTTCCTTCTCGTTGAGGTTCTTCACGATCTCGAAGATTTCCTCGACGAGCTGCGGCGCCAGCCCCATCGACGGTTCGTCGAGCAAGATGGTGGTGGGCCGGCTCATCAACGCGCGCCCGATCGCCGTCATCTGCTGCTCGCCGCCCGAGGTGTAGCCCGCCTGGCTGGTGCGGCGTTCCTTGAGGCGCGGAAAGTAGTGATAGACCTTCTCCAGATCATCGGCGATCTGGCGGCGCTTGCTGCCGTGGATGAAGGCGCCGGTCAGCAAATTCTCCTCGACCGTGAGATGGCCGAAGCAGTGGCGTCCCTCCATCACCTGGATCACGCCGCGCCGCACCAGGTCGTTGGGCGTGAGCCCGTCGACCCGCTCGCCGCGACAGTGGATGTGGCCCTTGGTGACCTCGCCACGCTCGGTGCGCAGCAGGTTGGAGATCGACTTCAGGGTCGTCGACTTGCCGGCGCCGTTGCCGCCGAGCAATGCCACGATGCCGCCCTCCGGCACCGACAACGAGACGCCCTTCAACACGAGGATGACGTGATTATAAATCACCTCGATGTTGGCCACGTCGATGACGTTGATCGACGTGGCAGGGACGGCTGTTGTTGTCGGTGCCGGAGCGGGGTTCATTGACGAGACTCAGCTCTCCTTGGAGCAGTCGCGGACGGTCAGCTTCTTCTCCTCGGCGTACTTCTTGGCTGCGGCGTCAACCATCGGCTTCAGCACCTTGTCGTCCGACTGATACCAATCGGAGACCACAACCCACTTGGCGCCGTCCCACTGTTGGACGCGGCCGGCGCGGGTGCCTTCGTGATCGGCGCAGCTCACCTTGAGCGGCTGCAGCATGCCCTCGAAGCCCAGCTCCTTCAGCCGCGCGGCGCTGAGATCGAGATTCTCGATGCCCCAGCGGACCTGTTCGCCGGTCAGCGGCTTGTTGCCGAACTTGGTCTGCGCCTTGCGGATCGATTCGACGCCCAGCATGGCGTTGACCAGGCCGCGGTTATAGAGGACCTCGCCGGTCTCATCGAACTTCGCGACACCCTTGCTCTTGTCGTAAAGGAACTTCTTGAGGTCGGCATGGACGCCGAACTGGCCGGCGCCGTGCTGCAGCATGGCGGCGCTATAACCCTTGGCGCCGCCCTCGGCCGGACGGACGTCAGGCTCGGCACCCGACCACCACACGCCGAACATCTTGTCGCGCGGGAAGCCGACCGCGGCCGCTTCCTTGATCGACGTCGAGTTCATGACCCCCCAGCCCCACAACAGGACATAGTCCGGCCGGTTCTGGCGGATCTGCAGCCACGTCGCCTTCTGCTCGACGCCGGGATGGGTGACGGGCATCGGCGTGAACTCGAAGCCGTGCATCTTGGCACGCTGCTCGAGAAGCGCGATCGGCTCCTTGCCGTAGGGCGAGTCGTGATAGACCAGCACGACCTTCTTGCCCTTGAGCTTCTCGAAGCCACCCTCCTTGAGGGCAATGTGCTGCATGATGATGTCGGCGGCCGACCAGTAGGTGCCGAGCAGCGGGAAATTCCACTGGAACACGCTGCCGTCGCGCGACTCGGAGCGGCCGTAGCCCATCGAGATCACCGGGATCTTGTCGATCGGCGCCTTTTCGGTGAGCGCGAAGGTGATGCCGGTGCTGAGCGGATTGACGTAGGCGGCGCCGGTCGGGCCCTTGTTCTTGAGGCGCTCGTAGCACTCCACGCCACGGTCGGTGGCGTAGCCGGTGTCGCACTCCTCGTAGAGGATTTTGACGCCATTGATGCCGCCGTCGCGTTCGTTGACGAGCGCGTAGTAGTCGGCGACGCCGTTGGCGAACGGGATGCCGTTCGGGGCATAGGCGCCGGTCCGGTAGATCAGGCCTGGAATGAACTGCTCGTTCTGGGCCTGGGCGGTCGACGCGAACGCCAATCCCGCCGCCGCGATAGACGCGCCGAGAAGCACTGCCTTGCGTAGTGTCATCGTGTTCCTCCTCAAAAGTGGGCGGTCCTTGCCGGCCTGCCCTTGCCAGAAACCTAGTGGATCAGTGCGGGAACGGCCAGAGCCGCAGTTTCTCCTTGGCGACCGCCCACAGGCGGGCCAACCCATGCGGCTCGACGATCAGGAAAAATACGATCATGGCGCCGAACACCATGAATTCGAGGTGGCTGAGCAGTGCCGTCGACATCCTGATGCCGAACCAGCCGGGCAGTTGGTTGAGCAGGATCGGCATCAGCACGATGAAGGCAGCCCCCAGGAAGCTGCCGAGCAGCGACCCCAGCCCGCCGATGATGACCATGAACAGGATCTGGAACGAGCGGTTGATGTCGAACGCCAGCGGCTCCCAGGCGCCCAGCCGCAGGAACGCCCACATGGCGCCGGCCACGCCGATGAAGAACGAACTGACGGCGAAGGCGGTAAGCTTGGTGCGTAGCGGCCTGAAACCGATGATTTCGGCCGCGATATCCATGTCGCGGATCGCCATCCACGAGCGGCCGATGTGGCCGCGGACCAGGTTCTTGGCGACCAGCGTGGCCACGACGACGAGGCCCAGGATCAACAGGTAGCGGTCGGCCGGTGTGTCGACATGCCAGCCGAAGACTTCCAGCTTGCCGACCGCGACCGAGCCGGACGGCGTGTAGTTGGTCAGCCACTTCACGCGCGCGAACAGCCAGTCGAGGAAGAACTGCGAGGCCAGCGTCGCCACCGCGAGATAGAAGCCCTTGATGCGCAGCGACGGGATGCCGAACAAAATGCCGACCGCCGCCGCCATCACGCCGCCGAACAGGAACACGACGATGAGATTGTTGAACTCCGGCACGCGGAGCCAGAGGTTGTAGGCGGCGTAGGCGCCGACCGCCATGAAGCCGCCGGTACCGAGCGAGACCTGTCCGCAATAGCCGACCAGGATGTTGAGCCCGATGGCGGCCATCGACAGGATCAGGAACGGGATCAGGATCTCGGTGTAGAGATAGGGCGAGGCGAACATCGGCACGGCGACGAAGGCCACGACGATGACCGCAAGCACGAACAGACGATCCTGCAGGATCGGGAAGATCTGCTGATCGGCGACGTAGGTCGTCTTGAATTGGCCGGCCTCGCGATAAAGCATCGGCTACACCCGCTCGATAATGCGTTCGCCGAACAGGCCCTGCGGCCGGAACAGCAGGAAGACGAGCGCCAGCATGTAGGCGAACCAGTTTTCGATGCCGCCGCCGGCGAGATCGAACTGCTTGACCAGGATCGGCGCCAGGAACACCTCGGAGAGCTTCTCGCCGGCGCCGATGATCAGGCCGCCGACGATGGCGCCGGGCACCGAGGTGAAACCGCCCAGGATCAGCACCGGCAGCGCTTTCAGCGCGATCAGCGAGATCGAGAACTGGACGCCGAGCTTGGCGCCCCAGATCAGCCCCGCGGCCAACGCCACCAGACCCGACACGGTCCATACGATCAGCCAGATGGTGTTGAGCGGAATGCCGACCGATTGGGCCGCAGCGTGGTCGTCGGCGACGGCGCGGAGCGCGCGGCCGACGCGCGTCTTCTGGAAGAAGATCGCGAGCACCACGACCAGCCCCGCCGCAATGGCGGCCGCCACGAGTTCGCCCGGATCGACCAGCAGGCCGCCCGGGAACACGCCCTCGAACAGGAACAGCGGATCCTTGGGCAGGCCGAGATTGATCTTGTAGATGTCGCTGCCCCACAGCGTCTGGCCGAAACCGTCGAGGAAGTTGGCGATGCCGAGCGTCGCCATGAAGAGAATGATGCCTTCCTGGTTCACAAGATGGCGCAGCACCAGGCGTTCGATGGCATAGGCGAGCAGACCCATGATGGCCGCGGTGGCCGCGATCGCAAGCCACAGCGGCCACGCACCCTTGCCGTAGCTGTAGGCCGCGAGGCCGCCCACCAGCGCGCCGACGACGGCCAGCATCTGCATCTTGCGCCGCTCGTCCGGCCCGGCGCCGCGCGCGACATATTCGCGCCATGCGTACCAGCCGATGAACGCCACCGCGACGCCCAGGATCGCCGCCGCGACGACGAAGTTGGCGAGATGGACTTCCTTGCCGTCGATCTCGCCACTGAGCCGGGCGATGGTGAGTGCCGCGAACAGCACCATCGCGCCTTGCGCGAAATTGAAGACGCCTGAAGCCTTGAAGATCAGCACGAAGCCCAGCGCCACCAGCGAATAGAGCACGCCGGTCAACAGGCCGCCGATCAGGGTTTCGAGGAACGCGCCCAGCATGTTCACTCCGCTAGTGGCTGACGCCGAGATAGGCGGCGACGACCGCCTCGTTGTTCCTGACCTCGTCGGGCACGCCGTCGCCGATCTTGCGGCCGTAGTCGAGCACGACGACGCGGTCGGAGATGTCCATGACCACGCCCATATCGTGCTCGATCAGGCAGATCGTGGTGCCGAACTCGTCGTTCACGTCGAGGATGAAGCGGCACATGTCCTGCTTCTCCTCGATGTTCATGCCGGCCATCGGTTCGTCGAGCAGCAGCAGCTCGGGCTCGGCGGCGAGCGCGCGGCCGAGTTCGACGCGCTTCTGCAGGCCGTAGGGCAGCTGGCCGACCGGCGCCTTGCGGATGTGCTGGATCTCGAGGAAGTCGATGATCCGTTCGACCGCCTTGCGATTCTCGATCTCCTCGCGCTGCGCCGGCCCGATGTGAAGCGCCTGCCAGAACAAGCCGGTCTTCATGCGCAGATTGCGGCCGGTCATGATGTTGTCGAGGGTCGACATGCCGCGGAACAACGCGATGTTCTGGAAGGTCCGCGCGATGCCCTGCTCGGCCGCCTCGTGCGGCTTCATCTGGCTGCGCCTGACGCCCTTGTAGGTGATGGCGCCCTGCTGCGGGTGATAGAAGCCGTTGATGCAGTTCAGCATCGACGACTTGCCGGCGCCGTTGGGGCCGATGATGGCGCGGACCTCGCCCTTGGCGATGTCGAAACTGATGTCGGTCAATGCCTTCACGCCGCCGAACGACAGGCTGATGTTTTCGACCGAAAGAAGAACGTCGGGAAAGGAGCGCACGCGGCCGGCCATGGCGTTCAGCTCGCCTTCTTCAGCGCGACGTGAGGCGCCACGTCGCGGACGGTCACGTCGCCCTCGATGGCGCCCTTGCGGCCGTCCTCGAAGGTGACATCGACCTTGATATGGGCGGCCCTGGAGCCGTCGTAGAGCGCGTCGACCAGCGGCTTGTAGCGCTCGGCGATGAAGCCGCGCCGAACCTTGTTGGTGCGCGTGAGTTCGCCATCGTCGGCCTCGAGCGCCTTGTGCAGGATCAGGAAGCGGCGGATCTGGGCGCCCGCCATGCGCGGATCGGCGGCGAGGTCGCGGTTGACCTGCTCGATCTCGCCCTGGACCAGGTCGTAGACCTCGGGCCGCGACGCCAGTTCCTGATAGCTCGCATAGGAGACGTTGCGCCGCTCGGCCCAGTCACCGACGGCAATCATGTCGATATTGACGAACACGGCGACGTAGTCGCGGCCGTGACCAAACGCCACCACCTCGTTGATGTGCGGATAGAACTTCAGTTTGTTCTCGATGAACTTCGGCGCGAACAGCGTGCCGTCATTCAGCTTCCCGACGTCCTTGGCGCGGTCGATGATGCGCAGGTGCCCGCGCTCGTCGAGATAGCCGGCATCGCCGGTGTGCACCCAGCCGTCGGCCGTCTTGGCGTCGTTGGTTGCCTCAGGATTCTTGAAGTACTCCTTGAACACGCCGGGGCTGCGGTAGAGCACCTCACCCGAGTCGGCGATCCTGAGCTCGACCTCGGAAACCGGCTTGCCGACCGTGTCGGGATAGACCTCGCCGTTGGGATGGATGGTGACGAAAACCGACGCCTCGGTCTGCCCGTAGAGCTGCTTCATGTTCACGCCCAGGGCGCGATAGAAATTGAAGATCTCCGGGCCCACCGCCTCGCCTGCGGTATAGGCCACACGCACCCGGCTCATGCCCAATGTGTTCTTGAGCGGTCCGTAGATCACAAGATTGCCGAGCGCGTAGAGCAGCCGGTCGACCGGCGACACCGGCCGGCCGTCGAGCCGCGCCGGTCCGACGCGGCGAGCCACCGTCATGAAGAACTGGAACATCCGGCGCTTGAGGAAGCCCGCGTCCTCCATGCGGATGGTGACCTGGGTGATCAGGTTTTCCAGCACGCGCGGCGGCGCAAAGTAGTAGGTCGGGCCGATCTCGCGCAGGTCGGTCATCACCGTGGCCGCCGATTCGGGGCAATTGACCACCAGGCCCACGACGTAGCCCTGGGCATAGGAGAAGATGTGGTCGCCGACCCAGGCCATCGGCAGGTAGGACAGGAGTTCGTCACCGGCCCTGAGGCCGTCGAACGACGCGCCGGCGCGGGCCGCCCAGATGAGATTGTCGTAGCTCAGGATCGCGCCCTTCGGCCGGCCGGTCGTGCCCGAAGTGTAGAGCATGATGGCATCGTCCGAGCCGTGGCCCTTGGCGACCTCGGCCGAGACCGTGTCGGGCGCCGCCGCCAGCAGCCTGGCACCCCGTTCCTGCACCTCGGCATAGGACTGCAGCTGGTCGTAGTGCCGCATGCCGCGCGGATCGTCGTAGATGATGATCTCGAGCGACGGCACCTTCTTCTGGATCGCCAGCAGCTTGTCGACCTGCTCCTGGTTCTCGGCCAGGGCAAAGCGCGCGCCGCCGTGCTCCACGACGTAGGCCAGCTCATCCGCCACCGAGTCCTGGTAGACCGGCACCGGCACGCCACCCAGCGACTGCGCCGCGCACATCGACCAGTAGAGGCGGGGCCGGTTGTCGCCGACCACGATCAGCCGGTCGCCGCGGCGGAAGCCGAGATCGGCCAGGCCGGCGGCCAGCAGCCGGACCTGCGCAGCGACATGGCCCCAGCCATAGGTCTGCCAGATGCCGAGCTCTTTTTCCCGATAGGCCGGCTGATCGGCGCCGGTACGGGCACGCTCCGCGAGGAGCTTCGGAAACGTGTCCCGAGCCCCGGTGCCACTGTCGGCCGTTCCGGTGGTCATCCCCTGCCTCGTGTTCCCTGTGCCCACTTTTCGCTGATTCGCTTCTGCGGCGATTTCGTCAGGCAGATAGCCATAGCTGCTTCGAACCGGTCAAGCCAGCCATTCGCCGAAAGCAACGGTGTCAGGCGGGCCTTAACCTGAGGGTGAAGATGGCGCCGCCATCAGGCCGGTTCTCGACGCTGATGCTGCCGCCATGCGCCGTGGCAACGCGGGCGACGATCGCCAGGCCCAGACCGCGGCTGTCGGGGCGCGCACGGTCGCGCCGCCAGAAGCGCCTGAAGATCGACTGCCGATCGGTTTCCGGCACACCGGGGCCATCGTCCAGAACGCAAACGGTGCCATCGGCGGAAACGTCGACCTCTATCGAGGTCCCCCGCGGCGTGTGGCGGATGGCATTCTCGACCAGGTTGCGCACGGCGCGGAACAAGGCATCGGCATGACCGTGCACCCAGACTGCGCTGTCCGCGCCGGTGAGCGCGATCGTCTTGGACATGTCGACGGCAAGCGGGGCCATGAAACCCACGGCGTCGGAGCAGACGGCATGAAGGTCGGCTTTCGCATCGTCGCCGACGACGAAGCTCTCGAGTTCGGCGATATCGAGGACTTGGCCGACCGTGCGAGCCATGCCGACGATGTCGGTGCGAAGCGCATCCTGGACCGGTCCGGCGCCCAGCGAGTCGACACGGACACGCATGATGGCAAGTGGCGTCCGCAGCTCGTGCGCAACGTCGGCGGTGAACTCGCGTTGCGCCCGGAAACCCGACTCGAGGCGTTCGAGCGCCTGGTTGACGGCGCGAACCAGCGGCATGATCTCGGTCGGCATCGATTGCTCGGGCAGGCGGACATCGGTGCGCGCCGGGCCGATCGCCGCCACCGTCGTCGATGCCTCGCGCACCGGCTCGAGCACGCGGCGAAAGATCAGGATGCTGATCAGCAGCAGCACCAGCAGGATGGGAAAGGTGATCCAGGCGACGCGCGAGAAGAATTCGGCGACGATATCGTCGATGATGACGTCGCGGTGCGCGAGATCCTGTCCGATCTGGACCCAGTAGAGACGCTCGCCGACCGTGCGGACCACCGTCAGTCCGAACAGGCCCGATCCCGTTTCCCGCCGGCGCGCGCTCGGATCGCCCTCGGCCGACGTCCCGGACGGAAACAAGGCGGCACCGTCGGCACGGGAAGAGAAGAGAACACGCCCCGACGCATCGAGGACCGCGTAGGAATAGAGTCCATGGGCCTCGGCGTAGAGCGGCCGGACATCGTCGGGAATGTCGAGGACGACGCCGCCATCGGCCTGCGCCCGCAGGAAACTGCCGATGGTGACGGCCTGGCTGCGCAACGTTTCACGGTGGAGGCTGTTGGCCGCCTGCTCGAGCAGCCAGTAGAGCGCCAACGGCAGCAGGATGGAGGTGGCGCCGATCGCAACCACTTGCAGCGCCACGACCCTCGAGATGATCGAGCGGAAGCGTATCACCCGACCTTGTCCTCGGTCAGCAGGTAGCCGACGCCGCGCACGGTATGGATCTTCACCGTGGCGCCGGTATCGGCCAGCATCTTGCGCAGGCGATGGACGTAGACCTCGACCGCGTTCGATCCGACATCGCCCGACAGGCCGAACAGGTGATCCTCGAACAGCCGCTTGGGCGCGACGTTGCCGCTGCGCCTGAGAAGGATTTCCAGCACTGCAGTCTCGCGCGCCGGGAAGGCATGCACCGCGCCCGCCACGAAGATCTGCCGGCCTTCGGTATCGAGCGCCACGTTGCCGGAGGTGAGACGACGGCCGAGCAGGCTGCCCGGACGGCGCAGCAGCGCCTGGATGCGGGCGATCAGCTCTTCCATGGCAAACGGCTTGGCAAGGTAGTCGTCGGCGCCGGCACGCAGGCCGGTGACGCGATCGCTGACGCCGTCGCGCGCCGTCAGCACAAGCACCGGCGTTGACTCGCCGCGGCGACGCAGATCGCGCAACAGGGTTATGCCATCTTCGTCGGGCAGACCAAGGTCGAGCACGACCGCGGAGTACTGCATCGTAACGAGCGCATGGCTGGCGTCGCCGGCGGTGCCCACGGCATCGGCTTCGATGCCGCCCTGGGAGAGCCCCTTCTTCAGCAGCGAGACGAGCTCCGTGTTGTCCTCGACGAGAAGTACCCTCATCGGCGTTCGGCTCCCATCCATATGCGCACGACAGACGGCGGGGCTTTTAACATGCCGGACGATCGTTCGCCCCTCCGGATTCGACGCCTTCTCATGCCGGCACGTCCCGGCTACACCTCGTGTGTGACGACCTCCGACAGACTGATCGATCTCGGTGACCGCCAATTGCGCGTGCGGCAGCTGATTCCCGAACAAGACGACGGGCTCGAACGCACGACACTCGTCTTCCTGCACGAGGGGCTGGGCTGCATCGAGATGTGGCGCGATTTCCCTCAGTCGCTGTGCAATGCCACGCGCTGCACGGGCATCGTCTACGACCGCACGGGCTATGGCGGATCGAGCCCATGGCCGTCGGATCCCGGCGTCCGCTACATGGAGATCGAGGCCGACGACGTGCTGCCGCGCCTGCTCCAGGCATTGGGCGTCGAGGATTGCGTCCTGATCGGCCACAGCGACGGCGGGACGATTGCGCTCAACTACGCAGCGTCCGATCCCGAGCCGTTGCGCGCCGTGGTGACGCTTGCCGCGCACGCCATCAACGAGCCGGTTTGCGTCGACAGCATCCGAAGCGCCCGCGGGGCTTTTGCCACTGGCGGCCTGCGCGAGCGGCTCGCCCGGTATCATGGCGGCAATGTCGACGCCTGCTTTCGCCTGTGGTCCGAGGCATGGTTGGCGCCGGGCTTCGAGCCGATGGACGCCAGTGGCCGGCTGCCCGGCATCGTCGTCCCGGTGCAGGCGATCCAGGGCGAGGACGACGAATATGGCAGCGAACTGCAGCTCGGCATCATCGCCGGCAAGGTCGGCGGCTATTGCGAGACCCGCCTGGTGCCGGACTGCGGCCACGTCCCTCATCTGCAGCAGCCGGCCTATGTGCTGTCGGAGATTGCCCGCTTCGTGTCGCCCCTGTCTCTCGTCGACTAAAGCCGCTTCAGCTCACTGGCTGCCGCCCAGTTGAACTCTGACACGGTCGGACAGCGCGCCTGGGCGAGCTGAAGCTGTTCTCGCGCGCGCTGCTTGTCGCCGCGGCGGATCGCGTCGATGCCCATGAAGAAGGCCGACGGGCACTTGCCGTTGCTGCGCTTGGCGGCATCGTCGGTTTCGGCGGCGACTTCGAGCTCACCCGCCGGCAGCTTGCCCAGCAGGAACTTGGCGATCGGGGCCGGCCATTCGGAGAGGTCCTCCTTGCCGAGTTCCTTGGCGAGGCCTGCGCGCGCGTCGCGCTTTGCGCGGACCTGGGCCGCGTAGCGCCACAGCAGCGGCGACAACCGCGCCTTAACGGTCGTGCGGCCCTCCAGCGAGGCCTCGAAATCGTCGGCAGCCTCGACATAACGGCCGAGATCGAAGTTGGCATGGCCGCGCACGAACAGAGCCGCACGCCGGTCGGCCACGGTCGTCGGACCGGCAAGCGTGCCGTCGAGCAGGGCAGAGGCGCGCTGGAAATCGGCGATCTGCATGTGAACCTGCGCCTGGGCGATCGCCAGCGACGGGTCGCCCGGCTTGCGCAGCAGCGCGTGGTCGAGCGTGCGCAAGGCCGCCGCGCGGTCGCCGCCGCCCGCCAGCTCGGGCACGGTGCTGGACAGCACCATCTGCCAGCCCGTGGGCAGGATCTTGCCCATCTCGTCGATATCCTTGCGGCTGTCGGCCTCGCGGCCGAGCCGGCTCAGCTGATAGGCGCGCATGCTGAGATAGAGCGAACGATCGAAGGCGGAGAGCTTGGAGCTCGACAGGATCTTGTCGAGGGCATCCAGGGTATCGTTTCGCTTGCTGGCAGACGTGCCAAGGCCGCCGCCGGCCGGCTGCTGGTCGAAGCCGCGCGCCGGCTGATCCCAGTCGCTGCCGTTGCGCTGCGCCACGGCCTCAGCGGAGGCCGTGACGAGGGCTACAAAAGCCCCAATTGCCTTCACGATTACCCGCTGCATCGGGGCAATCTGGCACATGCACCAACCACCTGCATCCGCCGATTGCCTGTAGAGGTCCCTGCCCCTATTTTGCCACCGTCCGCCCAAAACCGTCTTCCAGGAGTACCCGACCATGGCCGCCGTCCATCCGAACAGCTTCAAGGCCCGCAAGACGCTGAAGGTCGGCGCCAAGACCTATACCTATTTCAGCCTCAAGGCGGTCGAGAAGGAGGTCGGTGACCTCAGCCGCCTGCCCTTCTCTTTGCGCGTCCTGCTCGAAAATCTCGTGCGGCATGAGGACGGCACCACCGTCAAGAAGGGCGACATCGCCGCCTTCTCCGATTGGCTTAAGAACGGCGGCAGATCGGTCAAGGAGATCAACTTCCGGCCCGCCCGCGTGCTGATGCAGGATTTCACCGGCGTGCCGGCGGTGGTCGACCTTGCCGCCATGCGCGACGCCATGGGTAAGCTGGGCGGCGACGCCAAGAAGATCAACCCGCTGGTACCGGTCGACCTCGTGATCGACCATTCGGTGATCGTCGACAATTTCGGCAACAACGCCGCCTTCGGCGCCAACGTGAAGCTCGAATACGAGCGCAATTTGGAGCGCTACCAGTTCCTGCGCTGGGGTGCGATGGCGTTCGACAATTTCCGCGTCGTGCCGCCGGGCACCGGCATCTGCCACCAGGTCAACCTGGAATACCTGTCGCAGGTCGTCTGGACCAAGAAGGAAGGCAAGGAAACGGTCGCCTATCCCGACACGCTGGTCGGTACCGACAGTCACACCACGATGGTGAACGGCCTCTCGGTCCTGGGTTGGGGCGTCGGCGGCATCGAGGCCGAGGCCGCCATGCTGGGTCAGGCGCAGCCGATGGTGATCCCTGACGTCGTGGGCTTCAAGCTGACCGGCAAGCTGCCCGAGGGGGCGACCGCCACCGATCTCGTGCTCACCGTCACGCAGATGCTGCGCAAGAAAGGCGTGGTCAGCAAGTTCGTGGAATTCTACGGTGAAGGCCTCGACGAGATGCCGCTCGCCAACCGGGCCACCATCGCCAACATGGCGCCGGAATATGGCGCGACCTGTGGCTTCTTCCCGGTCGACAACATCACCCTGGGCTATCTCAAGACCACCAACCGCGGCGCGGCGGCCAAGCTCACCGAGGCCTACGCCAAGAAGCAGGGCCTGTGGCGCAACAAGAAGTCGGTCGATCCGATCTTCACCGACACGCTCTCGCTCGATCTCGGCGACGTCGTGCCGAGCCTCGCCGGACCGAAGCGCCCGCAGGACCGCGTGCCGCTGTCGGAAGCGGCGCATCAGTTCGTCGCCAACATGGAGAAGGAATTCGACCGCAAGGACACCGGCAAGCGCGTCGCGTGCGAGGGCACCAACTACGACCTCGGCCATGGCGACGTGGTGATTGCGGCCATTACCTCCTGCACCAACACGTCCAATCCCTACGTCATGCTGGGTGCCGGCCTGATCGCGCGCAACGCGGTGAAGCACGGGCTCAAGGTCAAGCCGTGGGTGAAGACCTCGCTGGCACCGGGCTCGCAGGTCGTGACCGAGTATCTCGAGGCTTCGGGCCTGCAGAAGGACCTCAACAAGATCGGCTACAATCTGGTGGGCTACGGCTGCACCTCCTGCATCGGCAATTCCGGGCCCCTGCCCGATCCCGTCACCAAGGCGATAGGCGACGGCGACCTCGTGGTCTGCTCGGTGCTGTCGGGCAACCGCAACTTCGAAGGCCGCGTCAATCCGTTGACCCGCGCCAACTATCTCGCCTCGCCGATGCTGGTCGTGATCTACGCGCTGGCCGGCTCGATGAAGATCGACATCACCAAGGATCCGATCGGCGTCGGCAAGGGCGGCAAGCCGGTCTATCTGAAGGACCTCTGGCCGTCGAACATGGAAGTGTCGAAGGCCGTCGACAAGTTCGTCACCACCAGGGCGTTCAAGAAGCGCTACGCCGACGTCTTCAAGGGCGACCGTTTCTGGCGCAGCATCAAGACCAAGCCCAGCCTGACCTACGCCTGGGACGACAAGTCGACCTACGTGCGCAACCCGCCGTACTTCGACGGCATGGGCAAGACGCCCGGATCGATCACCAACATCACCGGTGCGCGTCCGCTCGGCCAGTTCGGCGATTCGATCACGACCGACCACATCTCGCCCGCCGGCTCGATCCGCAAGGACAGCCCGGCCGGCGCCTATCTGCAGGAAGAGGGCGTGGCGCCGAAGGACTTCAACCAGTACGGCACGCGCCGCGGCAATCACGAGGTCATGATGCGCGGCACCTTCGCCAACATCCGCCTCAAGAACGAGATGGTGCCGGGCGTCGAGGGCGGCTTCACCCATCACTGGCAGTCGGACCAGGCCGAGCCGATCTACGACGTGGCGATGCGCTACCGCAAGGAGCACACGCCGCAGATCCTGATCGCCGGCAAGGAATACGGCACCGGCAGCTCGCGCGACTGGGCCGCCAAGGGCGTCAACCTGCTCGGCGTGAAGGCCGTGGTGTGCGAGACGTTCGAGCGCATCCACCGCTCCAACCTGGTCGGCATGGGCGTACTGCCGCTGCAGTTCAAGGACGGCATGACGCGCAAGACGCTGAACCTTACGGGCACCGAGAGTTTCGACGTCGACGGCATCGACGGCGGCCTGAAGGTCGGCATGGACGTGCCGCTCACCATCCATCGCCGCGACGGCACCAGCGAGAAGATCGTCCTCAAGTGCCGCATCGATACCGCCGAGGAGGTCGAGTACTTCAAGAACGGCGGCGTGCTTCAGTACGTGCTGCGCAATCTGGCGCAAGCGGCCTGAGCCCGGGCGGGAGCGGATCAGCCATGGCGACACCCGCTCAAGGTGGGGGGGTTACCGGCCATTTCGTCGCCATGGCCCGCAACAACATCTGGTCGAATCACCGGTTCCTCTCGGCCTGCAAGGCGCTGTCGCCGGCCGAGTTCGCGGCACCCCGCACGAGCTTCTTCCCCTCGCTGCGCGCCACGCTGAACCACATCCTCTGGGTCGATACCTATTACATCGACGCGCTCCTGCGCGATCCGACGGTCCTCGCGCGCTATCACGACCCGATCCCCGACTTCCCGGACGCTGCGTCCCTCTACGATGCCCAGATCGCCAGCGACCGGCGGCTGCTCGCCTTCTGCGAGCGCCAGACCGACGCGACGCTGACCGAGGGCCTCGTGCTGCCGCGGCCCAACCGCACGCCGCCGGCCTCGACGGTGGCCTCGATCCTCGAGCATCTGTTCCAGCACCAGACCCATCACCGCGGCCAGGCCCATGCCATGCTGGCCGGCACCGCGGTGAAGCCGCCGCAACTCGACGAGTTCTTCCTCGCCGGCGAAGAGCACCTCCGACGCGACGAGCTGCACGCGCTCGCGCTTCAGTCGTCCTGATGCGGCCACGCTCGTCGTTCGCCGGCGCCGCGATCGAGGTGAGCGACCTCGCGCGCTCGGTGGCGTTCCACCGGCTGTGGTTGCCGATGCTGGGCTTCCATCGCGTCTGGGCGAGCCCCGACCGCGTGATGTGGTCGCGCGGCTACGACCATTTCGTCATGCGCCAGGCCAAGGACGGCGTTTCCTACGGGCCGGGAGCGCTGTGGCTCGCCGTGTCGGCCGAGAGCCGCGCCCAGGTCGACCAGGTGTTCGCCGAACTGCGCGACGCGGGCGCGGAGATCATCCAGCGCCCGCAGGAACTCGACTACCTGGCGCCGGGTTCCTACTCGGTTGGTTTTCGCGATCCCGACGGCGTGCCCATCGAAGTCATGCACCGCTGGGACGAGTTGCCCGACATCGCCGATGCCGAGCAGGTGCGCGTGCCCGGCCACGGCATCAGCCTGGGCGGTTACTTCTTCAAGCCGCAAGCCGGCCAACCGCCCTATCCGGCGCTGATCCTGCTGCACGGATTTGCCGGCCACGCCCACAACATGGTTGGCTTGGCGCGCGCCGCCGCGGCCAATGGCTATGCCGCCCTGGCGCTGTCGCTGCGCGGCTGGCTGGGATCGGAGGGCGAAAACGACCAGGGGCTGCGCCAGCCGCTCGACGTGCTGGCTGCGATCGACTGGCTGGCCAAGCGGCCGCTTGTCGATCGCGATCGTATCGGCCTGGTCGGCGCCTCGATGGGCGGCCAGGTGGCGCTGCTCGCCGCCGCCCACAAGCCACCGATCAAGGCTGTCGCCTCGTTCTTCGCGCCGACCGATCTCGCACGCTGGCGCGAGGCCAATCCCTTCATGCGCGACTATCTCGACGATCTGTGCGGGCCCGAGGGCCTGCCGGTGCGCTCGCCGATCCTGCGCGTGGCCCAGATCGACGCGCCGGTGCTGCTGATTCATGGTGATCTCGACGAGAACGTGCCGGTGGCGCAGAGCATTGCCATGGCCCAGGCCCTGCGCGACCACGGCAAGGACGCCGAGGCCTTCGTGATTGCAGGTGCCAGCCACTATTTCAGCGAGCAGCAAAATGCCATCGCCCGGCGTAAGCTGTTCGACTTCCTGCGCCGTCATCTCATCCGGAGTTAGCCGTTCATGCGTGTTTCCGAAGCCATCAATTCGCGCCGCTCCATGCGGGTCTTCACGCCGGACCCGGTGCCGAAAGCCGACATCGAATGGATCGTGACCAATGCCAACCGGGCGGCCTCCAACGGCAACCTGCAGCCGTGGAAGCTCCACATCACGACGGGCAAGGCGCGGCTGCGCCTGTCGGCGGCGATCCTGAAGGCGATGGACGACGGCGATTCGGGGCCGGGTGCGGAATACGACGTCTATCCGAAGGAATTCACGCCGGTCTACGACCAGAGACGCAAGCTGGTCGGCAAGCAGCTTTACACCCTGCTCGACGTGCCGCGCGGCGACGCCGCCGGCATGCTGAAGCAGTTCCGCAAGAACTACGACTTCTTCGACGCGCCGGTTGGCATGATCCTCTGCGTCGAGCGGCGCATGGGCAATGGCCAGTGGATCGACTGCGGCATCTTCCTCGACCAGCTCATGCTGCTGGCCCGCGAGAAGGGCCTGCATACCTGCCCGCAGGCCGCCTTCAGCCGCTATCAGCATGTCGTGCGGCGCGAGCTGAAGATTCCCGACGATCAGGTCGTGATCTGCGGCCTGGCGCTGGGCCACGCCGATCCCGATGCGGTGCCCAACTGCCTGATCACCGAACGGGCGCCGATCCAGGACTTCGTGCGCTGGCATACCGACTGACCAGGGCGCCGGCCGCGAACAGCACGAGCGACAGGCCCGAAATCGCCCAACCGACCAGCTCCGCCATCGGCTTCTTGTGTTGCAGGTGCACGGCATGGCGACCGGCCGGCACGGTGAACGCAACGAGGCGCAGCGGTTCGGTCGCCGTGATCGGCAACGACGGCTCGGTTCGCCAGAACGGATAGGCGAAGCGCCGCACGACGACGTCGGTCGGCCCTTCGCTGGCGATCTCGATCGCGAGCTCGCCGATCGGCAGGGCGGTCGCCCTGCACGTCCGCGGCGCGGGCGTGCAGGTGATTGTCGGCACGTCCCTGAGTGGCTCGAGGCCGATCTCGGCATAGCCGCCCTGCGGCTTTATGGGAAAGCCGGCCGGCAGGAATTCCTTAACATCCGCCGGCTTTTCCTTCTGGGCGAGCGATACGTCGACGCGATGGCCTACCGCTACCAGCAGGATGACGACGGCGGGAGCCAAGGCGAGCAAAGTCAGTCGCAGAACCCGTGCCGCAGTCCGTTGCAATGAGGCCCATGGCGCGAGACAGAGCGCCGTCACGGCGGCGAACTCGACCACGATCATCAGCCGCCACGGAAACTGCACCTTGGCGGTGAAGGGGATGAGCCAAAACCACGGCAGGGCGCCAGCGACCATTAGGACGCAAAGCAGGCACAGGAAGCTCCAGAACGCCGGCTCCGATCGCCATCCCCGCAGCCCTTCGCTGCGGATTTGCAACGCCACAACGCCGATGGCTGCGATGGTGTAGGCCACCGCGCAGGAGACGATGATCAGCATCATGTCGAGCGGCAGCGGCCAACGATGCGGCGTCAGCAGGAACCAGTTCTCGATCCGGTAGTCCCCTTCCCAGAGCGTGTCGGCCGGAATCCAGTGCTGGAGGCCAAGGGCGGGAGCCAGGTAGATGGCCGAGAGCCCGAGCCCGAGCACGCCACCAACCGCGCATTGGCCGAAGAATTTCAGAGCAGGCCCCGGCGCAGCCAATCGCCATCCCCGGTACAGCACATAGAGCGGCAGCGCGGTCAGCGAGATCAGCAGCGACGTGGGCAGATGCGCCATGGGCAGCGCCGCATAGGAGGCGGCAAGGGCGAGGATGCCGTATCGGCGGCCGTCGGCGATGCGGCGAACCGACAGCATCACCAGCGGCAGCACGGCATAGGCGGCAAACTCCGCGAAGGCGCCGCGATAGTAGTGGTCGACCAGATGATAAGGTGCCGCCATGTAGGCGAGCGCACCATAGAACGCCAGGCGCGCTGATCCCGTGGCCCGCCTCAGCCAGGCGCGCATGGTCATGCCGGACGCCCACAGCAGCACCAGCGTGGCGAGCGACAGACAATACGACGTGGACAGCGCACCAAGCGTCACCAGGCTGACCAGCGCCGTGACCCAGAACGCGATCGGCGGGTAAAAATAGAAGGTGGGACTGCCCAAACCGTCGAAGGAGTCAGGAAGCCAGCGTGGGTAGAGGATTCCGCTGCGGAACTGGTCGCTGAACTGCGCCGCCCAGGTCACGTTCTGCGGCGAGCTGTGGGACAGCAGGTTGCCGAGGACCAACGACGGCGCCAGCAGCATGGCCGCCACGATCAGCAGGACAAGAGCATCACGTCTGCCGGTCATGCCAACCCTGAATCGCCCGCACGTTGAACGTTTTGCGCGAAGCGACTATGGCATCGCGGCAATTGGCGGGCGAGGGTGAGATATCCCCACGGATTGCATGCTGCGGTGGCCGCGCTAGAATCGCTTAATCTGGGCTGATCTCGATGCTGATGATGCGGAGGCGGGCGGCATGATCTCGGCGGCGCACCGCGACCCTCTGATCTGGGCCTGTGCCCTGGTCGGACTCTACGGCGTCTTGCAAGTAATCCTGTCGATCGCGCACGGGCCGCCCATCGGCCTGGATTTCGATGTCCTCTATCCCGACTTTCTCGTCTTCCTTACCGCCGCGCGCGCCTACTTCGAGGGTAAGCTCGCCATCGTCTATGACATCGATGCCTTCACCGCCTTCCAGAATGCGCTCTATGCCGACCACTTCCACGGCACCATCGAGTTCCGGCCCTTTCTCTCCCCGCCGATCTGGCTGCTGCTGATCCTGCCGTTCGGGCTCCTGGCGGCCCCCAAGGCCTATCTGCTGTTCGCCGGCCTGACGGCGGCGTTTGCGACGGCGATGCAGGGACCGCGCACCGGCTGGGGCTGGCTCGCCGTCGTCACCTCGCCCGCGGCCATGTGGGTCGTGCTCGCCGGGCAGAACACTTGGCTGAGCCTCGCGCTGTTCTATGGCGGCTTCCATCTCGTGCCGCGCGCGCCTTGGCTCGGTGGCGCGCTGCTCGGCTTCCTGGCCTACAAGCCGCAGATCTGGGTGCTGGTGCCGCTCGCCCTGCTGGCAGCCCGCGAATGGCGCGCCATGCTGGCAATGGTTGCGGTCGTCGCCGCACTCTGCCTTGCGAGTGCGGGCGTGTTCGGCCTGGGCTTCTGGCTGGCATTCCTCGAGGCGGCGCGGGATGCCGCCACGCCGCGCTTCGCCGACATAATGTACAACCGCATCTATTCCAACCTCACGAGCCTCATGGGTGCCGCGCGCATGATCGGCCTGTCCGCTGGCGCGGCCGGGTTGATCCAGCTCGCCGGCGCGGCGCTGTCGGCGGTCGCGGTGTGGCTTGCCTTCCGCCGGCCGAGCGACCCGGAAGCGCGCATCGCCGTGCTGGCGACAGCGACCTTCCTCGTCTCGCCCTATACGCTCAACTACGACCTGCTGCTGCTGATGCCGGCCGTGGTCGTGCTGTACCGCCAAGGCATGCGACGCGGCTTCCTGCCGCTGGAGCGCCCGGTCCACATCGCGCTGTGGGTTGCCCCCACGGTCGGCGTGATCCTGAACGACCAACACGTGCCGCTGATGCCGGTCGTCATTCTGCTGTTCGGCTTGGTGGCCTGGCTGCGCCTGCCGAACGCGGCCAAAGTCGAATTGCCGAGTCCCGCGAGAGCGGGCTAAAACCCGCTGAATTTGCTGCGCAAAGCAGCCGGGAGGAAACCGATGGCCGATGAACTGATCGACGTCAGCGCCGACTGGGCCAAGCGAGCCTATGTCGACGGCGCCAAGTACAAGACCATGTACGAGGCCTCGACCCGGGATCCGGCCACTTTCTGGGGCGAGCACGGTAAACGCGTCGACTGGATCAAGCCTTTTAGCCCCGGCGCCGTGCGCGACGTCGACTACACCGGCGACGTCCGCATCCGCTGGTTCCACGACGGCGTGCTGAACGTCTCGGCCAACTGCATCGATCGTCATCTCGCCAAGCGCGCCGACCAGACGGCAATCATCTGGGAAGGCGACGACCCGGCGAAATCCAAGAAGATCAGCTACCGCGAGCTGCACGCCGAAGTCTGCCGCATGGCCAATGCGCTGAAGGAGCTGGGCGCCAAGAAGGGCGACCGCATCACGATCTACCTGCCGATGATCCCCGAGGCCGCCTACGCCATGCTCGCCTGCACTCGCATCGGCGCCGTCCACTCGGTGGTGTTCGGCGGCTTCTCGCCCGACAGCCTGGCCAACCGCATCCAGGACTGCGAAAGCAACATCGTCATCACCGCCGACGAAGGCCTGCGCGCCGGCAAGCATGTGCCGCTGAAAGCCAATTGCGACGAGGCGGTGAAGAAGAGCCCCGGCGTCAAGAAGGTGCTAGTGGTCAAGCACACCGGCGGCAAGGTCGCCTGGGACGCCGGCCGCGACGTATGGTGGCACGAGATCGCGGCCAAGGTACCGGCCGACTGCAAGCCCGAGCCGATGGGTGCCGAGGATCCACTGTTCATCCTCTATACGTCGGGCTCGACCGGAAAGCCCAAAGGCGTGCTGCACACCACGGGCGGCTACATCGTGTTCGCCTCGATGACGCACCAATATGTCTTCGATTATCATGATGGCGACGTTTACTGGTGCACCGCCGACGTGGGTTGGGTGACCGGGCACAGCTACATCGTCTACGGACCGCTCGCCAACGGCGCCACTACCCTGATGTTCGAGGGCGTGCCCAACTATCCCGACTCCAGCCGCTTCTGGCAGGTGATCGACAAGCACCAGGTCAACATCTTCTACACCGCCCCTACCGCCATCCGCGCCCTGATGCGCGAGGGCGAGGCGCCGGTGAAGAAGGCGAGCCGCAAGAGCCTGCGCCTGCTGGGCTCGGTCGGCGAGCCGATCAATCCCGAGGCGTGGCTCTGGTACTACCGCGTGGTCGGCGACAGCCGCTGCCCGATCGTCGACACTTGGTGGCAGACCGAGACCGGCGGCATCCTGATCACCCCATTGCCCGGCGCCACGCCGCTGAAGCCGGGCTCGGCGACCCAGCCGTTCTTCGGCGTGCAGCCGGTCATGGTCGATGCCGAGGGCAAGCGGCTCGAGGGGGCCTGCTCCGGCAACCTCTGCCTGGAGGGTTCGTGGCCCGGCCAGATGCGCTCGGTCTACGGCGATCACCAACGCTTCATTGAAACCTACTTCAAGACCTACCCCGGCATGTACTTCACCGGCGACGGGGCGCGCCGCGACGCCGACGGCTACTACTGGATCACCGGCCGGGTCGACGACGTGATCAACGTCTCCGGCCATCGCATCGGCACCGCCGAGGTCGAGAGCGCCCTGGTCGGCAATACCAAGGTGGCCGAGGCCGCCGTCGTCGGCTACCCGCACGACATCAAGGGCCAGGGCATCTACGCCTATGTGACGCTCAAAGCCGGCCAGGAATCCTCCGACGACCTGCGCAAGGAGCTGGTCGCCTGGGTGCGCAAGGAGATCGGCCCGATCGCCACCCCCGACGTCATCCAGTGGGCGCCCGGCCTGCCCAAGACGCGCTCGGGCAAGATCATGCGCCGCATCTTGCGCAAGATCGCCGAGAACGATGTGTCCAATCTCGGCGACACCTCTACCCTGGCCGATCCCGGCGTGGTCGACGACCTGGTGAAGAATCGCGCAAAATGAACCCGACCATCCAGCAGCTCAGCGCCGACCTCGCGGCCGGCCGTACCTCTTCGCGCAAGCTCACCGAGGAAGCCCTCGCCCGCATCGAGGATCCCAAGGGCGAAGGCAAGCGCGCCTTCATAAAAGTCTGGCGCAGCCAGGCGCTGGCCGCCGCCGACGCCAGCGACCTGCAGCGCAAGGCGGGGCTCACTGCCTCGCCGCTCCAGGGCATCCCGGTCTCGATCAAGAACCTCTGCGACGTGGCGGGCGAGACCACGCTATCGGGATCGAAGGCGCTCGACGACGCGCCACCGGCCAAGGCCGATGCGCCCGTGGTGGCGCGCCTCCGGGCCGCCGGCGCGGTGATCGTCGGCAGCACCAACATGAGCGAGTTCGCCTTCTCCGGCGTGGGCTTCAATCCACACTACGGCACGCCCGGCAATCCCGCCGACCGTACGCGCGTGCCCGGCGGCTCCTCGGCCGGTGCCGCCGTCTCGGTCGCCGATCGCATGGCCGTGGCCGCGCTCGGCACCGATACCGGCGGCTCGGTGCGCATTCCCGCCGCCGTCTGCGGCATCGTGGGCTTCAAGCCGACCGCCAGGCGCGTGCCGATCGACGGCGTCGTGCCGCTGTCGACCTCGCTCGATTCGATCGGGCCTCTCGCCAACTCCGTGGAAGATTGCGCCATCATCGATGCGGTGTTCGCCAATGAGCCGATCAGCGTGCCCGAAGCAATGCCGCTCGGCGGTCTCCGGCTCGCCGTCCCTAAGCACTTCGTGATGGACGATCTCGATCCCACCGTCGCCAAGGCCTTCGAGCGCGCCCTGAAGGCACTCGCGGCCAAGGGCGTGAAGATCGACCACATCGACCTGCCCCAGCTCAACGAACTGCCCGCCATCAACGCCAAGGGCGGGTTTGCCGCATCAGAGGCCTATGCCTGGCACAGGGAGCTGATCGCCCGTCGCGGCAATGTCTACGACCCGTTCGTGGCGCCGCGCATCATGCGCGGCAAGGAGATGACCGCCGCCGACTATATCGAGCTTTTGGCCAAGCGCGCCAACCTCTGCCGCCGCGTCTCGGCGATCACCTCGAATTACGATGGCGTCGCCATGCCGACCTGCGCCATTGTGGCGCCGACGCTCGACGAGGTTTCTACGCCCGACGGCTTCACCAAGAAGAACATGCTGCTGCTGCGCAACACCACGGTCGGCAACTTCCTCGACCGCTGCGGCATCAGCCTGCCCTGCCACACCGCGGGCGAACTGCCGGTGGGCTTCATGCTGATGGGCGAAGCGATGGCCGACCGGCGCGTGCTGGCCATGGCGCGGTCGGTGGCGCCTGTCGTGTGCCCTTGCTGAAGGCTACTTTCTGGACACGAGTTGTCCAGAATGTGTCTGTCTGAAAATTCGCAAATCGCCGGCCCGCTTGAACCGGAAGATTCTTTTCGACGCAGCGAGAATCGTCGGACCTGTCCGAAAAAGAAGCCAGGAAAAACGCCCGGAACGGAGCTGTTCGGGCGTTGCGAGCAGTGTCTGCACAAAAGCGCCGACTATAGCTGAAAAGTAGCACAAAACCTGCTGAACTTGCAACTTTGAGTCGGCGCTTCAAATATCAAGGATCGTCCGGCCGCCGCATTTTCCAGACGTTCTCGGTCGTGGTGTATTCGCTATAGCCCAGGCGGGCGACCGGCTTGAAGGCCAGCGTGTCGATGCGGCCTTCCTTGACGATGCCGTCGTCGATATGGATGCCGACGACCCGGCCGAACACCACGGCGGCCTGATGCGCCTCGCGGCCCTCCTCGACCGGCATCTCGATCGTCTTCCAGTACTTGCACTCCAGTGCGATCGGCGAGCGGGCGACGCGCGGCGGCTTGACGAAGCGCGACGGCGCGGGGGCGAGGCCCGCCAGCTTCATCTCGTCGACGCCGTAGTCGACCATCGTGGTCGTTACGTTCATCTGCTCGGCGAGCTCGGCGCTCACCATGTTGACCACGAACTCGCCGGTCTCCTCGGCGTTGCGCCTGCTGTGCTTGGTCGGGTTGTCGCCATAGGTGCCGGTGGTCGAAAAATAGACCATGGGCGGCGAGCCGCTGACGGCATTGTAGAAGCTGTAGGGCGCGAGATTGACACTGCCCTGACTGTCGACCGTCGAGATCCAGCCGATGGGACGCGGCACGACCAGTGCTGTGAAGGGAATCTGCATCCCGCCATGGTCGCGGCCGGTCATGTCGTAGAACATCATTGATACCTTGGCTTACTGATTGCGGGGCCTACTGATAGCGGGGGTCATCCGGCCGGCGCATCCGCCAGACGTTATCCGTAGTGGTGTATTCGCTATAACCTAACCGGGCAACCGGTTTGAATGCCAAGATGTCGATGCGGCCGTCCTTGATGATGCCGTCGTCGATATGGATGCCGACCACCTGGCCGAACACCACCGAGCCGCGCTGGTGCTCATGCCCCTTCTCGGCTGGCATCTCGATGGTGCGCCAGTACTTGCACTCCAGCGCCACCGGCGATTCTTTTACGCGCGGCGGCTTCACGAACTGGCAGGGCACCGGCGTGAGCCCCGCGAGCTTCAGCTCGTCGACGCCGAACGCCACCATCGCCGTCGTCACGTTCATCTGTTCCGCGAGATCGGCGCTCACCATGTTGACGACGAATTCGCCGGTCTGCTCGGCGTTCATGCGGCTGTGCTTGGTCGGCGTGTCGCCGTAGGTGCCGGTGGTCGAGAAATAGACCATCGGCGGGAACTCGCCGACGCCGTTATAAAAGCTGTAGGGCGCGAGATTGACCCGGCCCCGGGAATCGACGGTCGAGATCCAGCCGATCGGCCGCGGCACGATCAGCGCTTTCAGCGGATCCTGCGGCAGCCCATGGTCGCGCTTGGCGGCATCGTAGAACATCGTCTTCTCCCTCACCCAAAACGAACAGGCGGCGCCTGCACCGTGGGCGCTGCGGCATCGAGGATCGCCCGGCGGTCGCCAGACCGCGGCGGATAGATGCGCTCGCGGTTGATGATCTCCTTGGTGCGCTTGGCCGCAGCACCTTGCGACACGAGCGTTCGGTCCCAGCCTTCGGTGTAGACGGCGCCCCACGGGCCGAGGTCGAGGATCGTCGTGTACCAGTCGATACGAAGCGGCAGCAACGGCCGGCCCAGCAGGTCGCAGACGACGTTGTGGCCAGCGAAACGTCCCATTGGCCGGCCGTGCTGGCACGACATCACCGAGCAATGGATATCGTCGACCAGCAGCCAGGCGCAATCGCCGGCGGCGAACTCGGCCGCGAGACCCTTGATCTTGAGCGACGGTTCGACCGGCAGGCGACCCAATCGGTCGCGTTCGACCGGGAACTGCGCCGTGAGCGGATGGGCCTGCATGCCGGCACACCAGACCACCGTCGCGGCGGCGATGCGTTCGCCCGTAGCCAAGGTCGTGCCCTCCGCATCGACGGCCGCGACCGAGACGCCGCCGCGCATTTCCACGCCAAGAGCGCCGAGGGCTTCGTCGATGACGGGTTGGGCGCTCGCACCCATGTCGCTGCCGATCCGCGGCGCATGATCGGCCAGGATAACGCGGGGCGACGCGATGCCAGCTGCCCGCAGCTTGCCGGGCATCTCGGCCGCCGCTTCTATGCCGGTCAGGCCGCCGCC
>Ga0163144_10005624_pt1 | contig 27860 bp, 30 predicted proteins | sample OliLak19BULKMAT1_FD_123175 | JGI IMG/M metagenome (GOLD analysis project Ga0163144, IMG submission 123175) | Freshwater microbial mat bacterial communities from Lake Vanda, McMurdo Dry Valleys, Antarctica - Oligotrophic Lake LV.19.BULKMAT1 | ecosystem: Environmental > Aquatic > Freshwater >... | reverse complement strand
TGTTTGAAACTATTGCCGAACCGCATCTGGTTCGCTATTATACATGGGCGGGGTGGAGCAGCCTGGTAGCTCGTTGGGCTCATAACCCAAAGGTCGCATGTTCAAATCATGCCCCCGCAACCATCCGAATGTTCTCGGTGGCAGAACCCTTCCCATACCCATCAAGCAGATCCCACGTTCCCTGTGCCATGTAGTGGCCTTTCTTTCCAACCATTTGCGGCAGCATTCGTATTGCTATCTATGCTTGTGTCAACTGAAAAGTTGCCAGATTCGGAAAAATCTCATTGACTGCGGAGCGGGCAACGTTCTTTGGAACACGAAGCAGGGAGTTCAGAAGAGGTGTTTCGCCTTTTGCGCAGCGTAATCGAGAAGGCAAGGACCGGTGGTGGTGAGGGCCGGCCCTTCCGCCCGGCTCTCTACCGGACCCGCAGTCCAGCGCGCGTAGTGTAGCGCTAGGCGGATTCGGCCTGAGCGTGAGCCCTCTTCTCGTTGGGCGGCGAAGCCTTTCGCGGTGCGCGCGCTTGGAGACCCGGACTGCTGCGGCATGCTCGGCGGTCCCTGTGCCATTGAGCCCTTCCACTTCACCGGACGATCGCCGCGATCGGCGGGAGTCCTTCGCGTTCGTAGATTCGATCGAGCCCTGGAATGGCGCGTGTGCCAACGCCAGAGCCATAGGCGACCGGGCGCTTGGCTCCTTTGGGAATACCGCCAGTGCGTTTCTTGTCGGTGGCAAGGATGCGGAGACATCCGAGTTTGAGGCGGACGGTGACGGGCTTAGCGTAGCGGAAAGGCTCGTTATTCGTGAGCATATACCAGGTCATTACGGCTAGTTTCCTGGCGCAGGCGACAACGGCGATATTTCTGTTTGTCTTTTGTCTAGATTTTTCGGAAGAAATCGCCGAGAGGTTTAGGATGTCCGTCGAGATACTGAGCGGCTGGACGAGCAACCAGCGTACGTCCGTAATTGCACTGGCCGCCGGATCGATGGGTGGAGGGGACGAGTCCAAAATAAGTGGCGGCTTTATTCGGGGAATCGAAGCGGGAAATATCGCCGAAGGCGGCGAGAATAGCTTGCGCGATGGGGAAGTCGACGCCGGTGAGTCATGAGGAGTTTGACTTGTTCATCCTCATGGGCGAGTGCGGCGAGTTTGGCGATGATGAGAGCGATCTCGGCTTCCGCGTGTTCGAGGAGGCGGAGTTGGCAGTCGAGGGCATCGCGTCCGTCGGCGGGTGTTGCGCACCGGTCGTCGAGAGACATGACTTTTGCTTCGATGAACTTGGCGTAGAAGCAGTAGGCAGTGAGATAGATGCCGACTGAGGCCATGACCAACCACATGCTGTCGATATGCTCGTCCCGATTCAGAGCGATGCCGGCGAGCCCGAAGGCTCCGACTAAGGACAGAAGCGCCCAGCCAATTTCTCCGATCATCGATTCAGCGATTGTGCCGCTACCGGGGCGGATTCCAGGGCTCAAGTTCGCTCCACACCCGTCGAAGCTCGCTGGTTTGACATGCGCAGTTCGCGGCATCCGCCGATCACTGTCCCACACAGACTCTTTGACGTTCCGTTGCTGTTCCATCGGTGAGTCGTTGATGTTCCAGCGTCGCCATAGGTGCCGATTCCTAAGTGTTTGCCTCGTGATTCCGCCCGCCAGGATGGTAGCGACACACGGAAGAATGAGCGACAAATAAAACGCTACGGATATTCGTAGCGTTTTTGCTGAATTCGACGTCCACTAAACTTTGGGATGCGCCAACGGACCTCTGGCCGCCTCGAAGGCATGCGCCAACTGCAGCACGGCGAAGTCCGCCTGCGGACGCCCGACAATCTGCATCCCAATGGTTTGTTCACAAGGCACGCTGATCGCGGGCAGGCCGGTCATCGTGATGAAATAGCACGACCGCATCCAATCGATGTACGTCCGCATTCGCTGTCCGTCGATTTCTTTGCTGTACTCTTGCTCGATGTCGAACGGCAGCACCTGCACAGTGGGCAGGATGAAGTACTCGTACTTGGACAAGAACTGGCCGACGCGTGCGCAGAGGGCCGACCGAGCGATCTCGGCGTTCGCGATTTCTGCGGCTGTTAGCTTGGCTCCGCGCTCAATTTCTTCGATGACTGTGGGCTTCAGCAAATCGCGATGCTGCTTGAGTTTTGCAGCATGCGACTGCAGGAAGCTCAGAGCGCGCATCACTCGGAACGACTCATCCGCGCCTGTAAAATCAGGGGTCGCGTCTTCGACGACGCATCCCAGGGCTTCGATGGTTTTGCGTTGGTTATTGACCGCCTGCCGAACACGTGGATCGAAGATCATGCCAGGGATCGCGCCACACCACGCCACTCGGACACCTTTGAACTTGCGATCGAGAGGCTTCAGGAACTGCTCGCCGGATTCCTGAATCGACAACGCATAACGCGGATCCGGACCAGCGATGGCGCTCAGCAGCAACGCTACATCGGCAACACTGCGGCCCATGGGACCGAGCACACTCAGCGGACTCCATACCGATCCCGACGGCACTTGTGGCACACGTCCCGGTGAGACTCGGAATCCGACGACGCCGTTGAATGCCGCGGGATTGCGCAGCGATCCGCCCATATCGCTGCCGTCTGCGATGGGGAGCATGCCGGTGGCCAACGATACGGCGGCTCCACCACTGCTGCCTCCGCAGGTTTTGCTGAGGTCGTGCGGGTTGCGCGTCGCGCCAAACACCTTGTTGAAGGTTTGAGATCCGGCGCCGAATTCGGGTGTATTGGTCTTGCCGATGGTGATCGCTCCGGCACCTTGGATGCGGTCGATGAGCAGCGCGTTGAAGTTCGGAATATTGTCTTTGAAGATGGGCGATCCGAAGGTAGTTCGGATGCCCTTGGTCTCGACCAGGTCTTTGTGGGCGATCGGGAGTCCGTGCAAAACGCCAGCAAAACGGCCCTTTACGGCGGCTTCGTCGAGTTCTTTGGTGCGTTGCAAGGCCTTTTCGACAACGAGGGTGATGATCGCGTTGACCTTAGGATTGACGCGTTCGATCTGCTGCAAGTGCGCTTCGAGGACTTCTCTCGCGGAGACCTCTTTCTTACGCAGTTTGGTCGCGAGATCGCGTGCGGAAATCCAATTCAATGACTGCGGTACAGCTGTTGCGGTGGCAGCGGCTAAGGCTGCGGTTTTGAGTACTGCATCTCGGCGAGTCATGTTTCTACTATTGAAGCGCAATTGGGGAGTACTTCATTCGCGGACCTCTCCTCGCAGCGCAAGCGGTTCACCGTTGACGATGTCTATCGCATGATGGACACTGGCATCCTTGAGGGACATCGTTGCGAACTCATTGACGGAGACATCATAGAAAAGATGGCCCACAATCCTCCTCATGCCTTTAGCATCGGTGCAGTGCAGAAGATGTTGATTGGAACGGCGGGCTTCGATCGGATTCGAGCGCAGTTGCCGATCCGGGTGGAAGGTGTGGACCAGGAATTCAATGAGCCGCAGCCTGACCTAGCCATTTTGGCGAGTGCAGACCCCAGTGGTTTCGCAAAGCGGCATCCGAATGGCAGCGAATTGGCATTGGCGATTGAGGTGGCGGATTCGACATTGCGGGGCGATCCAACGGTGAAGCGAGCGCTCTATGCCAGTTCGTCCGTTCCTGAATATTGGGTGCTGGACCTCCACGGGCGGCAATTGTTCGTCCACCGTCAGGCCGTTAACGGCCAGTACCAAGAGGTGGTCACTCTCACTGCCCGGCAATCGGTGGGCTTTGAAGGCGCACAACTTGCCGTGGCGTCGATGTTGCCGCCCGCCTAGCGCAGACTCTTCTCAAACAACTTGAAGATCCGCTTATACTCGTCGGCCCAACTCGACGGCTGCACGAAGCCGTGATCCTCAACCGGATACACGGCCATCTCCCAATTTTCTTTGCGCAGTTCGATCAGCTTTTGCGCGAGCCGGACAGAGTCCTGAAAATGGACATTCACATCCACCATTCCATGGCAGATCAGCAGCGCGCCTTTGAGTCCCGCGGCATGGTAGATCGGTGAGGATCGGCGGTACGCTTCAGCATCTTTCTGCGGATTGTTCAGGATGTTCGACGTATAGGGATGGTTGTAGTGCGCCCAATCCGTGACAGGCCGCAACGCCGCGCCCGCAGCGAAGACACCGGGCTGCGTGAACATCCCCATCAATGTGATGAAGCCGCCATAGCTGCCGCCATAAATGCCGATCTTCTTGGCGTCGACGCCATGGTTCACGATCAGCCATTGCGCGCCATCGACTTGATCGTCCAGATCTTTGCCGCCCATGAAGCGATAGATGCCGGTGCGCCAGTCGCGCCCGTAGCCGGCGGATCCGCGGTAATCGATGTCGAGCACGGCGAAGCCCTTTTCCATGAGGAAGTGATGGAACATATACTCGCGCGAGTAGCTTGACCACCATTTGTGGACGTTTTGCAAGTATCCGGCACCGTGCACGAAGATCACGGCCGGTCCACCCTTTTTGAAGCTCACAGGCTTGTAGAAGCGGGCTGGAACGGTCGCGCCATCGCGGGCTTTGAATTCGACGATCGGCACGTCGAGCCACTTTGCGGCTTTGAACTCGGGCGAAGGGGAGTCGGTCAACTGCTTGACGGAGGCTCCTGGCTCGGCTTTTTGTACAAAAAGTTCACCAGGTTTCGTTGTGGACGAAAAGTTGACGGCGAGCCACTTTTCATCGGGCGATAGGATAGCGCGATGGTTGCCCGTCGAAGTTGTGAGCCGGGTGCGCGCGCCTCCACTCGATGGCATCGAGAACACGTGGCGCTCATACGGGGAGCCTTCTGAAGTGGTCAGGAAGAAAACCGACTCATCTTCGGACAGGTCGGCATCGGCCACTTCCCACTTGCCGCTGGTCAACGCTTTCGCCTCTGAGGATCCATCGGCCGGCATCCGATAGAGATGCGCGAATCCGGATTTCTCAGAAATAATGTAGACTTCTTTTTGCACAAAACCGAAGGCTGCGTTGACGCCGAAGTTGATCCAGGCATCGTCGTGTTCATGGAACAGTTGCTTGCCTTTCGCGGTGTTAGGATCGAGGGCGAAGATCCAACGATCCTTGTTGTCGGTGGAACGCAACTGGAACGCGGCGAGCAATCCGTCCTTGGACCAAACGGGGAGACCGGTGAACTGCACATCGCGATCTTTCTTGTCGTCGGTCTTCAGCTCGTGCTCGATAAACTTCAGTTCGCCCGTCGCGACTTCGATGCGCGCGAGTCTGGCCTTCATCTGTAGATCGCCGACTTTGTTGCGGGTTTGGAGATCTTCTGTATAAGCCGATTCGGTGATGAAGTTGGGAACGATGGCGGTCTTGGCGTCGGCGGGCGGCTCGGTGATGAGAGCCATCGCGTATTTTTCATCCGGCGACAGGTGCAGCGCGGCGATTGTCTGGCGCGCCTGTAAAATATGGGGTTTGCGCGGATTCTCATTCTTGCGCCGGGCCTCGTCTTCTTCTTTACGCTTCACTCGATCGCGCACAGTTTCGAGCAGAGCGAGCTCTTCTTTCTTGAGAAACTCCTGGCTATCGGTGCCCTTCTTGGGATCCGCGGGCGGCGAACCGGCGGGCCGGATATCGGTGAGTTGCACGATCGAGGGCGAGTCGACGGACATCAGATACAAGTTATTGGCGCGGGTAAACGCGATGCGTTTGCTGTCGTGGGTGAACCGCGGATTGCTTTCGATATCCGTTGTGTACGTGATGCGGCGGCTCTTGCCCGTCGCGTGGTCGTACAACTGGATGTCGCCCGCGGTGGCGAAGACCGTCCATTTCCTGTCCAGCGAACGATTGCCGTTGGCTGGCGCTGCGTCTTTGGCTTCCTCTTCACTCAGCTTGCGCAGGCCGCTACCATCGCGATTCACGACATAAGTATCGAGCGGTTGGTTCTGAGGATCGTTCCACTGCTTCCATTGAAAGAAAATGCGCTGGCTATCGGGCGACCAGCGGACGGCGAGGGGCTCGTAGCCGGTGAGTCCAGGCCCTTTCATGATGTGGTCGATTGTGAGGTCGGCGGCTGCAAGCGAGACGGCGCAGAACATCGAGAGGATCGAGAGTAAACGCATGAGGCTTTGCATAGGGTATCGAATGGAGCGCCGTCAGCGCACCAGAATGAGTCGCAGATCCATCACATTGGTTCCCGTGGGTCCGGTGAGGATCAGATCGTGGAGTGCCTCGAAGAAGTGATAGGAATCGTTTCGTGCGAGATAGTCTGAGGCTTGCATTCCCTCGCGCAGGGCGCGTTTGAGCGTCATGCCATCGGCGATCGCTCCGGCGGCGTCCGTGGGTCCATCGGTGCCATCGGTACCCGCACTGGCAATGGTGATCTGCGGATAGCCATCGATATCGATAGCGGCCGCGAGTGCGAATTCCTGATTGCGTCCACCCAAGCCGTTGCCGCGAATCGTCACCGTGGTCTCGCCGCCTGAGATCACGCAGGCCGGGATCTTGACGGGCTGTCCGGTGGCAACGATTTCGCGGGCGATTGCACCGTGAACGCGGGCGACATCGCGGGTTTCGCCTTCAATCAACGAGGAAAGCACCAGGGTGTTGTATCCGAGTTCCGTGGCTTTTTCGCCGGCGGCTTCGATCGCGAGACGATTGCTTCCGACGAGAACATTGCGCACTCGCCGGAAAAGAGCATCGCCGGGCTTGGGCGTTTCCACGGGCTCGTGTCCGGCTTCGATTCCGTACTTCTTCAGTACAGCAAGAGCGTCGGCGGTGGTGGACGCATCGGGGGCGGTGAGTCCGGAACCGATCGTACCGATATCGTCGCCGATGACATCCGACAGGATCAACGTCAGCACCGCGGCCGGATAAGCCATGCGCGCAAGCTGGCCGCCTTTGATTGCCGAGAAGTGCTTGCGCACGATGTTCATTTCATGAATGTCGGCACCGCAGGCGAGCAGCTTTTGCGTGATGTTCTGTTTTTCGGCAAGGGTCATGCCACCTGCGGGAAGAGGCAGTAACGCGGACGCACCACCTGAGATCAGGCAGAGAACGAGATCGTCTTTGAGGGCCTCTTGCGCAATGGCGGCGATGCGCTGTGCGCCATTGCGGCCAGCCTCGTCCGGAACCGGGTGCCCGCACTCGTTGACTTCGATTCGTTGTAGCTTGCCGGATCCGTGGCCGTATTTGACATTGATGAGTCCTGCAGCAATTCGATCACCCAGGATCACTTCGACGGCGGTCGCCATTCGCGCGGTTGCTTTGCCTGCACCGACGACGAAGATGCGTTTGAAACTGTCGAGCGGAAAGTCGAAAGTCGCGCCCGCTTGCAGCGAGCCACTGTCTGTGATGGTGAGGTGTCTGCGAACTGCCTTTGCTGGATCTGCCGCCTCCAGCGCTGCCTGCAGGATGGCGAGCACATGTTGGTGGCTTGTCTGCTTCAAGTTGGCCAACTCACAGTGTAATCCGGTTAGTTACTTCGACTTTGCGAAGGCCGCAAAATCAGGATGATCACCGATATGGTCGAAGACGTGTTGCTTGAGGATTTCACCATTTTCACCGAGCAAAAACGCACCGGGTTCAGCGAGTGGAGCCGCGCCAGGCATGCCGATAAAGTTGCCTCGAAAAAGAGATCGCGCCGCGGCAAATAGCATGGTTGGGCCGAAGAGAGTCCAGATGGATCCCACTGGTTTCACGGAGAAGGTCTTCCACCAATCGCCGGTGAGGTCCGCTACGGCGCGCGCCTGGGGCCACTCTTTGGCGAAGAATCGCTGGCCGCGATCGACGGAATCGCGGAAGACGAGAATCACTGGCGGATAGCCGCCTTTTTCCTGCAATCGCCGTAAATCCTTCACGGCCTCGAAGCAGAAAATTCAACCGAAGTGGCGGAGGAAGAAGATGACGGTGGGTCCGGGACCGAGTTGGGCGAGGAAGGTGCGGGGATCCCGCAGGTTGACGCCCTGGACTGCGTTGCTGAGGTTCTCGATCCGCTGCTGCATGCTTGTTCGATGATGACAGTTCGGCGATAGAGGTACAACTGTTTGCTGCCTATTCGGTGAGTTTGCAAAAGAGTTGATCGCCGCCCCGACGACTTCGAAGAAATTGGCACGACGGTTCGAGACTTACCCTCTCGCTCACACTTGTGGCTCCGAAAAAGCCGATTCTTCGAGCTTTCAGGGACATGGACGACGAAGCCGTTCGGCCGCTCAGTTGAGAGCATCCAGTCGCCATAAACGACATCCGTCAGCTTCTCATCCGCGCGGCAAAGTAGAGAGCCGCGAGCGCGAACAGCGCATCGGGAGCCCAAGCCGCCATTGCAGGGGGAAGCTGGTTCAAATTACCCACTTGCTCAAACAGCTGATTGATCGCGATATAGGCAATGGCGATGGTGAAACTGAGTCCCACGGCTGCCATCGCCCCGCGGGCTCCGCCACGGAAGGCGAAGGGGATGCCAATCAACGCCATGATGAAGGCGAACAGCGGCGTCGAAAACTTCTTGTGATACTGCACGCGCAGTTGCACGGTATCGAAGCCACGCTGATCGATTTCTGCGATGTAACGGTCGAGGTCTTCGAAGTTCATCTGCTTGCCCTGCTTCACTTCTTTGAGAAAGTAATCGGGCGCTTCGATGAGTTCGTCGTAGGTGCGCGTTGCGCCGCCAAACGGGTCATAGGCGATCTCGCGGGTGGTCGCATCGAAGTCGCGGCGCCAGCCGTTTTGAAAGATCCAACGTTTGAGTGAAGGTTCCCAGCGGGCTTTTTCCGCGGAGATGTGGCGCTTCAGTTTCGAGATCGTCCAATCCACTTCGTAGACGTTGACGTCGAGCATCGAGTTCTCATTGGGATCGAAGTAGCGGTAGTAGAAAATGCGCCCGTCGTAACCGTTGATCCACTTCTGATCGGGACGCAGATAGGTTTGCACCGGGCGGCCTTTGATCTCGTTGCGGATGGCGTCCTGCACGCGGTTGGCGTCGGGAAGAATGAAGTGGTCGAAGGCGAAGAGGCCCGCGGAAAATGCGATCGCAGTGACGAGGATGGGCGCTGCCAAGCGATACAAGCTGATGCCGCTGGCCTTGAACGCGGTAATCTCGTTGTTCTTCGAAAGGACGCCGAAGGTCACGAGAACTGCAACCAGCACGCTGACAGGCGTTGAGTCATAGAAGAATTTGGGCGTCAGATAGAACAGATACGTGAGCACGCGCGGCAACGAAATCTGGTTGCGGATGATGTCGCTGAGCAATTCGAAAAAAGTATAAATGTGGGAGATCAATACGAATCCGGCAAGAACGACGGCGAACCAGAAGAGGAAGCTGGTGAGCACGTAGGTGTCGATTAGCTGGGGCAGGAAGATCAGACGGCGTGTGCGTCCAATGGCCTGCTTTTGCACGTTCGCTTTAAAAAAATGAGGAACGGCACCGCGAAGAGCGGTTCCGAAGCGGCCCATCCAATTGCGTAGCACTCCCATGAGATCGCGATCGCCAGGGATTTCGAGGCGCAGAATGAGGATCATGCCGATCAGGGCGAAGGCGAGGTTCGGCGTCCAGACGGCGAGTTCGACGGGTACGCGGCCTTGGCGCGCGATGTTGATCATTGCTATAAGGCTCATGTAGTATCCGAACGCGAGGGCGATGGTCAGGACGAACGCAGCCGACTTTGAAGACCGTCGCGATGAGACGCCAAGGGGGATGCCAACGAGCGCGAGCAACATGCAGGCAGGCGGCAAGGCGAGCCGCTGATGGAGTTCGATCTTGGCCTCGGTCAACGTCTGTTTGCTGAGCGTCGCGGCAGGCTGGTAGACATGACGCCAGAGCGGCACGGTATCCATTTCGCGTTCGGGATGGCGCGTGCGCGCTTCACTGGGCTTTCCTGCCTCGAGCAGTTGTTCACTGGTGGGCGAGAGGCTGGCGCGATACTGAAAATCGTTGACTTCGTAGGTGGCACGGTTTTGGAGAGAGAGTTGGATGCGGTTGCGGACCGCATCGGGCCGTGCGATTGCGCCTTGTGCGAGCATCACTCGAGGCAGCTTGGATGCGGCGATCGGCTCATCGGAAACGGGCTTGGGCGCGACATCGGCGATGAAGACATTTCGCCAGCGCGAGACGTTTCCGGGTGCCGGAGAGATATCGCCGACGAAGAGAACGACTTTGGGTTCCTGGAACTGTTCTGCGAAAATACGCGGTTGGACTTCCGCCGTGAGTTGCGATGCGGTGAGCCGCGCGGCGATGCGGTTGGCTTCGCGGAATGACCACGGGGTAAGCCAGAGTGCGGCCGCCGCGGTGACGAGCATCGCGAAAAAGGCGAAGGTGAGTGGAGGGATGGCGATGCGGCGTCCTGAGATGCCAGCCGAGCGGATGGCGGTGAGTTCGCCGTCGCTGGCGAGGCGTGAGAGTCCGATGAGGACGCCGACGAGGACGCCGAGAGGCACCGTGTAAGGAAGCGAAAACGGGATCGCGAGGGAGACCATGAGCGCGACGGTTTTGGGCGGAGCGGCGGTGCGGACGAGGAGCGAGAAGAGATCTGCGCCGAGGTTCCTGAGAAACAGGATGGTGGTGAAGAGTGTAATGCCAATGATCGCGGCGGCAGCGACCTCTTTGAAGATCGCGCGGGACAACAGGCGCATTGCTTCTAGTGTCGCGCAAACCGCCGGTTAAGATATCGTGAGAGGGGGCTTCATGACACTTCGTTTTCTTGCTGCCGTTTTATTCGCACAACTTGCCGCCTCCGGCCAGATCACGTCCGGCACGATCTTTCTGGATCCGGATATCGTCGTCCCTCCGACCCCACAACCTATACCGGCATCACATCCAATGGAACGGGTAACCGGCTGATGTATGACCGGCGCGTCAACGCCTTTGTCACCTTCAACGCATTCTTATTCAACGCGAGCTACAGCGATGGTCCCAATGTCGAAGTGCAGGTGAACCCCGAGTTCGGAACCGTGGCTGCGGCGCAGGTCGAAGCAGCCAAGTACGCACGGGTCATTGGACAACTGCCCGTCATCCTCCGATCCAAACTCGGTACGGTTTGGATCCACATGGGTGTCCAACCCTTCGGTGGCGGAAACCGGAACCTGCTCATCCATATTGGTCAGGCGGATCAATATGTCGCCGCCGGAATTCTCGAAGAGACGCTGGTGCACGAGGCCTCGCACACATCGCTCGATGGCGATCACGCCGCCTCGACGGGTTGGCGCGCGGCGCAGACATCCGACCCGGCGTTCATCTCGACGTACGCCCGCGACAATCCAACCAGCGAGGACGTTGCGGAAACCTTTCTGCCGTGGCTGATGGTGCGCTATCGCCGCGATCGGATCACGGCGACGCTGGCACAGCAGATTGAATCAACGGTTCCGGCGCGCCTCGCCTACTTCGACAGCCAGTCGTTCAACGTCCTGCCGGTCACCAACGCCAGTAACAGCTGGGCCGTGCCCCTAGGATTCCTGCCCATTCCACCGTGCCGGGTTGCCGATACGCGGAACGCCACCGGTCCGCTCGGCGGACCCGCCATTCCCGCGCTTGGCACTCGTAATTTCCCGATCCGCTCGACCTGCGGATTGCCCGCCACGGCCACTGCTTATTCGCTGAATATTACGGTGGTTCCTCGAGGGTCTCTGGGATATTTGTCGATCTGGCCCGGCGGCAGAGCCCAGCCTACCGTTTCGACTTTGAATGCTCTGGATGGACGAATCAAGGCCAACGCCGCTATCGTGCCCGCTGGTGCGGACGGTTCCGTGAATGCCTTCGTCACCGACACCGCCGACGTGATCATCGATGTCAACGGGGTGTTTGTTCCACAAGCGGGAAACCCCGCGGGACGGTCGTTCTACTGAGTCAATCCCTGCCGCATCGCGGATACACGTGCCGCCGGTGGAACCATGCAGGCGCTGGTGAACCGCACGGTCACGGTGGCGTCCGTGTGCGGTATCCCGGTGACAGCAACGGCGTATGCGCTGAACTTCACCGTGGTTCCCAAACAGCCGCTGGGATTTCTGACGCTGTGGCCGAACAACGGATCGGCCGGACCGACGGTTTCGACGTTAAATGCACTCACCGGCGCGGTGACCGCGAATTTTGCTATCGTGCCCGCCGGAAACGCTGGGGATATTCTCGCATTCGCCACAGATGCGACGGAAGTAATTGTGGATATCACCGGCTATTTCGGGCCTTCCGGATCGCCGGGCGCGCTGAAATTCCATGCCTTGGATCCCTGCCGCGTTCTCGATACGCGCCTCGCCGACGGTCCGTTGGGCGGTCCCCAGCCTCAAGCCGGGTCGACGCGCGCCTACGCGGTGCTGTCGAGTACCTGTGGCGTGCCATCGTCTGCGCAGGCGTATTCTCTGAACGCAACCGTCCTTCCAGCGCCCGTGCTGGGCTTTCTGACGCTGTTTCCCACTGGGGCGACGCGACCGTTGGCTTCTACGCTGAATGCGGTGGATGGCAGCATCACGTCGAACGCGGCCATCGTTCCGACGGGGACTTCCGGGCAGGTATCCGCCTATGTCATGGAGAGAACGCACCTGATTTTGGATATCAATGGCTATTTCGCGCCGTAGTTGAAAATCGGGATTGGAAGAGTCCGGCCCTCCCACATGCGGGTCCGCATCTGCGGTTCGGCGGGTAAAGCCATCGGTGAACAGCCAGTCTCGGAATCCCGTGCGGGTCGAAAATAGGACGGGCGGAGCAATCGTGAGTGCGGGGCTGTTCGCGAGCCGCCACGAACCATGAGCCTGCCAGCCGTTTGTGCGGTAACTAGCCCGGCAAAGGCCGGGGCCGCCTCAAGGGAAGCAAGCACTGCCGCGCCCCGGTCAATTTTGCCGGCGAACACTTAGGAGCGACACAGCCGCGTGGCGCGGCCCAAAACGGCGAAGAGATCGATTCGCGCCACCGCGCGTTTTGTCGCTGGTTCCTCAATAGATCTTTACCCAAGCCTCGCTTGCGAAGCTCCACGAATGGGACTGTCCTTCGGCTCGTACGTCGTTGCTCCACGCTTCTTCGAGACCCCACCTCACGGATGACGCCCTCGCGCTTCGCTATGACTTCGCTTCCATCAGGCTGCCAAAAGGAAGCCATTGAAGTGTATCCACTGGCTTCTCTCTGGGCTGTTCGTTGGTTAATTAGGCGATGTTGGGGATCTTGATGATCTTCTTCTGAATCGCGTACTGCACAAGTTGCGCCTTGTTGTGAATGTCGAGCTTACGCATGAGATTGAACTTGTGCGCTTCGACGGTTTTGACGCTGAGGTTGAGATCGCAAGCGATTTCTTTGACGGAGTTGCCTTCGGCCAGCATCTTCAGCACTTCGCGTTCGCGGGTGGTGAGTGTCGCAAACCGCGGCAAGCGGTTGGCGGACTTGATGCGCGACCGGAAGTCGTCCACCAGTTGCGACAGCATACGCGGGCTGAGATAGCTGCCACCGCGGCAAATGTCGCGGACGGCCGCCACCAGTTGCTGCGAAGGGCTGTCCTTCAAGACATAGCCACTTGCGCCGACTTCCATCCCCTCGACGAGGTAATCTTCGTCGTCATACATGGTGAGGAAGAGAACCTTCGTTTCCGGACGGTTCTTACGGAGCTGACGAGTCGCCTCAAAGCTGCTCAAGCCAGGCATGCCGATATCCATCAGAACGACATCGGGCCGTACTTCAGCACCTTTCTCCACCGCGTCGCCGCCGTTGGAGGCTTCACCGACTACTTCCATGTCTGCTTCAGCGGAAAGTAAGGTTTTAATACCCTGACGGAACAGCGTGTGGTCATCCGCCAACATGATCCGAATTTTCGCCATATTGTTTCCCCGCCCTCCTTCGAGCGGCCGCGTCCGGCGAGCGCAATTGTGTTGCACCAGTTCGGGACGGCTTGTCCTTGCAATATCGAGACCCAAGAATCGAGACTCAAAATCAACGCTTGTTCGTGCAGCTAGTTCTTTCGTCCGGCAAGCTCGGGACGAACTGCGCTATTGTCTATCGTCGTCGCACGAATCGTTCGTGTACCGAGTTTTCTTCGGGCGCTTGCCCATTCCGCCGTGCTGCTCTGGGCACCAACCCGAAGCGACCCCGTGGAGCCAGACGAAGCATTGCCCTGAGAATTGATCGGCAGTTCGATGGAAATCTTCGTACCCTTGTCTCTTTTAGAAGAAGCCGACCTCTGGCCGGATTTCGGAGACTTCGAACCTTTTTCTAAAGATCTTGGATAGCTCCACAACCGGAAGCTGCCCCCCAGTAGAGCGACACGTTCCCGCATGCCGGACAATCCAAACGAATCGCGCCGGGCGAGTGCCTCTTCTACCAGGAACCCGACGCCATTGTCTTCCACGTCGAGCCTTAGTACTCCATCGGCGGTTGTTACCGAAACGTTTACAGTAGTTGCCTGAGAGTGCTTGCCGATGTTGTTGAAACATTCCTGTACAAGCCTGTAAACAATCACTTCGATCTTTTGGGGCAATCCCCCTAGACGGGTAAGGCTGAGCTTCACCTCGACGGGATTTACCCGCTGGAAACGTGCAACCAATTGCCGCAGTGCCGCACCCAAGCCGAGTTGTTCCAAAACGGCCGGACTCAAGGCCGCAATCAGCCGCCGCATCTCGAGAATGGTGCGTTCGGTGAGATCCCGCGCCTCGCGCAGTTTCTGCCGGGATTCGTGTTCGCTTTCAGGCAGCGCTTGTTCGAGCAATTCCATTTGGAGCCGGATGCAAAGCAGGCTCTGACCCGCTTCGTCATGCAGTTCGCGGCTGATTCTGCGCCGTTCCATCTCTTCGACGTGCAGCATATGTTCCGCCAATTGCCGGATCTGCTCTTCACTCGCCGCAAGGTGTTCCATGAGCCGGGCTTTTTCGGCGGCCATCAGGCAGCGCTCTGAGGCTGCGGCCAGCAGTTCCTGCTCTCTCGGCAGCCACTCGTAAAAGCGCTTGAAGCCGAATTGCATGACTCCAGCCATGTTGCCGTCTTTCGACAACGGGATCGACCAGCAGGATTCGAATTGCGCTTTCCACGAAGGATCGAGAAAGCCCGTGGAGGCAGCGGTGCGGCAGTCAATGAACCGCGGCTCGCGAATGCTCGTCCGTTTCAATTTTTCGTTCACGGGAGACGCGGCAATGCGCGGCGAGGTGACCACCGAGATCCAGTCTTTGCCGGATTCGCTCAGCAGGTCGATACGCCCGATATCCGCGCCGCAAACCCCAACCAATGTGTCCAGAAAACGCTGCAACAGGTCGTCGAGGTTGCGCGATTCGAGTTCCACGCGGAATAACTCGTAGAAGGCTTCGGTTTCGGCCTCGCGGACCTGATAGTAGGCGTTGTTCAGCGTCAGGATCACACAGAAGTGAATCTGCTCGCGGACCCATTGAAAGTTCGCCTGCATCCCGTCATCCACTGAGGCGTCGCGCGACAGTCGCTTCAACTTGGCCGTGAGCAATCCGTCGTATTCCTGCAGGGCTTCTACAATCGCGCTGGGCGGCAGATTCAGCTTGGCGAGACGCCTGCCGCTGTATTCCACCTGTTCGATAAACTTGAGCGCCGGCTGTCCTCCAGCGAGAATGCGCGCGGCATTCCCGAAGGTGATCGCGGCAAGTGCGGCGCGTTGTTGGGGCGCGTAGCCGAGCTTCTCGAGCTTAACCTGAAAGCGCTGATCGAGCTTTTCGACATGGTGTTCGAGTAAGGTCGACATCCGCTGCAACTGCGAACGCAATTGGTCGCTGAGGACATCCGCCGCATCGGCGAGTTCGGGTGCTAGTTCGTTGGTGGGCAGAGTGATCGCCATGCGCAGAAGCTTTGCGTACTAAGGGATCTATCGGTTCACTAAGGGCTTCTCTTTAGGAGCGGCATGGATTGTTGCACGCACGTTGGTTGCCTGGGCGCTTTGCCTAGTCGCGCGTCCGGGGTCGGTGGCTGGCGGGGCTGGGCGAACCGTGTCGCCTTGCACATCGACTGAATCGCGATACGATGCCTTCACGACCCGTTCGCAGCTCCATGCGCAACTTGTCGAACTCGGCGTCCAAACAGGCGACCTGCCGATGGTCCACGGCAGCCTCCGCGCTCTCGGATCCGGCGGTTCCATCACTGGCGGCGTTAACACGCTCATCCAAGCAGCTCTCGTCGACACCATCGGCCCGGAAGGTACGATCGCGGCCTACGTCGACTTCGAGCCCTTCTACGAAGATGACGAACCGGATCCTCCGGTCTTCGATAAACGCATCGCTCACGCCGCGCGCGATCACGGTGTGTTGCATGAGACGCTCCGCAATTGGCCGGGCGCGATCCGCAGCGATCACCCGGACGCGGGGGTTGTGGCGATCGGTCCGCTGGCAGAGTGGATTACGCGCGATCATCCGTTTCAATACGGCTGTGGCGAAGGCTCGCCCTTCGAGAAGATCTCGGAATCGAAAGGCCGCATTCTCATGCCGGGTGCGCCGCTCGATACGATCACGCTGCTGCACTATGCCGAGCACAAGGCATGGATCCCGGACAAACGCATCGTTCGATACCGCCGTCGCATGCAGCAAGGCTGGGCGGATTTCGAAGAGTTCGACACCGGCGAGCCGGTACATGCGAGACTGCCGGAAAACGTCTTCGAACGCATCGCGCTCGACTATCTGGCCTCCGGTTCTGGCCGCAAAGCGACGGTCGGCCACGCCGATTCCTATCTGTTCGAAGGCGCGGATCTCGTCGCTTACGGCATCGATTGGATCGAGCGCGCGATCCTATAGCCCGCGCAAGAAGGGGTTGCGCTTCTTCTCGCGCTCAATCGTCGTGCTGGCACCATGTCCCGCGATCACGGTGGCATCGCCCGGCAGCGTCAGGATCTTGTCTTTGATGGACCGCAGAATTTGCCTCCCATCGCCGCCGGGGAGATCGGTGCGCCCGATTGAATCCTTGAAAAGCGTATCGCCCGCGACGAGCGTGTTTTCCGCAGGGATCCACACAGAGACGCTGCCCTGCGTGTGGCCGGGCGTGGTCAGGATGTGAAAGTCCGTCTCACCAAGTTGAAGGCGGTCTCCATCGCGGGCGTCGGTGTCGATATCGGTCTTTTCGGGTTCGGCCATGCCCAGCCATCCGGCCTGGACTTCGAGCTTGTCGTACAGCACCTGATCTTTGGCGTTCATGTGGACGGGCGCACCTGTATGTGCCTTGAGTTTCGCCGCGCCGCCGATGTGATCTATGTGCGCGTGGGTGATGATGATCGCCTTCACCTTCAACCGATGCTCGTTAAGCACGGCGATCACAGCGTTAACATCGTCGCCGTCGCCAGGGTCAATGACGATCGCTTCGCGTGTGGTCTCGTCTCCGAAAATCGAACAGTTGCACTGCAGTGCGCCTAGGGGCAGAATCTCGTGAATCATGTGTAAGCCGGGTCTACTCTTATAGTAAGAGTATGGACATTCCTGCAATCGTCATCCGAGCCGCGCATATCGTCTCGGTTGTGTTTCTGATCGGAACCGCTTTCTACGCCGCCTCGGCACGCACGGGGCTCGCCTCCGGCATGTCGGCCAAGATTTACGGCGCGATGGCGCTGCTGGTGGGTTCCGGCTTTTATCAGTTCTATGCGCAGATGAAGGGCGCTGGCTTCCCCAAGGGCTACCACATGTGGTTCGGCATCAAGATGCTGTTCGTCCTGCACATTCTCGCGGTCTATCTGTTGCTCGCTTTGGGACGCGGCGATGAAGGCAAGCAGCGCCGTTGGCTGGTGGGCATTGCCGGATCCGGCTTGGTCACCATCCTGATCGCGTCTGTGTTGCGGAGCCTCTAACGTGACCGGCTACGAGGCATTGCGCACCAGCGAAGCGGCGGTGGACCTGTCGGCCCGCGGCAAGTTGAAGATCACGGGTGAGGACCGTGCGCGGCTGTTGCATGCGATGTCTACGAACCACATCCAGGAAATGCAACCGGGCGATTGCCGCTATGCGTTCTTTCTGAATCCGCAGGGGCGGATTCTAGCCGACGCCTGGGTCCTTTGCCGGGAAGATCACATGCTGGTGATCACCGAGCCGGAGACGCGGCAGAAGCTGTTCGATCATCTCGACCAATACATCATCGCGGACGATGCGCAGGTGGAAGACGTGACCGAACAGTGGAAGCTGATTTCGGTGGAGGGTGCCGCGGCTGGACATCGGGAACTGCCGTTTACGGCGACCGGGCTTCCGGGTGGGGCTTTTCTTACGACGGAAATTCCAGTAGGACTGCCGGAGTTCGCCGATGCGGAGGCTGTCCGCGTGGTGCGGATTGAGAACGGCAAGCCTCGCTATGGCGAAGAACTGACCGAGCGTTTCTTAGTACAGGAGACGGGGCAATTGCAGGGCGTACACTTCAGCAAGGGCTGTTATATGGGTCAGGAAATTGTAGAGCGCGTGCGGTCGCGGGGACAGGTCCATCGGCATTTGCGGGCGGTGCGCATTGACGGGGATGCGGTTCCTGAAGTGGGGGCGAAGTTTCGATTAGGCGAGAAGGAAGTCGGCGAGTTGGTGTCGGCTGTGTTTTCACCTGCGCTTGGGAAGGTTGCCGCGATGGCTTATATGAGGACGGATGCGGCGAATCCGGGGACCGTGGTGAGCATCGGTGGAGTGAGCGCGCTGGTGGTCTAGGCATCGGACGTTTACGGATCCGAGAAAAGGTCTGGAGTCAAAGCCCGTCCTCGTTCGCGACCGGACGATGGCATTCGCCAAGAAGCTGTTTCCCAAGGAAAAGCTGGAAGCACTCGAGGACGGGAGCCTGGCTTGTACTTGCCCGCCGGACGACGAGTTGGTGATCGGTTGCTTTGCTGGGGTCTGTATCGTGGCAGGCAAAGAATTCGGAATCGATTATCCATCCCAATTGCCGATCCATTTTCTTGAGGTCTCACCTTATCGACGGGTCACCCTGCATGCAATGCACAGCGTTGTCGATTGGTTTACCTATGCCGTTTGGGAAGGAGGCAAGCTACAACGATCGCTGAGCCTGTCTCCCGACAGCGGGTTGCTGGAAGATATCGGAGCGAGGCTCCCGTTCGAAGCGCCCTATCGGGAGGGACACCATTCGGCCATTGCCCCTGAAGACGAGGAAGAATTCTCTGACTACCCGTTCGCATTTCACCCGCTTGAGCTCGGCGAAGCCGCTCTTCGTGATCTGTTCGGCTATCACTTGGAAAGCTACCAAACGTCTCTTGATCCAGACAAAATCCCATTGATGAATTTCAAGCGGACTAAGCCCTGGTGGAGATGGGGCTGAGTCCTGCCCCGTTGTCTCCACGATTCGCCGGACGCAGGAGCGGCTTGCCGGAACCGGCTTCAAACCCGGTGAGAACTTACATAGCCGTGAACTCCGGCAGAAACTTCCCTATCGGATCGTGCAACGAGAGCTTGCCCTGTTCCACCAGTTGCAGCGCGGCAACGGTGGTGATCGCTTTCGTCATCGGGGCGATGCCGAAGATGGATTGCGTGGCGACGGCAGCGGACACGGCCGGAATCTTGCGCCGTTGGATGCCCTCGCGCAACAGCGCGTCCAACTTCGCGGCGTTGAAGCGGGGTGCGGCAGCGGTGACCACGAGGGGAAGGGACACGAACACTCTCCGGCTGAATGCCATCTCCAGATCTTATCAGCCCTGAGAACCCGGTCCGCCGTTCGTCGGCAACCACCACCCATTCGTCGATTTCCTCTAGCCGCCAACCCCCTAACTCGCTAGAATAAGGAAACTTAGCAGATCGATGCGAGTGCCGTAGAAATTGTTGAACTTCGCGTAGCTGGATTTCGTTTTCATTGCTGAGAGGTGATAAACAACACCTCACCGATCAAGGAAGCGATTCAGGTTATGTCGACGGTCTTGGCAAGTAACGGAACAGCAGCGATGGTACTGGACTTCGGATTCCAGAGCCAAAGGACCGAAGTGAGAGGCCTAGTGGACGCCGACGCACAAATCGTCGAAAAATGCCTGGCTGGCGATGAGGCCGGCTGGGAAGAACTCGTCAAAACCCATACACGCCGTGTCTATGCCATCTGCTATCGCTTCACCGGCAAAGACAGTGAAGCGCAAGATCTGACGCAGGAAGTGTTTCTGCGCATCTTCCGGTCGCTGCACAGCTTCCGGTCGGGCGAGGGATCTTTCGCCGTCTGGCTCACCCGGCTCACCCGTAACTTGTTGATCGATAACTATCGCCGCACCAAAAGCGACCGCGCGACCGATTCCATCGAAGGCCAACTGCCGATGTTGGAAGAGCGGACCGCGATGTCCGCCCGCGCCGACGGTCTGCTTGCCGGGCGCGAAGCGAGCGAACTTCTGCAGCATGCGCTGCAAAAGCTTTCCCCCGAACTGCGCGAGACCGTGATTCTGCGCGATTTGGAAGAGTTGGAATACAAGGAGATCGCCGAGATTCTGTTTGTGCCTGAAGGAACCGTCAAGAGCCGCCTCAACCGCGGCCGGGCGGAACTGGCTAGATTACTGCGTCGCCATAAAGCGGCGGTATAGTTGGAATGAGTTCGTTATGATGACCTGCGCGGACCTCGAAATTTCGCTCTGCGACTACGTGGATGGAACACTCCACGGAGAGCAGAAGTCCGCCGTCGAGAAGCATCTCGCCGGATGCCCGGCTTGTGCGGAATTCGCACAAGACTGCGGTGCCGCAGTGAGCTTTGTCGAACGGGTCGAGGAAGTGCGTCCGCCGCAGGAACTGATGACTCGCATCGTCTTCGAAACACAGGCGATCCGCGAGAAAGGGTTCAAGAAAAGCCCGCTGCGGCGTTGGTTGTCCAGATGGTTCGCGCCGGTCCTGCAGCCGAGGGTTGCGATGGGTATGGCGATGACGGTGTTGAGTTTCGCGATGATGGGAAAGTTCGCGGGTATTGAGGTCCGGCAGTTGAAGCCGTCCGATCTCAATCCGATCGCGGTGTACTCGGCGGTGGAAAACAAAGTCGCCAATGGCTGGGGCAAAGCGGTCAAATATTACGAAGGTTTGAAGTTCGTCTTCGAGATCCAGTCCCGGCTGGAAGAGTGGCGCAGGCAGGCGGAAGAAGACCGCCGCCTCGAAGAGCAGAGACAGCCGCAACAGCTACAAGAACAAAGGAAGAAGTCATGAACTGCTTCTACCATTCCGACGTACTTTCTACCGCGTACTGCCGTTCCTGCGGCAAGGCGCTATGCGAACCGTGCCAGCACAAAGTCCACGGAACCATTTACTGCGAGGAGCATAGACCCATGGAAACTCCGATGTTCAACGCCAACCCGGCAACGGCAGCAGGCTCCCCGCCACCGCCGCTCGATCCGTATGGATCGCCGTATCAGACCCAGCAGCAGCCGTTCGTGGCGCAGCAGCAACTCATCGTCGATCCATCGATCAGCCCGGGACTCGCGTTTTTGCTTGGCTTCATTCCGGGCGTCGGTGCCATCTACAACGGTCAGTACGCCAAGGGCCTCATCCATGTTGTCATTCTCGGAATCCTGATCGCGCTCGTCGGAAGCAATGACCTCAGGGGCTTCGAACCGCTTTTCGGACTCTCGATGGGTGCCTTCGTCTTTTACATGTGCTTCGAGGCTTATCACACAGCCAAGCGCCGCATGATGGGACAGAAGGTGGATGAGTTCTCTTCTTTGATTCAGATCGACGACAACAAGTTCCCCGTCGGTCCCGTGGTTCTCATCGCAGCAGGAATCTTCTTCCTGCTGGCGAACTTCGACCTCATCCGGATCCGCGACGTGATCCGCTTTTGGCCCCTCGGCTTGATCGGCATCGGATGCTACATGCTGTACGCTCGCATGAACGCTGGAAGCAAGAGCGAATAGTTCATTTACAAGAGGACATCTACCATGTACGGGGCTTCTTTCATTCAGGCAGCTCGTGGGCCGATTATGCTCATCACGCTGGGCATCCTGCTGGCGATCCACCAGAACACCGCATGGGGGTTCGAACAGACATTCCCGGTTCTCATCATCGTCTTCGGTCTTTTAAAGCTTCTGGAACGCGGCGCCGATAAGTCCGCCGGTCCGATGCAGCCGCCCCAGTTTCCCAATCCAGGAGGACAAGCATAATGCGCCGCGGATCCATTATCGGACCAGTCGTCCTCATCGCCATCGGTGTCGCGTTTCTGGTTCGCAATCTCTGGCCGGACATCCCGGTCCTCGATTTTCTAGGCCGCAACTGGCCCTACATCCTGATCGGCTGGGGAGCGCTGCGCCTAGTGGAACTCTTCGCCTGGACATCGTCTGGCAAGCCCTTGCCGGTGAGTGGTGTTTCCGGCGGTGAGTGGACGCTGGTCGTCATTTTGTGCCTGTTCGGCAGCGGTCTGCATCAGTTCTCGCGCCGCAATTCCAGTTGGCTGCCGCGCATCAACATCGGTGGATTGGATGTGATGGGCGAAAGCTTCGAATATCCCTACGCGCCCAAATCGGTGAAGGCTGCTTCGAAGACGCCTCGCATTGTCATCGAAAGCTTTCGCGGCGATGCGCAGATTACCGGTACCGACAGCGACGAAGTGAAGGTTTCGGGATTGAAAACCCTGCGGGCGATGGAAAGCAAGGACGCCGAGAAATCAGAAAAAGATTCGATTCTGGAAGTCATCACCCAAGGCGATCAGATCATCATCCGCTGCAATCAGGATCGAGCCGATTCCCGCACACGGATCACATCGAAGCTCGATATCTCGATTCCGCGCGGTGCCTCGATCGACGCTCGCGGACGCTACGGCGACTTTGACATCCGCGACATCAACGGGCAGGTGGACATCTATTCCGAAAACGCCGGCGTTCGACTCGACAACATCGGCGGAAACGTCAAGCTCGACCTGCGCAAGAGCGATATTATCCGCGCCATCGGCGTAAAGGGTGACGTTGAACTGAAAGGCCGCGGCGACGATGTCGAGCTGGAAAACATCTCCGGCACGGTAACCGTCAGCGCCGCATACTCTGGCACCACCCAGTTCCGAAATCTGGCGAAAGGCATTCGCTACACGGGCGTGAGTTCCGACTTCCAGTTCGAGAAAATTCCCGGTGAAGTGCGCTCGACGATTTCGAATCTTTCCGCCAGCAATGTCGTCGGGCCTATCCGGGTGAATTCGACCAAGGCCAAGGATGTGCAGATCTCCGACTTTACCCAGGGGGTCGAAATTTCCGTCGATCGTGGCGATATCGAAGTGCGGCCTGGACGCCTTCCCCTGGCGAGAATCAACGTTTCCACGATGCACGGCGATGTGGATTTCTCAGTTCCCGGACAAGCGAAGTTCGACCTCAAGGCGACTGCCAGCCGCGGTGAAATCAGCAACGACTACGGAGACGCCTTCCGCATCGAGAGTTCCGGAAGCCGCGGCCAAATTCTCACTGGCGTGGTCGGCACCGGAGGGCCCAGCATCGTTCTGAATTCCAACCGCGGTGGAATCACGGTTCGCAAGGGCGATGTTCTTGCGCCTTTGAGCGTTCCAGCCGTACCTGCACCGCCTGTTCCGCCATCGAAGCCGCTTGTCCGGGTGGAATAAAATTAACTAGCGCCACTCAACAAAAAGTCGCATCGTGAGGACGGACACCGTTCTGTCACATGATGCGATTTTTTATTCTGCTTGCTCTCCCCGTTGCGCTCTGTTTCGCACAGGCTGACGTTTCCACCGCAACCTCGAAAGGAACCGTCACCGACGGATCCTATCTCGTTTCGTTGCTGCTCCCGGGAGACTATGAAGTGCGCGGCACCAACAAGGCTTCAAAATCTTCGTTGCGCCACAACTCACCGCGGTCAGCGAAGAGATGATCGTCGAGGCGTCAGTGCAGCAGGTCGAAGTCGAGCGGAGCAAAGCCATTGACAATAGCACCGATTTCAACTCCACCTTCCCGGCGTTCGTGCCGACGAATCTGAAGCTGGAACGCGCTTTGAGTGTCTTCGATATCCGTCACAAATTTTGTCGCGAGCGGCGTTTGGAACAGCCCGTTTAAGAATCGTGAGTTCGGTGACCACAGCCTTGCGCCGATCGTTTCGGCGCTTCGGCGCGATCGGGAATACCGTTCACTGGCTGTCTCGGCCGCGACGTCAACGGCGACAATCGCGCGCAAAAACGACCAACTTGACGAATACGACGAATTCTCTGGCCGTGAACGACATCATTGGATCGGATCCGGCACTGGTCCCGTCGGACTCAGTTCGGGTTGCGTTTGGCGTTCTAGAAGTCCGCTCAGGTTGGAGACACGCTCACTCGACGAAACCACTTCTAACCGGCCAGCTTATCGCGAGTTTCCTTCAAGAGTTTTTTACGACCACGGGCTTGGCGTGCTTGTCGAGTAAAGTCAAGTCCGTGTCGACAAACGCACCGACGTTTACTCCCACAGACACTGTTGCTGCAAGCGTCAATGCCACACCGGCCACCGATGGTTGGACTTGGGCTCGTCGATAATATCCGGACTCGGACATTACTCCAACCAGCAACTTTGGGGTTTGTCTCAGCCGTCCAGCATTGTCCTCGTGGGGATCTTGGGAGTTATGATTCTTGCAGCATCGATCTTTGCCGTGGCGAGCCTCTCGAGCCTCGTTCATTCGGCGATTCGAAGCAGACGAAAGGACTTCGGCATCCGCATTGCGCTTGGCGCAGATGTTGCGACGCTTCGGCAAGACATCACAATCCACTATTTTCTCGTCGCCGGCGCGGCCTTTGGTGGAATAGTTTGCCTCGTAGCGACAGTGCTCGTCAGTTGGCGGGCGACCGCAGGGCTGTCGCGAATCGACCCTGCAGAAACCCTACGAGAACGATAAAAGCGCTCCCGAACACGAAAAGGCCGCCCGAGTGACTTCTCAAAGGGCGGCCTTTTTCGATTTGGAGGAAAGTTAGCCCTTCGCGGCCAGCTTATCGCGCATTTCCTTCAAGACGGCCCTGCGGCTCAACTTGATTTTGTTGCCCTCAAGCGCGAGCACCTTCACCTGGATCTGGTCGCCCTCATTCAGCTCATCCCGGACCTGCTTCACGCGGTTGTCCGATATTTCGCTGATATGCAGCAAGCCATCCGTGCCGGGAAAAATTTCCACGAATGCGCCGAAATCGACAATTCGCACAACCTTGCCCAGGTATATCTTGCCGATTTCCGCCACCGCGGCGATATCCGTGATCATCTGGATCGCGATGTTGGCCGCTTCGCCGCTGGTCGCGTAGATGTTCACCGTACCGTCGTCGTTGATGTCGATCTTGCAACCCGAAGCTTCGACGATGCTCCGGATCATCTTGCCGCCCGGTCCAATCACCTCACGAATCTTATCCGTCGGAACCGTCAACGTGAAGATGCGAGGTGCGTAGGGCGACATCGTGGCGCGCGGCTTCAACAACACCGCATCCATTTTGTCGAGCAGGAAGAGGCGTCCGCGGCGGGCCTGTTCGAGGGCTTCGCGCATGACGGAGGTCGCGATGTTGGTGACCTTCAAGTCCATCTGCAGCGCGGTGATGCCATCGCGGGTGCCGGTGACTTTGAAGTCCATGTCGCCGTAGTGATCTTCTGCGCCGGCGATGTCGGTGAGAATCGCGTATTCGCCGTTTTCGGCAACCAGGCCCATGGCGATACCGGCGACGGTGGCGGAAACGGGCACGCCCGCATCCATCAACGCGAGGCATCCACCGCAGACGGCGGCCATCGACGACGAACCATTGGATTCAAGCGTGTCGCTCACGACGCGCATCGTGTAGGGGAACTTTTTCTCATCCGGAATGACTGCGGTGAGAGCGCGTTCGGCGAGAGCGCCGTGGCCGATTTCGCGGCGGCCCGGGGATCCGGAACGTCCGGTTTCACCGACGCTGAACGGCGGAAAGTTGTAGTGCAGCATCCAGCGCTTGGAGGCGGGGCCGGCGGGATCGAGCAGTTCGATGCGCTGTTCGTCGTCTTTGGTGCCGAGCGTGGTGGTGACCATCGCCTGGGTTTCACCGCGGGTGAACAAGCACGAACCGTGGGTGCGCGGCAGGACGCCGACTTCGATATCGATCTTGCGGATTTCGTCGAAGGCGCGGCCGTCTGGACGGCGCTTTTCCTTCAACATCTGGTCGCGGAAGATGCGTTCCTTCAGGCGATCGAACAAGTCGCCAGACTCGGCGCGGTGTTCATCGGTGTACGCATCGCCTGCAAACAGAGCCTTCGCCTTGTCCTTGGCAGCGTCCACACGAGCGTAGCTTTCGAGCTTGCCGTACTTCTGTGTGTTGATGGCGTCCTGCAGTTCGTCGCGCAGCGCGGTGGTGAGCGTGGCGAGCATGTCCGCATTGGGAACATGGGACTTGAAATCCCACTTCGCCTTGCCACATTTGGCCATCAGTTCGCGGATACCGGCGGCGAGCTTCTTGCAGCACTCGTGTCCGAAATCGATGGCGGCGATGACTTCGTCTTCGGTCGCCTGATTGGCGCCGGCTTCGACCATCACGATGCCTTCTTCGGTTCCGGCGACGATGATGCTCACCTTTGAAGCGGTCGCATCCTTATAGGAAGGGTTCGCGACAAGCTGACCGTCGACATTGGCGACGCGCAGGGCGGCCATTACGTGGTGGAAAGGGATATCCGAAATGGCGAGCGCGGCGGCTGCGCCAACCATGCCGAGCGGACCGGGATCCACTTCGGGATCGGCGGACATGACTAGGGCGATGATTTGGGTTTCGTGCTGGTAGCCTTCAGGGAAGAGCGGGCGGATGGGGCGATCAATCATGCGGCAGGTCAGAATTTCTTTTTCAGAAGGTCTGCCTTCGCGCTTAATGAAGCCGCCGGGATAACGCCCGGCCGCGTAAGTATATTCGCGGTAATCGACGGTTAGAGGGAAAAAGGTTGCGCCCACTTTGGGCTTGGGGTTGGAGCAGGCGGTCACCAAAACGACGGAGTCGCCTTGACGAACGACTACCGAGCCGTTCGCTTGTTTGGCCAATTTGCCGGTCTCAATCGAGACTTTTCGACCATTCAGGTCGATCTCAACAGTGTGGATCATTCTCAAGTTCCTTTCGCACAACACCGCGTCATCGCAGTGCCGGGATAGCGATCTCAGTATGAGAATGGAATATGTAGACATCCCCCTGACCTCTAAATCGTTAGAGATCAGGGGGATGGATGCCGGGTTGCGCCTCACCCTACAACGGGTGGGAAACTATCGGCGGATGCCCAGGCCGGTGATCAGGGCCTTGTAACGTTCTGGACTCTTACTCTTCAAGTAGTCCAGGAGCCTACGGCGGCGCGCCACCATTGTCAAGAGACCTCGACGCGAGTGATGATCTTTCGCGTGGGACTTGAAGTGGTCGGTGAGTTCCGATATCCGTTGGCTAAGCAACGCTACCTGGACCTCTGGCGAGCCCGTGTCTGTCTTGTGAGTGCGATACTTCGTGATCGTCTTAGATTTTTTTTCGGCCGCCAGTGCCATGTGGGACTACAAACTCCTCGTCTTACCTAATCTTTGTCTTCCACAGGATAGCAGGGTGTGTTGCGAAATGGCAACTGCTACTTTGCGGGTATGTGGATTTCTTCGAACCAGCCTTGGAATAGGTCGCGTTCCCGGGGCATGCCGACTTCGGCGACGAGGCGGATGGCTTCGGTGAGCAGGAGTCGGGCTTGGGGGAGGTCCGGGGGCTGAGACTGGCGGTGGAGTTGGTCTTGATTGGCGAGGGAATAGGCGAGTCCGGACTTGTCCCCAAGCTCCCGGCAGATCGCCTCTTGCTGCTTGTGAAGCGCCATCGCCCCGTCGAGATCTCCCCATGCCTGCAGGATCACCGCCTGATTCCCAAGGCTCGCCTGCAATCCGGACTTGTCCCCAAGCTCCCGGCAGATCGCCTCTAGCTGCTTGAGCAGAGCCATAGCCTCGTCGAGCTTTCCCCATGCCTGCAGGATCAGCGCCTGATTCCCAAGGCTCCGCAGCAATCCGGACTTGTCCCCAAGCTCCCGGCAGATCGCCTCTTCCTGCTTGTGAAGCGCCATCGCCTCGTCGAGCTTTCCCCAAGCCTTCAGGATCAGCGCCTGACTCCCAAGGCTCC
>Ga0163144_10005623_pt1 | contig 27862 bp, 25 predicted proteins | sample OliLak19BULKMAT1_FD_123175 | JGI IMG/M metagenome (GOLD analysis project Ga0163144, IMG submission 123175) | Freshwater microbial mat bacterial communities from Lake Vanda, McMurdo Dry Valleys, Antarctica - Oligotrophic Lake LV.19.BULKMAT1 | ecosystem: Environmental > Aquatic > Freshwater >... | reverse complement strand
TGCATGGCCATTGTTCTTGCACGAATTCTTTCCAATGCAAGTTCAATCTCTGCTTCTCTTGCCTGTGCTTCGGCGAGTGAAATATCAGTGTACCGCTGGTAGGCAAGACTGAAAACATTCCGGAAACGCTTCAGCAAATCCAGTTTCTCTGCTGGTAGTGAACTAAAGGTTGAAATGCCAATTGCTCCCACACCAATGGAATAGAAATAGTAAAAAAGTGCAGGGATATTATTGAGCCGGGGATCTTCGTATTCACCGCTTTCCCGCCGACGCTGTTTCCAACTTTCAAGCTGATCTTTTTTCACTACCAGTTTTGCAAATGCATCTTTTGACTTCTTTATCTTTTTCTGGAATTGCTCAAAAACGGGGTGGCTGCTGTAAGCAAGTTTTGCTTTGTTTCCTCCGGCATAATCCGAATAATCATAATCAATTAATGAATGATGGGAATCATCCCAAAAATTAATAAGTGTATTGCGTAAATCGGAGAACCCGAGAGAATGCAATTCTATAAACATGATTTTACAGATACCCAAGATGTCATCTGGTTTGTTCATACCCATAGCAACCGTTCTTACTCTTTCGAGTGAGGTTTCAATTTCAAGCTCCTGGTTTTTTTCTTCCAGCTCAATCGTTCGGCGTTTTACCGCATCACGAAGTTGTAAGTTCTCTTCTTTTATTTTTTTTGTAGCAATCTGATCGCCTTCTTCTGTTCTGCTATCCGGAAAAGAACCATGCTGGTGAACTAATTTCCACGCATTACCTTTTTGCTCAAAGATGGCAGTGATGCGGGCATGTCCATAAAATGTCCATTGCCCCTCAATCAAAACATATAAATCTGACTGTTCATTAATCATAATGGTATCACCCACTGCTTTCATACTGATTCGCCTCTTGCGGAAATCAGCATTGCCCGTCATCTGATCAGCTGTGGCTGCGTAAAATTTTACAGCTTGTTTTTTTGTTGTAAAGATTTCACCTACCGCTGTTCCATATACCGTACAGTTATCATCAAGATAAGAAGCCATGGTTTTCATGTCTCCTCTGAGGTATGCATCCCAGTAGGCATGATATAACTTCAGGATTTCAGTTTCTAATAGTTTTGTAAGCTTCATGCAATATTGTTCTATAAGTTGGTAATATGCTTTTGTGCCGATTGATTTCTTAATCTTCTTTTAATCCTTTAATTACTACATTCCCTGTTCCTTTTTTATCGCAGGGATAGGCAAAATCTTTTTGCCATGCTTTATCATCATTGATCGTTATGTAAAAAGCATCCAGATATTTTGTAACATACTTCAGGTATTTTTCATCAATCAAAGAACAAGTGGTATAAAGTTTATAGATCTCTGGTTTCAACTGATTGAAGTGATCAATCACCGGTTCAAATACTTTCAGGTCCGGTACGCAATAACCACGGTAACGTCGTTGACGAACATTGATCATCTGCAATTCTTCTGCGGGTAAAGCGTAAGGAGCATTGACAATACCGGCATGATCAAAGTCATAAGCCACTGCATATGGAACAGCCTTCTCATCTTTTGCCAGCAGTTTTATATTCTGCAAATATTGAACAGACCAATCGGTATTGCCGATGAGGTATTCAAAAACAGCCGTGGTTAAAAATTCTTTTGTTTGCGTTTGTTGCGGTTGTAATTTTTTTTCAACAGAAATCAAGTGATTTCGTTTGGCCATCTGTGCTTCTTCTTCGAGCAGGATTCCATAAAAGGGAGTTACAGATTTCTTACTCTTAGCATCTTGCAAGGATACTTTTACCAGTCGGGCCCTGAAACTTTTTGGAGTAACAAGATTGTATAATCTATAAGCCAGCCATTCCCTGATCACATACTCATCATCCTTACAAGGCATGACCAGTTTTAATTTTTTCTGATCTCTGAATAGAGAAGATAAATGAGCGCCTTTTGCCGGGAATTGAATGAGTAAAGGTGGATACGCACAATTGCCGGATAGTCTTCGAAAGTGTCCTCTTGTTTTTACTTCAACCGGCAGATCGGGCTGACTGTTATCTTCTTTTGTATAAGAAAGAACCAAAGGAAAGTTTTTTGGTTCACCGGATCGGTCGTTTAATAAATCACGGAGATTTCCTTTGAGTGTAATCTGCAATACCTCATCAGAGCCAAACAAATCAGTTGCAGCCACTGACTGTTGTAATGGAGCTGCAGCATTAAATGGCTGTACCCATGCGTTGATGAAGCAAAAGGTAAACAGACAGAAAAGAAATTTGCTCATAAAGCGTATAGCATATCGGTTCATATGTAATACAGTTACAAAGAAATTTAGAGGTTGCACAGTTTTAACGGGGGATAGATTAAAAATTCTATCAAAAAGTTCAACAGGTCAGGATGATTGCCGTATAAGATAATAAAAAAACCGTTCTGTTTGGAACGGTATAATGAAGGAAGAGGAAGAAAGGAATGTTTGTATCCCTGCTATTTCTTCTTTAAACGCTTTTCTAAAAATTCAAAAGTTGCTTCGTAAGTTCTTACCCAGTTACGGTGCAACAACATAAAATGCACTTCATCGGGCAATACCAACTGTTCAAAATACACATTTCGCTGGCGTAAGACTTCCATGATATGCACCGTTTCGCTAAAGGGTACGTTGCGGTCATCATCACCATGAATAAAAAGCACCGGGCTTTTCCATCCATTTACATCATGCATCGGTGAGGATTCGAAACCAATACGACCGATCTCTGCAAATTTTGTTGAATCGTACCAGGGAGCAAAAGTGGGTAACTCATCGTTCCAGTTGTGTACACCATGTATATCAACACCGGCAGCAAAGAGATCGCTGCGTTTGGCCAGTCCGTGAGCCGTTAAATAACCACCATAACTGCCGCCCCATAAACCAATGGCATCCTTATTTACATCTTTCCGTTCTTTTAAATATTCACCGGCACCAATGAGATCTTTTACTTCACTGGCACCACTCATTCCATAATTCAATGCTTCACGAAAATCCAAACCATAACCAATACCGCTGCGATAGTTCAATGAAAGAACAATAAACCCTCTTGATGCAAAGAGCTGGTGCACGGCATAGGCATTACTGTAATATGCTCCGTAATTAAAGCCGAGCAACATTTGTCTTCTGCTTCCACCGTGTAAAAAAATAACGGCAGGATATAATTCCCCTGCTTTATAATTGGCTGGTAAAAACAGTTGTGCAGGAACTTCCATTCCATCGGTTGCCCTGATAGTGATTGGTTGCGGTGTAATCAATTGTGTTGGAAACTCTTTTGCAAACAGGTCTTTTGCAATATCATTCACCACTCCATTACTATATACTGCGGGCCAGGCTGGTTTGGTAGCAGATGAACGCAGCAGGACAAAACCATTGTTTGTTACAACAGGATTCCATTCAATATTTTCTCCTTTGGTTAATCGTTCTGCCGCTGCAGTTGTACTATTTACTTTCCAGATATGACGACGATTGATGTCGTTGATGTTGGAGGTATAATAAAGCGTTTGTTTATCGGGCGATAAAGTAACATTCTCCACTTCACCATCACCTGCTGTTAAAAGTTTGGTTGTTTTTTTTTCCATATCCAATGCATAGAGATGGATCCAACCATCTTTTTCCCATGGAAAGATGAGTTGATTCCCTGCTGCCCATAATAATTTATTATCAGCAACAGGAAGATCATCAACAAATACAGAACCTTTGCCTGCATCTGCTTTCCACAATTGTTTTGCTTCTCCTGTACTTACATTGAATAAACGGATGCTCCATGGATATCCTTCACGTTTTGGTGTAAACGGAACATCTACTCTTACATTAGGATTGCGAACATAAGCGATCAATTTTCCATCTGCACTCCATACAGGATCACTATCTATATCTGCAGAAGGATCTGGGTAAGAGAGCTGTTTGCTCATGAAATTGTAAAGACCAATGAAAGAATGATCGCCTCTACTGCTTACAAAAACAAGCTTTGTTCCATCAGGGCTCCAACGGATAGAACCTTGCGAACCCCTTGCCTGGAAAAGCTTTTGGGGCTTGCTGCTGGAATCCGGAAGAGAAGCTGTCCAAACCTGTCCTCCATTTAAATAAGCAATTGTTTTTCCATCGGGCGACACTTTTGGATAAAAACCCGGCGCTATTTTACGCAACCCTTTACCATCTTTATTGATGATGCAAACCATTCGTTCAGTTGATTGCTGAAGCTGTGCAGGATTGGCCGGTTCCCCCCGACCGTTAGCGGCATTACCACGAACAAAAACCAATTTGTTTCCATCGGGTGTAAAAGAAAGACTGTTCATGTCCATTCCATCATCACTACTGTAATTGGTGATTTGTTTGACATTGTTTCCTGCTGCATCTGCAACAAATACATTGCGGCTTCCTTTATTATTGAACACCCATGCAATGGATTTACCATCATTACTGGCGGTTAAATTAGTTGGGAACGCCGGAGACAACAGATCTCCAATGGACTGACCCATGAGCCCGTTTGTACATGCGATGAAAAGAAAAGAAAGAAAAAAACGCATAGCAGTATGTTTTGGTTGATTGAATTTAATTGCTTTGATTGGCTTTAAACACACGTATAAAATTTCCGCCCAATATTTTTTTAATGTCTTTTTTGCTGTAACCTCTTTCCAGTAAGGCTTTAGTGATGAGCGGATAATCTTCTACTCCGTTTAATTCAAGCGGCGGCGCTTCAATACCATCAAAATCACTACCGATACCCACATGATCAGCGCCCACCAGCTTAACAATATAATCGAGATGATTAAGAAGCAGAGATAAGGGTGGACGTAAAGCATCCATTTCTTTTTTATATTTTTCTGATACCATCATCAACGCATAGTCTTTTTGTTTGCCTTCCTGAATGAGTTGATTAATTTCAGTTTGATGTTGTTTTATAAATGCATTGCGTTTTAATTCGTAAGTACTATCAATAAAGCCCGCATAGAAATTTAAAAATACCACACCGCCGGTTTTAGCAATGGCTTTAATCTGGTCATCTTTTAAATTGCGACGATGCGGGCAAAGATTCCAAACACAGCTATGCGATGCAATAATTGGTTTGTTGCTGATCCTGATGATATCCCAAAATGTTTGTTCACCCACATGACTAATATCAACCATCACACCCAACTCATTCATGCGTTTAATAACTGATATACCAAAATCAGTAAGACCAATTTTTCTTTCGGGGGCTTTTAAAGTCTCCCCTATTGGGGGAGATTTAGAGGGGGCTTGGGATGTTTCATACGCTGCACTCGTGGCCCAGTCAGTAGAGTTGTTCCAGGTAATGGTCATGTAACGCATTCCTCTTTTATATAATGCATCGAGCTTTCCCAGATCGTTTTCGATCATGTGTCCGCCTTCAACACCAATCATGGTAGCCAGTTTCTTTTCTTTGATGGCTTTTTGCAGATCAGTAAAACTATATACCATCATCATCTTTGTTGGATTACGCCGTACCCATTCATGTACACTGTCAATTTCCCTGTTGGCATAGTTGTAAGGATCTTTTTGTTCACCATCACAGAAAACAGAAAACATCTGTGCATCTACGCCACCTTCAAACATGCGGTTCAGATCAGAATGTGTTTTGCCTTTGAGGTTGGTATCAAAAACAAGTTTTTTTTCAATAGCTGAAGAAGGAATGTCATTGTGTGTATCTGCAAGTACCGCTGCCTTATGAATTTTTTTATATTTCTGTGCAAACAGGAAAGAAGGAAGCAACAACAGAAAAAGGATTCGTGTAAGCATGAGTTGGGAAAGATTGTAAGTTTGCTGGTAAGTTATAGAAAATGTTGCAGATCATTCCAATTACAGAAGAAGGATTGTTGATGAACGAAATCAGAACACTATTCCGTGCTTATGAACAGGAGCTGGATGAAAATTTGTGCTTCCAGAGTTTTGAAGAAGAGCTGAAAGATCCTTTAAAAAAATATGGACCACCTCGTGGGGTGTTATACATTGCTGCATGGAACAATGAAGTGGCAGGTTGTATTGCGTTGCTGCCTTTGCAGGAAAGAGCTACCTGTGAAATGAAACGTTTATATGTTCGACCGGAGTTCCGTAAACACCAGATCGGTAAAGCATTGGTAGATCAATTGCTGAAAGATGCTGAACGGCTTGGCTATGAAAAAATGAAACTGGATACCCTGCAGAAACTGCAGCCTGCTATTGCCTTGTACAAAAAGTATGGCTTTGTTGAAACCACTGCTTATTATGAAAATCCGTTGGAAGGAGTGGTTTATATGGAGAAACAATTTTAGTTTTTATTCTTTTCCTTTCTCACCTACAAACCACTGCTCTTTATTTTTAAACAACACATTGAATGTTGTTAATGATCCATAGCATCGGGTGATGTATTGCTGGATGTTTACTTTTTCTTCATCACTTAAATTTTTACTACTGTTGATGTTTTGTTCCAGTACACGAAGCCTGTCACGCAACATCACGATCTTGTGAAAAAAATCTTCAACAGGAACTTCTTTTGGTTTGAGTGTTTTGTCTTTGGGTTGTAACAATAGCGTACCGCCTTCCCATTTTTCACCAAGAGGAACTTTTTCTGTTACATCGCCCCAGAGTCTTAATATTTTCAATAAACTTTTTTCTACCTCGCTGTGCGTTTCAATTTCTGCAGTTACATTTTCAGGAATAATTTCATCTAATCCGGCATCGGTCTTATCAATTTCTTTGATGCCAACGTTGATAAAAGAGATCAAATACGTTGCATAGCGAATGCCAACGATAACGCCGGGACCGTGTTGTGTGTGTTGCAGTCGTGTACCAATGCCGAGAGTTGTTTGTTCCATATAAAAAATTAAAGTTTGTAATAAATATTATTTTAGGATCCGGAACCAGAAAGATCCGCCGTGTTGTTCTACACCAGGTAAATGTTTCCACAATGGTTGTAGTATCTGCTTTAACTCTTCATCTTCACTTATGTAAAAATTGGGTGCAATCATTTCATATCCATCAGGATTACTCAGCAACATCGTTGCCAGCATATATTGCTCCGCATAAAAACGATTGCACATGTTTTGCGGATAATCATACGGCAGATAAATATCATGCACCTGTACAACAACTCCTTTCCTGAGCTTTGGCACTACTTCCAAAAAAAACCATTGTACATCACTGTTGGCGTGGAGTAGATGAGAGCCATCAAAAAAAAGAACATCACTTGCTTCTAATTGTTCAAACAAAGAAAGCGGAGCTTGTTGCAAGGAAAAATTCAACCATTTGTCAGCAACTGAAGCAATCTCTTTTCGTGGCGAGGGATCAATACAGGTGATGGTATAGCTTAGACCTTGTTCAACTTTTGCTTTAGCAGCAATCTTGGTACTGCTGCCGCTACCTATCTCTACATAACGTTTGGGTTTGATGGTAGTCAAAACTGTGTACAGGATCACCATATCCAAACCGGGGAGAAATTGATTGTTCCAACCGGGCTCAGTTGCAGAAGTGGAGTCTTTATCTTCTTTGATCTGTAGAAAAATATCTTTAAGCTGTAATGCATCTTGTAACAGTTTGTGATAGTTGCTTTTATTTAGTTCAATAAGCTGTAACAACTGTTGATGTGGTTGCTCTTTTGTGTAAACAGGTGAAGGATGCACCGCATAATCCAGCAGGGCCATCCTGTTGGGGCGAAAAATAGTATTGTATAATTTCCTGAACTGCTGCATCTGTTCCGTTTAATTTATAAGCAAAGTAAATCTTTCTTTTAAAAAGGGATTATCTTGCTTTAAGTAACCGTTGAAAATAACCTGTAAAAATCATACATGATGCAGCTGTTCAATACCGGCATTTTACTAAATCTCAAACGCTTGATCAAGAAGCTGCCCATTGCTGTAACCCGCAACCAGCAATACGATGTACAAACCAGACAAATTATACAACAGGTATGCAAGCCCGGCAGTAACGCCATTGATGTGGGCACACATGCAGGAGATATTCTTGATGTATTGATTCAACAATCACCCGAAGGAGTTCACTTTGGTTTTGAACCCATTCCTGCTTTATACAAAACACTTAAAACAAAATATGCAGGAAATGATCGGGTACAGTTGTTTGATATTGCATTAACAAATGAAGTAGGCGAAACCAGCTTCAACTATGTTACCAGCAACCCATCGTATAGCGGCATCAAAAAAAGAAAATACGACCGAAACAATGAAACAGAGACCATCATAACAGTTAAACAAAATTTGTTGGATGAGATCATTCTGCCATTCAATAAAAAAATTGATTTTATAAAAATAGATGTAGAAGGTGCAGAGATGGCGGTATTAAAAGGTGCAAGTGCGTTGATCAGGAGAGATCAGCCGGTGATTGTATTTGAATGTGGATTGGGCGGAACAGATGTATATGATACCACACCAGAACAGCTCTATGATTTTTTTCATGAACATAGTTACCATCTTTCACTGATGAAAGATTTTCTGCAATCAAAATCATTCTTCAGCAAGCAGGCATTTGCAGAACAGTATTATCAAAAGCTGAATTACTATTTTGTTGCTTCACCTGTTATTGTGCCGGAAATGGATGGGTCTGCTGAGGTATAAGAAGCTGTTATCGTTCCTTCCTTGCAATAAAACGTTTTGCTGTTTCCTGTATATATAAATACAATTCAATATCCAGGATCTGTGTCATCAATTCATACTCGGGCCGGTACAGCTGCATGTATTCATCTAATAACGCTCCTTCCTTTAAAGTAGTTAAACGCTGTACAATGTTTTTGTTGAAACGGTAATTAATATAACGATCCTGTTCTTCTTTGATTAACCGTTGCTGAAACATGGCCATGCTCTTGTTTCTTCTGAAACGGAAGACATTGATCAATGCGTCCAAGTCAAGACCTGCACTCATTCCCGCATCAGGATTAGAACCAGTAAAACGTATACCGCTTCTGTCGTTATTAAATACCTTGTCGTATTGTAAACGGTTTTCAATGGAATCCTGTCGCCTGGTATTTCCATATACAATAATTTCTTTCAGTTGCTTGTACCTACCCGGCACATGGAGGCTGATAGAAATATCAAATGCTGAAAAATCTTTAATAGCTGAAACGGCAAATTTTTGTGTGGGTTTGTTTAGAAAGAAAAAGAACACGGAATCTTTTTCGCCTACATAAATGCTGTAGTTCCCAACACTATCGGTAAAGCTCATGGTGCCACAGGTGCAAATGACCTGCACACCCATCACCAGGTTGCGTTTGGTGCTGTCGTAAACAGTACCACTTAACTGAATTTGGGCGGAACCAGTTTGTACAAACAGGAGCACTACTATATAAAGGAGTAACTTTTTCAAAACTGCTGCAATGATAAACCCTTCAGGTGAAAAAAGCGGGACCGATCCATATTTTAGGACGTTTTTACGAAACCAACAGTTTTTCAATCTCTGTTGCAAAATGTTTGTGCTCCAATTCGTGAATGCGTTGAGCTAAGGTTTCAGCAGTATCATCCGCATTTACATTACATCTTGCCTGAAAGATTACTTCACCATGATCATACAGATCATCTACAAAATGAATACTGATGCCACTTTCTTTTTCTTTCTGCTCAAGCACAGCTTCATGCACAAAACGGCCATACATCCCTTTGCCGCCAAAGTTGGGCAATAAAGCTGGGTGAATATTAACCATCTTTTGAGGATAAGCCCTGATCAATGCAACGGGGATCTTCCATAAAAAACCTGCCAGTACAATAAAATCGATCTGCTGTTCTTTTAATTCATCCACATACGCATTGCCACGAAAGAATTGTTCTTTTTCAATCAACAGAACAGGAATGCCATGTTCTGCAGCAATCTTTAAAACACCTGCCCCGGGTTTGTTGCAAACAACCAATGAAATATGTACCTGCTCATGTTGTTCAAAATGCTCAATGATCTTTTGGGCGTTGCTCCCTGCTCCCGATGCAAAAATGGCGATCCGTTTCATTTGTATTAATAAGCTTAATTGTTTCAGTGCCATCTTGCTTTCATGGATTTGTTATATTCGGCAAAATTGTAACTTTCTGCCATGCAAAAAATCTTTCTCCCTGTTTTATTACTGATTTCTTTTCAGCAACTCTTGGCACAGCAAACCATTTGCAACGGGAATACTTACCCTGCGCCTTCCTTTACTATTGAAACCAAACAGAAACTTGAAGCTGACAGACTGAGTGCTGAAGCGGTATATCAAAAAGATACAGGCAATGCGGATAATCTCATCTGGTATGGAAGAAGAACAGCTTATCTGGGTTTGTATGATGAGGCGATCCGTATTTTCAGTAAAGGAATTGCACTTCATCCCACTGATGCAAGAATGTTCCGGCACCGGGGTCACAGGTATTTAACAACACGCTGTATTGACAAGGCCATTGCCGATTTTGAAAAAGCGGCTGAGTTGATCAAGGGAAAGAAAGACGAGATAGAACCCGACGGCATGCCCAATGCACAAAATATTCCTACCAGCACCCTGCAATCGAACATTTGGTATCACCTGGGGTTGGCTTATTTCCTGCAAAAAAATTTGGAGAAAGCGGCAGCAGCTTACCGGCAGTGTATAAGGGTTTCAAAGAATCCGGATATGTATGTGGCAACAGCCAACTGGTATTATATCACACTATGGAAGCTTGACAAAGTAAAAGAGGCTGAGGCAGTACTCAGAAAGATCCACAAAAAAATGAAGCTGATCGAAAACACGGATTACCACACTATATTATTAATATATAAAGGAGTGCAAAGCCCGGCTGAGATCAGAACAAAGTTTTTGGAAGATACCAACCCACTTTCAAATGCAACGATCGGTTTTGGACTTGCGAACTATTATCTGAGTGTTGGCAAAGCCGCAGAAGGAGTAGATCTTCTTGAAAGAGTAAAGGCAATGCCTCAATGGGGAAGCTTTGGCTATATGGCTGCTGAAATGATGCTTGGAGAATTAAAACACTAGCCCTCTTTCTCCTTCATTTTCCCCAGAGTTAAAAGAGCAGCGCAGCATATCTTATTTAAACGATATCTACTTACAATTCAATAGGAGAACAAACTCTCCTTTTTATAAAACACATCAAATAAGTTGGCTTTGTGTTATGGAAAAGTCCCCTCCGGGCCATTTAGGGGGCTTTCTTCACCAATCCCATCCGTTGTCCCATCTTCTTTAAATAACCAGTAAAGAATCGGAACTGACCAAAAGGAAAACTAACCAGCAATACCATTAGGGGCCATAAAATAGTAACTAATAATATATATACAGGAACAGCGATCCAGAGTGTTTCTATACCGAATAAAGGCATGATGCGTTTACCAACATAACCGGTTAAGCTTCCACCAATAGCAAATGTGCAAAGAATGAGCAGGAGCTGCCATCCATTTACTTTCCATTTGTTGCGAAGCTTTTGAAACATGCGTACAAAAGTGGGAGAAAAACTTTGTTTAATAGCTTGTAGTTGCTGAAAAGTTTTTGAAGCCGTTTAAGAAAACTACTGTGCATCTCAAATCTTATTAATTACAATGAAACTGTTTATTTGCAAGTCACAACTAAGTAAAAATTTTTTTTGAAGTGTGGATATTATGTCAGTATCCTCCCCTATTTTTGCAGCCTATATTCTAAGTATATTCTTCCTAATCACAATAGGTTCCAGAACGTTATGAATCAACCAAAATTAATACTCCGCAGGACGCTCACTTTTTGTTTGGTATTTGTTTCATTATTGATTGCTGATAATTTGTTTGCACAGGATGGAAAAGCTCTGTTCCAGGCCAATTGTGCAAGCTGTCATGCAATAGGAAAGAAACTAACAGGACCAGCCCTTGCAGGATTTGAGGGAAGAGGTCCGTGGAGTGATCGCAAAAAATTATATGCATGGATACACAATCCTGCAGGTTTTGGAAAGACTGATGCATATGCCAGTGCTTTAATTAAAGAGTATGGGGTTTTGATGACAGCCTTTCCTGGCTTGGATGATAAGGAAATTGATGCGATCGTTACCTATATTAATACACCAGTTCCCGTACCAACAACAGGACCAGCAACTGCTGAAGAACCAGCTGAAGACAATGCACTCCTCTTTGGTATCCTTGCATTAGTACTCGCAGTCATAGCTCTTATTTTATTACAGATCAACAGCAGTCTTCGCAAATTAACAGACGAAAAAGAAGGCGTTCATCGTGGTGAGCCTGTTTCGTTCTGGCGGAACAAAGCCTATATGGCCACATTAACAATTTTGCTGTTCATTTTCGCCGGTTATTTCTTTGCACAGGAAGCCATTGGTTTGGGTCGTCAAACAAATTATCAACCAGAACAACCAATTTATTATTCTCATAAAGTACATGCCGGCATCAACCAGGTTAACTGTTTGTATTGCCATGGCAGCGCAATGGAAGGCAAACATGCAAACATCCCCAGTGTAAATGTTTGTATGAATTGCCACATGGCCATCAATGAATATAAAGGACCAAAAATGACTCGTGAAGATGGAAGTGAAGTAAATGGTACTGCTGAAATTCAGAAATTATACAAATATGCTGGTTGGGATCCTTCAACCAATAAATATACAAGCGCAGGCAAACCCATTGAATGGATCAAGATCCACAGCCTGCCCGATCATGTATATTTCAACCACTCACAGCATACCAAAGCAGGAGGCGTACAATGTCAAACCTGTCATGGTGAAATTCAAAACATGGGCGAAGTTTTCCAGTTCAGCAACCTGAGCATGGGCTGGTGTATCAACTGCCATCGCACAACCAATGTGAAGTTTAAAGAAAACGGTTTCTACAGCATGTATGAAAAATTTCATAATGATATCAAGAATGGCAAGATGGATAGCGTAACTGTAGAAAAGGTTGGTGGAACAGAATGTCAGAAATGTCATTATTAAGCCGTAAACATTCGGAGGATAAATTTTCAAATTCGCTAATTAGAGCATATGAGTAAAAAATATTGGCAAAGTTTCGGGGATCTGAATAACACAAAGGCATACAACGAAGATGCGGAGAATGAGTTTAAGGAAGATCTGCCTTTTGAAATGGATGATACCGGTGCAAAAGCACCCCGCCGTGACTTTTTAAAATACCTGGGCTTTAGCACTGCAGCCGCTACGTTAGCCGCCAGTTGCGAAATACCGGTTAAGAAGGCAATTCCTTTTCTTAACAAACCTGCTGATATTGTTCCCGGTGTTTCTAATTATTATGCTACCACTTTTGTATTGGATGGAGATGTTGTTCCTGTATTGGCGAAAGTAAGAGATGGTCGTCCTATAAAATTAGAAGGCAATGAAATGGGCTTTACCAAAGGCGCTACTTCACAACGTGTACAGGCTTCTGTATTGAGTTTGTATGATACGGCCCGTGTGCGTTTCCCGATGGAAAAGAAAGCCGATGGTTTTAAAGAAGCACCCACTTATGACGCAGTTGATAAAAAAATTGCAGCGGCATTAGCTTCAGCCGGAAGCAAACAAATTGTATTATTAAGTTCTACCATCAACTCACCATCTGTATCAGCAGTGATTGATGAGTTCAAAGCAAAATATCCCACCTTCAAACATGTAACATACGATGCGGTTTCTTATAGCGGTATGTTGCAGGCAAATGAAGCTTCTTACGGAACCAGGTTCATTCCTTCTTATCATTTTGAACATGCAAAAGTGATCGTAAGCTTTGCTGCCGATTTCTTAGGCACCTGGCTCAGCCCGGTTGAATTTGCAAAACAGTATGCAACCGGAAGAAAGATTGATGAGAAAAATCCTACCATGAGCCGTCACTTTCAGTTTGAAAGTATGTACAGTATGACGGGGGCCAATGCTGATGAACGTTATACACATAAGCCAAGTGAACTGGGTGCTGTGTTGCTGGCATTGTATGCAAAACTGGGTGGAGCCGTTACTGCTCCGGCGATTGCGGATAAGCGTTTGGCAACAGGTATTGAAGCTGCAGCGAAGGAATTACTTGCAACAGCAGGTAATGCGGTTGTGGTTTGCGGAAGCAATGATGTAAACGCACAAATTTTAGTAAATGCCATTAACGATAAGATCGGTGCCAATGGCAAAACCATCAACTCCGGAGCAACGGTGAATTACCGCAAAGGCATTGATGCAGAGATGGAACAACTGGTGAATGATATGAATGCAGGAAATGTTGCTGCCGTGCTCTTGCATGGGGCTAATCCTGTTTATACCTATCGTGACAGTAAGAAATTTATTGATGGATGGAAAAAAGTTGCATTAACCATTTCTTTCAATGAAAGAGAAGATGAAACAACAGTAGAAGCTCAATATATTCTTCCTGATCATCATTATTTAGAAAGCTGGGGCGATGCTGAAGCAAAACCCGGGTACCTTTCTTTTATACAACCTACTATACACCCGTTGTTTAAAACAAGAGCGTTTGCAACTTCATTATTGAAATGGAGCCTGCCTACCGGACAGGCAGGCGGAAGTACTGTGGCAGATTATGAAACCTATTTTAAAAATTACTGGATTACTAAATTGGGTGGTCAACCTGCTTTTGATAAAGCTTTGGAAGATGGTGTGATTGAACCTGCTTCTCCAACTATTGCCGGCGCTACATTTAATGCTGGTGCATTAGCAGGAGCGATTACTAAATTGAGCGAAAGCAAAAAAGGCGGCAAGTATGAACTGGTCGTTTATCAAAAAGTAAGTATTGGCGATGGTAAAATGGCCAACAACCCGTGGTTGCAGGAAATGCCTGATCCTATTACAAGAGCTTGCTGGGATAATTATGCAATCATCTCTGTTAAAACGGCTGAAGAGTTTGGCTATAAAGCAGATGATAATTATGAAGTAAATCCTCCAAAGCCTGTATTGAAAATTAAAGCCGGCGGAAAAGAAATTTCTATTCCATTATTGATCGTTCCCGGCATGAACGCTAATACCATTGCTATTGCAACAGGGTATGGCCGCAGTCAAAAAACCGGAAGAGCAGCATTCGGAGCAGGACAAAATATTTATCCAATGGTTGGCTTTAACGGTCAAACATATGAATACAATGTTGCTGATATAACCATTGAGAAAACAGGTGACATGTATGACATTGCTCAAATGCAGACACATAGTACTTATGGTAATCGTGTGGAAGTGATCAAAGAAGCAAGTCTTGCAACGATGATCAAGGAGCCCAAACATTTCATTAACGAAAGAATGGCGGAGTTGAAAGATTATGGCGGCGTGGATGAAGAAAAATTTGCAAAAGAAGGAACACTCTATCCTGTTTTTGATAAGCCCGGTATTAAATGGGGAATGAGTATTGATCTCAATACATGTAATGGTTGTGGAGCCTGTGTTGTAGCCTGCAGTGCAGAAAACAACGTTTCTGTTGTTGGTAAAAAACAAGTGGCGAAGTATCATGATATGCATTGGTTAAGGATCGATCGCTATTTCAGCGGCGATATGGAAAACCCTGATGTAGTATTTCAACCCATGCTTTGTCAGCACTGTGATAATGCTCCTTGCGAAAACGTTTGTCCGGTTGCAGCAACCAATCACAGCAGTGAAGGTTTGAACCAGATGATTTATAACCGTTGTATTGGTACAAGATATTGTGGTAATAACTGTCCTTATAAAGTACGTCGTTTTAACTGGCACGATTGGAATGGTGCAGACAGCTTTAAAGACAATCAGAATCCATTGATCGCAAGCGGAAGAGTGAACGATGTAATAACTGATATGAATGATGAACTTACAAGGATGGTGCTGAACCCCGATGTAACGGTTCGGAGTCGTGGTGTAATTGAAAAATGTTCATTCTGTGTTCAACGTTTACAGGAAGCAAAACTCACAGCCAAGAAAGACAGTCGCCCGATGGTTGACAATGATATTAAAACAGCTTGTCAACAAGCTTGTCCAACAAATGCAATTGTATTTGGTAATGTAAACGATAAAGAAAGTGCCATCCGTAAAGTACGTACAACAGAAGCGGTTAACCGTTCCTATTATGTACTGGAGCAATTACACGTATTGCCGAATGTAAGTTATGCAGCTAAAGTGCGTAATACCGATCGCATAGTTGGCAATCATGAAGAAGAAGGACATGAAGTGCAAGAAGAGAAAAAAGAAGCAACTGAAGCAGCGCATTAAAACTGCTGTCATCCCGAGGAACGAGGGATCTGCTGAATAGAATTGATATAAGTTGAAGTGTGCGACGCAACCGGAGAGGAACAAAGAAACTGAAGCTAAGTACAAAAATAAAAACCAGGCTAACGGCGAACAGCTAATGGTCAAAAGCTTAAAACGAATATGTCATTACTAAGGTACGAATCACAAGTAAGGGAACCATTGGTTGATGGGAGCAAAACCTATCACGATGTAACCGAAGATATTTGTAAGCCGGTAGAAGCTGCTCCTTCACGTTTGTGGTGGATCGGGTTTCTTATTTCGGTGGCCCTCTTGTTGTTTGGTGTTGTAAGTCTTTACAAAGAGGTGGTTTATGGTACTGGTATGTGGAACCTGAACAAAACAGTTGGTTGGGGTTGGGATATTACCAACTTCGTATGGTGGGTAGGTATCGGTCATGCCGGTACATTGATCTCTGCAATCTTGTTGTTGTTCCGCCAAGGCTGGAGAACAGGTGTAAACCGTGCTGCAGAAGCAATGACCATCTTTGCGGTAATTTGTGCCGGTCAGTTTCCAATCTGGCATATGGGTCGTGTGTGGATGGCTTTCTTTGTAATGCCTTATCCTAATACACGTGGTCCTATATGGGTGAACTTCAGCTCACCGCTTCTCTGGGACGTATTTGCGATCTCTACTTATTTTACCGTATCACTTTTATTCTGGTATAGTGGATTGTTACCTGATTTAGCTACACTGCGTGACCGTGCCAGAAAGAAATGGTCGAAAATGTTTTATGGTGTTGCTTCATTTGGCTGGACAGGTAGTACCAAACATTGGCAGCGTCATGAAAGTTTATCATTGGTATTGGCCGGTTTAAGTACACCGTTAGTATTGTCGGTACATACGATTGTATCATTTGACTTTGCTACATCTGTCATTCCCGGTTGGCATACAACCATCTTTCCACCTTACTTTGTTGCTGGTGCCATCTTCTCAGGTTTTGCCATGGTGCAAACACTCATGCTGGTTACACGAAAAGTGATGAACCTGCAGGATTATATTACCATCAGCCATATTGAAAATATGAATAAGGTTATTGTATTAACCGGTTCTATCGTAGGCTGTGCTTATTTAACTGAATTGTTCATGGCATGGTACAGTGCTGTAAAGTTTGAACAGGATATTTTCTTTAAGTATCGTATTGCCGGTCCTTATGGCTGGGCTTACTGGTTGATGATGACCTGTAACGTAATTACACCACAATTGTTCTGGGTTAAAAAATTACGCCGCAACATTGCTTTCACTTTCTTAATGAGTGTGGTCGTAAATATTGGTATGTGGTTCGAACGTTTTGTGATCATTGTATCATCGTTGTACCGTGATTACTTACCATCATCATGGAGTGTATACTATCGTCCAAGTATCTGGGAAGTTGGTTTTTATCTCGGATCATTCGGGTTGTTCTTTACCTGTTATTTCCTCTTCTCTAAATATTTCCCTGTTATTGCCATTGCAGAGATCAAGCATATATTAAAACGCAGTGGTGAAAGTTATAAAGAGCAGATGGATCCGATAGAAGCACAAACGGTTGAAGAGTTTGCACATGAACAGGTGCATAAACATTAAGCAAGCCCCCTCCGCCCCCTGAAGGAGGAACTGCATGGCACAAGGCCAACTTTACTGAGGGGCTGATAAAAAAGAGAGTTTGAAATGTAGTAGCGGGGTGATTATCCCCCGGCTGAACCGTTCGGACTGCGCTAGTAGGGTTCAGAACAATCATATTGATTGTAAGGGGTGGGTAGAAAGTAAAAGATGAAACATAAATAGGTTCACAAGCTCGAAGCTCACAGCTAAAGGCTTAAAGCTAAAAAATATGAGTGTAAAAAAATTTGTAGTTGGTTGTTTTGATGATGAAAAAACGCTGTTTCCTGCTGTAAAAAACACCAGGAAATCTGGTTATAAGATTCATGATGTTTATACACCTTTTCCTATTCATGGTTTAGATCATGCCATGGGTTTAAGGGATACAAGTTTACACACAGCGGGTTTTATCTATGCCATGACAGGTACAACCACAGCCTTAACTTTTATGAGTTGGGTATTTACAAAAGACTGGCCTTTGAATATTGGTGGTAAACCGCATCTGCCCTTACCTGCTTTCATTCCTATCGTGTTTGAATTAACGGTTTTATGTGCAGCTGTTGGAATGGTACTGACCTTTTGTTATTTATGCCAACTTGCACCATTTGTAAGAAAAGATCATTTTCATTTAAGATCAACAGATGATCTGTTTGTAATGCCGATTGAGATCACAGAAAAAACAAATGCAGAAGAAGTGAAAGCATTTCTACATAATGCGGGAGCAGTAGAAGTGTTTGAGAAAAATGCAGAAACAGGCTGGTGGCTGGGTAGGTACAGCTCAACCAAAAAAGCGTTTGAAAAAGAAGAAGAAATCGTTACAGCATAAAAAAATTTAAATGCGTACAACAAAGATTGTTACACTTGGATTGATTACAGTATTGATTGCAGCTGCTTCCTGCAACAACGGAGTTCGTCGTGACCCGGGTCGTATTTATATGCCAGATATGGCGTACAGCCGTGCAGTGGAAACATATGCTGATCACAGCAATCTTGCCGAAGCTGGTATTTATTATGATGCAACGCCTGTTGCAGGTACCATAAAACGTGGAGGTGTAGCTTATTTTGCAGTAACCAAAGACGCAGCAGGTGATTCAACGAATTATGTTGCTTCCAAACAAATTGCCAATCCTGTTCCTGCATTGAATGAAAAAGATATGGCCGAAGCACAACGGTTGTACAATGTGAATTGTGGAATTTGTCATGGAGAAAAATTAGATGGCAACGGTCCTTTATATAAAGGTGGTGCAGGGCCGTATCCTGTTGCACCAAAAAATTTAGTTGCTGATCCTGTTGTATCAGTTATGCCCGCAGGTCAAATGATGTATTCAGTTACATATGGTAAAAACCTGATGGGAAGTTATGCAGCGCAATTAAGTACAAAGCAAAGATGGATGGTGATTCATTATATCCAGAGCATGCAACCGGGTGGTAAACCGGCAGTAACTGAAACAGCTCCGTTATCTGATTCAACAAAAGCAGTTAAATAAGGAACAACCAAAACGAATATTCAACTATAAACGAAGTTCAATGGCACTGAAAGAACAATTTGAAATACCGGGCGGATTAAAGAAATGGAGCTATTTACTGATGGGCGTAGGTGTATTAACACTTATCCTCGGTATGGTGTTCCTGCATCCTTTCTCCGGCGGGCATGGCGAGGAACATGGACCAGAAGCATATGGTGCAACCAAATTCTGGATGGCATTAATGCACAATGGAATTTTCTGGTTATTGGTTGTTGCTTCAAGTTTTTTCTTTGTTGCTGCCACAACATTGGCGCAGGCCGGTTGGCCATTAGCCTTTCGTCGTGTGCCGGAGGCTATTTCAGGTTCAATGAATGTATTGGGTCCTATTACATTGGTGATTTTATTAGCTTATGTATGGGTCTCAAATGATCATCATATCTATCATTGGAAAGATGCGGCACACCTCGATCAAAAATTAAAAGAGAAGAGTGGATTTTTGAATCCAACTTTTTATACTGCCTTATCAGTAATTGCTGTTGGGTTATGGATTTGGTTCCGGAATTCATTTCGTAAAAATTCTATAGCTGAAGATTTAGGAGCACAAGGTGATACAAAGTATTACTGGAAATCCCTGGCGATATCTGCTGCCTTTCTTGTAGCTTATGGCTTAACAGTGTTAAGTACATTGCCATGGATGTGGTTGATGAGTATTGATGCACATTGGTACAGCACGATGTACAGCTGGTACACATTTGCAAGTTCATGGGTGGCGGGTCTTTCACTGATGATGTTGTTCATCATTTATCTCAAAAACCTGGGCTATCTTGATTTTGTTACAGAAGAGCATATTCACGACGTTGGTAAATTCATGTTTGCCTTCTCTATTTTCTGGACCTATCTGTGGTTTTCACAATTCATGCTGATCTGGTACAGTAATCAACCGGAAGAAACAGAATATTTTATTGACAGGATTGGTATTCCCGGACGATCAGGTCCGTTCAAAGCTATTTTCTTATTGAATTTAATTATCAACTTCCTTGCACCATTATTGATCTTAATGAAACGTGGCTCAAAACGCAACTATACAATTGTAACATTGATGTCTGTTGTGATCATCTTTGGTCATTGGCTGGATTTTTATCAAATGATTACACCGGGTCCGTTGCAGGAGTTGGGGCAGGAATCAAATTCAATTGCTCATTTTTTATACAGCCTTGGAGTTGGAGCAGGATTTTTAGGATTGATTATTTTTTTAACAGCAAGATATTTAACGAAAGCATCTTTGTTACCAAAGAACCACCCGTTAGTGAAAGAAAGTGTGATTCATCATACCTAAGCACATTGAACAAACGAACAAGAATTGAAGAACTATAAATAATTTGCGCAAGATATGAGTACTACAACATATTTGGTTATTGCAGCTGCGGTGCTGGTATTCATTGTGATCTTTCAGATTGCAAAGGCCAGTGAATATGTAAGCGTGTTAAAAGGGGAAGATCAATCCCGTAAACAAAATAACCGTATCAATGGTTTTATGCTGCTGGGTTTTATGATCCTTGGTTTTGTTGGTGTTTGGTACTGCAATAAAATGTTGTATAAAACAACGTTGTTTCCACAAGGATCTGCATCAGTTGAAGGAGAAAAGATTGATGAGATGTTTATGATTACCACGGCAGTAACAGGAATCATTTTTGTCATTACTCAGTTTCTGCTTTTCTTCTTTGCTTGGAAATACCAGGAAAAAGAAGGACAAAAAGCTTTTTACTTTCCGCATAACAATAAACTGGAATTGATCTGGACAGTTATACCAGCTATTTTCTTAACCGTATTGGTGGTATTTGGTTTGAAGTTTTGGTTCCGTATTACATCCGATGCACCCAAAGGTTCATTAGAAGTAGAAATCGTTGGCAAACAGTTTGGATGGATCATGCGTTACCCGGGTAGGGATAAAAATTTTGGCAGAACCTATTTCAGAGTAATAGATGATGCAACAAATAATTCATTAGGGCAGATCTGGGCCGATGATGAAAAATTAAAACTCAAGACCGATCCTGCAAACTTTGATGATGTGGTTACCACAACAACCATGTACGTTGTTAAAGACCGGCCTGTTAAATTGATCATTAACAGCCGTGATGTAATTCACGATGTTGGGTTGAATCATTTCCGTTTAAAGATGGATGCTGTGCCCGGTATTCCAACCACACTTTGGTTTACACCAAAGTATACAACAAAGGAAATGAAAGAACGAACAGGCAACCCTGATTTTGTATTTGAAATTTCATGCGATCAGATGTGTGGCAACGGTCACTATTCAATGAGGGGCGTAGTAGAAGTTGTAACACAGGAAGAGTTTGATGTTTGGATGGCCAAACAAAAACCAAACTATTATGTAGCTAATCCTGACAAGGATCCTTCTGCAAAACCTGTAACTGATACAACTGCAAAACCAGCGGTTGTGGCAGCAGTAGTAAAAACGAAATAATTAATTAAGCGAACTGATTAAATAAAAGATTATGAGCAGCGAAACCACACATATACACCAGCATTCGGTTGGCGTTCCTCACGAAGCACATGACGAAGTGCATCATGATCATCATCATGAAACATTTCTTACCAAGTATGTCTTCAGCCAGGATCACAAAACCATTGCCAAGCAATTTTTGATCACCGGGATGTTTTGGGCATTGATCGGAGGTTTATTTTCTGTGATCTTTCGTTTGCAACTTGGTTTTCCTGAAGCGAAATTTCCATGGATGGAAATGTTATTGGGCGAATGGGCAAAAGGCGGTCAGTTACAGGCCGAAGCGTATTATGCATTAGTAACCATGCACGGAACAGTGCTGGTATTCTTTGTATTAACAGCGGGACTGAGTGGAACATTTGCAAACTTTTTGATTCCGTTACAGGTTGGTGCAAGAGACATGGCATCTCCTTTTCTCAATATGCTTTCTTACTGGTTCTTCTTTACCGCAAGTATTGTAATGCTGTCCTCTTTATTTGTTCAAACAGGTCCGTTCAGCGGCGGTTGGACGGCTTATCCCCCATTAAGTGCTTTAGGTGAAGCATCGCCCGGTTCAAAAGTGGGGATGGATCTTTGGCTCGTATCAATGGCATTATTCGTTGTTTCTTCTTTATTGGGTGGCTTAAATTATATCGCAACCATCTTGAACATGCGTACCAAGGGAATGAGTATGACACGTTTACCATTGACCATCTGGGCGCTTTTCTTTACAGCGGTATTGGGTGTATTATCATTCCCTGTTTTATTTTCTGGGTTTATCTTATTGATCTTTGATCGTCACTTCGGAACAAGTTTTTATTTAAGTGATATATATATTAACGGGCAAGCATTACCAAACGAAGGAGGTAGTGCTATTCTCTACCAACATCTGTTCTGGTTCCTTGGTCATCCGGAAGTGTATATCATTTTGTTACCGGCCATGGGTATGGCGTCAGAAATTTTATCTGTGAACAGCCGCAAACCAATCTTTGGTTATATGGCCATGGTAGGTTCTTTATTCGCTATTACTATTCTTGCATTCCTTGTTTGGGCACACCATATGTTTGTTACAGGGTTGAATCCTTTCCTCGGTGCATTCTTTGTATTGCTTACATTATTGATTGCTGTGCCCAGCGCCATCAAAGTATTTAACTGGTTAACCACTTTATGGAAAGGAAACATTCGTTTTACTCCGGGAATGTTGTTTGCAATGGGTTTTGTAAGCTTGTTTATCTCAGGGGGTTTAACGGGCATCTTTCTTGGTAACTCATCATTGGATATTCATTTACACGATACCTATTTTGTAGTTGCCCACTTTCATATTGTAATGGGTGTAGCATCTATGTTCGGAATGTTTGCAGGTATTTATCATTGGTATCCGAAAATGTATAGCCGCTATCTCAACAATACACTGGGGTATATCCACTTCTGGATTACCATGATCGGTGCGTATCTTATTTTCTGGCCTATGCACTATGAGGGGTTGGCAGGTATGCCACGCCGTTATTATAATTTTGATATTTGGGAATCTTTCAAACACTTTGGCACGTTAAATCAATTTATCAGTATTGTTTCCATTATTGTATTCCTTGCTCAAATTCTGTTTCTTTTGAACTTCTTTTACAGCATCTGGAAGGGAAGAAAAGTAACCACACAAAATCCATGGGGAGCCAATACATTGGAGTGGACTACACCTATTACACCAGGTCATGGTAACTGGGCAGGTGAAATTCCTGAAGTGCATCGTTGGGCTTATGATTATGCAAAAGATGGAAAAGAATTTATTCCTCAAACAACACCTGTCAATGCAGATGAGAGTAAACATTAATAAGTAAAAAAAGATAACAGCTAGGTTATAAAAATAAATTGAGTAGTACGCAGGCAGATAATGAGCAATTGAAGAAGGGCAGGAATGTGGTGATGAGTAAAATTGAAGATTATAAACAACTCATCAAGTTTACACTCAGTTTTACAGTGGTGTTCAGCAGTGTAATTTCATATATGCTGGCGCCAAATGTAATTGAATATGATCTTTTAAGTATTGTGTTGTTATTTGTTGGAGGGATGTTGGTTACAGGAAGTGCCAACGCCATTAACCAGATAACAGAAAAAGATACAGATGCAGTAATGAAACGCACGGGCAATCGCCCTGTTGCTAGCGGAAGAATGAGTGTACAGGAAGCAACCGCTTTTTCTTTTATTGCAGCAATCGTTGGCTCTTTGATTTTAGGTTTGTATTTCAGCTGGTATGCAGCTGGTATTGCTTTGTTCAGTTTGTTTCTTTACGGGTTCGTATACACACCCCTAAAAAAAATCAACTCGATGGCTGTGTTAGTTGGAGCAATACCCGGCGCTTTACCTTGTTTAATTGGTTGGGCAGCTGCTTATAATGCGGATGAATTTTCCTGGACGGGTGGCTGGATTTTATTTGCCATTCAGTTCCTGTGGCAGTTCCCGCATTTTTGGGCCATTGCCTGGGTTGCACACCAGGATTACAGCAAAGCCGGATTTAAACTATTGCCTTCGAAACAAGGACCAACAAAGTTTACAGCTATACAAACCGTTATTTATTCTTTGCTCATGATACCGGTAGGTATGTTGCCCTATTTTTTTGAAATGAGCGGTGTAGTGAGTATGTGGATTTTAATTGGAGCAAACCTGTTCATGGTTGTACAATGTGTACGGTTGTATATCAACATGGATGTAAAGAGTGCGAGGAGAGTGATGTTCAGCAGTTATATTTATTTGCCCGTTGTGTTATTAGCATTGCTGGCAGATAAAATCGGTCAATAAGAATTGCAGTTCGATTTGCTTATAAAAATTTGAATGATGGAAAAGGGTATGAGTGAAAGAAGTCAAAAAATGCATCCGCATAAATTTACTTTGTGGATTGCAATTGGAAGTATAACAATGATGTTTGCCGGTTTTACCAGTGCTTACATTGTTAAGAGTAACCAGGCGGGATGGCAGCCTGTACAAATGCCGAAGATCTTTTTCTTGTCAACTGTTTTGATCCTGATCAGCAGTGTAACTATTTTTCTTGCCCAAAAAGCAATGGCTGCAAGAGAAATGGCGAAATACAGGGCATTGATTACAACAACTGCAGTATTAGGACTTTCTTTTGTTGTAACACAGGCAATAGGTTTTTCCCAACTGTGGCAACAACAGATTACTTTTAAAGAAAGTGTTGCAGGATCGTTCTTTTATATTATTACCGGTGTACATGCTTTACATGTAATAGGCGGTATCATTGCACTAAGCGTTTTATTTTTCAAAGCGTACAGTGCAAAAACAAAGTTTTACAGTACAGCACCTATTGAAACAGCTGGGTTGTATTGGCACTTTGTAGATGTTTTATGGATTTACCTGTTTGTATTTTTCTTACTGGTATCCTAACAAAAAATTGAGAACAATTAAAAATTGATAAATGGCACAAGCAGCAGCAGTTAACACAAAATGGTGGAGTGGCGGTAAAAGCCCCTTCAACGTGGAGTATGGGAAATTGATGATGTGGTATTTTTTAATGAGTGATGCTTTTACATTCGGCGCCTTTCTGATCTCTTACGGAACGGTTCGGATGAGTAGCAATTCATGGCCCGATCCAAACAAAGTATTCAACTCGTTTCCGCTGGCGGGTCATGCTAACTTACCATTGGTGTTTGTGAGTTTAATGACATTTATTTTGATCGTAAGTTCTGTAACCATGGTATTGGCCGTGCATGATGGTCATCATGGAAACAAAAAAGGCGTTGTGAAATGGATGATCTGGACGATTCTTGGCGGGCTGGCATTTTTAAGTTGCCAGGCATGGGAGTGGCACCATCTGCATGATCAGGGTGCATGGTGGGGACGTAATCCTTTTGCAAATGCAGATGGTACAGTAGCATCCAGTAATTTTTCCAATTTCTTTTTTACCATTACGGGATTTCATGGCTTCCATGTATTTTCAGGTGTCGTGATCAACATCATTGTAACCATTATGGCATGGAGAGGGGTATTTGAAAGAAGAGGACATTACCTGATGATTGAAAAAATAGGATTGTACTGGCACTTTGTAGATCTGGTTTGGGTATTCGTATTCTTGTTCTTTTATCTTGTATAACCTTTATTTAATTCATTTTTGAAATAATAGTAATTATGGAGCATCAAACATTTGGCGGCGAAGTAACCATGCCACACGAGGCACCGGGCGATGATTCGAAGAAGCGGATTTGGAAGACAACGATCATCCTTTCTGTCATTACGATGATTGAACTGGGAATCGGTTACCTGCTGTATTGGACTGATTTCAGTCATGGACTTGATCTTACATTTAAAGGAGTAGTGATCATTCTTTCAATTGCAAAGGCTTTTTATATCGTTTCTATTTTTATGCATTTGGGCGATGAAATCCGCAATCTGATTATGACTATTGTTGTTCCGTTGATGTTATTCGTATGGTTCATCATTGCTTTTTTATACGATGGTGTTTCATGGAAAAATCTGCGTAATGAATACAATCCGAAAACACCGGTAAAACATGAGCAATCAGCACCTGCCCATGAAGGAGGGTTAAAGTAAATTGAAATTTAATTTATAAGTAAGCCGTCCCGGTTTTCCTTTTTGCAAGGATGATCGGGACGAATATTTTTAAGCAGCGATTGAACCGTGTATGAGTAAAAAAGCATTGTTGGCATTATTGATTGCCGTTGGTATTCCCGTTACTTCTTATCTCATTGTTAAGTATGCAAGTGAAGATGCGGTCATTATGCCACGTCGTTATTTTTATGATTCAGTAACTGAAAAAAGTGAAAGAGGGAAGTTAGTAAAAGACACCATCTGGCATTCAGTAAGCAATTTTACTTTTACCAATCAGTTGGGCAAAACAGTCAGTGCTGATTCATTAAAAGGTAAAATACTGGTAGTGGATTATTTTTTTACACGTTGCCCAAATCCATGCCCAACGCTCACACGTAATATGAAAAAGATGCAGGATGCATTTTTGAAAACGGATTCATTAGTTCATTTCATTTCTTTTACCGTTGACCCTGCAAGAGATAGTGTGCAGGCATTAAAACGTTATGCAGATAAATATAAAGTAAGGCACAACAACTGGTGGTTTTTAAGAGGAGAAAAGAAAGCTATTTATGAGCTTGCCTATAATGAATTTAAAGCAGCTACCATTGATGGTGGAGAAGTGGATACAGCTTTCCTGCACACAGGTAAATTCTATTTGTTGGATAAAGACAGGGTGATCCGTGGATGGTACGATGGAACAGATTCAGTTGCAATGGGTAAGCTGGCCCGTGATATCGGTCTGCTGTTTTTAGAAAAAGATAGAAAGAAAAAACGTAACCTGTTTAGAAAATAGTTACTGACTTCTTATGGAAAGAAAAATAAAAACACACAGGGGAATACTGTTGAAGCCGGCTCTCAAAAAAAATGATGGACTGGCTTATATCGTCATCTTTATTGTATCTGCAATTGTACTTGCAGCCGTAGTCATTCTCAGCCGGGTAACTGTGGAAGTAAACCTGGGGTTTGACAAACATATATTTGCCCGATTAAATGCATTGATCAATACGTTTGTTGCATTGATATTACTAGGTGCTTTTTTTGCAGTAAAAGACAAGCGTTACCGTACACACAAAAAACTCATGTTGTGGGCCATTGGCTTTTCGGTCATGTTCTTGGTTTCATACATCTGTCATCATTTGTTTACAGGTGAAACAAGTTATGGCGGCAGCGGATTACCTAAAATTGTTTACTATCTCATTCTTATTACACATGTTGTATTGGCGGGTTTAATTCTGCCATTTATCTTATTAACGGCTTACCGGGGGTTAACTGGCGATTATCACAGGCATAAAAAAATAGCCCGTATTACATGGCCATTATGGTTGTATGTTGCAATATCAGGTGTTATTGTTTTTTGGATGATCAGTCCATATTATACTTAAAGCATCAAGCAAAAGTTTATACAACTTCATTTAAAATTATTTACACTGATTGTTATAAAGGCCCGGTTATTTTCAACCAAGGAAAGATATCGGAATACCGTTAGCCGTTTGCAGTATTTGTTCTTTAAGTAAATTATGCTGTTATCTAACTGTAACGAACAATTCGATATTTCTCTGTATCAACTGCTAAGTAGAACCACACAATCTTTAAGGGAAAATACTGTAACGCTTTATAAATTGTTTCTTATGTAGTATGTTTATGCGTTAATAGTCAAT
>Ga0163144_10005622_pt1 | contig 27863 bp, 25 predicted proteins | sample OliLak19BULKMAT1_FD_123175 | JGI IMG/M metagenome (GOLD analysis project Ga0163144, IMG submission 123175) | Freshwater microbial mat bacterial communities from Lake Vanda, McMurdo Dry Valleys, Antarctica - Oligotrophic Lake LV.19.BULKMAT1 | ecosystem: Environmental > Aquatic > Freshwater >... | reverse complement strand
GCCAGTTCATGTCGCCACACGAACCAGACGAAACTCGCCACCGCCAGCGCAGAATAGCTTGCCATGGCGAGCCAGGCGGCGGGCACGTGCACGAACATCACGCGCATGATGTCGCCGCCCTGATACTCGTCCTTCGGCACGACCCAGAGGCCTTGCCAGAGGCCGTAGGCGATGCAGGCCGCGCCGAGCGCATAGAACAGCGGGGCCAGCCAGTCCGACAGGCGCAGGAATTTGTGCGGATTGGCGAAGTAGGACCACATGGCGACTGACCTAGCGCTCCCTCAGTCTGCCGCCAAGCGCAGCGCTGCCGCCATCGCATAGGGCGCAACAGCGCAGGCGAAGAGGGTGGACGCGGCGAGAAAGAGCGGCGCCCCGCCTGAGCCGGGCCCGCCAGACATGGCGAGGGCACCAAAAATGGCGGTTGGCACATAGAGGGGGAGGGCGATCAGCGAGATCAGCAAGCCGCCCCGGCGCACGGAGGCGGAGAGCGCCGCGCCGACCGCGCCCCAGAAGAAGAATGCCAGGCTGCCAAGCGCGTAGAGGCCGGCATTGACCAGCAGGGCAAGGCTCGCTTCGGCTTGGAACATCAGCGCCAGCAGGGGCGAGAACAGCGCGAGGGGAAGCCCGGCCGAGAGCCAGTGGGCGAGCGTCTTGGCCGCGGCGATGGCAGAGACCGGCGCGCCCGCTTGCAGCCAGAGGTCGAGCGTGCCGTCTTCGGCATCCGACTGGAAGATGCGCTCGAGGGTCACGAGACTGGCGAGGGCCAGCGCGACCCAGATGATGCCCGGGCCGACGGCCTTGAGAGTCTCGCCGTCGCTGCCGATGCCAAGCGGCACGAGCACGGCGGCACCGCCAAGGAACCCAAGCGGCAGCAGCGCGCCTGCGCCGCCCGCCCAGGCTTCGCCGAGCGACTGGCGGAAGGCGGCGAGGATCGGGGCGGCGCTCAAAGCGTCAGGTCTCCGCTGGCGGCGAAACCCGCCTCGCCATGGATCGCCGCAATCACGGCGCCGCCCTGGGCCCGGTGCGCCGCGATCAGCGAATCGAGTAGCGCGCGGCCCTCTGCGTCGAGCGCGGTGTAGGGCTCATCGAGAAGCCAGACCGGGCGGTTTTCCAGAAGAAGGCGGGCGAGAGCGGTGCGGCGGCGCTGACCGGCGGAAAGATAGCGCCCCGCCACATCGGCTGGGCGGGCAAGGCCCATCCGGGCCAGGACCGAATCAGTGTCCGCGCTGGAGCCCCAGGCCTGATGCCAAAGCTGGAGGTGTTCGCGCGGCGTCTCCTGCGGCTTCAGGCCCTCGCGGTGGCCGATCCAGTGGTGCGGCGCATCGCGCGTTACGCGGCCCGCTTCGGCCCGTGTCAGCCCGGCAAGAATGCGCAGCAGTGTCGTCTTGCCGGTCCCGTTGGCGCCTCGCAGCACCAGCGCCTCGCCGGCGCGCACCGAAAGTGACACCTCCCGGAACAGGACGCGCTCACCCCGGATCATGCCGAGACCTTTTCCAGCCAGAAGCGAAGGCGCCTGCAAACTCATATTCCAAGCGTTAGCTGGTTCCTCCGAACTCGCCAACGCGGCCTTGTTGCGCGCACGTTATCTGACACCCGATTGCGCCAGCGGAAACAGCCCTATAAGGGAACGGCTGCACATCAAGGCGGACCTGCCCCATCCCAGCCTCGGGCGGCCGCGTGACAGGAGGCACTGCTCAATTATGCCGTCAAAAGACAGCTTCAACTCGAAAAGCACGCTCACGGTCGGTGGCAAGAGCTATACCTACTATTCCATTGCTGCGGCCGCGCAGAGCGCGGGCCTCGGTGATGTGTCCCGGCTGCCGGCGGCGCTGAAAGTGCTTCTCGAGAATATGCTGCGCTTCGAAGACGGCCTGACGGTGACCCCGGACGATATCCGGGCCTTCGGGGAATGGGCGGACAAGGGCGGCCAGAACCCGCGCGAGATCGCCTATCGCCCGGCCCGGGTGCTGATGCAGGACTTTACCGGCGTGCCCGCCGTGGTCGACCTCGCGGCGATGCGCGACGGCATCAAGGCGCTCGGCGGCAATGCCAAGAAGATCAACCCGCTGGTGCCGGTCGACCTCGTGATCGACCACTCGGTGATGATCGACGAGTTCGGTACGCCCCGCGCCTTCCAGGCCAACGTCGACCTCGAATATGAGCGCAACATGGAGCGCTACACCTTCCTGAAATGGGGCCAGAAGGCGTTCAACAATTTCCGCGTCGTGCCGCCCGGCACCGGCATCTGCCACCAGGTGAACCTCGAATACCTCGCCCAGACGATCTGGACCGCGCCGAACGAGGCCGGCGAACTCGTCGCCTATCCGGATACGCTGGTCGGCACCGATTCGCACACGACCATGGTCAACGGCCTGGCCGTGCTCGGCTGGGGCGTCGGCGGTATTGAAGCTGAAGCCGCGATGCTCGGCCAGCCGGTCTCGATGCTGATCCCTGAAGTGGTCGGCTTCAAGATCACCGGCGCGCTGAAGGAAGGCGTCACAGCGACCGACCTCGTGCTGAAAGTCGTGCAGATGCTGCGCAAGCACGGCGTGGTGAACAAGTTTGTCGAATTCTACGGCCCCGGCCTCGACAATATGCCGCTCGCCGACCGCGCGACCATCGCGAACATGGCGCCGGAATACGGCGCGACCTGCGGCTTCTTCCCGATCGATGACGAGACGCTGCGCTACCTGCGCCAGACCGGCCGGGACGAGGACCGCATCGCGCTGGTCGAGGCCTATGCCAAGCAGAACGGTTTCTGGCGCGGCAATGACTATGCGCCGGTCTATACCTCGACGCTGCACCTCGATCTCGGAGATGTCGTCCCGGCAATCTCCGGGCCGAAACGCCCGCAGGACCATGTCGCGCTCGACGTGGCTTCCAAAGTCTTCGGCGAGTACATGAGCGGTATCCGAAAGCCGGCCGCTGCGCCCGCCTTGCAGAAATCCGAGATGACCGAAGAAGGCGGCGCGCCCGCGCCTGCTACCATTCCCGGCGACCAAGTCGGCCCTGGCCGCGCCCGGGTCGAAGGCCGCGACTGGATGCTGCGCGATGGCTCGGTCGTCATCGCCTCGATCACGTCCTGCACCAACACCTCGAACCCCTATGTGCTGATCGCCGCCGGCCTCGTGGCTCGCAAGGCGCGCGCCCTTGGGCTGACACGGAAGCCCTGGGTGAAGACGTCTCTCGCGCCCGGATCGCAGGTCGTGTCCGAATACCTGAATGCCGCAGGACTGCAGGAAGATCTCGACGCCCTCGGCTTCAACCTCGTCGGCTATGGCTGTACAACCTGTATCGGCAATTCCGGCCCGCTGGCGCCGGAAATCTCTAAATCGATCAACGACAACGATCTCGTCGCTGTCTCAGTCCTTTCGGGCAACCGCAACTTCGAAGGCCGCATCAGCCCTGACGTGCGCGCCAACTATCTTGCTTCACCGCCCTTGGTTGTCGCCTATGCGATCGCTGGCGACATGAACATCGACATCGCCAAGGATCCGATTGCCACCTCAAAGGACGGCCAGCCCGTCTACCTGAAGGACATCTGGCCGACGACCAAGGAAATTGCCGACATGGTGCACCGCGTGGTGACCCGCGAGATGTTCATTTCCAAATATGCCGACGTCTTCAAGGGCGACAGCAAATGGCAGGGCGTTAAGACGACCGATGCCGAAACCTATGACTGGCCGATCTCCTCGACCTATATCCAGAACCCGCCTTACTTCCGGGGCATGTCGCCGGAGAAGGGCGACATCAATCCGATCACCGGCGCGAAGGTGCTCGCCGTGCTGGGCGACATGATCACGACCGATCACATCTCGCCGGCCGGCTCCTTCCGCGCCACCAGCCCCGCTGGCAAATATCTGACCGACCGGCAGGTGCCGGTGAAGGACTTCAACTCCTACGGCTCGCGCCGCGGCAATCACGAAATCATGATGCGCGGCACCTTCGCCAATATCCGTATCAAGAACGAAATGCTGGACGGCGTCGAAGGCGGCTACACGATCGGCCCGGACGGCCAGCAGACGTCGATCTATGACGCGGCGATGGCCTGGATCGACAAGGGCGTCCCGCTCGTCATCTTCGGCGGCATCGAATACGGCGCCGGCTCATCGCGCGACTGGGCGGCGAAGGGCACCAACCTGCTGGGCGTGAAAGCCGTGATCGCCGAAAGCTTCGAGCGGATCCACCGCTCGAATCTCGTCGGCATGGGCGTCATTCCGTTCGAATTCATGCCGGGCGAGAGCCGCAAGACCCTTGGCCTCAAGGGCACCGAAACGATCGATATCGAAGGCCTCGGCAATGACATCCGTCCGCTCTCGACGGTACCGTGCAAGATCACCTTTGCGGATGGCGCCGTGAAAACGATCCAGATCAAGTGCCGGATCGATACCGAGATCGAAGTCGACTACGTCAAACATGGCGGCGTGCTGCACTATGTGCTGCGCGACCTGGCGAAATCCGGCGCCTGACGCTGCGTAAATTGCACCAGGCCCGCTGCACCGATGGGCTGCGGCGGGCTTTTTCGCAGTCTCTCACGGGGGTGTGACTGTGCGGAGCGGCCGGTAACACCTATAACGCCGTGGATGACCCGGCTTATTGTCTCCCTCGCGCTTCTGTTCGGCTTCTCGGTACCCGCGCAGGCCGAAGGCCCGACCCTGGTCGAATTGTTTGCCTCGAAGAACTGCCGGGCCTGCCCTGCCGCGTACAAGACCCTTAGACAGGTCGAGGCCGAGCGCGGCGACGGCGTCCTGGTGCTGACATGGGCGGTCGACTATTGGGACTATCTCGGCGGCAAGGAAAAGCTGGCCCTGCCAGAATCGAAAGAACGCCAGAGAGCCTATGTCGAGCATTTTGCGCTGCGTGGTCCGTACACGCCGCAGTCGGTCTATAACGGTCTGGAGCAGGCCGCCGGCAACAAGCCGACCAAGGTCGGCGCCGCCATGATGAAGGCCGAAATGGCCGAGCCTGCGAATGTCAGCTTGCAGCGCGCCGGAAAGAAGGTCGTGCTCGCGGGCCAGCCGGGAGGCCTCGCCGATATCTGGTGGGTCGCCTATCTCGATGCGGACGACAACGAAACCAAGATGCTCAACCCGGTCACCAGCGTGCGCCAGATCGGCCCATGGCTCGGCGGCAAGGCCGAGATTGACCTGCCCGCCTGTGCCTCCGGGTGCGCCCTGATCGTTCAGGAGGCCGGCATGGGCCGTGTCCTCGCAACGATGCGCGCGAACTAACGTCAGCCCGGCGGCCGGACGATCGTCGAGACGAGCGGCGTGTAGTCCGCCCAGTCCGTCGCTGTCAGTTCGAACGCCCAGCCCGCCGCGCGTTCATTGATCGCGGCTCCGCGTGTAGCGCCTTCGCCGGCTTCTATCGCCCGCATGGTGACGAAGTAACCGTCCGCCTCGCGATAAGCTCGCACGTCGACTTCAAGCCCGTCATGCGTCTGCGTGATGTGCCGCGCGACAGGCTGCGAGCGAAGAGCCGAGGCAGGTTTCACGCCGATCGGCAGAAATCGGGTCAGCGCCAGCGCCGGCCCGGTCACGGCCAGCCGGCTCGTCAGGCGGTAACTCTGGTAGGGCGGGGCAGGGCGGAACGCCCGGTCGCTGGAGCCGACTTCGCGCTGAAGGAACAAGCTCTCGCCGCTGCTGTCGATCAGACGCACGGCCGACACCGCATCCTCATGGATATCGAGAAAGCCGAGATCCAGCCAGGCTTCGGAACTGTAGAGCGGCGGCAGGTTGCCGGTCACACGGAAGGCGAGCGTCTCGTCCGGCCGGCGGGCGTAGATGTATTCGCCCTTGCGCCCTGTGATCAACGCGGCGCCGGTCTTTCCATCCGGGCCGATCACTTCCAGCAGCGCGCCGGTGCCACTCTCACGCGGATCGCCAAGGCCGATCCGTCCAAGCTTTTCAGGATCATCCGTGCGCGGCATATCCCAGACAAGGCTCTCCAGCCCGGTGGCGAGTTCCGTCAGCCGGTCCTGGCGGATCGGATACCCGTCGCGCGCGCCAAGCCTCCAGCCTTCACCGGTGGCGACCAGCATATAGGTCTCGTCGGCCAGCGTGATGCGGATGCCGCTCGCCTCGGCGCGCTGCGCTGCAAAGTCCGGGAACACCGGCTGGCCGGTCCTGTCGCTTGTCTGCGCCGGCGCGCCGCCGCCCAGGTTTGCGACGATAGCCACAAGGCTCAGCGCGGCGGCGAGGCCCGCCATGACCAGCGTGCGGCGCGTGCGTTGCGTGTCGCGCAGCGTACTCATGTGCTGGCCTTTCGGGGGCGCTTCTGCCGGCGCCAGACGATCAGCCCTGCCAGCGCCACAAGGATCGGCCCGCCCCATATGTTCAGCGCTTTCAGACTGCCTTCCAGCCGGTCGATGCCGCGCCGGTAGTCGCGCTCGGTTTCGCGCAGGCGGGCGCGAAGGTCCAGGATATCCTCGCGCAGCAGGGAAAGTTCGGCGCGCTCCGGTTCGCTGAGCTCGGCCTCCGGGTCGCCGGAGAAGAAGCTGTCGCCTTCGCCGGTGTCCTGCAGCTCGGCAAGGCGCGCCTGCGCCGTCGCGAGGCGCGATTCAAGTTCGGACTGCTGCCGGAAATACTGCGCCTCCGCCTCACTCCGCATACGGTCGATCCGGGTCATCGGGCGAAGTGCCGGCGCGCGGGAGCGCAGCCGAGAAAGTTCGCCGCCGCCCGCCAGCGCATCGAGCGCGTTGAGCACCAGCGCGCCATTGTCAGCCACCGCGACGCCGCCGCCTTCCACAATGTAGAACTCGTCGGCAATGAAATCGGCGTCCGCAATCAGGATGATCTCGGCAGAGCGTTCGCCCGCGCGGATGTGCGGGGGCAGGGCGGCCGCCGCTGCGCGGGCTGCTTCGGCCGCCGCCGGGTCGCGCGGCGCGTCGATCGCCGGGGCGCCGGAAGGAAAGGCGCTCACCAGAAGGCCGGACACGCGCACCGCCAGCGCCAGCGGAGAGGGCAGGCTCTCATAGGCCTCCAGCACCGCGCCCGGCTGCATGTCGCGCGCGGCCTCGCCCGCATTGATGAAAGACGGGCTCGGACCGGTGGTGATCAGCGGCGTGATGGTCACGCCGTCCGGCGGCGATCCTGGCAGCAGGGCGCCCGGCGCGCCGAAGTTCACGACGCGCATCAGGTCCGCCGTGATCGGATCGTCCCGGTTCATGGCCTCGGCCGGTACGCCGAGAAACAGGGGATGAGCCATGTCCTCAACCGTTCCGCGCTCCGTCTCGACAGGCACGGGCAAAGCAAAGGCGGCGTCCGCCACGGCGTCCGGCGCCAACTCCACGCCCCACGCGCGGCCCAGCCGGCCGAGGCCGGAACGGGCGAGTTCGCTACTGGTGCCGAACATATCCCCGGTCACGGCGGTCTTCGCCGCCGGATCGACAAGGAACACGGCCCGCCCGCCGCGCAAGAGGTATTGATCGATCAACCATTCCTGACGGCTCGACAGTGGCGGCGGATGCGCCAGAAGCAGGACGTCTGTGTCTTCGGGGATGATGCTGAAATCTTCCGCCAGCGGATCAATCTCGAAGCTGCGCGCAATATCCTGCAGCAGCACGTAGCCGCCTGCCGGGTCCGGCGCGGTCATGCCGGGCAGGGAAGAGAGAATGGCGATGATTGGCGGCTCGGGATGGTTCAGCCGCGCGATCATCCGCGTCAGGTCATATTCCAGCGTCAGGTCCTGCTCCGGCGCGAGGAAAGGTAAGATGCGTACATCGTCGATCGTGTTGTGCCCTATGATGCCGAAATAGAGCGGATCATTGCCCCCAGCCGGGACCGCCGGAACCCCCGCCGCGAGCGCTTCGTCCTCGGCTTCGGAAAACGGCGCCGGGTCAATCTCGCGCACGCGTATCTTGCCGCCGGATGCCGCCTGGTATGTCGACAGCAGTTCCCGCACCCGCGCGGCATGGGCTTGTACGGCGGGGTAGTCCTGCCCGACGCGGCGGGAATAGACGAAAGTCAGGTCCACAGGCTCGCTGATCTCGTCCAGCGTCATCCGGGTCGCGCGCGACAGCGTGTAGAGCCCGCCCTCGGTGAAATCGATGCGCGCACCGGCCAGCAGTTTTTGTGCGGCGATATTGCCTGCCAACAGGATCACGCCGGCCAGCAAGGTCGAAAAGACAAGATATTGCCGCGCGTTCATCTGGCTCTTCACCCCAGTCTCTGGCGCGAGGCCCAGAGGCAGTTGAGAAAGGCGAAGGTCGCCGTGAAACCGAGGAAATAGGCGACCGCGCGCAGCTCCAGCACGCCGCGCTGCGCGCCTTCAAACTGAGTGATGAAGGAAAAGCGCGCCACGATGTCCGCAAATCCGGTGCCGAACACGCTCTGAACGGTGGTGAGCACAAGTGGCCAGCCTGCGGCGGTAAAAACGAAGGCAATCACCACGCTGATCACGAAGGAAGTAACCTGGCTTCCGGTAAGCGCCGAGACGGCCGCGCCAATCGAGAGGTAAGCCCCGGCCATCAGCAGGCTGACAAAATAGGCGAGCGCGATGGCGGTATTGTCGGGGCTTCCCAGAAAGTTCACCGAGGCCCACATCGGCAGGGTCAGCAATAGCCCCGCCGCTGCTACGGTCCAGGCGGCCAGAAGCTTGCCCAGCACCAGTCCCGGAATGCCGAGCGGAAGAGACAGCAGCAGCTCATCCGTCCCGCTCGCCTTCTCATCGGCCCAGAGGCGCATGGCGAGCGCCGGCAGGAAGATCATGTACAGCCACGGATGCCAGACGAAGAAGGGCTGCAGGTCCGCCACGCCCGTGTCGAAGAAGCGTCCGGCCTCCCAGGTGAACAGGCCGAGGGCCAGCAGGAAAACCGCCAGGAATACATACGCCATCGGCGTCGCGAAATAGGCGCCCAGCTCACGCCGGTAAGTCGCGGTAAAGCCGCTCATCTGGCGCGTCAGGTAGCCGGTCACAGCGTTTCGTCCTCGACCTGGTCGGTGAGGCGCGAGAAGGCCGCTTCAAGTGATCCGTCCTCGGAGCGCCGGGCAAGGCCCGCAGGCGTGTCGTCCGCGATCACCCGGCCCCTGTCGATTAGCACCGCGCGGTGACACATCGCGGGCACTTCGGTCAGCGTATGCGTGGAAATGATGATCGCCTTGGTCGGCGCCATCCGGGCGATCAGCGCGCGCACGGCGCGCTTCTGGTTCGGGTCGAGGCCGTCCGTCGGCTCGTCCAGCACCAACACTGGCGGATCATGCAAGATCGCCCCGGCAAGCCCCACCCGGCGGCGGTAGCCCTTGGAGAGGTCCCCGATCCTCTGATGGCTGACACTCAGGATGCGCGCGTCCGCAATCGCCCGGTCCACGGCGTCCCGGCGTGTCTTGCGTGGCAGGGCGCGCGCCTCGGCCAGGAAGCGCAGGAATTCCGGCGGCGTCATGTCATCATATAGCGGCGCGCCTTCCGGCAGGTAGCCGAGCGCCGCCTGCGCGGCGCGGCGATCCGAAATGATGGACTTGCCGTCAATCAGCGCATCCCCGGAGTCAGGCTCCAGAACGCCCGCAATCATCCGCATCGTAGTGGACTTGCCCGCGCCGTTCGGCCCGAGAAAGCCCAGCACAGTGCCCTTTTCCACGGTAAACGACACGCCGCGCACGGCCTGCTTGGACCCGTAGGATTTCTCGAGCGCTCTGACTTCCAGCATGCCTTGCGAGGTGCCTCACCTTCTGCCCCAAGCTGATAGACCGCTTGGCCCCGCGCTTCCAGTGTGCGGGCTGACAGATTACGCCGGATTTAGGCGCTGAACCGCGCCACGTCCTCGATCAGGCACTTCGCGGCGACTTCGACAATCTTCCCGCCATCGGCCGCATTCGAAAGCGTAGGGTCAGACCCGATCCGCCCATCCGGGAAATCACGGCGGTAGCGCACCGCGTCGCTGATCGCGCCGGTCGGGGCGATCTTCGGGCTCATCGGCGTGTGCTGGCGCTCGCGGTCCGGATAGGCCCAGTAGGTCACCGAGACTTCCGAGGCCGTCGCGTGGCTGCCATGGCCGACCGGATAGAGCTGGTTGCAGATCCCCATTACCTCCCGGTAGTCCCACCAGTCGCGCCGCTTCAACGCCAGGTCAGGCCGGTTGTCCGCCCCGCGCGGGTCATAGCTGCGCCGTGCGTGAATTTCGGCGAAGGCCGCCTCGATTGTCGAGATGTTGCCGCCGTGCCCGTTGAACCACAGCACCCGCTCAAAGCCGTGGCGCACCAGGCTCTCGGTCCAGTCGGCCATCGCCGCCATCATCGTGGACGGACGCAGCGTGATCGTACCGGGAAAGCCGAGATGATGCTGCGCGCAGCCCACATTGAACGTTGGCCCGACGAGGATGTCGTCCGGCGCCAGGCTCTCGGCATGGTTGGCGATGATCTCCGGGCACAGCGCATCCGTGCCGATGAACCCGTTCGGGCCATGCTGCTCGAACGAGCCGATGGGCACCACAATGGTTTTCGATTTCGTCAGCCAGCGTTCAATGTCCGGCCAGGTCGAGACGGGAAGGCGCATGGGGTCAGTCCTTTCGCGGGGCGAGGCGGCGCGTGATGTGGCCCATCTTGCGGCCGGGTCTTGCTTCGCGCTTGCCATACAGGGTCAGCGTCTCATTGGGCCCGAGGCTGGCCGGGCTGACAAGCCCCGCTTCGCCGATCAGGTTGATCATCTCGGCATCGAACAGCCGGTGCGTATCGCCCAACGGCCATCCGGCGACGCAGCGGATGTGCTGCTCGAACTGCCCGGTCTGGCAGGCCTCCGGCGTCCAGTGGCCGGAATTGTGCACGCGCGGCGCAAACTCGTTGGCGAGCAAGGTGCCGTCCGGCAGCACAAAGAATTCCAGCGCCAGCACGCCGACATGGTCCAGCGCCTCGGCCAGCGTCACCGCCTTGGCTCGCGCCTCGTCCTCGATGCCTTTCGGCAGGCCGGAAGGTACCGAGGAGACCGACAGGATGCCGTCCTGGTGCAGATTGCGCGGCGGCGCCCAGGTGCGCGTCTCGCCGTCCGGCCCGCGCGCGACGATCACCGAAATCTCGCACTGGAAGGCGATCGCGGCTTCAAGGATCGCCGGTGCGCCGCCGATTCGCTGCCAGGCCGCTGCGGCTTCGCCCGGCGAGCGGATCCAGGCCTGTCCCTTGCCGTCATAGCCTTCGCGCCGTGTCTTCAGCACGCCCCTGCCGCCCAGCGCTTCCAGCGCGGCGGTAATATCGCCCGGCCCGTCCACCGGCTCGAACGGTGCAGTGGCGATGCCCTGCGCATTGAGAAAGGTCTTCTCGGTATAGCGGTCCTGCGACACGGTCAGCGAGGCGGCGCGCGGGCGCACCGGCGTGCCGGCGGCCTCCACCGTTTCAATCGTCAGTACCGGAACATTCTCGAACTCCAGCGTGACGGCGTCGCAAGCCTTGGCAAATTCTATCAGCGCGTCCGTATCGTCCCACGCCGCAGACCAGGCGCCCGCCGCGACCCGTCCTGCCGGAGGATCGTCCTCCGGCGAATAGATCAACATGTCGAAACCGAGCTGCGCGCCGGCGCTCGCCAGCATCCGGCCCAGCTGGCCGCCGCCGAGAATGCCGATGGTCGCGCCGGGCCGAAGCGGCGTCATCCCTCGGGGGCCTCTTTCACGCTGGCGGTCTGCGCTGCGCGAAAGGCGTCCAGCTTGGCGGCAACGCCCGCATCGCCCAACGCAATGATCGAGGCGGCGAGGATGCCTGCATTGGCGGCTCCCGCTTCGCCAATGGCCAGCGTGCCGACCGGCACGCCCTTTGGCATCTGAACGATGGAGAGAAGGCTATCGAGGCCTTTCAGCGACTTGGACTGCACCGGCACGCCGAGCACGGGCAGGGGCGTCATTGACGCCGCCATCCCCGGCAGGTGGGCCGCGCCGCCGGCGCCGGCAATGATCACCTTGAGGCCGCGCCCCTTCGCCGATTTGGCATATTCGACGAGCCGGTCAGGTGTGCGGTGCGCCGAGACGATTCGCGCCTCATAAGCCACGCCCAGCGTCTCCAGCATCCGCGCGGCTTCCTGCATGACCGGCCAGTCAGACTGGCTGCCCATGATGATGCCCACTACCGGGGTATTGCCCGCTGCCATGGCCCGCCTCGCTGCCGGAAAGCGCGCACCTTAAGTGTGCCGGGGCGCGGGTCAACCATCCGGGCGTTGATCTTGCGGCCGGTCCGGCCTTCGCCCGTCAGGCGAAATGCGGGCGGGGCTCTACAGACGCCCAATTCGGCGCTATCTTCGGCGCATGGCGAAGGATTTCCCTCCCTTTGATTCGGCCGAACGGCGCGCACTGCTGGACGCGCTCGGGCTGGATCTGAAACAGCTCGACCGGCGCACCCGCGCCGCGATCGAAGCGCTGAGCGAGGAAGTGCTTTCCCTGCGGGATGAAGCTTCCACCCTGAAGGCAGCGCTCGCCGATGCCGAACTTCTGGCCGACAATGATGCCCTTGTGCCGATCTTCAACCGGCGCGCCTTCGAGCGCGAGGTGCGCCGCGAGATCGCCCTCTCCGGCCGGTTCCAGACGCCGCTGTCGCTGATCTTCATCGATCTCGACAATTTCAAGCTGGTCAACGACATCTATGGCCATGCTGCCGGCGACACCGTTCTCCTGAAAGTGGCGGACATCCTGCAGGACCGCACCCGTGAAACGGACATCGTCGGCCGCCTCGGCGGGGACGAGTTCGGTGTCGTGCTCGCGCATGCCACTTATGACGACACCCTGCGCAAGGCGGCCCAGCTCGCTCAGGCCATCGACGCGCTGGAAGTGCGCGACGAGGCCAGCCCCGCTACCCCGGTCGTCCGCATCGGCGCCAGCTGCGGCGTTGTGGAGTGGCGCACCGGCCAGAGCGCCGCAGCCCTGATTGCGCGGGCTGATCAGGCCATGTTTGTCGAGAAGTCCCGCCGCAAGGACGCCGGACGGGCGGTTCGCTGATCAAATAACGGACAGTTAACAAAAACAGGCCCTGCGTTGCATGACTCAGGGCCCCGCTTGTGGCATGATCAGGAAACGGCCCCATAAGTGCCGTGCTGAAAAACAGGAGACTGCCCATGTCGCTCAATGGTCGGATCAGTGAACTTGCTGCAAAGCATCGCCACCTGGACGAACAGATAGCCACCGAACAGAAGCGCCCCTCCAGCGATGATCTGACGGTCAAGGATTTGAAGCGACAGAAATTGAAGATTAAGGAGCAGCTGCGACAGTTGAAGGCCAGCTGAAGCCAATCCCCTTGGCCCGCTTCTTGCGGACTGGCCGGTACACTTAAGTGGCCTCAGCCATCCGGAGACATGGGCTCATGAAACCTTGCCAAACCCCGCGCGCCGCGCAGCAACCTGCGGTGCCCGCACATGGGTGAGCCCGTGACCCTCGTGCTCGGGCTTGGCCGCGAAGTCGGCGACGCCATCGCGCGCACCTTCCAGGAAGACGGACACCGCGTGCTCGTCGCTGACGCGTCAGCCGAACGTCTGGAATCGGCCCGTGACGCGCTGGAAGAGGGCGCCGCCACCTATCACGGCGAGTTGCACTCCCGTCTCGGCCTGCGCAACGCCATCACCGCCGCCCTCGAAGCCTTCGGCCGTATCGACAATGCCGTGATCATTCCCGAGATCGAGGAAGGCGACCACCTGCTCGATTTTGCCCAGGAAAAATTCGAGAAGGCGCTCGCCCGCTCCGCCCGGGGCGCGGCGCTGGCCTTGCGCGTGATCTCGGAGCGCCTGCTCGAGCAGGAAGACCTGCCGCAGGCCGGCGTCCAGCGTATCCCGCAGAAGGGCACGATCACCTTCGTTCTCGGCTACGCCGCCATCGCCTCGATGCCCGGCCGGTTCACCGAAAGCGTCGGCCAGCACGCCATCCTCGGCGTGATGAAAGCCGGCGCGCTGGAGCTTGCCGAGCACGCCATCCGCGTCAACGCCGTCATCGCCATCCGTCCGCGTGAGGAGCGTTCCGAGAACTGGACCGCCCGCCGCGTCCCGCTTGGCCGCGCCGCGCTCGCCGACGAAATCGCCGAAGCCGCCCGTTACATCGCCTCGCCCCAGGCCGCCTACATCACCGGCCAAAGCCTCATCCTCGACGGCGGACGCTCCACCCTGTCGGGCCTGCTGGATTAAGCGGGCGACAGTTCCGTTACGCCGCCTTTGGCGTAGGCCGCCTTGAAGCTCGCCGCCGTCTGGGCGGTGTATTCAAGCGCGTACACCGTCGACACCTTGCGGAACGTCGCCTGCACTTCGCCCGGCGACAGCGTCACCAGCGTGTAGCCATGGCCGAACGGGTCGTGCCAGATGATCTCGTCATTGGCGTCGGCAATCTGCTGGCCAAGCTCCGGCATCGCCTTCACATAGGCGCCCATGCCGGGTGAGCTGATCGAGGTGCAGCCGAACTCCACGCCGCGGCGGATACCGCCCGCATCGAACAGTTCATTGGCATAGGCCGTGTGCGTATCACCCGCGAGGGTGACCAGCGACGCGCCGGCCTCTGCCACGTTGGCATACAGCCGCTCGCGCGCCGCAGGGTAGCCGTCCCAGGCATCCAGATTCCAGGGCAGGCCCAGCGCCGTGAACGGCAGGAAGGCCAGCACTTCCGGCCGGTCCTGCGCGGCCACCTGTTCGGGCGTCATGATCTTGGTGAAATCCGGCAGCTTGTTCTTCGCCATGATCACCTGGTTGGCCAGTACTTGCCAGGCCGCGCCGGACTGGACGGACGCTTTCAGCTCCGCCGCCAGCCAGGCTTCCTGCTCGGCGCCCAGCATCGTGCGCGAAGGATCGGCCACGGCCATCATCGTCGTCATCACGCGCGCGCCGATTTCTTCCTGCGTCGCCGCGCCGGCCAAAGCCGAGCCCCAATCGAGCGGCTCCGAACGCCCGGTCAGGCGCGAGTCGAGGGCGTGGACGGTCGCGACATTGCCGAAGCGGAACGTGCGCCAGACGGCCGAGGTGAATTCGCCGGGCTTCGCCTCGCGGATCGGCATCCATTCGAAATAGGCCTGCAGCGCGCGCATCTTGCGGTCGCTCCATTCGCCTTCCGTCGCCGGATCGTGGTTCTCGGCGCCGGTCCGGTAAGAATCATTGGCGCTCTCATGGTCGTCCCAGGTGCAGATCCAGGGCGCGGCGGCATGCGCCGCCTGCAGGCCGGGATCGGTCTTGTACTGCGCATGACGGCGGCGGTAGTCCGAAAGGGAAATGATCTCCGTAGGCGGATCATGCGGCCGGCCCAGCTGCGCGGCGACATCGCCGCCATACCCGTCGGTGCCATACTCGTAGATATAGTCGCCAAGGTGCACGATGGCGTCGAGGCCCGCTTCCTTGGACAGTTCGCTATACGCCGTGAACAGGCCGAACTGGTAGTTTGAACAGGATACCACGCCCAGCTTCACCGGAGCCGTGCCATCGGCCGACGTCGTCCGCGTGCGCCCTTCCGGCGAAATCACGTCTCCGTCCGCCGCCTTGGCGCGGAAGAGGAAAGTGTATTCCGTGGCCGGCTTCAGCCCGGTCGCATCGGCCTTGACCGTATAGTCACGCGCTTCGCTGGTCACCACTTCGCCGGTCGCGGCCGGGGCCGAGGCGCCCGCTTCCGTCACTTCCCAGGTCACCGTCACCGGGCCCGTGCCCGCCAGCGGCGTCACGCGGGTCCACAGGATCACGCTGCCGGGCAGGGGATCGCCGGAGGCCACGCCGTGGACGAAGGCCAGTTCGCCTTCGAATCCCTTCGCCGCTTTCGGCGCGGTCTGGCAGGCTGCCAGTCCGATTGTACCAAGGGCTGCGCCGCCCAGAAGCCCGCGCCGTGTAACCTGTGTCATGCCGAATCTCCCCGCAATTCGCGCCTTATGGCGCAGTCATGTGAAGCCAGCATGACGCAGGCCGCATCCCTCGTCTATAAGCCGGGCCATGAGCCAGATCGAAATCATCGCCGCACCCGAAGACGCAGGCCAGCGCCTCGACGCTTTCCTCGCCGCAAGGGCAGGGGAGATCTCGCGCACCCGTGCCAAGGCGCTGATCGAGGAGGGCGCCGTCACCGTCGATGGCCGCCCCGAAGCCAGCCCCCGCGCGCCGATCAAGCCGGGCAGCGTCTATGTTGTCTCCTTGCCCGCCCCGGTCGCCGCCGAGCCGCAGGCCGAGGATATCCCCCTCGACATCCTGTTCGAGGACGCCCACCTGATCATCCTCAACAAGGCCGCCGGCATGGCGGTCCACCCTGCGCCCGGCAGCGAAGACGCCACCCTCGTCAATGCGTTGCTGCACCATTGCCAGGGTCAGCTCTCGGGCATCGGAGGGGTCGAACGCCCGGGCATCGTCCACCGCCTGGATAAGCTGACCAGCGGCGTCATGGTCGCGGCGAAAACCGAAGTCGCCCATACCGGCCTCGCCGCCCTGTTCGAACGTCACGACATCGAGCGCATGTACCTCGCCGTCACGCGCGGCGCCCCGCGCCCGCTTGTCGGCACGGTCGACGCCGCCATCGCGCGCTCCCAGACCGACCGCAAGAAAATGTCCGTGCACAGAAATCCGGACAGCCCCGCCGCCCGTCGCGCGGTCACCCACTACAAGGCGATCGAAACCTTCGGCGAGCGCGACAAGCACACCCACGTCCCTGCCGCCGCGCTGCTGGAATGCCGTCTCGAAACCGGCCGCACCCACCAGATCCGCGTGCACATGGCACATATCGGCGCGCCGATCCTCGGCGACCCCGTCTATGGCCGCCAGATGCACCTCACCGCTCTCGGCTCAGGCGCAGGACACGACGCTGCGATTGCCGCGGCAAAGGGCATGAACCGCCAGGCCCTGCACGCGGCCGTCCTCGGCTTTGTCCACCCGGTCACCGGCAAGACCCTGCGCTTCGAAGCGCTGGTTCCGGAGGATATGGCCGGACTGATCACCGCGCTGAGGCGGCTGCCGAAAGATTGAACTTGCGATAACTCCCTGTCATCCCGGACAGGCACCGCAGGGGCCGTGATCCGGGACCTTGCTGAGGCTCTTTGGAGAGAAGGTCCCGGATCGGCGGCGCTCGCGCGCCTTGTCCGGGATGACAGCGTCAGAGAACGCTACCGCCCGCCACCCGACGACGACCCTGTCGACGCCGTCACCAGCGGCTCGAACCGAAGCGTGCGCGCCGTCAGCGTCACCTTGCCCACCTTGTCGGTATCCGCGACGATCTTCACCGGCACGTGCGAGCCGTTTTCCAGCGGTGCGAGGAACATCTTCAGCGGCCCGGAAATGCCGGTCAGCGTGTCATTGTTCGACTCACCTTTCTTGTAGCCGGCAACCTTGTCCATTGTGACATGGCATTCGATCGTGTCGCCGGTCCAGGCCGGGGTCTTCTGCTTCACCAGGCCGGCTTTGCCGCGCTTGAGGTGCAGGTAGGTCAGCTGGCGACCGTCGAACACCTTGATCGGCCCGCCGCAGGGGTCGGCGCCCTTGGCGCGCGGCTCCAGCGCAAAGGTGATCAGCGCCGTCAGCGGATCATTCGCGAGGATCGCTTGCTCGGCAGTTGCGGCCGGATCGCCGAGGTTCCCGAATTTCGGCTTCGCCGTCATCGTGAAGCCGTTATCGGTCATATTGATTTCGACGCGCCGGTTCTTCTTCCCGTCATTGTTCTGGGAAATGTATTTCGTCGTTTTCAAGCCGGTTTCGCTCGTCTTGCCCGCCGCGGTCAGGTTCATGTCATAATTGACGAACACATCGGCCAGTCCGGTCGTGCGCACGCGGGATTTGATCGCATAAGAGTCCGGCTTCATGTCCACCGTAAAGGTGGCCCGGCCGGTCGCGGGGATGATGAACACCATCGCGCGGGCGTCGAGTTCATACACCATGCGTGTGGGCGCGCCGGTCTTGATGCTGGCGAGAACGGCGGGCGTGTTCGCGGCCGGCCCTGTCTGGGCGGCGGAGGCGCCAAGAAGGGCGAGCGAGGCGGCGGCAAAAAGGAGGCTGCGCTTCATCGGGTCCTGTAGTCCTTTGCGGTCAAGCGGGCAGGCATTGCCCGTCTTCTAGATCGCCCCTTCCCAACAAGGCCTGAACAGCCACGCCGCCAACATGCCTTATTTGGCCCTTCCCGCCCACTGACATAAGATGACAGGCCGTGACAGTCAGCCCTTTTCTGGCAGCCCGCGGGCAGATCGGCGCCTGCCTGAATCGCCCCGGTTGACAGGAGGCGCTCCCAGCCTGTAGGAGCGCGCCTTCAGATCAAACGTGCCCCTTTTACCCGGAGCGAGGCCCATGTCCCGCGAATGTGAACTTACTGGAACGAAGCCGATGGTTGGCCATATCGTCAGCCACTCCCAGATCAAGACCAAGCGCCGCTACCTGCCGAATCTCGTGCAGGTTACGCTGCACTCGGAAGTCCTGGACCAGAACTTCCGCCTGCGCATCGCGGCGAAAGCCCTGCGCACGGTCGACAAACTGGGCGGCCTCGACGCTTTCCTCGCCAAGGCGAAGGATGACGCGCTCTCTGACAAGGCGCAGAAAATCAAGCGCGACATCGCTAAAAAGTCCGTCGCCGCTTAAGCGCGACCCCTTCTGACTTATCGAAACGCCGGGCCCCAGGGTCCGGCGTTTTGCGTTTGGTATTCGCTTAAAGTTTCTCCCCCAGGGTACCATACATGCTCCGGCTAGTTCTTTTTTAGGGTTTGAGCCCTATCAGTCAGAAGAGGCAGAAATCTCTTTGGAGCTAGAAATGAAAAAGTACGTACTTGCGAGCTCGGCGCTCTTCTTTCTGGCCGCCTGCGCAAACCATGCGCCGGCAAAAGATGGCGCGATGGCGCTGCCGGGATTCATGAACAAGACCCAGACGATTGAACGCCAACGCCCCGTGCTGCCGGTTACGCACCTTATCAGATGGAATGAAGGTGATCGGCTTCTGCACGGACTCGAACTTGATTACATCAGCGGCATGTCGCGGCGCGACTATCTTTTTGAAGAGCCAAACCAAGAGCTTTTCAATCCCATGGTAAGGCAGGCCTTGGATAAATCGGGACTTGCTGCTCGTACCGATCCTGAGGCGCGCTACGCGCTGCAAATCGAGTTCACGGATCTCGACTCGGCCGCTTTCGGTCGTCACTTTGCGGGCAAGACGAGTGCGACCTATAGGATTGTAGATCGGCGCACCAACGGTGTCGTCTATCAGAACACAATTCGCTCGAACTTCGTCGCCGAATACCCAGGCCTCAATGAGGACGATGCAAGCTTCGCCTATGATGTATCCGCGCCGGGTGTGATTGGCGCGGCGCGGGCTTTCGGAGCATTCTCGATCTATGAGGGCGGTTTAGTAGAAGTCTGGAACAACAACTCGAAACTCCAGAACTTCTTTGGCGGCGACTCAATCGCAGAGGTATCACAGGGCGATTGGAACAATACCTACCAGGCGTATGCTTGGGTCACAGGCGTTTCCGCTCTGGCGGGCCCCTCACTGGTTGTCCTCGGTCAGTTGAACCCAGCCAATTACGTGTCGCTGCAGCTTTCGTCGCGGCCGGAAAGCGAGGGAAAAGCTGACGCTGCCCGGTTCGGAAATCTTTCGACGGTGGGCGAAGGTTCCAGAAATGCGAGAAAGCGCGCACAGCAACTCAACACGCACATCCTGGCCCAAAGCCTGACATTCTTTCTTCTCGACCTTGCGGAATCTGAACAGGTGCCTCTGACGATGCTGGTTGCCTGTAAAGATGCTCAGCAGGACGCGGCAGCTTTGATTGAAGCTGTGCGGTCTCGCTCCAGAATTGTGACTGACGATTGCCGTCAGTATCTGACACCCGACAAAAATCGCGGCGTTGGAATCACGGCTTACAAATAGCCTCTGGGGCTGACTGAAGTTTCGCCTCAGGATTTCGAAACGCCGGGCCCCGTGGTCCGGCGTTTTGCGTTTCGGGCCGCGCCGGGGCAGGGTCGGCCATGCCTCCAGACATTTCGATTCGGCCTTTACGCGATTGCCCGGCCGCCATTGACCCGCTCGCCGCCGCCTTCGAGCGCGAATGGCCGGACTGGTACCGCCCCGGTGGGCAGGGCGATGCCGCCGCAGACCTCGCCGCTTATGCCAATCCGGACGGCACGTTGCCGGTCGGCGTCGTCGCACTCGATGCGATTGGCGCCCCGCTCGGCACGGCCGCGCTGAAAGCCGCCTTCACGCCCGCATTCACCCACCTCACGCCCTGGGCCTCGGCCGGCTGGGTGACGCCTTCGCTGCGCCGGCACGGCCTCGGCGCCTTGCTCTTGCGCGCTCTGGAGGCCGAAGCCCGCCGTCTGGGCTTCGCGCATATCTACTGCGCCACGTCCACCGCCATCACGTTGCTCCAGCGCGAAGGCTGGACGCCGCATGCCCAAACGGTACATGACGGTCACGAAATCCGGATCTTCCAGCGTGCGCTGTGATCCCGCCGAAAGGAAACCGCCATGCGCCTCGCCGCCCTGTCCGCCGCCGTCCTTACGCTTGTTGCTTGTGCGCCAGCCCTGCCGACTGAGACAGAGGCAACCGAGAAGGTCACCGTCTTCACCAATGGCACGATCTATACCGGGCTCACCGACGCGGCAGGCGCGGCGCAAACCGTAAGCGGGGTCGTCGTGGGCGAAGACGGCCGCATCCTCGCCACCATCCCCCCGATGTCGGAAGACTGGAGCGAGGACGAGATCAACCTGATCGATCTCGGCGGCGCCTTCCTGTACCCCGGCTTCACCGACGCCCACATCCACTTGCAGGGCATTGGCGAGCGCGAACTGACGCTCAACCTCGAAGGCACCGCCTCGGTCGATGAGCTTGTCACCCGCGTCGAGGCCGAATTGGGCGGCAAGCCGGAAGGCTCCGTCCTCGTCGGGCGCGGCTGGATCGAAACCGGCTGGCCGGAAGACCGCATGCCGATGGCATCCGACCTCGATCCCGTCAGCGGCGGCCACAAGGTCATCCTCGGCCGCTCCGACGGTCACGCCCTTGTCGCCAACACCGCCGCGCTCGACGCAGCCGGCATCACGGACGAGACCGCCGACCCGTCCGGCGGCAAGATCGAACGAGACCCCGCCGGCAAGGCCACCGGCATCCTGATCGACGCCGCCATGGGCCTTGTCCAACCGCTGATCGCCGAGCCCGATGACGCGGCCGTCTCCCTCGCCCTCGAAACCGGCGCGAAGCTGTACGCCTCGCGCGGCTGGACCGGCGCCCACAACATGAGCGTCACCGCCCGCGAAGCGCCTTTGATGGCCGCGCTGGACGGGGAAGGGCGCCTGCCGCTGCGCCTCTACAATGCGTTTGACGCCGCCGCCTTCAGCATCGCTGAAGGCCGCCAGCACGAAACGGACACACTCACCAACCGCGCCGTGAAACTCTACATGGACGGCGCCCTTGGGAGCCGCGGCGCACAACTGATCCAGCCTTACGCGGATCGTCCGGACACGTCCGGTCTCTCGCTGCTCGACGATGAAGGCCTCGCCGCCCTGATGGCGCAAGCGAAAGCCGCGAACGTCCAGCTCGCCATCCACGCCATCGGCGACCTCGCCAATCGCCGCATCCTCGAAGCCTACGAGGCGGGCGGGTATGACGCCTCGCTGCGCTGGCGCATCGAACACGCGCAGGTGATCCACCCGGACGACCTCGCCCGCGTCGCGTCCGGCGGCCTGATCGCCTCGATGCAGCCGAGCCATGCCATCGGCGACCTCTTCTTTGCCCCCGCCCGCCTCGGCATGGACCGCCTGCGCGGCGCCTATGCCTGGGCCACATTGCTGGACATTGGCACCGTCATCGCCGGCGGCTCGGACGCCCCGGTCGAAGTCGGCTCGCCCACCATCGAATTTTACGCCGCCGTCGCCCGCAAGGATCTGAAAGGCTTCTCCGGCGAAGGCTGGCATCCGGAAGAGGCGGTCTCGCGCACTCGCGCGCTTGCCCTGTTCACCACCGGTCCCGCCTTTGCCAGCTTCCGCGAAGCCGACCTCGGCACCATCGAGCCGGGCAAGATCGCGGACTTCACGGTCTTCGACCGCGACTTGATGACCGTGCCCGAAGGTGAAATTATGAAGGCTGAGCCGGTCATGACCGTCATAGGCGGCGAGGTCGTCTGGCGCCGCTAGGGCGCAGGCGCCCCCGGGAGACACCGGCCCGTGAGGGAGGGAGTATCCATGCACATCATCCTGAAGACCGGCGCCGCCGTGCTCGCCATCGCGTTCGCCCCTGCCTGCGCAGGCACACCGGCGCCGGAGCCGGTGGCCGCCGCAATCGACTATACCGTCTTTGTCGACACGCCGGACCGTCCGGATGCGGACATCCTACTCGATGAGCGGCGCAAGCCCGCCGAAGTGCTCGCCCTCTTCGCGCCCCAGCCCGGCGACACGATTCTCGAGATCGAAGCCGGCGGCGGCTATTTCACCGAACTCCTCTCCCGCGCTGTCGGCGGGACGGGCAAGGTCTACATGCAGAACCCCGCCGGGTTTGACGCCTTCCTCGGCGATACCGTCACCAAGCGCCTCGACGGCCGCCTGACCAACGTCACCTACCTCAAATCCAATTTCGACACCTTCGCCGTTCCGGATGCCTCCATCGACATCGCGACCTGGTTCCAGGGCCCGCACGAGATCTGGTACACGCCCGAAGGCGCGGCCGCCCCACTCGGCAATCCGGACACGGCCTTCCGGGACATTGCCCGCGCGCTGAAGCCCGGAGGCCAGCTCGTGGTCATCGACCATGTCGCCCCCGCCGGCAGCCTGCCCACCACCGGCGGCGACACCCACCGCATCGATCCCGCCCACGTCCTCGCCATGGCCGAAGCCGCAGGTCTCGTGCTCGAAACAGAATCCGCCCTCCTGCGAAACCCTGCCGATGACGGCCTCAAGAATGTCTTCGATCCCGAAATCCGCGGCAAGACCGACCAGGCCCTCCTGATTTTCCGCAAGCCTTGACGGCGCGGCCTCAGCAGTAGGCATTGCCGGGCCGGCAGGACGAGGAATAGGCCGTGCCGATATTCGCCGTCGCGCGGCGGGCCTCGTTCCAGTCCCGGTTGTCCTGCCAGGCGGACACATTGCCGGTTGAGCTGGCGGCATTGCCGGAGGAATAGCTCCCGGATGAGCCGACGCTGCCGGTTGCCGCATACTCTCCGGCGCCGCTCGCCAGCGCTGCAAAGATGCCGCCGATCGCATTATCCACGCTGCGGCCCCAGTTGCCGCCGGAGTCCGTGCGCACGGAACCGGGCGGCGGGCCCATCATCTGCGCCATCTTCATGGCCAGGTTGCACGACAGGCTATGTCCGCCCTGAAAGCAGGCCTTGGTGGAATAGGAGCGAATCGTCTGCCACTTGTTCAGTCCGTAATCGGTATAATAGTTCAGCCAGGCGACATTGAAGCAGGCCTCATAGTCGGGGTTGTCCGTGTCGCAGACCGATTTGAAATACCGCTCAGCCCGGTAACCGTTCGAATAGCCCGAGCTTGGCCCGACGAAACCGGTCAGCTCCGCATGCGTCTTGCAGGCATTCGGCACACTGTGATCGCAGGCAAAAGCCAGCGGTGTGAGTGAAGCCGCGACATCCTTGCCATAAGGCGAATTGCCCGCGCCCTGGTACATGCCCAGCCAGTAGCAGGCGCCCGGCCCCTTGAACGCGCACAGCGTCTTGAACTGTTGATAGGCGTCCCAGTGGTTGCCTGCCTCCATTTCTTTGAGTGCCGCGGTGTAAGCGGCCGACGACACGCGCCGGATATTCTCGAACTCGCCGTCGGACTTGAGCGGGCTGAGCTCATATGCCTTTGAATACCAGACCAGCGCCTCGGCGAGGTTTTGCTGCACCCCCTTCGGTGCCTTTTCGTATAGGCCCGCCAGCGACAGCATGCAGGGGAAGCAGCCGGCTTCCGCGCCCATCAAGTAAAGCATGCTGGCCTCGAATGCGTCATCGGCCCGGTCTCCCGAACTGATCTCGCCCGTCTCCTTCATCCGCCCGGCCCGGTCATAGGCCGTCAACATTCCGGCGTCAGCCGCCTCGAGATACGTCATGTAGGCCGCCTCAAACCCCGGCGCGCCGTCGGCTCCGGCCCGAAGCGCGTCGCCCCGCGCCAGCAACGCCTCGCCCGCCGTCTGGCCCTGCGCCGAGACGGCCGGGGGCGCTGCCAGCAGTGCCGCGCCCAGAGTTGCGGCGGCAATCGCCACCCGGAGTCCTGAAAACATGCGCGACCGTCCTTCAAAATGCCTGCCCGCCATCTTTTCGGCTGGCGCGCCCCTTTCATCAACCCCCGGGGAGACCGAACGGCGCATGCTTACGTAACGTCGCACTAGGCGCGGGGCCATCCCGTGCTAGAACGCTTGTTTCCGCCATCCCCCTTCCGTGACGAGCCCCGCATAGCCATGACTTCAATGACGTCCACCGACACGCTCGAAGGCCTCAAGCCCACCGAAAAGCTGAACCTCAAGAAGCTGTTCGGCCTCGACACGGCCATGGTCGTGCACGGCTTCAAGACGCGCACCGAATACGTGCCGGAGATCGACCCCGCCTACCGGTTCGACCCGCAGACGACGCTCGCCATCCTCGCCGGCTTCGAGTTCAACCGCCGCGTCATGGTGCAGGGCTATCACGGCACCGGCAAATCCACGCACATCGAGCAGGTCGCCGCCCGCCTCAACTGGCCGATGATCCGCGTCAACCTCGACAGCCATGTCAGCCGGATCGACATGGTCGGCAAGGACGCCATCGTCCTCAAGGACGGCAAGCAGGTGACCGAATTTCGCGAAGGCATCCTGCCCTGGGCCCTGCAGCGCCCGGTCGCGATCGTGTTCGACGAATACGACGCCGGCCGCCCGGATGTGATGTTCGTCATCCAGCGCGTCCTTGAAAGCTCGGGCAAGCTGACGCTGCTCGACCAGAACCGCGTGATCGCGCCGAACCCCTACTTCCGCCTCTTCTCGACCACCAACACCGTTGGCCTCGGCGATACGACCGGCCTCTATCATGGCACCCAGCAGCTCAACCAGGGCCAGATGGACCGCTGGAGCATCGTCACGACCCTCAACTATCTGGCCCATGATGCCGAGGTCGAGATCGTCAAGTCGAAAGCAACGGGTACGGACGAAGCGCTGCTCTCCAAGATGGTCACCCTCGCGGACCTCACCCGCAACGCCTTCATGGCGGGTGACCTCTCGACCGTCATGAGCCCGCGCACCGTCATCACCTGGGCCGAGAATTTCGCCATCTTCGGCGATATCGGCCACGCCTTCCGTATGACCTTCCTCAACAAGTGCGACGAGCTTGAACGCCCCCTCGTCGCCGAGATGTATCAGCGCTGCTTCGGCACCGAATTGCCCGAGAGCGCTTTGATGGTGAAGGTGGCGTAGGGGAGGGCCCCACGCGCGGCGGATGGCAAAGGACACCACACTCCAGGATCTCTTCAAGGCCGCCCTCGCCGTCACCACCAAGGCGATGAGCGCGGAGCGCGAGATCGAGGTCGGCTTCGGAAATGATGCCGGCGACCAGGGCGACCGGCTTGTGTTGCGCCCGCCGCCGATCGAGATCAGCGCCGAACTCGCGGCCCGCATCCGGGGCGAGGCCGACGCGATGGCGCTGCGCCGTGCGCATCACAATCCCGCCGCCCACCTCGCGCACCGCCCGCAGGGCGATCTCGCCCGCCGCGTCTATGAGGGCGCCGAAACCGCGCGCATCGAAAGCCTCGGCGCCAATGCGATGCTCGGCACCGCCGGCAATCTCGACGCCGCGCTCGACCATCGCTGCAAGTCCACCAATTTCGGCGCAGGCTCCGAAGATCCCGAAGCGATCCTCGCGCCCGCCCTCGAATTCCTGCTGCGCGAACGCCTCACCGGACGCCCGCTTCCGGAAAGCGCCGAGCGCGTCGCCGCCGTCTGGCGCGAAAAGGTCGAAACCCGCGCCGGCAAGGCCATCGACGGCCTGATGGATCAGCTGCACGACCAGGCCCAGTTCTCGAAAACCATCCGCTCGATCATCCGGGACCTGACGGCCTCGGACGTGCCCGGCGACGACGTCGAGACCGGCGAGCAGGAGAATGCCGAGCAGCAGGAAGACAACGAAACCCAGACCGGAGACGATGATACGTCCACGGAAGAACAGATGGGCGCCTCCGCCGACCAGATGGAGGCCGGCGAGACCGAAGACATCGACGGCGAGGAGGCCAACGTTTCGGTCGATCAGGACGCCGATCTCGACGCCGACGATTCGCCTGCAGAGGAAGATGACGGCGCCAAACCCCTGCGCCCGAACTTCCAACCGGGCGACGAGCGCGACCGGTTCGTCTACAACGTCTTCACCCGCGCCCATGACGAGACCGCGCAGGCGCAGGACCTTTGCGACGCGGAAGAACTCACCCGTCTGCGCGCCTACCTGGACCACCAGCTGCAAGGCCTGCAGGGCGCCGTCGCCAAGCTCGCCAACAAGCTGCAGCGCCGCCTGATGGCGCAGCAGAACCGCTCCTGGTCGTTTGACCTTGAAGAAGGCGTGCTCGACACCGCCCGCCTGACGCGCGTCATCACCGACCCCACCGCGCCGCTCTCCTTCAAGCAGGAAGACGACACCAAGTTCCGCGACACCATCGTCACGCTGCTGCTCGACAATTCCGGCTCGATGCGCGGGCGTCCGATCATGGTCGCTGCCCTGTGCGCCGACATTCTCGCCCGCACGCTGGAGCGCTGCGCCGTGAAAACCGAGATCCTCGGCTTCACCACCAAGGCCTGGAAGGGCGGGATGAGCCGCGAGGACTGGGTGAAAGCCGGCAAGCCGAATGGTCCCGGCCGCCTCAACGATATCCGCCACATCATCTACAAGGCCGCCGACATGCCGTGGCGCCGTGCGCGCCGGAACCTCGGCCTGATGATGCGCGAAGGCCTGCTGAAGGAAAACATCGACGGCGAAGCCCTTCTTTGGGCGCATGACCGGATGCTGGCGCGCCCCGAGCAGCGCAAGATCTTGATGGTGATCTCGGACGGTGCCCCGGTCGACGATTCCACGCTGAACGTCAATATCGGCAACTATCTGGAACGCCACCTCCGGCAGGTCATCGACCAGATCGAGAACCGCTCGCCCGTCGAGCTCATCGCCATCGGCATCGGCCATGACGTGACGCGCTATTACAAGCGCGCCGTCACCATCGTCGACGCCGAACAGCTCGGCGGCGCGATGACCGAGCAGCTCGCCTCCCTGTTCGACGAACACCCGATCAACCCCGCCGCCATGGGTATCGTTCCGCTCACGGAGCGCACCACCCGCGGCGCCGTCAGCGGCGCCGGTGCGGGCGCCCCCACCTACGGCAAGAAAGTCGGCCTCGGCCGCGACGTGAAAACCACCACGCTGCAAGCCGTGAAACCGCCGGGGAAGAAGTGAGTTTTCTTCGGGTTTTTGGAATTTCGGAGATAAAAACACCTTCTGCGCCCGGGTCCGCAAGCGCGGGTGTTGCGTAAGGATTGGCCGGGCGTTTGGTAACGGTCTGTTCCGGATGGATTTAATTTTGTGGGCTTGTTGTTGCCTGTAGGCGGAAGTTTGGCTTGTTGCCTCTCCAGTGGGATATATTCCGTTTCAATCCGTGTACATCGGGTGGCGATTGTCTCTCGCCTGTTCTCATTCATTCTCATTTTTTATCACTTCGTATCGTTTGGTTCTCGTCTGCTCTCGGGGTGAGCGGATTTCGGCCTTTGGCCTCTATCCGGCCTACGGGGTGCGGGTGAGGCTGAGTATAACTCCGCGCGGAGGGGTGTGGCGCAAGTTCCGGGGGATGATTTTGCAGCGCGTTGATGCGTATGCGGATTTTGTGGTCGAGGTGCGTGGTTTTTGTTGCGTAGGGGCGGCGGCAGGGCTTGCCTCGCCCCACCCTAACCCTCCCCCTTGTGGGCAGGGGAATCGCATGTGACGATTTGCATTTGCACTTGAAGCGGATTCTTTTGTCTGGCGGCAGAGGAGAGCCGCCATGGAAAGTCCGGCAAGATTGCTGACGTCGCT
>Ga0163144_10005621_pt1 | contig 27865 bp, 23 predicted proteins | sample OliLak19BULKMAT1_FD_123175 | JGI IMG/M metagenome (GOLD analysis project Ga0163144, IMG submission 123175) | Freshwater microbial mat bacterial communities from Lake Vanda, McMurdo Dry Valleys, Antarctica - Oligotrophic Lake LV.19.BULKMAT1 | ecosystem: Environmental > Aquatic > Freshwater >... | reverse complement strand
CGCGATAGACCACGTGAAGCGACCGGCCTCGATCTCATCCTTGATGTGGGTGAGGCCGGCGACGATCTGATCGCGCTCCTCCGCCGTCAGGACGCCCACGGCGGCCAGCATCGTGGCATGGGCTATCGAGCCCTGGATGTCCTGCGCATAGAGCCGCTGATCGAACTGCACCGAGGCCGTGAACGCTTCGACGAAGGCATTCGTGGGGCCGTCGAAACGCCCGCCCCAGAGTTTGTCGGAGGCCTGTTCGGTGGGGGGAGATGGGGCGCGATCGGGCATGCGCGTGCGGCTCGGTTGAATGGGGAGGAGACCGCAGTATATCGCAGCCCCGCGTCGCGTCGGGGTCAGGACGCTGGTCGACATCATCTTTACCGGCGGCTGCGCCTGAGCGGCGGCTGCGCCTGAGCGGCGGCTGCGGTGTGGCGTTGCTGGGCAATCGCGGGACGATTGCCCAGCAACGCGCCTTGCATCAGCCGCTCAGGGACACCCCTGGTGTCGACAAGATTAATGCCGACCAGGGTCCTGACTGGCTGGTGAAGAATGAGCGAGGGCGCCGCGTGCAAGGCGCGGGGCCGTCGCGGCGCGCCGTTGATTGCGGGAAAAATGAGCACCGCAGATGGGCCCGCCACACCGCAAGCGGTGCTCGCAGCCATTTTTCACCGTCCCGCCAAGTGATTGACGGGCCGTCCATCCGCGCCAGACACTGCGGCGTCAACCGGGCCCGGTGCCCGCAGCGCGGAAAGTCGCATGCCATCAACGGTAGCTCCCCAGGAATCGTTCCTGCCTGATTTGTGCGGGGTGCGGCCGCTGTTTGCGGTCGTGATCATTGGGGAGTTGCTGGTGTTCATGTTGGTGGTGGCCCGCGCCGGGTTTGGCGACATCGCGCTGCGTGAACTTGCACTGCTGTCGCTGTATGTGCAGTGGATCGGGATGTCGGCGGCGGCGGCCCTGTGCCTGTCGCGCGGCGCACTGTCGCGCCTGCCCGAACGCGGGGCGGCCGTGCTGTCCTATCTGCTCGTGATGCTGGTGGTGGCGATTGTCTGCGGACTGGCCTGCACCGTCGTTTATCCGCGGGGTGGCGAAGACGCCCTGATCCAGCTCGAACCGCGTGACTTCTGGCTGCGCACCCTGTCGATTTCAGCGATCGTCGCGGCCCTCGTGCTGCGCTACTTCTATGTACAACATCAGTGGAAGCAGCGCACGGCCGCCGAGGCGGCGGCGCGGCTGCAGGCGCTGCAGGCGCGGATCCGTCCGCATTTCCTGTTCAACTGCATGAACACGATTGCCAGCCTCACGCGCATCGATGCCGTACGTGCCGAACGCGCCATCGAGGATCTCGCCGATCTGTTCCGCGCCAGTCTGTCGGATGCCCGCACGCTGGTGTCCCTCGACGATGAATTCGACCTCGTGCGGCGCTATCTCGCGATTGAGGCGCTGCGGCTTGGCAGCCGGCTGCAGGTCGAGTGGGCGGTCGAGGGCCTGCCGGGCGACACGCGCCTCCCGCAGCTGAGCCTGCAGCCGCTGGTCGAGAACGCGATCTACCACGGCATCGAGCCCGCGGCCGCGGGCGGCGTGATTCGCATCCGCGGCGAAGTCCGTGCGGGACTGCTCGAAATCGAGATCAGCAATCCCGTGGCGCCGACCGGTGGCCGCGACGGCGGCAACCGGCTCGCGCAGGACAACGTGCGCCAGCGGCTCGCGGCTCATTTTGGCGAGCGCGGCCAGTTGCGCATCAATCACGGCGAGCGTGCTGATGGCCTCTACAGGGCCACGCTGTCGCTGCCGCTGAAGGCGACATGAGCCCCAGAATTCTGATTGTCGATGATGAACCACTGGCCCGGGAGCGCCTGCGCGGTTTGCTCACCGACCTCGACGCCGGCGATATCGTCGGCGAAGCGGCGTCCGGACTCGAGGCGCTGTCGCTCGTCGAGCACGCACGGCCCGACCTGGTGCTGCTCGATATCCGCATGCCCGGCATGGACGGTTTAGAGGCCGCGCGGCATCTGGCCACCCTGGCGCCGGCGCCGGCGGTGGTGTTCACGACGGCCTATGACGAACACGCGCTGGCGGCGTTCGACGCGCAGGCCATCGATTATCTGCTGAAGCCGATCCGCCCCGAGCGTCTGCGCGCGGCGCTGGCCAAGGCCGCGACGCTGACGGTCGCGCGCGCCGCCGCTGCCGGGCAGGCCCGCGAGGCGGCACAGGTCCGCACGCATTTCAGCGCGCTCGTCAAAGGCAGCCTGCGCCTAGTGCCGCTCACCGACGTGCGCTATCTGCAGGCCGGTCAGGGCTATGTGTCGGTGATTCACACCGGCGGCGAGCTGCTGGTCGAAGACGCGCTGCGCGCACTCGAGGACGAACTGGCCGAGCAGTTCCTGCGCATCCATCGCAATACGCTGGTCGCCATCGCGCACGTTGCCGCGCTCGAACGCGACGCCCTCGGCAACGCGAACATCGTGCTGCGCGACGTCAGCGGCAAACTGCCGGTCAGCCGCCGGCTGCTGAGCCAGGTGCGCAAGCGCTTGCGGGCTTGAGCGTTGCGTTGGTGCCGGGGTTGTGGCTGGATTCAATCCGCCCACACGAAGGCCCACGTTTCACCCCAGATCGCCATGCCTGCTCTGCAGGATGCTCAGCGCGACCAGCGCTGCGGTTTCGGTGCGCAGGACGCGCGGCCCCAGCCGGGCGGCGCGGAAACCGGCGGCGCTGAGGACGCCGCGTTCGCCGCTGCTGAAGCCGCCTTCCGGGCCAATGGCGAGGCTCACGGTGGCCACGATCGGAAACGCGGCGAGCGCGGTGTCGGCGCTCGGGTCCAGCATCAGTTTGAGCGCCGAGGATTCGGTGGCCGCGTAATCTTCCACGCGAATCAGCTCGCCGAGCTGCGGCAGCTGCGTGCGACCGGACTGCTCGCCGGCGTGGCGAATGATGCCCATCCAGTGCTCGAAGCGTTTCGCGGCGCGGGCGTCGTCGAGGCGCACGGTACTGCGTTCGGTGGTCAGCGGCACGATGTGCTGCACGCCGAGTTCGACCGCCTTCTGCAGCGTGTAGTCCATGCGCTCGCCGCGCGAGATCCCCTGTGCGAGGGTGATCGTCAGCGGCGACTCGCGCCCGATCGCCGTATGCGCGCCGAGGCGGACTGTCACGCGCTGACGGTCGACCGCAAGCACCTCGGCCGCGTATTCGCCGCCGCTGCCGTCGAACATCACCAGCCCATCGCCAGCTACGATGCGTAGCGCCTCGCGCAGGTGGCGTGCGGCAACGGAGTCCAGCACAATGCACTGGCCACTGGCGAGCGACGTCGTGCTGTAGACGCGCGGCGTCATCGCCTCATCCTCACGCTCAGCCGGAAGCCCGTTGCCGTCAGCATGTTGAAAGCCCTGAAGGAAATCGTTCGCAATCTGACCGCCGCGCCCGATCCGGCAACCGGCCGTCACTCCCTGGAACTGGCCGTCGTCGCGCTGTTGCTTGAGATCGGCCGCGCCGATCACAGCATCGCGCAGGAAGAACTTGCGGCGGTGCTGCGCTCGGCGGCGGCAGTATTCGGCATCACGGAAGCGGAGTCCAATGCGCTGATCGACGCCGCCGGGCCGGCGGTCGAGGCGTCGGTGTCGATCTTCGAATTCACCGAGGTGCTGAACCGGGAGCTCGAACCGGCGCGGAAGAAGGAAATCCTGCGCGCGCTATGGCGCGTGGCGCAGGCCGACGGTCGTATTGATCACTACGAAGAGTATTACCTGCGGAAGGTCACGGACCTGCTGCATCTGTCACATCGTGACTTCATCAGCGCGAAGCTCGCGGTGCTCGAAGGGCGGTGAGCAGGACGGGGCCGGCAGCGTGCCGGCCCGCAGGACCGCCAGGCTCAGGCGGCGCCAGGGATCGCGTAGTCGGTGCCGAGCATCGCCGAAATCAGCCGATCTTCGAGCTCGATGCGCGTAGCGACTTCTTCCCCGAGCGTGGACAGATCCCGAGCAAGCCCGGCGCTGAGCGCTTTTGGGTCCGCCGTGCCATAGCGTTCGTTGAATTCCACCGCCGCCACGGTGGTATCGGCGATGCGCGGATAAATTTCGCGCGCCGTCGCGACCACCGGGGTGCGCCGCTCGCTGCCCATCGCAATGCGCTCGTAGAGCCCGAAATGGCCGGCGGCGATGTAGTCGACGAGCACCGACAGAAAATCATCCAGCGTTTCGCGGATGGCCTCGTCGGCGTGTTTCAAATCCTGTTTCGACAGCTCCCACAGCAGTTTGAGCATGCGCGTGCGCTGCAATAGCATGTCATCGATGATCTGTCGCGTGCCGGACCGCGGGTGTGCTGCCACTTTCGCCACTTTCGCTGCTTTAGACATAGTCCCTTCCATTCGAAACGCTGAAACCCATCTGGCCGATCATCGTAGCGACTGCCGCCGTACCGCGCACGTTAAGCCTCGTTAAATGGCTGTCCGCTGCGGCAGCTGCATCACGCTACCCCCTTTATACTGCTCGCGATGAAGATCGCCGGCTACGAGATCGAACGTTGTCTCGCCCAGGGGAGCATGGCGTCCGCCTATCTGGCCACCCAGATCTCGCTCGGGCGCCCGGTAGTCCTCAAGGTGCTCGATACGTCGATCGCCGGCACCCCGCAGGCCCTGCAGCGCTTTCTGAACGAAGGGCGGCTGATCGCCTCGCTCCATCACCCGCATCTCATCACTGTCCATGATATCGGCACGGCCGGGCGGTTTATTTACATCTCGATGGAGTATGTCGAGGGCGGGGACCTCAAGCAGCGTCTGACCCAGGGGCCGCTGCCGCCCGATATCGCCCTCGAAGTGCTCGAAAAGACAGCCTCGGCGCTTGCCTATGCCCACGCGCACGGCGTGATCCATCGCGACGTGAAGCCCGGCAACATCCTGTTCCGGCGCGACGGCTCGCCGGTACTCGCCGACTTTGGCATCGCGAAGTCGCTGGTCGCCGACGGCGATCTGACTGGCACCGGAGTCTTTCTCGGCAGCCCGAACTACATGGCGCCCGAGCAGGTGGAGTCGGGCTCGGTCGACAACGGTGCGGACATCTATGCCCTCGGCGTCATCCTCTACGAGATGCTGACCGGGCAGAAACCGTTCATCTCATCGTCGATCATCGACGTCATCTACATGCACAAGAAGACGCCAATGCCCCCCCTGCCGGCGCCGTTCGAGCCGCTGCAGGGCATGCTGGATCTGATGGTCGCCAAATCACGTGGCGATCGCTTCCGCGACCTCACCGCGCTGCTGCACTACCTCGACATGCTGCGTCGGCGCGGCGCGCTGGCGAGCCTGACGGCCGGTGCGGAAGCGGCACTTCCCTCGCCCGCTCTGCCGGCTCCGCGCAGGCGGCATGGTGTACAGGCCGCGCTGCTTGGGCTGCTGGGGCTGGTCGGTCTCGGCTATGCGTCGCTGTTCGTGGTCGAGCAGCGGCTCGCCGCCCCGCCGCCAGCGCTCAGCCAGGCCTCCGCCCTGCCGACCGAACCACCCCCGGAAGCGGCCGGTGTCGCGGCCGCGGTGGAGGTCGCGCACGCGCTGATCTGGCTCGGGCAGCACAGCGTCACTGAGTTCCGCCTGACGGCGCCGCCCCGCGACAACGCTTATTACTACTTCACGCGGCTGCGCCAGCTGGCGCCGGGCCATCCGGCGGTGGCGGCAGGTTTCAAGGACATGGCGGGCGCCTATGCGGTGCTTGCCGAGCGTGAAATTGCTGCCGGCGACACGCGGCAGGCGCGCGCGCTGATTGCGCTGGCACGGCAGATGGACCCGACGAACGCGGCGCTGCCGGTGCTGAGCGAACTCGCAAAAACGGCGCCCGGAGGCTTATGGCAGCGCCTGTCGGGCTGGCTGCGATAGGGTGTCGCCTGACTCAGGTGACGCAGGGTTGATGGACACAGCCGGCGCGGCGCCGTTTTCGAGCGCGTCGAGGGCGGCGGCCGACTGTGCCTGGTCGTAGGCTTCGAGCAGGGCCTTGAACTCGGCGATCTGCGCGCTCGTGCTGTCTTCGGCGGCACGGGCCCCGGCGGCGGCCGGCGGTGCCGTTTCAGGGGCTTCGAACAGGGGCGCCGTCAGCGCCGGTGCGGCGGGCGGCGGCGTGCCGAAGGCCGTGGCGCGCAGCAGGGCGGCCTCCGGGGCTGGCAGTGCGCGCGCCGTGTCGTCAATCAAGCGGCCGTTCTCGAACACGAACACGCGGGGCCCGGGCTGCGCGCCGCGATACCAGGCGGGCGGCGCGCCGGAGAGTTGCACGGTGCCGGTCTGGGCGTCCGCCCACTGATACATGCGCGCGGCCGCCACGCCAGGCAGGCCGCACAGGAGCACGGGCAACAGCAGCCTGAGCAGGGGGCGCGTCAGGCGCACGACCGGAGCTGGCATTGGGCACATGCGAGCGCCTCTGATTGGAATAGCAGCGACAAGATAACCGGAATGCCCGGGCCCGCGACACCGCAGATGGCAAGGTCGGGCATTTCGAACTTTTTCTTCAAATTGTCACATTCCTGAAATAAACATTTCATTTAATGCTCCCCGGGCCGTCACTGGTGACCGAACGAACAGGCGCCAGTGGGGGCGGCTGGGTCCGGCGCGGGCGGAATTTAGTCGTGCACCGCCTAACGGAGCCAATCATGCGTTTCTCACTCTTGCTGGTCGCCAGCATCATCCTGGCTGTCGGCACTGCCGCTCAGGCCAACATGCTCGAACTTTACGTGGATACCACTACCAAGCAGGTGTACACGGAGCCCGGACCCAATCGCGCACGGCTGGGCACCTTCCAGCAGGTCGATGAGTCTGCGGCCGCGGTGGCCACCTCTAGTCCGCCGACCGGCCAGGCCGCGCCGAGTGCCGTCGACAAACGCCCGTTGGCCTCTGCGGCGGTCGTCGAACCGCCCAAGGCCGTGGCCGCCGCGCCAGCCGCCACCAAGTGGTATGACAAATACACTATCAGGGGCTACACCCAGCTCCGTTTCAACCATCTGCTCGATGATGAACTCGACGGCTTCGCACATCCGGCCGATCGCTCGGTGGGCGAGGATCAGTCGCTGTTCATCCGGCGTATGCGGCTTATCCTGAGTGGCGACATCAACGATCACCTCTCGCTCTATCTCCAGCCGGACTTCGCCGTGACGCCGTCCGGCTCGACCTCGACGCACTTCGTGCAACTGCGCGACGCGTATGTCGACTATGCGTTCGACAAGAGGAAGGAATGGCGCGTCCGGGTAGGACAGTCGAAGATTCCTTACAGCTTCGAGAATCTGCAGTCGAGCCAGAACCGTATTCCGCTCGATCGTAACGACGCGACCAACAGCTGCTGCCGCGACGAACGCGATCTGGGCGCCTTCTTCTACTGGGCACCGGCGCACATCCGCCAGCGTTTCAAAGAGCTCGTGGCGAGCGGTCTGAAGGGCTCCGGCGATTACGGTGTCGTGGCGCTGGGCGTCTACAACGGCCAGGGCGCAAATCGCTTCGAACGCAACGACAGCTTTCATGTGGTGGGCCGGCTGACCTGGCCCTGGAAGTTCGCCAACGGGCAAATCATCGAAGCGGGCGTGCAGGCCGTCAATGGCCGCTTCATGCCCACCGCGGATGCGCGCGTGGCACTTCGCGCGACGGCAAACGGCTTCCAGGATCAGCGTGTCGGCTTGCATGCCGTGCTGTATCCGCAACCCTTCGGCGTGCAGGCCGAATGGAACTGGGGCAAGGGCCCCGAACTGAGCGCCGATCAGAGACGTATCGACGTCGACGATCTCCAGGGCGGGTATGTCCAGGCCATGTACAAGCTCGACACCGAGCGGGGTACTTTCTTCCCTCTGCTGCGCTGGCAGTACTTCGACGGCGCCATGAAGTTCGAGCGTAACGCGCCGTCGACCCACATCGACGACATCGAGCTCGGCGTCGAATGGCAACCGATGCCGGCCCTGGAACTGACGGCCTTATACACCTTGCTGGACCGGACCAATGTGATCGACCAGCCCTATACCCAGTTCGAGGGCGATCTGCTGCGCCTCCAGTTGCAGTGGAACTACTGAGACTTGCGCAACCGGCATCTTGGCGCCGGTGGTGGCCCGCCTTGCCGCGCGGCGGTCCAGTGCGCTGTACGAGTGCCTGCGTCGTCGGCATCTCGCGACAACAAGGCCGTCGATCCGGCAGGTAAGATAGCCGGTATGTCCATGCCGGCCTCATCATCGAAATCGGCGCCCGCGGTGCCCGCTGCGCCTGCGAGTCTGGTCGTCCCGACCGCACGGCTGGCGGCCGCCCTGCGCCGCGACGAGGCACGTCGGCAGCGTGGGGCCGGCCAGCAGGTCTGGCAGGCGGAGGACTTCATTGGCCTCGGCGCCTGGCTGGCCCGCGCCAGCCTGCCCGCCCGCAGCCGCGGCGAGTTGCCGGCGTACGCGCTGCTCGGCCAAGAGCAGGCCCAGGTGCTGTGGGCCGCCGTGGTCGCCGACGCGGGGCCGCAGTTTCCAGAACTCAGACCGGCGCAGGCCGAATCGCTCGCGCGACTGATGGCGGACGCCGAGGACACGGTGTTCGCCTACGGCCTCGGCGGCGCATGGACGGCAGCGATGCCGCTGTCGACTGAACAGTCCCTCGCTCGCGGCTGGCGCGCCGAGTTCCGCCGACGCTGCAAGGAACTCAAGGTCGGCACGCGCACGATGCTGCTCGAGGACTGCACCGTAACCGGCGTCGTGCTGGCGGCGACGGGTGCGAGCCGCGGTTTCGTTGAGGCAGGCCCTGTGCTGCGCGGCCTGGTGCCGCCTGTTGAGGCGTGTCCGTCGCGGGCCGCCGTCCCCCCCAGCTTCCGTCAGTTCACGAACACCGATGAGGAATGCGACGCCGCGCTCGACTGGGCTTTCGCCGCCCGGGCCGAGGGCGCCACCGGCTCGATTGCGCTCGTATGCCCTGACGGGCGCACGGTCGACGCCCTGCTGTCCCGCGCCGCCCACTGGCTTGCCGCGCCGCCCGATCTCGCGCCAATCGGCGCGCCGGCCCCGCTCAGCGCACCGCCGGCCCGGCTCGGCACGGCGCCGCTGGTCGAGCACGCGCTGGTCGCGCTGCAGCTGGCAGGCCGCTTGCCGCCGGCGGCGGCGATGACCCTGCTGACGAGTCCCTTTGTGCGCGGCTGGCGCAGCGAATTCGGGCCGCGGCAGCAACTCGCCGCGCAACTGCAGACGGCGCGCAGCGCACCGCTGATGCCCGAGGAATTCGCGCGTCTCGCGCGCGGCGCGAACTGCCCCGGTTTCGCGGCGTTGCTGACAGGCCTGTGGTCGCTGATCAAGATCGCGCGCCGCAAACAGCCGATGCGCGTCTGGGTCGCCGGCTTTCAGCAATGGCTGAACGCCCTCGGTTGGCCGGGAGACGAAGGGCTGACGGCGCAGGAGCAGGCGGCACTCAGCGCCTGGCAGCGCGCGCTCGACACCGCTGCCGCGCTCGATCTCGTGCTCTCGCCGCTGTCGGCGCATGAGGCGCGCGTCCGGCTGCGCCAGGTCGCGCGCGGGATCAGCGAGACGGAACTGCTGGCGCACGATGCGATAGAAGTGTTGAGCGTGGAGGAAGCGGCCGTGCTGCGCCCGGCGCACGCCTGGGTGCTGGGTCTGCACGATGCGGGATGGCCACTCGCGCCGGCTTCGAACCCGCTGCTGCCGCCGGCGATGCTGCGGCGGGCCGGCGTGCCTGGCAGCGACTTTGCGGCCGATGCCGCGCGCGCGCGGCGCGCGCTGTCACGGGTGCTCGCCGCGGGCGAGCAGATTGTCCTCAGCCATGCTGCGCACGACGGCGACACGCCGCGGCGGCCCAGCAGCGCAGTGGCCTGGCCGACACTGCCGGCGCCATCGATGAACCCCGCGCAGTCGCTATTCGAGCGCTGGCGCGCGCCGCTCGCGGACATCGCGGTCGAAGCGGTGCCGGCCGATCCCGCCGTGCCCCTACCCCCCGCCGGCGCGCAGCCCGGCGGCACCGGCGTGCTGGCGGCGCAGGCGGCCTGCGCATTTCGCGCATTCGCCCTGTTCAGACTCGGCGCGGCCGCGCTCGAGGATGCGATGCCCGGCCTCGACCCGTGGCTGCGCGGCGAAATTGCGCATGACGTGATGGCGCGGCTGTGGACGCAATTGCGCACGCGCGATCTCGCGCTTGCGCTGTCGCCGGCCGGGCGCGCCGACGCCATTGCGGCCGCCATCGACGGCGCGCTCGACGCTGCCCTCGACACGCGGCCGCAGTTCAGCGGCCGGCCGCGCACGCTGGAGGCCAATCGCCTGCAGCGGCTCGTGGCGCAGGCGCTCGAGGCCGATCTGAATCGCGAACCCTTCGAGGTCATCGCCGTCGAAGCGCAGCATGAGCTGACGCTGGGCGCGCTGGCGCTGCGTCTGCGCATCGACCGCATCGACCGGCTGGCGAGCGGTGCCCGTTTCATCATCGACTACAAGACCGGTCGTGCGTTGCGCAAGGACTGGGCCCTGCCGCGCCCGCTCGCGCCGCAGCTGCCGGCCTATGCGCTCGCGCTTGAAGACCTGCCGCTGGCCGGCATCGGCTTCGCTCAATTGCGGCCCGGCGACTGCAAGCTCGTGACGGAACCGTCGAAGCTCGTCGATGACGCAGCGGCGGTTGCCACGCTCGCCCGCCTGCGCGAAGACTGGCACGCGGACCTGAGCGAACTCGCCGCGCAGTTCGTCGCCGGGTTCGCCGAACTCAATCCACGCGATGGCGCGAAGACCTGCCAGCGCTGCGAGTTCAAGGTGCTGTGTCGGGTGCACGAAGTGCCGCACGCGGTCAGTGACGAGGAGCCCGCGGATGAGTCTTGATGACGCCCAGGCTCGCCGCCGCGCCCTCGAACCTGCGGCCTCGTTCATCGTTGAAGCCGCGGCTGGCTCCGGCAAGACCTCGCTGCTGACGCAGCGCATGCTGGTGCTGCTCGCGCGTGTGGAAGAGCCCGAGAACGTGCTCGCGGTGACGTTCACGCGCAAGGCCGTCGAAGAAATGCGTGGCCGCGTGCTCGAGGCGCTGAAGCTCGTCGATGAACCACCGCCGGCGGAACCGCACAAACGGCTGTCCTACGATCTCGCGGCCGCGGTGATCGCGCGCGACACCGAGCGCGGCTGGGGACTGCGCGAGCATCCGGCGCGGCTGCGCATCCAGACCATCGATGCGCTCGCGGGCAGCCTCGCGCGCCGCCTGCCGCTGACGGCCGGCCTTGCCGCGCAGCTCGAGGTCGTTGACGACGCGAGCGATCTGTATCGCACGGCGGCGCGCGAAACGATCGCCTGCCTGCTCGACGACGACAGCTACGCCGACGCCGTCGAGCGCGTGCTCGAACATCTTGCGAACGACATGCGGCGGCTCGAGCGCCTGCTGATCGACATGCTGGCGCGTCGCGATTCGTGGTTGCCGCGCGTGGTGTGCGGCGCCGATCGCGCGGCAGCCGAGGCGGCGCTCGGGGCGGTGATCGACGCCGAGATCGTAGACTTCCGCGCCGCGCTGCCGGCGGCGCTGCACGCGAGTCTGCCCGCGTTCGCGCGCCTGGCAGCGGCGGGCATCGTTGCGCAGGGAAGTACGTCGCCGCTACGCGCGCTGGAGGGCTGGGACGGCCAGCAGCTCGATGCCGCGATCTGCGCCGGCCTCGCGGAGCTGCTGCTGACGGCCAGGGGCGACGTGCGGCAGAAGCTCGACAAGCGTCAGGGGGCGCTGCCGGACACGCGGGCGCAGATGAACGCTCAGTTCACGCCGATGGCCGACCTCCTGCACGCGCATCCGGCGTTCTGCGCGCGTCTGCAGGCTGCGCGTGGCCTGCCGCCGGGCCGCTATTCGACGCCGCAGTGGCAGACGATCGAGGCGATGTACGCGGTGCTCAATCTCGCGATGGCGCAGCTCGCAGTGACCTTCGCCGACGCGGGACGCTGCGATTTCACCGCCGTCACCGACGCCGCGCGCGAAGCGCTGGGCGCGCCGGACGCGCCGAGTGAACTCGGCCTCGCGCTCGACTACCGGCTCGATCATCTGCTTGTCGATGAATTCCAGGACACCTCGGCGACGCAGCACGCGCTGCTGAGTTCGCTGACGGCCGGCTGGACCGGGGACGACGGCCGCACGCTGTTCTTCGTCGGCGATCCGCTGCAGTCGATTTACCGCTTCCGTCAGGCCGAGGTCGGGCTCTTCATCGACACGACGACGCGCGGCCGCTGGGGCGAGGTACCGCTCGCGCGCTTGCGATTGACCGCAAACTTCCGGACCACCGCGCCGCTGATTGCGTGGATCAACCGGGCGCTCGCGCACGCTTTCGTCGATGCGCCGGCGATTTTGCCGCCGTACGTGCCGCTCAGTGCGACACGCGCGGCAGTCGACGCGCCGGCGATCAGCATTTATGCGATCGACGAGGATGAATCAGGCAAGGTCGATGAAGTCGATGAAGCGCTCGCGGTGCTCGGCGCCATTGAGTCTGCGCGCGTGCGCCGGCCTGAGGCTGGGATCGCGGTGCTCGTGCGCAGCCGATCGCATCTCGGCTTTCTGCCGCAGTTGCTCGCGGCGGCGCGGGTACCGGTCGCCGCGACCGACATCGAACCGCTGGCCGAGGCGCCGGTCGTCAATGATTTGATGCTGTTGACGCGCGCGCTGTGTCAGCCGGCCGACCGCGTGGCCTGGCTCGCGCTGCTGCGCGCGCCGTGGTGCGGGATAGGCCTGGCGGCGCTGACGTCGCTGGTCAGCGGGCGACGCGATCAGCTGGTCTGGGAAGCCCTGCACGACACGGCGTGGCGGGAGTCGCTCGCCGCCGATGAGCGGCAGCGCGTCGAGGCTTTGTGCACGGTGTTCTGCGCGGCGCTCGCGCAGGTGCGGCGGCTGCCGTGGGCCCAGCTCGTCGAGCGCGTGTGGCTGCAGCTGAACGGGCCGGCGCTGGTGGCCGATCCGGCGAGTCTGCGACATGCGTTGCGTTTCTTCGAATTGCTCGCGCGCTTCGAAGCGGTGTCGGATGCGCTGACGGCCGACAGCCTGGCGGCGTTCATCGCGCGTCACTTCGCGCCGGTGCCGCGCGATGCCGGCAAGGCGGTGCAGATCATGACCATGCATCGCGCGAAGGGGCTCGAGTTCGACATCGTGATCGTGCCCGGCGTCGAGCGGCGTGTGCAGGGCGATGCCCAGCGCCTTGCACTCTGGCACGAACATCCCGCCGCGGCGATGCACGGGCCGCTGCTCGCGCCGCTGCCCCCGCCGGGGCCCGAGTCGGAACCGATCTATGCGTTTCTGCGACGGCTCGACGCCGAAGAGCAGCGCGCCGAAACCTATCGGCTGCTGTACGTGGCGCTGACGCGCGCGAAGGATGAACTGCATCTGTGCGCGCGCCGCAGCTTCGACCAGGACGGCGAGCTGAAAATGGCGTCGAGCAGTTTTCTCGGCATGCTGCGGGCCACGCTGGCCGAACCCCTGTTCGAGCAGCCGTCTGCGCCCCGCGCCGACACGCGTTTGCCACCGGCGCCCTGTCGTCAGCGTCTGACGCTCGCAAGCCTGCCGCGCAGCGCGGCCCGTATCGCGACGACTCCGGGCCTGCCCCCCGCCGTCGAATTCGACTGGGCCAGCCCGACCGCCAAGCACGTCGGCACCGTCACCCATCTGCTGCTCGAACTGATCGGCGAGCAGGGACTCGCGGTCTGGGATCCGGCGCAGTTGCCAGCGCGCCGCGGATTCATCTGCAGTGAACTGACGGCGCGTGGTGTGCCGCGCGCCGAACTCGACGCCGCGGCGGCGCGTGTCAGCGTAGCGATCGCAAAAACGCTGGCCAGCGCGCGTGGGCGCTGGATCTTCGATGAAGCGCACACCGCGCGCGCGAGTGAACGCCACTACACGGCGGTGCTCGACAACGAGCTCGTCGAGGCGGTGATCGACCGCAGCTTCGTCGATGGCGACGGCGTGCGCTGGATAGTCGATTTCAAGACCGGCGAGCATCTCGGCGGCTCGGCCGACGCCTTTCTCGATCGGGAGGTTGAGCGTTACCGGCCGCAGCTCGAACGCTATGCGCGGGTGATGCGCCTGATCGATGATCGACCCGTTGCGCTCGGTCTCTACTTTCCGCTGCTCGACGGCTGGCGCGAATGGCGTTTCAGCGCGTGAACGCGCGGCGGCGCGGCGCGTGCCACGCCGCCGGCGTCTTCTTTTCTCAACCCGTCCGAGCCCTCATGCGCGTACCGCGCGTCGTTGGCGCGCCAGCAGGCCCATCAGGGCGGCGCCGAACAGCGGCAGGGCTGTCGGGACCGGCACCGGCGAGGTGCTGCCCGTCAGCACGAAGTTGTCGATGCGCCAGGTCCCCTGGCCCGAGCTTGCGTCACTGCCCTCGAGTGAGATCTCGAACAGTGTGCCGGCGGCCAGCGTCAGCGGGATCGCGATGCTGGTATAGCCGGTGGTCGTGGACGCACTCGACACGAGTTCACCGTTGATCCTCGCGGCCCAGGTTTTCGGCCCGCTCGCCGACGCCTGTTGATCGAAGCTGAGGTGCTCGAGCGTCAGCCGCTGGCCGGCCGCGGCCTGCAGGCTCAGCCGCAGGCTGTTGCCGTTGTCGAAGGAGCGCGCACCAAGCGCGCGGCCCGGCTTGCCGGCGAAGCTCGTCAAGCTGCCGTCGAGATCCTGCCAGGCGGTTGCGCTCAGCGACGGCGCCAGGGTGTCGACATCGAGGGTGAAGCTGCCGTCGGCGGCGTCGAAGTCATACGCCGCCAGGGTGGCGGCGCGAGTTTCAACTGCGGCAGCGGTGAGGGTGGTCATTAGTGACAGCACGGCGGCGTGACGCCGTAGCGGGCGATGTTCCATATCGTGTTTCCTCTATCCATGAGTGAGTAAAAAAATCCGGCCATTGCGCTTCCTGCGCGTGGCGGGCACGGCTGATTCTAAGGCTTGTGCGTGACGGCGCAAGCGCCGTCGCGCGGGCTCAGGCTTGCACGACCGGCACGTAACGAATCAGCAGAGAGGCGGGACCGCAGCCGATGCGATGGATCAGTTCGGCCTGGCGATTGATGCCGGTCTTGTGGAACACGTGCTTGAGATGCGTGCGCGCCGTGTTGACCGAAATCTCGAGTTCCTGCGCGGCATCGTCGAGCGTCATGCCATTGCTCATCAGCTGCACGAGCTTGGCTTCGGTCTGGGTGAGGCCGTAGAGACCGGTGAGGATGTCGTGTGAGACCTGGCGCGGACTGTTCGCATCGAACAGGTAGACCAGCACGCGCGTGTGCTGCTCTTCGCAGACACTGCTCGGCACCGGGGCAACGATCAGCTCCATGTGTTCGCGCGACAGTGGCGCGCGCACGAACATCGCGCCGGTGGCATCGGTCTGATCGTGCCGGCCGCGCGTGATCGCGGTGCGCACGAGTTCGCGCAGACGCTGCTCGAGCAGCTTGTCCTGCACCGCGAACAGTCCGTTGCGGCACTCGATCCCACGGTTGCGCGACAGGATCTCGCGCCCGCAGCGGTTCATGTGATGAATGCGCAGATCGGCGCCGATGATCAGGATGCCGTTCGGCATCGTGTCGAGCGCCTGCGCGAACGCGAGTTCGTTGCCACTGCCACCGCGGTCGGTGATCGGCTTCAGAGAGGTCACGAGTTTGAGCGCGACGCCGTAGGTGTGGCCGCGCGCGTCGAACAAGGGGGTGAGCACGTCGCGCTGCTGGCGCTGGGCGCCGCTGCGCTGGGTTGACGAGCGGCCGAGATGCTCCTCGCCGTCGCCGCGCAGGACGCGTGTCACGAGTTCTTCGGCTTCCGTCACCGGCATGTCGTAGAAGCTCGCGATGAGTTCGTTGAGCGGACGGTCTATCAGCTGCCGCCGATTGATGCCGAGCAGGCCTTCCGCGATGCGGTTGGCGAAACTGATCCGGCCCTCACCGTCAGTGGTCACGATGCCGTCGGCCGCGGACGGATCGTTGGCCGCCTCAACCCCACGCTGACCGGCTGGCGCGCGCCCATGGCCGTGCAGCGCCAGATCGATCGCCGTCAGCAGGTCTTTGGTCGTGAACGGCTTGTTGATGAAGCCGGCCGGATGTGTGGCGCGCGCGCGCTCAAGCAGTTTCTGATCGACATGCGCCGAGATGTAGATCACCGGGATGTCGAGCGTGGCACGGATGCGCTGGGCAGCTTCGATGCCATCCATGCCTTCGCCCAGACGGACATCCATCAATATCAGATCAGGGTTGAGTTCGGCGGCTTTCTCGATGGCTTCGAAGCCATCCTTCGCAATTGCCATTACATTGTAACCGAGACCGCGCAGCCGCATCTTGAGGGCACCAGCGACCGCGCGCTGGTCCTCGACGACGAGGATCTGTTCACCCGCCATCCCGGGCTCCGGGCGCCGCACGCGACGCCGGGCGTGCACGCATGACGATCCGCCCCATGGGCGGCGAGAGCATGGCCAAGTGGTGCTCCGATTCCATCTGCGTTCTGCCTGAAATGACGCGATCTCGTTATTGGTATTCGCGGCGCGGCGGGTGCGAACCCGCCGCCATCGATCCCTCCAGACGGCCGCGCTCCGCCTTTATCGGTCGCTCAGTGGTCGTCGCGGAACTGCTTCTGGAACATTTCGCGACGTTCCTGGGCATCGACGGTCAACGTTGCGATGGGCCGGGCTTCGAGCCGGCCGAGGCCGATTTCTTCGCCCGTTTCCTCGCAGTAGCCATAATTGCCCTCTTCGATGCGCTTGATGGCTTCCTCGATCTTGTGCAGCAGCTTGCGGTAGCGGTCCCGGGTGCGCAGTTCGAGGATGTTGTCGCTTTCGCGGCTGGCACGTTCTGCCTCATCGCCAACGTCGCGCGTTTCCGTGCGCAGGTGTTCGAGCGTTTCCTGCGATTCTGTGATCAGTTCCTGGCGCCAGCTGTCGAGCTTCTGCCTGAAGTAGGCGAGATGCATGGGGCTCATATACTCCTCGTTCGGGCTCGGTCGGTAGCCCTGCGGGAGTTTGATGTCGTCTAGATTTGTCACCTTCCGAATTACTGCCTTCTCTGTCGGGGCGGCTGCCTGTCTGGCGACCGGCTGCGGGGGGGCAGCGGGTTTGCGCGCAGGTTCCGCCTTGGTCTTGGGTTTGACTGGCGTTTCCACCGCAGGCGCAGGCGGTGGGGTGGGTTTGGCCACAGTCTTGGGCACTGCCGCCACCGGCGCAGACTTTGCTGCGGGCGCTGGCGCGACCGGCTGCGGCGCGGGTTTGCTCGCGACAGGCTTTGCCACCTTCGCCGGTGCCGCTTTCGGCACGGCAGCTTTGGTGGCAGTTGCCTTGCTGGCGGGTTTGGCCGCAGGCGCAGGCGCCTTGCGGGGGGGCGGTGCCGGTTTGGCTTTGGCCGCGGCTTTTTTCACTGGCGCTGGTGCCTTTTTGGCTGGTGCCGGCTTCCTGGCAGGGGACGTGGCCGCCACTTTGGGCACGACGGTTTTCTTTTTCGTCGCACTCGCGGCCGGCCGGCTTGCCGCCGGTTTTGCTTTGTTTGGCGCCGGCCGCTTCGCCTGCGGCTTCGATTGCGCCCTGATGTTGGCTTTTGCCACGGTCCTACCTCCGGTGTAATTCACCTTAAAGAGCAGGCGATTATCCGCGAAACCTGAAATTTTTCTCACGTTTTCGGATGTCGCACCTTAATCATTTTCAGATCAATGCGCAACGTCCGATCAAGGGCTTGGTGACGTGCCGGGTGCAACGTGACGGGGATCGCAACGGCAGTTGCAAGTGGGGCAGGGGCGACGCGACGCAGGGCTGCAGGATGCATGGCGGATTGCTTCCCTCGCACCGCCGCGTTTTAGTAATATGCGCGCTTCGTGCCACGCCTGTTGCCGCAGGTGAACAACAAGGCCGGCGCGCCCCGCGACCAGCAAAGCCCGCCACGCGATCGTGATCGCAACGCGCCGCCCGGTGAGGAGTAATGAATGAGCAAGCGAATTCTGACTGGCCTGCTGGCCAGTGGTTTAACCGCCATGTCGATGGTGGCCCTGGCCGAAGGCAATGCCGCCGCCGGCCGGACCGTGGCTGAAACCTGCCTCGGGTGCCATGCGGTGGAAGGGTATTTCAACGTTTATCCGACCTACCACGTGCCGAAAGTGGGCGGGCAGAGCGCGGCCTATATCGAAGCGGCGCTGAAGGCCTACCGTGACGGCAGCCGCAAGCACGACACCATGAACGCGAATGCGGCCAACCTGAACGACGAAGACATCGCCAATATTGCCGCGTACTTCGCCAACCAGGGTAAGTAGAACCTGCACGTGCCGTCGCACACTGCGCACGCACCCGGAGATTTCGAGCTATGAACAAAACCTGTCACGCTGCTGCCCTCGGCGCCCTGCTGTCGGCTTTTGCCGGAACGGCGATGGCCAATGACGCGGCCGCCGATCCGGCCGCTTTCAAGCAGAAGCTGGTGGCCTGCGGCGCCTGCCACGGCGAGAAAGGCGACAAGCCGCTGGCCCCCGACTACCCGATCCTCGCCGGTCAGGACGCGGACTACCTGTCCGCCGCCCTGCGCCATTACCGCGATGGCCGCCGCAACAATCCGATCATGGGCGCGCAGGTTCAGGCCCTGCAGCTCAGCGAGCAGGATATTGTGAAACTCGGCGAGTACTTCGCCGCGCAGAAAAGCCCGCTCGCGACGCTGCAGAACTGAGCGCTGCCGCTGCAACCGGCCGCGCGCCGGCCGCACGGGGACTGCCGGACGTCAGGCGAGGACTTCCTCAAGGAAGTTCAGCATTGAGCGCCACGAACGCCGATCGGCGCTGGCTTCGTATTTGACGCCGAAGCCCGGGTCGTTCGCTTCCGGATTGGTGAACGAATGCAGCGTGTGGCCATAGACATGCACCTGCCAGTCAGCGCCCGCGGTCGTCATTTCGCTTTCAAAGGCCACCACCTCCGCCACCGGCACCATCGGGTCGTCATGACCGTGGAGCACGAGCACCTTGGCGCTGATTTTCCGGCCGTCGGTGTTGCCCGGCGTGCCGAGCAGCCCGTGAAAGCTGACGACACCCTTCACCTCGGCACCACTGCGCGCAAGATCGAGCACGCTGAGGCCGCCGAAGCAGTAGCCTATCGCCGCGACCTGCGCGGCGTCGACCGCCGGATCCTGGCGCGCCGCGGCCAGCGCCGCCTGGAAACGCGACTGCAGCAGAGCACGGTTGTCGAGGAAGGGTTTCATCAAGGCCCTGTTCTCTTCGACGCTGCTGCCGAGCACGCCTTTGCCATATAGGTCGATGGCAATACCCACATAGCCCGCCGCCGCCAGGGCCCGCGCTTTGTCACACTCAAAGCCCGAACGGCCTGCCCAGGCGTGCGCAATCAGGACCGCCGGGCGCGCGCGGCCGGCCGCCGGCGTGCAGACGTAGGCTTCGAGCACGCTGCCTTCATGTCGGTATTCCAGTGTTTTTTCGGTCATGGCGGGCCTCCTTCAGACGGGCGGTGGGTGCAGTGTTGCGCCTTAGCCTAGCGCAGCAACCGCTGTCCGGGCGAATCATCGAAGGGGCGGCGCACCGCGGCAGCTCGGTGTGCCCGCGGCCCAAGCTTAGTAATCGTTCACAGTTCCGGCGCCTTATTTACGCCGTCGCCTGACGGCCTGCCTATACTTGGTCACCCGTCGGCCGATAGAAAGGCCAATCGGGCCTGGCAACGGCGCCAGAGTGACTGCGAACGGCAACGCTGAGTGCGGGGAAACGGGGCATGTTGAATATCACGGAGATGCTGGCCGCGGAGGTTGCCAATCGGCTGGGCTCAAACTACGCCGTGATGTTCGGCGGCGCGGATTCCGGCCATCTGGCCGCCGCCGCGAATATCGCCCACCGCGCCCTAACCAGCATTTCGACCTCTGACGCCCTCTACCACAACGTCGAACACTCGGTGTACGTGACCGTCGTCGGGATGCAGATCCTGCTCGGTCGCCAGATTGTTGCCGCCGACGTCACGCGCGCCGACTGGCTCAACGTGATCGCCGCGATGCTGTGCCATGACATCGGCTATGTGCGCGGCATTTGCGCCAGCGATGGTACCGAGCGTCTGGCGACCGGCATCGGCAATCGGTCGGTCCGGCTGGCCGCCGGATCCAGCGATGCCGCGCTGATGCCGCTGCACGTCAACCGCGGCAAGCGCTATGTTGCCGAGCAGTTTACGGCTTCCAGTCACGCGCTCGTCGATATCGCGACCGTTCAGGACTGCATCGAACGCACGCGTTTCCCGGTGCCGGAAGAGGCCCGTTATCGCCAGACCGACGATTATCCGGGCCTCGTGCGCGGCGCCGACCTGATCGGCCAGCTGTCCGATCCGCGCTACCTGCACAAGCTGTCTGCGGTGTTCTTCGAGTTCGAGGAAATCGGCTTCAACCGGCATACCGGCTATCGCAAACCGGGCGACCTGTTGAGCGCCTACCCGGCCTTCTTCGAGAAGAATGTGGCACCATTCATCGTCGAATCGGAACGCTATCTGAAACAGACGAAGGACGGTCGTGAAATCCTCGCGAGCCTTTATCGCAACCTCGACGTCGCCCGCCAGCCCGAGTCGACGCCCGCTGTCGCCCGCCAGGCCTGAACCTTCGCGGCAGCCGCTGCGCGTAGCGCTGTTCGCACTGGCCTGCCTCGTCCCCGGCCTGCTCGCTGCCTCAGGTCCGGCGCCGCTGGCCGTCACGGAAGTCGCGCCCGGGGTGTACGTGCACCAAGGGCGGCATGTCGATATCGAAGATCCGGCGCGCGGCGACAGTGCGAACATCGGCTTCGTGGTTGGCGAGCGCTGCGTGGCCGTCATCGACAGCGGGGGCAGTGTTGACACCGGCCGGGCGCTGCGCGCTGCGATTGCCGCCGCCACTGCGCTGCAGGTGTGTTATGTCATCAATACCCACGCGCATTTCGACCACGTGCTCGGCAACGCGGCCTTCGCCGCCGACCAGCCAGAGATTGTCGGCCATGCGAACCTCACGCCGTCGCTCGACGCCAGCCGCGAGTATTTCACCGAGCGATTTGCGGCCGAGCTGGCCGGGGCGGCGGTGGTCGGGCCGGGCCTGACGGTCGACGGCACGCGCGAACTCGATCTCGGCGCGCGCACGCTGCTGCTGACGGCCGTCGCCGAGGCCCACTCCAGCGCCGATCTCACCGTGTTCGATGTCAGTACCCAGACCCTCTGGAGCGGCGATCTGCTGTTCATGGAGCGGCTGCCGGTGCTCGATGGCAGTCTGCGCGGCTGGTTGAGCTGGCTCGAGTCGGCGCGTGAGATCAGGGCTGCGCGGGTGATCCCCGGACACGGTCCGGTGTCTGCGCCCTGGCCGGCGTCCCTTGAGCCCGAGCGCGACTACCTCGAGCGGCTGCTGGCCCTGGCGCGCGAGGCGGTGACCGACGGGCGCTTCCTTGAAGATCTGACGGCGCAGGCGCGCGCCGCACCGCCGGCCGGCTGGCTGCTCACCGAGCCGCATGCGCGCAACGTCAGCAAGGCCTTCCGCGAAGTCGAGTGGGAGTGAGCCGGCGCCGCTGAGGCCCCCCTCAAACGGGCGGGCGAAAAAACGGGCGACGCCCTCGCGCGCGCGTCACCAGCCTGTCACAGTTTCGCGCCAAGACTTGCGCTGAGAAAGCGCATCAGCGGCACCGCGGCCCTGAAACTCTCGATGGTGAAGTCGACGATGTCGGGCTCGAACAGCAGGCCTTCATGGAAGCGCCGCGTGACGATCAAATCCTTGCGCTTCAGATCCTCGACGCTGCGGTGATCGGCCGGCAAGCCGCGCGGCACGCGCTTCATCGACTCCCCGAAGAAATCAAAGCCGCTGCCGTCCGCCGCCACGCGTCTGGCGGCGGTCCAGGCGCGCGGCTGGTCAATGATGTGCTGCCGGATCTTGCTCGCGGTCGGCGGATCGGGATGCCAGATCCCGCAGCCGACGAAGCATTCGTCGAGCCCGATATGGAAGTAGTACCCGGGGCCGTGAATGTCCCGAAACGCGTCATGCCGGAAGTGCATGCCGACGTTCGTCTTGTATGGGCGCTTGTCGTGCGCGAAGCGGGTGTCACGGTATATCCGCAGCAATGAGCCGCCCATGCGTTTCGGCACGCACAGGAAGCGCGGCGAAATCTTCGCCAGCGGGGCTTCGAGCGCCTGGATGAAATCGAGCGACGGTTCGAGCACGTCGCGTTCGTAGGCCGGTTTGTGCGCCTGGAACCATTCGCGGTTGTTGTGTTGCGAGAGCTTGTGCAGAAACTCAAGCATCTGCGGACGGAAGCCGCCAAAGACCGGCGCTTCGGGTGTGATCGGGGCGCTGCGTGCCATCGTGGTGCTCCGCGCGACTGCGCGCGCTGGCTGGATATCGGGGGTGTTGGCTGGCGGTTCAGACGCGACTGCCCGGGCCGGCATCGACTATATAACGTGCCGCGAGCTGTCTGAAGTTCGCGAGATCCTGGGCTGTCCAGGCGTCGCTGCGTCCGAGTTCGGCGCCGAGGATCGCAGCCACTCGGGGCGCCGCGGCGAGCGCCGCGCGCGCGTCGATAAACAGCGCACGGCAACGGCGGGCGAGGATGTCTTCGGTGCGCCGCGCCTGCGACTCGCGCACGGCGGCGCGGCACTCGGCCTCGCTGTAGGCGAGCCCCGGCAGCAGCGCATCGCGTGCCGGGGGCGACACGGCGGTGAGGGGCATGATGTCGGTGGCGGCGTTGCCGTGCCGGCTGCTGCCGAAGGCGAAATCGAGCGTGGCGATCGCCATCCGCCGGAAGGTCGTCCATTTGCCGCCGCTGATGGTCACCAGGCCGCTGCTGCTGCGGCTCAGCGCGTACTCGCGCGAGACCTGCGCGGTGGCCGTGCCGCCGCTGCCGGCCAGCGGCCGCAGGCCGCAAAAGGCGGACTGAATGTCGGCGCGCCCGGGCGCGTGGGCCAGATAGCGCGCGGCGGTGGTGAGGATGATGTCGATTTCCGCGGCGCTCGGCCGCGGTTCGGCTTCGACATCGGCCTGCGCGAGATCGGTCGTGCCGAGCAGCGTCTGACCGAGCCAGGGAATCGCGAACATCACGCGGCCGTCGTCGACCCGCGGCATCAGCACCGCCGTCTCGGCGCCAAGGAAACTGCCCGCGACAACGAGATGACTGCCGCGGCTCAATTGCACGCCGGAGCCCGCGCCCGCGCCCGGTGCATCCAGCGTGCGCACCGCGCCGACCGACGGCCCGGCCGCGTTGATCACGCAGGGCGCCTGCAGTTCATGCGTCTGGCCGGTCTCGCGATCAACGTAGCCCACGCCGCAGATCTGCCCGTCAGCACGCTTCAACAACGCGGTCACCCCGGCGTAGTTCACACAGGTCGCGCCGTGCGCCGTTGCTGCGCGCAGCACCGCAAACAGCAGCGCCGTGTCGTCGAACTGCCCGTCGTGAAAGCTGACGGCGCCGCTGAACGCCGCCGCGCGTATGCCCGGCACCGCCCGCGCGAGTTCGTCGCGCGTGAGCCATGCGGAGCGCGGAAACCCGCCGCCACCGGCGAGCACATCGTAGGCGGCGAGCCCGCCGCGGAATTTGAGCCGCTCGAACACGGACGCCACCGGCACCACGAAACGCAGCGCGTGCACGAAATCCGGCGCGTTGCGTCTGAGCAGCGCGCGCTCCTGCAGCGCTTCGCGCACGAGGCCCAGCCGGCCCTGCGCCAGGTAGCGCACGCCGCCGTGAATGAGCTTGGTGCTGCGGCTCGAGGTGCCGGCGCCAAAGTCCCGCGCCTCGAGCAGGACGGCGCGCAGGCCGCGCGCGGCCGCTTCCCAGGCGATGCCGGCGCCGGTTGCGCCCCCCCCGATGACGATCAGATCGGCAGTCCCGTGCGCGGCGGCCAGCAGCTCCTCACGTGTCATTCGTCGGTGTCCACCCAGCCCTGCGCCCGCGCCACCGCCCGCTGCCAGCGCCGGCGCAGACCGGGAGCGGGCGAGATTTCGTCCGGCATGACGCGGCGCTCTGCGTGCCAGTGCGTGCGCAGGCTGTCCAGATTCGGCCACAGGCCTACGCCCAGGCCGGCGAGCGAGGCGGCGCCGAGTGCCGTGTTCTCCACGTGTTGCGGGCGCTCCAGCGTGAGTCCGAGCAGGTTGGCTTGGATGCGCAGCAGGAGATCATTGCGTGCGGCACCGCCGTCGACCCGCAGGCTGCGCAGCGGCGCGGCGAGGCCGGGGCGCATCGCGTCGAGCACGTCCGCGACCTGCAGGGCGATGCCGTCCAGTGCCGCACGTGCAATGTGCGCCTTGCCGGTGCCCCGGCTCAGTCCGATCAGCAGCCCGCGCGCCTGCGGATCCCAGTACGGCGCACCGAGGCCGGTGAAGGCCGGCACCAGCACCACCCCGCCGCTGTCCGGCACACTCGCCGCGAGGGCCTCGACCTCGTCGGCGTGTGCAATCAGGCCCAGCTGATCGCGCAGCCACTGGATGGTTGCGCCGCCCATGAACACGCTGCCTTCGAGGGCATAGGTGGTGGTGGCGCCGATGCGCCAAGCCGGCGTGGCGAGCAGGCCGGCCGCCGGCTGTGGCACCGTGTTACCTGCGTTGACGAGAATGAAGCAGCCGGTGCCGTAGGTGCACTTCGCGTCGCCGGCATCGAAGCACTGCAGACCGAACAGGGCGGCCTGCTGATCGCCGGCGAGGCCCGCGACCGGGCAGCGCAGGCCGTCGATTCCGCTGATCTCGAACAGGGGCTCGGCGCAACCGACCACCCTCGGCAGCAGCGCGCGCGGTATTGCCCACAGCGCGAGCAGTTCGTCATCCCAGTCGCCGGTGGCGAGGTTGAACAGCAGCGTGCGCGAGGCGTTGGTGACATCGGTCAGATGGGCGCGACCACCGCTCAGCTGCCACATCAGCCAACTGTCGATGGTGCCGAAGGCGAGTTCGCCGCGCGCCGCGCGCGCGCGGGCACCGGGGCAGTGATCGAGCAGCCAGGCCAGTTTGCTAGCTGAGAAGTAAGGGTCGATCAGCAGGCCGGTGCGCGCCCGCAGCAGTGGCTCATGGCCGGCGGCCCGCAGCTGTTCGCAGTGGGCGGCCGTGCGGCGGTCCTGCCAGACGAGGGCCCGATGCAGTGGGCGCCCGGTCTGGCGATCCCACAACACCACGGTCTCACGCTGATTGGTGATGCCGACGGCCCGGATGTCGCTGGCCGCGACCCCGGCATCGGCCAGCGCCCGCTGAGCCACCTCACGAATAGAGCGCCAGATCTCTTCGGCATCGTGCTCGACAAGTCCCGGCGCCGGGAAGTGCTGCGCAAACTCACGCTGCGCGCTGCCGAGGACGTGCAGGGCGTCGTCGAACACGATCGCACGTGAACTCGTTGTTCCCTGATCGAGGGCCAGCAGTGTGCTCATCGCTTATGGAGTGTACTTAAGCTAATCAATTTGGGCGATGGTCCGGCCGACCCCGATTCACGAAACTGTCATCGCGAAGTGGAGGGGGGAGTAAGTATTGCCAAGCGTCAGGGGTAACCCGGGCGAGGGGTGCTTGCTGCCATGAAGAACGCAGTTCGCTGCGTTCAAAGGCCCATCCTGTTCATCGGCGCAAAGCTGTTGAACATGAAGTGTTTTTGCATCACCCCTTGTGTACTGCCTGACCTTGGCGCCCGGGGTAACCCGGGCGCACGTTTTTGCCTTGAGCCCACTCCTCGGCGAATCAGGCCCTCGTTGGCCACACCGCGCCTGCTCAACCTGCCCCGTCCCTTGCCGATACGCTCCCATCACGAACTTACAAATGGGGGGTGCAGGCATGCGCTGCAGGGGCCTGGTTTGAATTCCGATCCGCAGACAGTGCCGGCCGCCAGCGGCATGCTGCCGCTGATAGCGCACGGTGTGCTTGGACTGCTGGCCGTGGGCGGCGCCTATGTCGCGCTGCCGCCCGGCTGGCGCTTGGCCTGGCTGCCGGTGGTGGCCGGCGTGGCCGTGTGGTCGGTCCTGCTGACACAGCGACGCTTTGCCAGCCTGGCCCGCGCCCTCGAATACGAGCAGGCGCAGCGCGACGCGGCCGAGGCGCTGGCCGAGCGTCGCGAGGATGAAGTGCGGCGCCTGAAACTCGAAACCCGCTCGGCCGGGGAAAGCAGGGAATCCCTGGCTGGCGAGCTGAGCAACGCGACCCAGGAGATCACCTTGCTGCGCACCAAGGCCGGCGCCCTGTCGACGGTGCTCGAACGTATCAATCCCTATGACACCGAGACCGGCCTGCTGACCGCCGACAAATTCGCGAACGTGATGAATCGCGAATGGGGCCGCATGCGGCGCCAGGAATTGCCGTTGAGCTTGATGATCGTGGCGGTCGATCACTTCGACGATTTTCGCGAACGGCACAGTCGGCTGGGCTACGAAGCGGCGCTGCGCCGGATCAGCGATGTGCTGCGCAGTGCCGGCAACCGGCCGGGCGATGTCGCGGCAAGAATCGCACCGGGTGCCTTCGCGCTGTTGTTTCCCGAAACCGATTACAAACACGTCGACCGGCTGGCGGATGCCGTGCGCGCACGCATTCGCCAACTGGGCGTTACAGTCGATCCGGCGGAGCCCGGCAAGTTGCTGACGGCCACCGTTGGCATGGCAACCGTCATTCCGAATACCGACATCAGCCCGGCCGTGCTGCGGGAACGCGTGGAAGCGGCTCTGTACGAAGCCCAGTTCCAGGGCGGCGACCGCAGCGTGCGTTACCGCACGCTGGACAGCATTCGCGTTGAGCACTGGGACACTGAGCAGGAAGGGCAGCTTACCGCCGATGGCGTGCGACACAAACTTGCGGTGCTGGGCTATGACGCCGAGCCGAAGACCTATCGCCCGGGCGAGACCCCGCCGTCGCGGCGCGTGCCGGTCGACAGCGTGGAAGCCGTGATCGAAGGGCAGCTGAAGATTTCGCTCGACGGCGAGGCCCGCATCCTGAAACCTGGCGACTTCCTGTTCATTCCGAAAGGCCTTGTCACCAGCGTTGAAGTCATTGGTGCCCGACCGGTGCTGTGCCTGGAAGCAATGCGCGCCTAGTCGATGCTGACAGGGACGCACCAGCAACCCGCTGCGCGCCCCAGGCCTTATAATCCCCACCGCGCGACAGCCGGTGTGCCTGCATCGGGCGCACCCCCTCATTACATTGCGCGGCACGGGCATGAGACTCAACAAATACATCAGCGAGTCCGGATACTGTTCGCGGCGCGAAGCCGACGAACTCATCAAGGCCGGCCGCGTCACGCTGAACGGCCAGGTGGCCGACATCGGCGCGCAGGTTGCGGCTGCCGACGATGTCAGTGTCGACGGTGAGGCGGTCGAGGCGCCGGGCCCCGGCGAACAGCGCAACCGCGTCTACCTCGCGCTGAACAAGCCGGTCGGCATCACCTGCACTACCGAGCGCGAGGTCGAAGGCAACATCGTCGACTTCGTCGACCACGCGTCACGCATTTTCCCGATCGGCCGACTCGACAAGAATTCCGAAGGGCTGATCCTGATGACCAGCGATGGCGACATCGTGAACCGCATCCTGCGCGCGGAGAACAAGCTCGAGAAGGAATACATCGTCGTCGTCGACAAGCTGGTCACCCCGGGCTTCATCACCGCGATGTCGCGCGGCGTGCGCATCCATCACACGACCACGTTGCCCTGCCGGCTCTATCGCATCAACCGCTACACCTTCGGCATCATCCTCGTGCAGGGCTTGAACCGGCAGATCCGGCTGATGTGCGATGCCTTCGATTACCACGTGCGGCAGCTATGCCGCATCCGCATTGGCACTATCCGGCTCGATCACCTGAAACCCGGACGCTGGCGCAAACTCGCGCCGACGGAAGTGCAGGCGCTGCTGTCACCGTCGGCCGGACGTGCGCCGGCGCCACCACCGGCCGCGCCCGCGAAGCGCGCCCGTCCGCCGCAGGTCCCGATGCCCAGAGCAGCGAAACCGGCGCCCAGAGCAGCGAAACCGGCGCCCAGAGCAGCGAAACCGGCGCCCAGAGCAGCGAAACCGGCGCCCAGAGCAGCGAAACCGG
>Ga0163144_10005619_pt1 | contig 27873 bp, 19 predicted proteins | sample OliLak19BULKMAT1_FD_123175 | JGI IMG/M metagenome (GOLD analysis project Ga0163144, IMG submission 123175) | Freshwater microbial mat bacterial communities from Lake Vanda, McMurdo Dry Valleys, Antarctica - Oligotrophic Lake LV.19.BULKMAT1 | ecosystem: Environmental > Aquatic > Freshwater >... | reverse complement strand
ATAGGGTCGCACATCTTGCTGGTATCAAGGTGAACTATCAATATTTGAACCCCTCAGGTTCTTTTATACAATTACACTAATCAAAACTACCCCTACTCATAATCCTTGTAAGAACATAGCTCTGTCATAAGCAATATGAATAAATCACTAAACTCAAATCCTAATTCAACACTGACTTCTTTTTAAAATCAGCAACATTCTTGATAACCCCAAAATTAAATGTTGGTTGTCCTGGATAGTACGATGCCATACCATAGGAAAAGCGGTATTTCAATAAGTTGAAGGTTAGTCCCCATGAAAATCCTGTTAAGGCCTTGCGCTGTTCAGGCGACAATTCTTTTCTACGCTGATAGTTATAGCCAAAGATCAAATTGAAATTTTCAGTAAATAGAAACTCTCCAACAAAATTAAAGTGGCGCATTACTTTTTCACTTACTGGGATTTTTTCAACTTTTTCCTTTTGGGTTTCTAAATCGATTGTTTTATTGCGTTTGTTGGGATTGGTATAGGTTAAATCCCATGTTTGAAGATTGTGAGCAATGACCGAAACACGAAGTGGATTAAATTTAAGTTTTTTGGAAAATCCTATTTGAATATCTAATGGTAAAGGCTCTTTGGTACCATCCGTATAAGGAATAAATTGAACTCCCAGATTTTTAACCACAGCCGAAACTGTAAATCTTTTCTCCTCGTCGTAATAAATACCTCCAAAATTAAAAGCTCCAGCGGTTGATACATAAGCTTCTAATGCCGAGTAGATAAAATTAAAATTAACACCATACCAAAATTTATCCTTCCAATGTTTTCCATATCCAACCTGAAAGTTGTAATCCTGAGCAGTAAAAGGTCGCGTGCTGTTGCCATCCTCATCAAACCCTTGAATTTTTCCATAATCTACAAAAAAGACTGAAGCTGAAAAGGTTCCTATGCTATCAAAGTGCCTAACATAGCCTGCATAAGCATTATTAATACCCGCCAAATAATTCATATAGGAGATGGTGACATGGTTGTGCATACTGCTATTGAGTAATGCCGGATTTTGATAGGCTAAGGAAATATCGTTATCTCTCACTGTTATCAAACTGCCACCAGCAGCAGCTACTCTGGCACTGTGATCAAGATTTAAAAATGGATAGGTTCTGGTACCTCCTATTTGTGACAAAGCACATTGCCATGTCAAAAAGGTTAACGCGAGGGTAAGGCTGTGTTTAATCAATGTGATTTGCTTTAAACGTGTAATCTGAAATTATATTTCAATATTCTAAGAAACATTTTATTTAATTATTCTGGTTCAATTTTTTAACCATCGTTAATATGGTAGCTACTGCAACGGTTTCATTGGTTTCATCATACACTTCTACATAAAATTTAACAATTCCTTTTGCAATATCCTCAGGCGTTCTTTTATCTTGATCTGTCTTTTCTTTTACCGTTAATTTAACTCCAATCGTACTTCCAGCATAAACAGGTTTCGTAAACCTACACTCTTCCATCCCATAATTAAGTAATACTGGTCCCTTAGCAGGATCAACAAAAAGTCCTGCCGCTGCACTCAAAACAAAATAGCCGTGAGCTACTCTTTCAGTAAACAAGGTACCTTCTAAGGAGGTAGCATCGGTATGGGCATAAAAATGATCCCAACTTACATTGGCAAAATTTACTATATCTGCATCGGTAATAGTTCGTTTATGCGTTAAAATGGTTTCTCCTACCACCAATTCTTCAAAATGCTTTCTGAAAAGATGTTTGCCTGGCTCCTTATATTCACCTCCCGGCTGATAAGTACCCGTAATATGGGTAATAGTTGTAGGGGAACCTTGGATAGCAGTTCTTTGTAAGTAGTGCATTACTCCTCGTTTTCCGCCCATTTCTTCACCCCCTCCTGCCCTGCCAGGTCCTCCATGAACCAACATTGGCATAGGTGAACCATGGCCAGTGCTTTCTTTGGCACACGCTTTATTAAAAACCAAAATTCGGCCATGATGAGAAGCCGCTCCCAAAACATAATCACGGGCTATATCATCATTTGCTGTGGTAATACTGCTGCATAAAGAACCTCTTCCCATTTTAGCAAGCTCTATCGCTTCATCTAAATTTCGATAAGGTAAAATAGTGCTTATTGGCCCGAATGCTTCCACAGAGTGCGAACTTGTTTTGGTAAAAGGTGACTTGTTTAAAAGGATGATTGGACTCATAAAAGCGCCCTTAACACAATCAAGACCTTCAATATCTTGAAAGCTAGGAGAGCCAAAAACAACTTCAGAATCAACCAGAAGTTTATCCAAATTTTTTCTTACATCTTCGCGCTGGGCCAAACCAGCAAGAGGCCCCATCTTAACACCTTCTTTCCTTGGGTCTCCAACAATTGTTTCAGAAAGTGCTTTTCCCAATGCAATTGTAACATCTTCTACTAGTTTTTCAGGTACAATAATTCTTCGAACAGCAGTACACTTCTGACCCGCTTTTGTAACAATTTCTTTTTTGACCTCTTTAATAAATATGGTAAATTCATCAGTCCCAAGCACTGCATCTTCGCCCAAAACCATGCAATTGAGTGAATCAGCTTCCATATTAAATGGAACCGCTTCAGCCAAAATAGCAGGGTGTGATTTTAGCATTCTTCCTGTTTCGGCACTTCCAGTAAAAGTAACTACATCTTGATAGGTTATATGGTCAAGAATTCCTCGCGCTGAGCCACAAATGAGTTGCAATGAGCCTTGAGGAAGAATACCTGAGGCAATTATTTCTCTGGTTACAGCTTCTGTAACAAAACAGGTAAGGGTAGCCGGCTTAACAATGGCTGGAACACCTGCTAATAAATTAACCGCAATTTTTTCTAACATGCCCCAAACAGGAAAATTGAAAGCATTGATATGTATAGCAACACCTTCTTTAGGCACCATAATATGATGACCGATAAACGAGCCACCTTTACTCAAGCCAACGGTATCTCCATCCACATGGAACCTTTGATTTGGAAATTGCTTTCGAAGGCTTGCATAGCTAAATAAATTTCCAATTCCTCCTTCAATATCTATCCAACTATCAATGCGGGTTGCGCCTGTTTTATAACTTATGGGATAAAATAATTCTTTGCGTTCTTGTAAGTAAAAGGCTAATGCCTTGAGCATATTGCCACGCTCATGAAAAGTCATTCTACGCAAGGCTGGCCCTCCTTTGCTTCGGGCATAATGCATCATGGCTGCAAAATCTAAACCTGCACTGCTAGCCGTTGCTATAAATTCACCTGTACTGGCATCAAGCAGTGTCTCTCCTTCATTTTGGCCTGCTATCCATTGGCCTTGGGCATAATTCTGTAATTGCATTCTTTATTGTAGATGTTATAATTTATTAAATATGAAAAAGTAAACGTTTGATTTCTTTGAATTTTAAGTCGAACAAAATTAATCTAAAATATGCTTATCGTACTCCTAAGTATAAATTTTACCAAAAGACAACTAAAAAAAATGCCAGATAAAATATCCGGCATTTTTCTTCTCAAAATTTATAGTATCTTAGGCTTTTGTACTTGACCCTCTTCCAATTCCAAGTATTAATCCTACGATGGCACCAACTATGGCTCCGGAAACTGTATTTGCAATAACATCAACAAAAATGACAGTTGTATTATTGTACATAGTAGTCATTGAAAATATATTTAAATCAAGACTTAATGCAAATAGAAAGCCTACCAATGCACCTTTCATTAAACCTGAAATAAGCGAATTTGCATTAGCCCAGCTTAAAATGATGGCATAAAGCATTCCCCAGACCAAGCTTCCGAGAAATAGGGCTGCAAAGTTAAATTGATCCATGTTGAGGCTCATAATTTGATTGGTATTTTCTTTCATGTATCCATCTAGAGCCATACCAAAAATAAACCATCCTGAGAAAAAAGAAGCCACACCAGCGGCTAATCCTGCGAGTAAAGTTTTTGTCTTCATATTTTTTTTTTTGTTAAATTAAATCAAATATTTATTATTTATTATAGAAAATGCAAGCAATAATTTAGATAGCCCTACTTTATTTGAATGATTACACTCATTTTTAACACTTTAAAATTTTATGATGAATTCAATTTGAGCTTTAATATGATACTCTGAAATTTTTATCAACGTTTATATCTTAATTTTATCATGATAATTCAATTTTTCAAATAGATGTCCTATTAATTTTTACCTTTGGCAATTAATAACGCCATGGAATCAGCCATTTTTCTCATCGTTTTCATACTAGGAGTATTACTTATACTACCCATAATATTCAGTATTTCAACCAATAACAAGGTGAAAGAATTAAAAGAAGAACTCTTTTTGATTCGGAGAGCCTTGGATGCATTGAAAGATTTATCAACGCCATCACCTGATATTTCATCAGAGAAAACAATTGAAAGCAAAATAGTGATTGAAGAAAAACCTTTTGAACAGCTCTTTGTCCATGAAGCTATTCCTGCTCCTGTTGTTATTCAAGAAGAAGTATCAAATACAACGATAGAAGACATTATTGAGCCCTTAAGCATAACAGATATTGAAGATTCAGAAACGTTTGAGGAGAAGGAGGAGGTCGTTTATTCTGAACCGGAGCCTTTCAAGCCTTTCGAAGTTTCGAAACCAAAAAGCGATATTGAGCGGTTCATAGGCGAAAAATTGTTAAGCTTGATTGGAATTGGTGTTTTTGTTCTTGGCATTTTCTTTCTTGTAAAATGGGCCATTGATCAACAACTCATCAACAATGTCGGAAAGGTTTCTATAGGCCTGTTCTCTGGCATGTTATTGATTGGTACAGCGCACATAATTAGAATAAATTTCCGTACTTTTTCATCCATTTTGGTCGGTGGCGGATTAGCAGTATTCTATTTTACAGTTTACATTGCCTTTCAGGATTATCATCTTTTGAGCCAAACTCCCGCTTTTATCGTTATGGTAGCTATTACCATTTTTGCGGTTATTCTAGCCATTGTTTACGACAAAGTGGAACTGGCAATTATCGCTATCATTGGCGGTTTTACTACACCTTTTTGGGTTAGTACGGGTGAAGGAAACTACGTAGTTTTATTTAGCTACCTGCTCATACTCAATATCGGTATGTATTTCTTAGCAAGCTTTAAGCGTTGGAATTTGGTAAATATTGTAAGTTATATATTTACAATATTGATTTTTGGCGGCTGGATGATTTCTAAATTCAATGTAAATGAAGGCCATGCAAAAGGAGGATTAATATTTGCGTCCCTTTTCTACTCCATATTTTTCGGCATGAACCTCACTTATAATCTAAGAAATCATGAAAAATTTAGGCCTATTGAAATTTCTTTGCTCTTAAGCAATACTTTTCTTTTTTATGCTGCCGGAATTTATTGCTTAAATTTTATACACAACGGACAGTTTCAGGGAGTATTTACAGTTGTTTTAGGGGCAATAAATTTTGCTGTGGCATTTCTGCTTTACAAAAAAGAACATGTTGACAAAAATTTGGTATATCTTCTGATCGGACTTGTTTTAACCTTTGTAAGTCTTACTGGCCCTATTCAACTTGAGGGGAACTATATAACGCTGTTTTGGGCAACAGAGATGGTGCTCGTATTGTGGCTTGGTGAAAAAACAGGGATTAAAATCGTAAAGGAAACCACTATTTTACTCATGATTCTTTGTATTGCGAGCTTGGTTATGGATTGGACAAAAATTTACTCCTCCTACACACCAATAGCAATCATTATGAATAAAGCCTTTTTATCTGGAATTTTTGTTACGGTAGCATTCTTCTTAAAAGGCTTTTTATTAAAAAGAGATAATAAAGATTTTTGGACGCTTTCTATAAGTCAATACACCAAAATTATTCAAATTGTAAGCTTACTCATAGCATATCTTGTCGTATTACTCGAATTGATTTTTCAATTAAATTCTCGATTACATTCCAACATGGTTACTGCCAATTATGTTTATATGTACCATTATCTTTTTGTACTCATTTTATTGATGGTTGCTATTAGACTAAACCAAAAGGCATTAACAACAATTTTAATGTTTATAGGCTCTTTATTAATCGCTTTATACTTTGTTTTTAATTATTCTATCATTGATTTAAGGGCTTCGTATTTTGCAGAACTTATCAGTTCAGGAATTTATTTAAGTCATTTTATAAATGCGGCTTTAGCACTCACATTGCTTTATATTATCGGCAAATATGTGGTTAAGCAGTTTGGCTTGAGAACCCCAATGAGCGCGCGCTATGCATGGTTTGCTGTAATAACTCTGGTTATTATTTTAAGTATAGAAATCATACATATTTGGGTTGTATTAAACCACAAACCTGGATTTGAAATTTATCATGATATTACAACGGGTTTTAAGATTTGTCTTCCAATATTATGGGGCGTGTCATCCTTTGTAATAATGGCAAGAGGGATGCATCAAAAACTTAAAACGCTAAGGATTATTTCACTCACTCTTTTTTCAATAACCTTATTGAAATTATTTATCTATGATATTGCCAATGCCTCACAGGGTGGAAAAATAGCAGCATTTATTTCATTGGGTGTCTTATTGCTTGTTGTTTCCTTTATGTACCAAAAATTAAAAGGAATGCTCATTGACGGCCCTTCAAAGGATGAAAGAGAAAACCAAAACTAAAAATTATTTATCTATGCTAAAAATAAAAGTCATTTTTATACTGATCTTTCTAATAACTCAAGCAAGCTTTGCTCAAAATTTCAAATACAAATCTCAATTATCACCTGTAAACAAAAATGAATTTTACAAAATTGAAGTGTCTCCAGAAGTAGTTGCCCGCTCAAAATATTTTTTGGCAGACTTAAGAATTATTGGAGAAGACGGAACAGAAATCCCGTATATCATAAACAATGAGGTAGCGTCATTTTATGAGCAGGATTTTAATGTATATCCAATCATAGAAAATTCTTCCAAAGGAAACACACAAACGATTGTAATTGATAATTCAAGTATGCAAGCCATAAACAATCTGGTTGTGGAGATGAGTAACGCCGAAGGTGAAAAAAAAATCAGGATAAGTGGAAGCAACGACAGGAAAAATTGGTTTATGGTTCATCAAGGTTTCACTTTCGAAATTCCCAGTGATGAAAATAGTACCAAAATTTATAAAGCATTAAACTTTCCAATGTCAGATTATAAGTGGTTTTCTATCGCAATTGCTGATACAATGCCATTGTCGCTCAATATATTAAGAATTGGCAACTACACACAAAAGAAATTTTTTGGAAATTACAGCAAACTTTCAAATGTCAATTTTAAACAAAAGGACAGTTCGGATAAAAAAAGTTATTTGAACATAAGCTTAAATGAACCCAATTTGATGGACAAATTGACACTTTTAATTTCAAAACCGGAGCAATACTTAAGAAATACCAAGGCTTATATTAAATATAGTTCAGATAAATCATTACCAAACTTTCCAACAGTAACCCATACCTTAAACTCCGATTTTGAAAATTCATTCAGTATTAATAGCCAAGCGAAGATTAGCAATATTTTACTGATTATTGATAATAACGACAATCAAGCATTAAAGATTGATTCAATATCCCTTTTGCAGCTTAAAACATACCTCTTAGCCAAATTGGAAAGTGGGAAGAAATATTTTATACAATTTGGCGACTCAACTTTAGAAAGCCCGGATTATGATCTTAAATACTTCGAAAATAAAATCCCACACAATATTGCTATTCTTGTTCATCAATCCATCGAAACAAATCCTAGAGCCAAAGAAAGTGCTTTAAAAATCAAATCGAACAATGCTCTTTTTATATGGATTGGCTTGGGTGTTGTTGGCCTTCTGCTAGCGTTTATGAGCTACAAAATGTTGAAAGAAGTGAAGAAAACTTAGAAATTGGCTAAACTTTCATTTATAAATCGTCTAGTTCAAGCTCTAAGCCATCCCAAGCAAGTTTAACATTTGGAGGTAATTCTAAATTTACCTCATGATGAAGACCAAGCTGATGACTAATATGGGTGATATATGCTTTTCCAGGATTTATTTTTTTAATCATGTCCAGTGCTTCCTCTAAAGAAAAATGAGAAATATGGGTTTCACGTCGCAAGGCATTAATTACCAATATTTCAGTTCCCTTTATTTTTTCAATTTCGGTTTCTGAAATGTTGTTAGCATCCGTGATGTAGGTAAAATTACCGATCCTGAAACCTAAAACTGGCATATTGTAGTGATGAACCCGTATTGGAATAATATGGACGTCCCCAATATTAAATTCCTTATTTTCAATAATATGAAAATCGGCCTCAGGAATTCCGGGGTACTTAAAATCCTCAAACATATAAAAATAATCCCGTTTGATTGCTTTCATTACAGCATCTTCGAGATAAACATCAATGGCTGCTTTTTGTAAATAATTAAATGCTCTGATATCGTCGAAACCGCTTAGGTGATCCCGATGTGAATGGGTAAATACTACTGCATCCAGCTTTTTAACGCCAGTTCTTAGCATTTGCTGCCTGAAATCAGGTCCTGTATCTATTACAATACTTTTATTTCTAAAGGTAATCCAAACAGAACAACGGAGGCGTTGATCTTCACTTTTAGTACTTTTACATACCAAACATTGGCATCCAATTATCGGTACGCCTTGAGATGTTCCTGTGCCTAAAAAAGTAACTTTCAAACTTCCACAAACTTAAAAATAAAACGCTTTACTTTGCCCCTATGATTTCTATTTATTACAAAATAGGTGAACATATCGAAATATCTAGTAATATCTCAATTCTTCAGGAAATAGATCGTGAAAATATAATTTGGGTTGATATGACAGAATGGGATAAAGAAGAAGAAATTCTTCTTGAAAAACATTTTGATCTGAAAATAATGAATCCAAATGAAGTTACTGAAATTGAGCAGAGCGCAAGATTTATTGAATTTGACCATTATTTTGTGTGTAATTCCAATTTTATTACAAAATATGAATCTACGCTTATTCAAAGGGTCGTTTCCTTCACACTAACAAGGCATATTTTAATTACACTCAGGTCTGCTGATTTTAGAGCTTTTAGAGATACGGCGAAGAAAATTCTCACCTCCGGCTCAAAAACAGGAACTTCAGAGGTATTCCTAAGCCTATTTGATAATCGAATTGCAAATGATGCCGATTACGTTGAAGAATTAACCCAGCAGGTTTCAGAATTATCTAAAGCAATAACTACAGAAAAACAAACCAGTAAACCGTTAATTATTAAACTAAACAACCTGAGAGAAAACCTTATGTTGATGATGCAAAATTGTATTGAAAAGAAACTTTTTGCAGGCATTTTAAAAAGAACTGAGTATCTTAACTCTAGAACCCTCAAGGAAATAGACATCTCGGTTAAAGACTTAGAATCAGTCATAGATTACATACGTTTCAATTTTGAACGCCTTGATTACATTGATAGTACACTAAACCATTTAATAACTTATGAACAAAATAATAGCATGAAAATATTCACCATTGTGAGTCTATTTTTTATGCCTCCAATGCTCATTGCCAGTGTATATGGTATGAATTTTAGAATCATGCCAGAACTCGAGCACAAGTATGGGTATGAGTATGCCCTTGGTTTTATGTTACTTACCGTTATTCTGACCTTTATCTACTTTAAACGAAAAAAATGGTTATAGGTTGGTGTGTAAATCTTGATACCTGAATAAAAAATCTCAATATAAAAATTAAAAATATGATAGAAAAAGAAAAACTAATGCTTCGAGAAGGAACTTATAAAGACGAGGTAATAATAATAACCGGAGGTGGAACTGGATTAGGTAGAAGTATGGCCGAGTGTTTTTCACTGCTTGGTGCCAAGGTAAGTATCTGGGGTAGAAGAAAGGAAGTGCTTGAAAAAACAGCCTTAGAAATTTCAGCAGTTACAGGAAACGAAGTGCTTGGTATTGGTTGCGATGTAAGAGTATATGACGAAATTGAGAAAGCTCTCAGTGAGGTTATTTCTACCTATGGAAAAGTAACAGGCCTTGTAAACAATGCTGCTGGAAATTTTATATCACCAACTGAACGTCTTTCGCACCGGGCTTTTGACGTTGTTTTGGATATTGTTCTAAAAGGAGGAAAAAATTCAATATTAGCACTTGGCAATTATTGGATAAAACAAAATATTCCGGGTAAAGTATTAAGTATTACAACAACTTATGCCACAACTGGATCTGGCTATGTAGTGCCTTCGGCGGCTGCAAAAGCAGGTATTTTAGCTATTACAAGGTCATTAGCAGTTGAATGGGCAAAATATAAGATTCGGTTTAACGCTATCTCGCCAGGACCGTTTCCAACCAAAGGTGCTTGGGACAGACTCTTTCCAGAGGCAATTGCCAAACGTTTTGATTTTACAAAAAAAATTCCGCTTGGAAGAATTGGAGAACACCACGAGTTGGCTAATCTTGCCTCCTACGTGATGTCTGATTATTCAGCCTATATGACCGGTGAAGAATTAGTGATTGATGGCGGTGAATGGCTTAAAGGTGCAGGAGAATTTAATTTCTTGGATATGATTAGTCAGACTGAATGGGATGAACTGGAAAAAATTGTTAGAGGAGCAAAATCGTAATCAACTTAAAATTAAGTAAATTTAATAAAATATTTAATTTTCGAATCAAGATCCTTTTAACTTTTTAACCCAATATCCTAAAAAGAAGATCGTCTAAAAAGTGCGCTGTAAATTCATCGTCCTTTTTTTGTCCAACATCAGTAAGTTTAGGTAAAAAATTACTAAAATACTGTTGATTGTGTGCTATTTCAATAATAGCACTGCTCAAAGACCTAGGATACTGATAGTCTGCATTATATGCACTTATTATTTCTGCAATATTGAAACATAAATCCTTATACGGCTTAAATACCTCCTCTTTATTTATTTCCTCAACTTCCTTTACCAAATATACTTTGCTGCTTTCAGAAATCACAATTTGATTCAAATACACAATATTGTAATAAAGACTCCCTGTACTTTCAGGCAAATTATGGGTAAGTAATTGAAGTATTGCCTTTAGTTTTGTTTTTGTATCAACCAAATTTTGAAGCTTAAACACTACCAAAAATTCTAGATACGACCAATACCAATTTAAAATGTATAGCAATAAGCGGTGTTTGTTTTCAAAATAACGATAAATTGTAGCTTCAGTTGTTTTAATGGAAAGTGCTAATTTTTTAAATGTAAATTGCTCATAACCTATAACATAAATCAAATCTATTGCACTCTTAACAATACGCTTTCCTAATTCACTGCTCTCAGGATCGCGTAAATAAATTTTATCATTTACCTTAAAGGTTATCTGTAAGTCCATACTAATTATTTTCTGCAAATTTAGTAAAAATATCTTATGCAATAGTATTACTATTATTATAAAAATATTTTAAATTTTGAGTAATAGTATTGCTATTATTAAAAATTGTATAATTATATTTGCAGCCAGAAAAACAAGCGAACCGCTTAATGGAAAAAACAAACCCTTTATTAAGACTTTGGAACCTGATAGCTTTAGAAAAAAAAGAAATTAGCTCTATTTATTTTTATGCCATACTTAGTGGTTTGCTTCAATTATCGGTTCCCCTTGGCGTTCAAGCTATTATTGGTTTTGTACTTGGAGCATCGATGGTTACCTCTGTTTACATATTGATAATTGTGATAGTAATTGCCGTGTTGTTAGTTGGCATTATGCAGATAAATCAAATGAAAATTATTGAAAAGATTCAACAAAAAATATTTACAAATTATTCTTTTGAATTTGCTCAGAAAATACCACGTTTTGACCTAAAAAAGGCCGACCACTATTATCTGCCTGAAAAAGTGAATCGTTTTTTTGATATCATTAGTATTCAAAAAGGCTTGTCTAAAATTCTACTAGATATTCCAACCGCGAGTATTCAACTTTTTTTAGGACTTATCATTTTATCATTATATAATTTAATTTTTGTGGTATTCGGTTTTCTCTTAATAACTATTTTATGGGCTATCCTAAAATTTACTTCTAAAAAAGGTTTGAGAACCAGCCTTCAAGAAAGTACGCATAAATATGCCGTAGTAGCTTGGCTTCAAGAGATGGCAAGAGTCATACAGCTATTCAAATCCAGTGATGGCACAAATCTGAACTATCAAAAAACAGATAAAAATGTTGTGCACTATCTTCATTCAAGAACGGCTCATTTTAATGTTCTTCTTATTCAATTTAGGTCATTGGTAGTTTTTAAGGTTGTTATTACAGTTGCCATGCTCACTGTAGGTACCTATTTATTACTTAATCAAGAGTTAAATATTGGAGAATTTATAGCGACAGAAATAATAATTCTATCACTCATTAGTGCCGTTGAAAAGCTTATTGGCGGTCTTGATGGTATTTATGATGTAATAACTGGTTTGGAAAAATTAGCATCTGTTACTGAAATACCCGCAGAGAAGAATGGTAAACAATTATTTTCGAGAAAAAACAATGGCATTGGCATCGAATTGATTGATTTTTCATTTGAATTTCAAAATGACAAAAAAGTCCTACAAAATATTAATCTTAATATTCTTCCCAATACAATGCTTTGTATTTCTGGAAACGAAGGGTCTGGTAAGTCAACTTTTTTAAAGGCTCTTGATGGCAATTATAATGATTTTAGTGGCTCCTTTTTAATAAATCAAATACCTTTACTAAACTATAATTTGGCCTCATTGAGATCTAATATTGGATATTATTTAAATCGTCATGAGCTTTTTAACGGTACTATCGCTGAAAATATTTACATGGGTAGAGAAGATATTTCATTTGAAAAAATTATTGAAACAGCTCGAGCTATTGGTATAGGCGACTTTTTAAATTCGTTGCCTGACGGATTTGAAACCGAAATAGACCCTGGAGGCGTCAAAATGCCAGGTACCTTGATAAAACAAATATTGCTGCTTCGAGCCTTTGTTCATGAACCCAAACTACTCCTATTAGAAGAACCTTGGCAAGGCCTTCCTTTATTAATTCAACAAAAAATAAAAGAATTCTTATTTGTCCGTAAAGAAAGTTCCACAATTATTGTAGTGAGTAACGATGAAAATTTTGCAAAATCATGTGACTCTCATATTGAATTACAAAATGGGAGAATAAGCCAAACTAACAATTAAATGGTGGAGCATCTCAAATATAATAGGGCTATAAAATCCTTCGAGAATATTTATAGATATAATAGAGCAAGTAAGGTTAAGTATTGGTTTTATGGCATCCTTATCTCATTGATTATCGTATTTTTTTTACCTTGGACACAAAATATAAAAGGCAGAGGAAATGTAACTACGTTAAAACAGGAACAACGACCTCAAGATATTAATTCGCCAATTCCAGGAAAAATACTGAAATGGTGGGTAAAGGAAGGTGATTTTATTAAGAAGGGAGATACCATTCTTCAAATATCTGAGATAAAGGAAGATTATTTAGACCCAAATCTTATTATTCAAACACAAAAACAAGTTGATGCCAAAAACGGCACAATCAGTTTTTATAGGAATAAAGTTGAAGCATCTAAACAACAAATTGAGGCGCTGACAAAGGGAAAAAAAATAAAACTTGACCAACTTATCAATAAACTTTCTCAAACTGAGAATAAATTAACTGGAGAAAAGGCCGAGTTAGATGCAGCAAAAAATGAGTTTAGCCTTGCTGAAGATCAGTACAAGCGACAACAAAAAATGTTCAATGAGGGCCTTGTTTCGCAAACTCAATTGCAGCAAAGAAATATAGCTTTTCAAAATGCCTTGGCAAAAAGGATTTCTCTAGAGAATAAGTACGCACAAACTCGCCAAGAACTTAGCAATGTAAAGTTAGAGAAATTTGCCATTGAACAGGATTACAATGAAAAAATCAACAAAGCAGAGGGTGAATTATTTCAGAGTATGAGTCAGATAGCCAGTGGTGAAGGCGATGTGGCTAAACTTGAAAACGCTGTTAGTAATTACACAATTAGAAATGGCATGTACATTCTACTCGCTCCTCAAAATGGGCAAATAGTTCAGGCCAAAAAGGCAGGTATTGGAGAAATTATTAAAGAAGGAGAAAGAATCACTGTCATTGTTCCAAATCGTCTTGATTATGCCGTTGAAATGTTTGTACGTCCTGTTGATTTACCGCTTATAAGCATCGGCCAAAGAGTAAGGTTTATGTTTGATGGATTCCCCGCCATTATCTTTAGTGGATGGCCAAATAATAGCTATGGTACTTTTGGAGGTAAAATTGTAGCGTTTGAGAACACGATTGGTCCAAATGGATTGTTTCGGGTATTGGTAGCAGAAGACAGCACTGAAAAAAAATGGCCTCCACAACTCAAACTTGGTATTGGGGCGCAAGGTATTGCTTTGCTTAAAGATGTGCCAATATGGTATGAATTGTGGCGTAATATAAATGGATTTCCTGCCGACTACTATAAATTGAAAGAACCTGTTTCAAAAGACAAATAAGATGAGATATTTTAATTTTCTTTCACTTTTCATTTTAATATTTTCCCTTTCAGCAACTGCCCAAGACAGTTTAAAAACTCTAAATTCTGAAGAAATACTTCAAATAGTACGAAAATTTCACCCCATTGGGCGGCAGACTGAAATTGAGATTGAAATGTCGAAAGCTGATATTTTGATTGCTAGAAGTGCTTTCGATCCAGTTCTTAATATGTACTCCTCTCATAAAAAATTTGATGGAACCACTTATTACAATTCAGTTTCACCAGAATTTAACATACCAACCTGGTATGGAATAGAAATTTTTGGAGGATTAGAGAATGTGACTGGTGATAGATTAGATCCTTCACAAACAGTTGGTCAAACAAGCTATTTTGGTGTGAGTGTTTCTTTGATAAAAGACTTGGTTATAAACAAACAAATGGCATTTATCAAGCAGGCAAAAATCTTTGCAAATTTGGCAGCCAATCAAAAGCGGGCTGTTATGAATGATTTGCTGATGAATGCCACTGAAGCATATTGGAATTGGGTAAGAGCTTATCAAACTTATATTGTTTTAAAGAACAATGTTATTACTAATGAAAAAAGACTGGAGATGGTTAAAAAATCCTTTATTAATGGTGAAAGACCTTCAATAGATACCGTTGAAGCCCTCATTCAGTTGCAAAACTTTCAGTACCAGCAAAATAATTATTATCTTGAATTTAAAAATGCTGGCCTAGAATTGTCAGCATATTTATGGAAAAGCAACAATGAGCCCTATTGGCTGCCAGAATCAGTAATACCGCAAGGTAACTGGGAGAATGAGGCAATTATTACAAGTTTCAATCTTTCATTGCCAAATTTATTAGTAACTGCCAATGAAAATCATCCAGAATTAAAAGCTTATTCTATAAAATTTGAAATATTGTATGTTAATAAAAAAGCGAAATTTCAAGAATTATTGCCCAGATTAGATTTTAGATATAATCAGCTGGGAAAAGGTTATAATATTTTAGAAACGGCTACTACCACGCCACTCTTTGAAAATAATTATCAATATGGCTTAAAATTCGAAATGCCCTTGCGTTTGTCTCAGGGAAGAGGAGAATATAAAAAAGCAAAACTTAAAATTGAAGACAATACACTTCAACAAAATCAGAAGAGCTATCAAATTCAATTAAAAATCAGTAGCTATTTTAACGAATATTTAAACTTAAAATCTCAGGTTGCCTTGCAAAGCAGTAATTATCAAAATAACCAACAATTGGTTAGAGCAGAGGAAACACGTTTTTTCAATGGTGAAAGTTCTGTTTTTTTAATAAATAGCCGAGAAAATAAAGCCCTTGAATCCTTAGAAAAATTGATTGATCTAAAAACGAAATACTATAAAACGCTTTACGCCTTGCAATGGAGTGCAGGTATTCTGTACTAAAATATCCTCCATTTAAATTTTGATTTGGCACAAATAAATTATCATCGAATGATTTTCATGAACATTTAACTTATTTAAATTTGAAAATTACGCGCATTTGCTATCGATAACTCTCACTTTCAAAAATCTAATACTGTTACCTTAGCGTCAAAATATTTTTTTGACAGAACTGCCTAACTAATACTCTATCTGTAATTTACAAGTTACAACCGCCCACTGTCAGTAAAAAATTACGTTTCTCAAAATTTGAATTGATATATTTGCCCTTATTAAAATTAAAAAATGATTAAAAAGTTTACTACTGTTATTTTCACCGTATTTTTATGTTCTATTTCTTATGTGTCCATGACCAATTCGGGTGGTCCCGGACCCCAATATTCAAACGCACCCAAGGAAGGCAATTGTACAAGTTGCCATTCAGGCTCGTTGGTTACATCAGGTACAGATTGGAATAAAATTTCACTCTCCTCCAAATTTACAGGGAATGGCTATATTCCCGATTCTGTTTACTCCATAACAATAGCCTATAATCAATCTGGAATTTCTAAATGGGGTTTTCAAGCGACTATCTTAGATGGAAGCAGTAATAAGGCTGGTACTATATCTTCTGCTTCAGGGCGTGTAAATATTTTTTCTTCTTCTTCTCTAACAAGAGACTATGCAGGTCACTCAACCGCTGGAACTGCTTCAACCGGTACAAATGCAACAGATTGGACATTCACATGGAAGGCTCCTTCAAAAAATATAGGTCCTGTAAATGTTTACTTAACCTTAAATGCTGCAGATAATAGTACCTCAACATCAGGAGATATTATATATGGAAAGGTTTTCACCATTGCCCCATCCTCTCTCTTGCCTGTTGCAGATGCTAAAAGCAATGATTCTGTAACTTGTGTTGGAACGAACATAACATTATCAGGTACATCAACAAATTCTCCTACTTCTTGGTCTTGGCTTATTTCAGGGGCAACTCCCAGCAGCTCTAGCGCACAAAATCCTGTTGTTAAATATAACAGCGTTGGTACCTTTTGGGCAGTACTTACCAGCAAAAATGCGAAAGGCACTTCTAAATCAGACTCTCTTAAGATTGTAGTGAAGGTTCGACCTACTTTGAGCATTACTGGTGCAACCTCATATACTCTCTGTAAGGGAGATTCGGTAAATCTTTCTTCAACGTTCAATGTTAACTATGCTTATACTTGGACACCCTCAGGATTAGTAAATTCCTCCATTTGGGCAAAAGATACGGGAAGCTATTTTGTCTCTATTAAAGACAATAATAGATGTACAAATATTGCTGGTCCAATAAAAGTTAAACATTTCAATTCTAATACCGTTTCTATAACAAAAAATATTTCAAATGACACCATTTGTTTTGAAAAGCCTATAAAAATTACAGCAACAGGCTCAACAACGTTCGACAGTTTATATTACTTTGATTCACATGGTTATTATGGTAAAACTATCAATAATCCTGAGACATTCAAGTTTTCAGGCCCAATCAATATTTACGCCAAAGGTAAAGATGCCAACGGGTGTTTTACAGTGCCGAGTAATACCTTAAATTTTGAGGTAAAGAACACCCTATCCGCTCCAGTGGCTTCTTGTTCAAATAAGACCAATGCTAGTTTTGAAATTAGTTGGAATGCTGTTACAAAAGCTTTAGGTTATGAAGTGAGTTTAGATAGTGGAAAAACTTGGGAAACACCAACCTCAGGTAGTAAAGGGCTAAAACATCAGGTTTTCGGATTTCCACCTAATACGGATGTTGAAGTCTATCTTAAGGCCCTAGATATTTTCCCATGCTATGAAAGTCCAATTACAAAAATTGTATGTGGCTCCATTCCTTGTAGTCCGCTTACCTATGCGGTAATTTGGGATAAAGAGGCCTGTAAGGGAACTGATATTAATTTTAAAATTAAAAATATCAATACCAATTATTATTCTTTGCGAATTGATAATGGCAATACTTTTAAAGATACCGCTTTTAAAATTACGGCTGATTTTAGCAGAACTTATAAATTTGAGCTAATTGACAGCAGTAACCTAAGCTGTCCTACCATAAAGAGAGACGCTGCAGTGGTCGTATGGGAAATACCATCCTCTGTTTTAAGAAGCAATAATACTCAAAATGTATTTTGTGAGGGTTACCCTGCCATTTTTAGTGCTGATGCCAAGAATATGCATGCATATAATTTCTTTTTAAATGATGTATCCAAGCAAAGTAGCAAGAACGCAAACTGGACTCTGACTTCACCCAAAAATCTGGATTCTGTTTGGGTTGAAATTACAAATGGTGCTTGTAAATCAATATCGGATAAAATTTTGGTTGGTGTAAAGCCAATTCCGGTCTCATCTTTCACCAATTCATTTGCAGGCAGAACTGGAACATTCAAGGCGAGCCAAACAACCGGAATATTCAGATACTTGTGGAGTTTTGGAGATGGAACAATGGATACTCTTTCAGCTAATCCTGTTCATAAATACGATGGCAGCAACCCTCAAAAGGTATGGGTGAAACTAACCGTGATTGATCAGTTTGGATGCTCAAGCAGCGATTCACAAGAAGTAAATGTTCCCTCAGCCTCTTTAAGAAACACCCTGAATGAAAATGGAATTAAGATTTATCCCCAACCAGCAAAGTCAAGTTTCATAGTTGATGTGCCAAACGAACTAATCAATGCACAAATAATAATGATAGATGCAACTGGCAGAACTATTATAAAAGTAAGTGCTGATTCAAAACTTACTGAAATAATAACTTCAGATTTGCCATCCGGAGTCTATATGTTGATGATGAATAAAGAGAGTCGACAGTTTAATGGAAAAGTAATTGTGACTCACTAACTCAATACTTAATTTCTTAGAATAAAAAAAGCCACAAATATTGTGGCTTTTTTTATTGATTAGAATGATAAATTTTAGTCTTCAGTGGTTTTAACCTTTTTGGCTTTGGTATTTTTAAACTTTAAAACAGATTCTTTCTTATCTAAATCTACTTCAATTGTATCGCCATTTGTAATACCAGCTTTCAAAATTTCTTCTGCAAGTGGATCTTCTAAATATTTTTGAATGGCACGTGCCAAGGGTCTGGCCCCAAATTCTTTATCATATCCCTTTTCAACTAAAAACTCCTTAGCGGCAGGTTTTAGGGAAATCTTAAAGCCAACACTTTCTATTCTTGTAACCAGTTTATCAATTCCCAATTCAAGTATTTTACCAATACTTTCTTTCTCTAGTTGATTAAATACAATCACATCATCAATACGGTTTAAGAATTCAGGAGAGAAAAAACGTTTCAAGGCGTTTTCAATTACACTTTTTGTGTGGGTTTCATTAGATGACGTTTTAGCAGATGTACCAAAACCAACTCCTGCTCCAAAATCTTTCAGCTGACGTGAACCAATATTGGAAGTCATAATAATAATTGTATTTCGAAAATCAATTTTTCTGCCCAAACTATCAGTTATATAGCCTTCATCCAATACTTGCAACAGTATATTAAATACATCGGGATGCGCTTTTTCTATTTCATCAAAAAGCACTACGCTGTATGGCTTGCGACGAACTTTTTCGGTAAGGATACCACCTTCTTCATAACCAACATATCCTGGAGGGGCACCAACCAATCTGCTAACTGCAAATTTCTCCATATACTCACTCATATCAATTCGAATGAGGGATTCTACCGAATCAAATAAATAGCGGGCCAGAGATTTAGCTAATTCGGTTTTTCCAACTCCGGTTGGTCCTAAGAAAATAAATGAACCAATGGGTCGGTTTGGATCTTTAAGTCCAGCACGGGTTCTTTGTATTGCTTTTGAAAGCTTTGTTACTGCTTGATCTTGACCAATTACCTGTTTCTGAATATCATCAGCCATACTCAATAGCTTCGTGCCTTCATTTTGAGATATTCGTTTTGTAGGTACGCCTGTCATCATGGCAATCACTTCGGCAATACTCTCCTCATTAACTATATAACGTTGTGATTTTGTTTCTTCTTCCCAGCGAGATTTTGCAATATCAAGTTGCTCAAGTAAAGATTTCTCCTTGTCTCTTAATCTTGCAGCTTCCTCATAGCGTTGACTTTTTACAACAAGATTCTTTTCATCCTTAATTTCTTCAATTTTCTTCTCTAGTTCTATAATGTCACTCGGAACTACAATATTGCTTAAATGCACCCTCGCTCCTGCTTCGTCCATTACATCTATCGCTTTATCAGGAAGATACCTGTCGCTTATAAATCGAACACTTAACTTTACCGCTGCATCAAGTGCAGAATCAGTGTAGGTTACCGAGTGGTGTGATTCATACTTATCTTTAATATTTTGTAAAATTTGATACGTTTCGTCAGGAGATGCTGGCTCAACAAGAACTGGTTGAAAACGGCGTTCTAAAGCACCATCTTTTTCAATATACTGTCGGTATTCATCCAAGGTGGTTGCACCTATACATTGAATTTCTCCTCTGGCAAGGGCAGGTTTAAACATATTTGAAGCATCTAATGAGCCTGATGCTCCCCCAGCTCCAACGATTGTGTGAATTTCATCGATAAACAGTATAACATCCCTTGATTTCTCAAGTTCGTTCATAACTGCTTTCATGCGTTCTTCAAACTGACCACGGTATTTAGTACCTGCTACCAATGAAGCCAAATCAAGTGTTACTACACGTTTATCAAACAGTATTCTCGATACTTTTCTTTGAGTAATTCTAAGTGCCAAACCCTCTGCTATTGCAGTTTTACCTACGCCGGGCTCCCCAATCAAAACAGGGTTGTTCTTTTTACGTCTTGAAAGAATCTGTGAAACTCTTTCTATTTCTTTTTCTCTTCCAATAATTGGATCCAATTTATCTTCTTCAGCCAATTTGGTTAAATCTCTTCCAAAATTATCTAATACTGGTGTTTTACTTTTTGAATTCGATTTTTTAGAATCAAAAGATTTTCTTTCTCCAAACATATCATCTGGTGTTTCTGAAGGAAACTCATCCCTAATTTCAGGCAGCTCGCTATCTGATGGCGGTAGTTCTGTCAAATTGTCTTCAATTGCATGTTTAAATATGTCATAATTGACACCAAATTGAGATAATATTTGTGATGCAATGTTATCCTCATCCCGCAAAATAGATAAGAGCAGGTGTTCTGTACCAATAATATCTGATTTAAAAATCTTCGCTTCAAGGTATGTTACCTTAAGTGCTTTTTCTGCTTGTTTGGTTAGGGGTATATTCCCAAGATTCGTTGGTCTTGATGCTGTATCTCGGATATTGTCTTCCACGCTCTTTTTGAGTCGAAGGAAATCAATTCCTAGAGCTCTCAAATGCACGAGTGCTTTGCCCTCTCCCAACCTCAATATTCCTAATAAGATATGCTCGGTTCCAATGTAACCGTGCCCCAATCTAATAGCCTCTTCACGGCTATACTGTATTACCTCCTTTACGTTCGGTGAAAATTTTGCTTCCATTTCTCCTCTTTTTTAATGTTCCTTTAGTACTAACAAATATACAGCCATTTTAACTTTATTTTAACAGGAATTCGACTGTGGATAAACTGTTTTATAATGCCTAAAATAATAAACACCACTCTAAGAATCTGCGTATAATTAAAACCTGCCTTGTTTCTTTGTAAACAAATCACTTTTGGTTTTTGTTTTTTTACCCTTAAACAATCCGCGTTTTTGCGGTGTATCAGTACTATAGGCTGGGCAAGATTTAGCTCTGCAAGCTAATTCAGAAACATTGATAAGCAGTAAACATAGACCAAATATTAAAATGTTTAGCACCTTCGTATTGCGTGCTTTTAAAATAATTGGACTAAAATTATAGCATGGATTCATTTGATTAGTAGGTTACTTCTTCAATTCAGCATCGACAACTTTTTCTACCTGACTGTCAATGTAATCAGTTGCTTTTTTAGACAAGCTCCACCCTAAAGGAATGATGTCATTCTCAAACCGTGGCAGTGCGAAATTCAACATTTTATCATTCTTTTTAAAAGAAATATTTTTAATCATGTTAAGGTTGTATCCTCCGCTTTTATACCAAACATTAAGATAACCTTCAACCGGAGCCATTATTTCGTACATACTTTTTAAGGGAACCGTCTCCGAAAAATCTTTTGTATTCCTGATAAATATAAAAGAGACCTTAATAGGTATATTCTTTAGATCAGATATAACCCGCACTCTGGTATAAACATCCAGCATGGTTGAAATACCCAAATTTTCATAATATCCTCCATCACCAACATGTCCCCATTTTTTACCTGCACTATCTATAATTAAGCCTGCAGGAGTAAGGTATGGAAAACGAGCACTCAACAGCACTGCTGTGCTAAGTGGAATATCTCTGTTGATTGTACTTAATAAATCTATAGCCTCAAAAAATTGCTTATCACCAAATTTCACTGGACTTACCATGACACGTTTGCCCGTTTCAATATGCGTTGCATTTAAAAACACAAGGGGACCAAGATTATTTTTCCCAGCAAAATCACTTCGTAAAAAACCATTTTTAAAAGAAACACCAGAATTTGAGCAGCATTCTGACCAACTTTTCTCCCATGTTCTTTCCAAAACAGCAGCTCTATCTAGTGCGCTAAAAGGTATTGGTAGAAAGCGTTGTAGAGCATCAGGAAATAAGGCGAATGCCATGATGGGTGATAAAAAATCTTGTTTTAAAAATTTCCTTGTTTTGTTTCGTGCAATCAATGCATCTTGATCGGATTGACGGGCTAAATTGAAGGCAACTGTGCCCAAAGAACCTCCTGAAACCGCGCTATATGCCAATACTTTTTCATGAAAATTATCATCTCTTTTTGACAATTCACTTAAAACTTCATTTGACCAATAAGCCGCTCTAATTCCGCCACCCTCACTCGCAACAAGATATACGCTAACTGTATCAGCATTTTCATGTTTATGTAACAACCACTGCGTAATATAGGTATCCAAATACATTCTTTTTTCAGGAACACCCTTGTTCAGCACTCTTATTTGGTGATTGTTATTAAAATAACTAAATATAAAAAAGCAAATCAAAAAAGAAAAAACCAGAGGAATTTTTATGCGATGTTCGAGTAAAGAGAGCAAGGTAAAAAAAACAGACCAACTACACAATGCCAAAATCACAATGCCAATTGAACCAACAAAACGTGCGAATCCTATTGGAAAGAAAAAAATCAAGAGAAAAGTTATAATCAAAAAAAGAATGCGTTGCAGTATCCACCATTTTTGTTTTGAGATGACAAAAGCCGCAGGATAAGCATCATTTTTAACCGGGATATAATCGAGTAGGAACCTGATCGGCAAATTCTTTGTCATTAAATAAACTATAATTTTACGCCGGTAAATAAGAAATAAATAGAGCCAAAACGAGAGATTAAGGTAGAGTATAATCAATGAATTAAAACCTTCGTTGGCTTTATAGGTGCCATAGGCAAGTATAAGAAAAGGTAAGGTTGAAAAAACACGAGGAATAACTACGATGGTTCGCAAAGAATATTTTCGATAAAATTCTGAAAAGTGAAATGCTTTAAAATGGGTAATGATGCGTGCCGACCGCCAATTTTGCCATCCCCAGTAAATCAGAAAAATACAGACCATAATGGTGTGTCTAGCATTTACTGGATCACCGGTATTGAAGCCCAAAGTGCGCAAGATATCCTGACCCTGATTGAATTCGGCAAGCATAAAGTAGCCGATAAAGTTAAATGCTAGAATTACCCAGCATGTTTTTAGAATTTGATAAATGTTAAAAAAGGCTGAATTTAATCTCATATTATTGTTTTGAAATCAACAACCTTTTTACATAGTATATATCTCCGTATTTATCCAAAATTATTTTTTTAATTAGGCGGCTAAATTAGTATAAATACCAATGAGATAAAATTGCAAAAGTGCGGATGTGTTTTCTTCTTGAATTTGTGATATAAATTCTAGAAGCTGTTTAACACATACAAAAGGAAAAGTACATTATACTTGATTTTAAACCAGTATTCATACAAAAAACCGAATGGTATTGCGAAGCTGATAATTAATTAATTACCCACGCATTTTTTGACGCTTCACCAAAAAAGGGAGTAAAATTTGATCAATTGACAATTCTACATCTGCTGGTGAAAAATCAATTTTGTATTGACGGCAGCGGTTGGTTAATTCATTGATAAAGTTAGCAGTTTCCTTCTCATAATGTTCTTTTACTTCTGAAGGGAACAATTTAAGTTTTTCGCCAGATTCAATGTCTTCGAAGATATAAGGACGATTTTCAAAGTTAAACTCCACTTCGAGTGAGCGATCCAAAGTATGAAATAGAACCACCTCATGTTTATTAAACTTTAGATGCTGTAATGCAGAAAACAATTCATCTTGCGAGCCATGCGATTCCATCATATCACTGAATATAATTATAAGACTTCGTTTATGAAGTTTTTCAGCAACTTCGTGCAGAACAGGAATTATATTACTCGACTTTTTTAAGGTAGGATTTACTAATTGCTTTTCCAATTCAGAAATCAGCATACGATGATGACTATCTGCCGATTTCATATCGCTACTAAAATCAATGGTGTCAGAAAAAAATGTAAGACCAACTGCATCTCTCTGCTTTCTGAGCAGATTCATGATGGAGGCGGCAGCAAGTGCCGCAAATTTTATTTTATTCCATCCCTTTTCAGGATAGAACATGGATGAGGAAATATCAACTAATATCTGACACCTCAGATTGGTCTCTTCCTCATACCTCTTTGTGAATAACTTATCGCTGCGTGCGAAAAGTTTCCAATCAATATTTTTAACTGATTCACCAGAATTGTATATCCTGTGTTCTGCAAATTCAACTGAAAACCCGTGAAACGGACTTTTATGAAGACCAGTAATAAACCCTTCTACAACTTGCTTTGCAAGAAGTTCAAGATTGCCTGGCTTGAGAAGATCTTCATTTAAAATCACGGGAATTCAATTACGAATTAACATTTATAACTTGTGTTCGAATCATGAAGCACAAATGACATGTTTATGCCATTTGAGCTTCTAGTTTCTTTACCAATTCTGATTTGGCTACAACACCAACCTGTTTGTCAACAAGTTCACCGTTTTTAAAAATCAGAAGTGTAGGAATACTCCTAACACCATATTTTGCTGCTACTTCTGGGTTTTCATCAACATTGAGTTTGCCAATTAGAGCCTTTCCTTCATATTCGTTATGGAGTTCATCTACGATTGGTCCTATCATGCGACATGGACCACACCATTCTGCCCAAAAATCTACTAATACCGGTTTGTCTGATTTTAATACATCTGCATCAAAATTACTGTCTGTGAATTGATTTGCCATTTTTTTAATTTTTATTATTTTTCAAAAATATAAGATTGTTTGCCAACTTGTTTCAAAGGTTGTTCCAAAATTATCAACCTGTCAAATAGGCATTTTATAATAAACATGAAAAAGTATGATTTGTTCTCTTTTATCAAATAAGCATGGCTTTCTTATAAAAAAGATTTTGCATAGAGTAAGATTTGACTAAAGTAATTGCATACAATAGAAGAAGTGCTTAGTTCGAGAGGAATAATTTGGACTCATCATTAAATTTCAACATCAATATAATGATGAAAATTCATTTGAATGGATTGAATTGCATAACCCGTAGGGTTCAATTGTTTATAGAATTCAATCAAACTAACCCCGTCTACGACCCCATCAGGGTCGAACAAAACATTACGAAATAATACGATAAACATTGAATCCTTCAATAGCGAGGAGTTTAATTACAAACAAAACAATTTTGTCCCAAATTAATCAATAAGAGGTTTCAAAAACCTATCTACTTGATTTACACCGTTCAGGTATTCAACATAGTTTTTTGCAAAAACTATTTGACTGCTATGTCGGTATTTTAAAAGTTGGGTTTAATACCGATTTAGAAATTGTATCAATTTTTGTATAAAATTGAATAACAATATCTTAATAGAATCCAAATTTTCTAATGAGGATTTTGGGTTTAATCAATTTTGTTTCTCGATTTAAACCTAAAATTTAAGAGTTGAATGGGAATAAAATACTGATGATTTTTCAATTTTTATTGCTACGGCTTCCGCAATGCAACTTTTTCTAAGAAAGGCATGAAGAAATAAGACTGTGTAATTCAATGTCGTTAAGTTAAGGGAATATTTATTAGGAGTTTCGCTTTTCGTGAGACTCCTAGCTCAGGACGCCGTTGCTGCGCGTCTCGCGAGTAACATTTCCCCTGGCCTCCGGCCAAAAGAAAGTATTCAAGCCAAAAATACTTCAGCTATCACAATACTGAATTTTCTAACAATGCTTATGCTGAAAGTCCACTGATAGCTATCGGGTTGGAGACCATTCTATTTTAATATCGTTCCAAAACAAATTGTATATACCTGATGTATAGCCATAGATCACTCGACAAAGGCGAAGCAACGGCGAACTTTGGGTGAAATTCTCTTAGGTTGGTCGACTCAATTATTTTGAATCTTATGAAAATCAACTCTTTTTTTTTTAACTTAACGACATTGCTGTGTAATTTATAAATGTAGCACATAAGCCTCAAATATCAAGATGAACAGTGAATAAACCGATTAAATTTTTACAGGCTATACCTATGAATTAAATAGGATACAAGATATTGCGTAAAACTCCTTAGAGGCAAAGTAAAAGCTATAAGGCAAAATAAAGTAATATTTAATTACTACCTTGGCTGTTGCTGCTGCTGTTGTTGAACATATTGCGCAATCCTCTGAAGATAGAGTTGTGGGTAAGAAAATTCAGGTGCTATTTTTAGGGCTTTTTGAAAATACGCCACCGCTCCTTGTAAATTATTTTTTCCTTCTGCAGCAATCGCACCTTTCATATTATAGCAGGCTGCCAACATTGGTACCACCTGAGACGAACCATCCGGAAGATTAATATTGATTTTTTTACTTGTATCTGCCTTTTCAATCAATACATCAGATAAACTATCTGCTTTCTCAAATTTGTTGTTATCAAAATATATTGCCGACATTTTGTAGAGATACACGATATCATTTGTTAAAGAATAAAGAGTTTTAAAATTCTCAATAGATTTATCAGTGTGTTTAGTTTGCTCATTTGCAACGCCTATGAGTTCCAATAGTTTGGTATTTTTTGGCGACTTCAACATTACCTTTTCACCCAAGCGCAATCCACCTTCATAATTGCCAGAACGAATATAAATTCTAGCCAAAGAATCGGTGTATTCCATATTGGTTGTGTCTTCTAGCAATAAGTTGTTGTATGCAAATGCGGCTGTAGCATAATCTTTATTTTTTAAAGCCTGTGCCAAAAGCGCCTTACTGTTGTTAGGCACCTTTGCAGGTGGCTTACAATTAGCAAGCACCATTATTATTAAGGCGATTACAAATAGATTTATAGTTTTTAAAGATTGAAATTTTGACATTTGATTTAAATTTAAAATGAGGTCGCAAAACTATTAAAGTTTTTTAGAATTTTCTTCGAAATATTTCCAGAAGCATATTAGTTGTATCACAAATATTTATCTTAATAGAATGGAGTTATTCGAAACCTTTGTTAAATGTAGAGATTTATGATTCAATGTCATTGGATTAAAAGAATAAACATCAGCAGTCACTCGCTTTTTGCAAATGTCTACAAACTCGGATCGTTTTTGCATCGCGTCTTTCGAGCGACAACCCATTCAATTTTAATTATTAAAACAAATTTGGATTACACTTTCTAACCTTAGCGGTATTCTTGCATTCGGTTAATTTCAAAAGTATATTTGCGCCAATGTTCGAAAACCTAAGTCTCAAATTAGAAAAAGCAATAAAAACCCTTAAAGGTCAGGGAAAAATATCGGAAATTAACGTAGCTGAAACCGTTAAGGAAATACGCCGTGCACTGCTTGATGCCGATGTTAGCTTCAAAATAGCCAAAGATTTTACCAGCCAAATCAAGGATAAGGCTCTTGGACAAAATGTGCTTACGAGTATTTCTCCAGGACAATTGATGACCAAAATAGTT
>Ga0163144_10005614_pt1 | contig 27884 bp, 21 predicted proteins | sample OliLak19BULKMAT1_FD_123175 | JGI IMG/M metagenome (GOLD analysis project Ga0163144, IMG submission 123175) | Freshwater microbial mat bacterial communities from Lake Vanda, McMurdo Dry Valleys, Antarctica - Oligotrophic Lake LV.19.BULKMAT1 | ecosystem: Environmental > Aquatic > Freshwater >... | reverse complement strand
TTTCAAGCTCTTCGTGATGCCGTTCTTCATCTGCCGCGTGATTCAGCTGCCCGTGCGCCGCTACCTCGTCGACATGATCCTCGTGACGCTCCTTAAATCCGCGGCGCCGCTCGGGATTTATTTCTATTTGATCCACGACCACGTGCTGCCGGAGTACGGCCGGCTCGCCGCCTGCGTCGCGGTGCAGGCGCTGGTCTTCGCGCCGTTCGCGTATTTTTTCATCATCAGCAAGCCCGAGCGCGAGTTTCTGAGCCGCGTCCTGGGCCTCGACGGCTTGTGCGCGTCGCTCGGATCGCAGAGGCCGGCCGCGTGAGCCGCCCGGACGAGGGCAGCACGGTCTGGCGGGCGGTGCGCGCCGTCTATTTCCTGTTCCTGCTGTGGATCCCCATCGAGACGGTCTATCTGTTCAAGGACGGCGGAAATTCGGGGGGGATCACGCTCTCGCGCATTCTGGGCCTCGTCTTGTTCGGCCTCGCGCTGCTCGAGCCGGGCCGCTGCTTTCGCCGCTTCCCTGCCGGGTTCTGGCCTCTCGCCTGGTACCTCGCCGCGTACGCGGCGTCGCAAATGTGGATCCCGAGGGAGCTCGACCGGCTGTTCCGGGTCCAGCAGCTGACGCTGATCCAGATGGCCGTGCTTTTCGTGATCTCCGCGAACCTTTTCGAGGAGGCCGGCTTCCGCGAACGCCTCCTGCGCTTCTACGGCTGGTGGATCGGGCTCGTCGCCGCGATCACCCTGGCGACCGGCTCGGCGGTGATCGAGGGCCGCGCCTCCGTCGGGGCGCAGGATCCCAACGTGACGGCCGGCTTCTTCGCGATGGGCGCCGTGTGCCTCGCGGGCGACCGGCGGCTCTTCGCGCACGGACGCTCCAAGGCGGCCTCGGCCGCGGCGATGGCCGTGATGGGGCTGCTGATCTACGGGATCCTCAACACGGGCTCGCGCGGAGGCCTGATGGCGTTCGGAGCCGGGATCCTCGCGCTCGGCGCCTGCGGCGGAAAAGGAAACCGCAAACGAAACGCGCTCATCGCGCTGGCGGCGGCCGTCGTCCTCTCGCTCATGGTCCGCCGCGAGTTCCAGGCGGGCACCGAGACCTCGGTCAGGCTCGACCGCTCCTGGAACGAGGGGGACACCGCGGGCCGCACGATCATCTGGGACACGGCCTGGGCGATGTTCCGCGAGAGGCCGCTGCTCGGCTACGGGGGCGTGAACAACTTCTTCACGCTGGGAAGCCACCTCAACTTTCCGTTCCGGAACACGCACAACCTCATGCTCGCGATCCTGACGGAGGTGGGGCTCATCGGCGGGATCCCGTTCTTCATCGCGTTCCTGTACGTGATGTGGCTGGCCTGGCGCCATGGACGGCGGACCGGCGACGCGCTGCCCTTCGCCTTGATGGCCATTCAGGTCACGATCAACACCTCCATCACGGGCAAGGAGGACAAGCTCTTCTGGATCGTCCTGGCCGCGGCGGCGGCCACGCGCGTCTCGCTCCCCGCGAGAGCCGAGGAGCGAGGGCTCCAGCCTATCCCGTCTTAGAGCCGCGTCAAATCATGGAAAAAAAAAGCTTGCCTCTTGTCCATATCGCGCCCCTCGCAGCGACGGTATGCTTCGCGTCATGACGATCGAATACCGGCTCGAGAACGCCCGCACCTTCGATTTCGCCGCGGCCGACGCGCTGTCGGACCGGTCGATCCACCAGACGGCGCCGTGGCTTTCCTTCGTGGCCGCGACCCAGGGCGCGGAGCCCGTGGTCGCCTCGCTGAGCGACGGCGGCCGGACCGTCGGATACTTCACGGGCCTCATCGTCCGCAAGTACGGGCTCAAGATCCTGGGCAGCCCCTTCGCGGGCTGGACGACCGACTACATGGGGTTCAGCCTGCTCCCGGGCTATCCGCGAAGCGCGGCGCTCGCGGGCCTGCGCGAGTTCGCGTTCAAGACGCTCGGCTGCGCGCACGTCGAGATCTACGACCGGCACGCGACGGAGGAGGACGCGCGCGCGGGGACGTACGAGTACCGGGTCGTCCGAAGCTTCGAGATCGATCTGCGCCGGGACGAGGACGCGCTGTTCGGCAGCATGATCCCGGCGTGCCGGACCTCCGTCCGCAAGGCCGTGAAATCGGGCGTCGTCGTGGAGGAGGCGTGCGACGCCGCCTTCGCGGACGACTACTACGCGCAGCTCCTGGACGTCTTCGCGAAGCAGAAGCTCGTGCCGACGTACGGCGTCGGCCGCGTGCGCGCGCTGATCGAGCACCTACTGCCGACCGGAAACCTCCTGCTGCTGCGGGCCCGCGACAAGGACGGCCGGTGCGTGGCCACGGCCCTCTTCACCGCGTTCAAGGAGCGCATGATCTATTGGGGCGCGGCCAGCTGGCGGCAGCACCAGCATCTGCGGCCGAACGAGGCGATCGTCTGGCACGCGATGCGGCACTTCAAGGCGAAGGGGGTCTCCTTCTTCGACATGGGAGGCGGCGGCGAGTATAAGAGGAGATACGGCGGGTACGAGATCGCCGTTCCCTGGATGCGCGCCTCTCGCTTCGCGGCCGTCGCGCGCCTTCGAAACGCGGCGAAGCGGGCCGTCGACCTAAAGCAGAAATTCCTGGGCCTGGCGGGCCAGTGGAGGCGTGAATGAAGCTGATCTCGCTGATGTACCACGATATCGAGACCGCGAGGACCGCGCACCGCTACTCCTTCAGCATCCGCGAGTTCAAGGACCATCTGGCCGCGATCAAGGCCGCCGTCGGCGCTCCGCCCGAGATACCCGGAGGCGCCGCCCAATCCGGTTACGCGCTGACGTTCGACGACGGGCACCTCGGCTGGCTGCAGGCGGCGGAGGCGCTTCAAGAGCTGCGCTGGAAAGCGTCCTTCTTCGTCATCACGGGCCTCGTCGGCAAGGCCGGGGCGCTCGACAGCTCCGTCATCAGGCGCATCGCGGACATGGGCCATGTCATCGGTTCGCACTCGGTCGACCATCCCTTTCAGCTCTCGGACAGGGATGACGCGTTCATCCTCGATCAATGGTCGCGCAGCAAGCGGTCGCTCGAGGATATCCTGGGGCGAGAGGTGACGAGCGCGTCGGTGCCCGGGGGCTTCTACAGCCCCAAGGTCGGGCGCGCGGCGGAGGCGGCCGGCCTGCGGCATCTGTTCACCTCGGAGCCCGTCGCGACGAGCTGGCAGGTCGGCGCTTGCCGGATCTTCGGCCGCTTCGCGCTCACGAACGGCATGAGCAGCCGCCGGATCGCGCGCATCGTCTCGGGCGCGAGGCTGGAGCACTCCGGGCACTACATCGCCTGGACCGTGAAGAAAGCCGTCAAGTCGGTCATGATGAAGCCGTATCTGGCGCTGCGCCAGCGGCTGTATCACCTTCCGGGAGGGTACGGCGACGTGTCGTGAAAACGTTGCGTTTCGTCAACGGCTTCCGAAAGCGCTCCCGGGTATGATCCTGTCATGACGATCCCCAGCGCGGCGACGGACGGCCTCCGCGTGGCGGTCGTCATCCCTTGCCGCAACGAGGCCGGGTTCATCGGTCCCGTGATCGAATCGCTCCTCGCGAGCTCCCATCCGCGCGAACGGCTCGAGGTCGTCTTCGTCGACGGCATGAGCACGGACGGAACGCGCGCGATCCTCGAGGAGGCGTCGCGAAAGCACGCGTTCATCCGGGTGATCGACAATCCGCGGCAAAGCACCCCCGTCGCGATGAACCTCGGCATCCGGGCCACCACCGCGGAATACATCGTCCGGCTCGACGCGCACTCCGAGTATCCGCCGGACTACATCTCGAGCTGCGTGCGCCTGCTGCTGGCCTCGGGCCCCAAGATCGGCGCCGCCGGCGGCCGGATCATGCCGCTGCCCAACGGAGACGGCCCCTGGGCGCGCGCGGTCGCGTTCGTCACGGCGCACCGGTTCGGCGTCGGCGGCGCGAGGTTCCGGACGAGCTGGCGCCCAGGGCTCGTGGATACCGTCCCGGGCGGCACGTTCCGCCGCGCGGTGCTCGCCGAGGTCGGAATGTACGACGAGCGGCTCACGCGGAACCAGGACAACGAGCTCGCGGCGCGCTTGCACCGCGCGGGCTACGCGATCGCCTTCGACCCGAGCATCCACGTCTACTACCGCAATCAGGCGAGCCTCAAAGGCTTGACGCGCCAGGCCTTCCTGAACTCTCTGTGGAACGTCTACACGCTCCTGCTTCATCCGTACACGTGGAAATGGAGGCGCTTCGTTCCGATGGCGTTCGTCCTCTACCTCGCCGCGCTGGCGGCGGCGGGCGCCCTGGGTCTGAGGTGGCTGGCGCTCGCGGCGGCGCCGCTGGGGCTGTACGCCGCGCTGCTGGGCGTCTTCTCGATCGAGGGCGGCCGCGATGGCGGCGGGTCGCGAAGGGTCGCGGCGACCTTCCTCTCGTACCATCTTTCATACGGAGTCGGATCGCTCGTCGGCGTCGCCAGCGTCCTCACCGGACGCTGGCGCGCCGACCTCGGACGGCCCGTCGCCAAATAAGGAGATCATCATGTCCGACACCGTGAAGAACCGGCCGGCCGTAGCCGCGGACCCCGAAGTCCCGTTTCATAAGGCCTGCCTGGGCCAGGAGGAGCTCACCGGCGTCGCCGACGCCATCCGATCCGGCTGGATCACGATGGGTCCCAAGACGGTCGAGTTCGAGGAGCGCTTCAAGGGCTACCTTAGCCGCCGCTCGGGCCTTCCCGCGGCCGGCTTGTTCGGCGTCTCCGTCAATTCCGCCACGGCGGCCATGCATCTGGCTCTGAAAGCCGCCGGCGTCCAGCGCGGCGACGAGGTGATCCTTCCGACCAACACGTTCATCGCGACCGCGGAGGTCGTCACGTACTTCGGCGCGGTGCCCGTCCTGTGCGACGTCGAGGAGGACACGCACAACATGGCGGTCTCCGGGCTCGAGGCCCTCATCACGCCTCGGACGAAGGCGATCATCCCGGTGCATTTCGGCGGCCAGCCGTGCGATATGGACGAGATCATGGCGATCGCCCGGAAGCGCGGCCTTCCGGTGATCGAGGACGCCGCGCACGCGCTTCCCAGCGAGTACAAGGGCAGGATCGTCGGCACGATCGGCGACATGACGTGCTTCAGCTTTTACGCGACAAAGACGCTCGCGATGGGAGAGGGCGGGATGGTCGTGACCGCGAACAAGGCGTACGCCGAGCGCGTGAAGATCAACCGGCTGCACGGGATCAGCCGCGACGCCTGGGACCGCTACACGCTCAAGGGCAGCTGGTTCTACGAGGTCGTCGACAACGGCTACAAGTACAACACGACCGACATCAACGCGGCGCTCGGGCTCGCGCAGCTCGGAAAGCTCGACGCGATGAACGACGCGCGCGCGAGGATCGCCGGCGCCTACGACGCCGCGTTCGCGGGCTCGCGCGCGACGCCCTCGACCCAGCGCGCCGACCGGACGACCTGCCGGCATCTATACGTGATCAAGGTCGCCAACCGCGACGAGCTTCACGACAAGCTCAAGGAGGAAGGCATCGGCACCTCCGTGCATTTCATCCCCGTGCACAAGCATCCGCATTATCGCGACACCTATGGCTACAAGGACGCGTCTTATCCCGTCGCGAACCGGGTCTTCGAGCAGGCGCTGTCGCTTCCCATCTATCCCGACATGACCACGGAACAGGTGGAACGCGTCTGCCGCGCCGTCCTTCGGCATGCGCGCTGATCTATACGCGCGGCATCTGAAGCGCGCGTTCGACGTCGCCGCGTCGGCCGCGGGCCTCGTCGCGCTTGGCCCTTTGATGCTCGCGGTCGCGGCGGCGATGAAGCTCCTCGATCCCGGGCCCGTGCTGTTCACGCAGACCCGGGCCGGGCTCAAGAGCAAGCCGTTCAAGATCTACAAGTTCCGCACGATGCGCGCCGGCGGCGGCGGCCCGCAGATAACCCGCGGCGACGACGCGCGCGTGACGCCGCTGGGCCGGGTGCTGCGGCGGACCAAGATCGACGAGCTGCCCCAGCTCTTCAACGTGCTGCGCGGCGACATGAGCGTCGTGGGGCCGCGTCCCGAGGTGCCGAAATACGTCGAGCTCTTCAAGGCGGACTACGCCGTCATACTCTCGGTCAAGCCCGGGATCACCGACTACGCCGCGATCAAGTACCGCGACGAAGAGGCGGTCCTTCGCGAGTATCGCGATCCCGAGGTCGGGTACGTCACGCGCGTCCTGCCGGATAAGATCGCGCTCTACCGGCGCTACATCGAGGAGCTGGGATTCGGGACGGACATGAGGATCATCCTGGCGACCGTCGCCAAGGTCGCGTGGAGGAACGTCCGATGATCAAGCTTCAGCCGGTGCTTCTTTGCGGCGGCTCAGGGACGCGCCTCTGGCCGCTCTCTCGCGAACAGCATCCGAAGCAGCTGCTCGCGCTTACGGGCGCGGAGACCCTGCTTCAAGCCGCCGCCTTGAGGATCAAGGGCGAGCTCGCGCCGATCGTCGTCACCGGCGAGTCGTACCGGTTCATGACCGCCGAGCAGCTGCGCCAGGCCGGGGTCGCGGCGGCCATCATTCTCGAGCCCGCGGGCCGCAATACGGCGCCCGCACTCGCGCTCGCCGCCCTCCACGCGCAGGAGGGCGGCGAGGACCCGGTGCTGCTCGTGATGCCCGCGGACCATATGATGACCGACGTCGCCGCCTTCCGCGCCGCCGCGGCCAAGGGCGCGGAGCAGGCCGCGCGGGGAAAGATCGTCGCCTTCGGCGTCGCGCCTACCCGCCCGGAGACGGGCTTCGGGTATATCAAGTCGACGGCGGCCGGGGACGCGGCCGCGATCGACGCCTTCGTCGAGAAGCCGGACGCGGCGAAGGCCGCGGCGTATCTCGCCGCGGGCGGGTATCTCTGGAACTCGGGCATCTTCATGATGCGCGCCTCCGTCTGGCTCCGCCAGCTCGGCGCGCGGCGCCCGGACATCCTGTCCGCGTGCCGCGCGGCGTTCTCCGCGCGCGAGCTCGACCTCGATTTCACGCGCGTCGGCCGGTCCGCGTTCGAGGCCTGCCCGAGCGACTCGATCGACTATGCCGTGATGGAAAAGCTGCCCCGCGGCCTCGGCGTCGTCGTGCCGCTCGCCGCGGGCTGGTCCGATATCGGCGCCTGGGGCGCGCTCTGGAGCCTGGACGCGAGGGACGCCGATAATAACCTGCTGCAGGGCGACGTGCTCGCGGTCGGCACGAGCAACAGCCTCGCGTTCTCCCAGTCGAGGCTCGTCGCGCTGGTGGGCGTCAGCGATATCGTCGTCGTGGAGACGCCCGACGCCGTCCTCGTCGCGAATAAGAACGATCTGCGGCGGCTTCAGGAGATCGTGGCCCGGCTCAAGCGCGAGAAACGGAGCGAGGCGCACACGCATCGCAAGATCTATCGCCCCTGGGGCTGGTACGACAGCATCGATTCCGGTAGCCGCTTCCAGGTGAAGCGGCTCGTCGTGAATCCGGGAGCCTCGCTGTCGCTGCAGATGCACCATCACCGCGCCGAGCACTGGGTGGTCGTCCGCGGCACGGCCCGGGTGACGTCGGGCGAGAAGGTGTTCCTGCTGTCGGAGAACGAGTCCACGTATATCCCGATCGGCGGGCGCCACCGCCTGGAGAATCCCGGCAAGGTTCCCGTCGAGATCATCGAGGTGCAGTCGGGCGGCTATCTGGGCGAGGACGACATCGTCCGGTTCGAGGACGTCTACGGGCGCGCGGCGGACGCGGTCAGCGCTCGAGCCGGCGATAGACGTCCACCGTCCGCCGCGCGATCCGATCCCAGGAAAACCGCTCCGACGCGTAAGCCTTGAGCCTCGCTCCGAGAGCCTCGCGCTCGTCTTCGGACTGCGAGAAGAACGCGGCGATTTTTCGAGCGAGCGCCTCCGGCGCTCCCGGCGGCACGACCCAGCGGCCGCGCAAGTCCTCCGGCAGCAACTCGGGCAGGGAGCCCGTGCGCGTCACAAGGAGCGGGAGGCCGTAGCGCAGCGCGGTGAAGCCGACGCCGCTCTGCGTGGCCCGCTTGTAGGGAAGGATCATGAGGTCCGCGGCGCAGAGAAGATCCCTCACGCGCTCCGGCTCGAGCACGCCGTCGAACAGCGCGAGCCGGCCGTCGGCGCGCGCCTCGGCGAGCCAGCGCTCCTTCTGCTCCGCGGGCATCGACCACCGGCCGGCGACCGCGAGCGTGTATTCCGGGCCCGGCAGCCTCTTGAACGCGGCCAGCAGGTCGTCGAGCCCCTTATAGGGGACGATGTTTCCCCAGAAGAGCACGACCTTCCTGCCGCGGCCCCAGCGGAGCTCGGCACGGACGCGCGCCTTCGCGCGCTCCGGCACGTCGAGAAACAGCAGGCCGTGCGGAATGAGGTTCATGCGCTTCGCCAGGCCGCGGTCCAACTCGAGCGCCTTGTCTATCTCCGGCTGGCACAGCGCGATGATCTCGGCGGGCCGGCGATAATAAAGGCCGTAGGACAGCCGGTTCATGCGGGTGTCGCGGTCATGGGGGAGGGCGTTGTGCATCGTGTAGACGAACCGGCCGAGGAGCATGCCGGCGAAGAGATCGATCGCCGGATGGCCGATCCACATGAGATGGACGACGGCTCCTTCGCGCGCCGCCTTGCGGCGCAGGCGGCCGATGTCCAGGCAATACTCGAGCGCTCCAAGCGCCTTCACGAGGGCGCCCGGCAGGATCCGCCGCCGCAGCCAGGACTTGCTCCGGCGCAGGAAGAAGTAGCGCCGGCCCGGGACCGCGTCCTCGGGCTCGCGCGGAAGAAAGACGTTCTCCGAGGTCAGATACTCGACGTCGAGCCCGGTCGCGCGCAGCGCCGCGAACAGCGGTCGGTTGTAATCCCCGCTGTACGCGAACGGGTCGCACAGCAGGACCTTCATGATCCGAGCGCCTCGCGGTAGAGTTCCAGATAGCGGCGCACCATCGCCTCCGCGGAGAAGCCGTCCCGGACCCGCCTGTAGCCGGCGGCGGCCAGCTCCGCCGCGGCCGAGGGGTTCGCGAGGACCCGGACGATCGCGTCCGCCAGCGCGCTCGCGTCGGAGGGATCGATCAGCAGGCCCGAGGCCCCGTGCGCGACGATCGCGGGGATCTCGCCGACGGCGGAGGCGATGACCGGCTTGCGGCACGCCATCGCCTCGAGCAGCGCGAGCGGAAGGCCCTCCTTGAGCGACGGCAGGATGAAGACATCGGCGGCGGCGAGCAGGTCCCTCACGTCCCTCCGCTCGCCGAGGAACGCGGCTCGCGCGCCGAGGCCCGCCGATTTCGCGGCGGCCTCGAGGCCGGCCCGGAGCGGACCGGCCCCGACGATCAGGAAGCGGGACCGGGGCCTGGCCTCCGCCACCTTTCGGGCGGCGGCCAGAAGGCGCGCGTGATTCTTCTCTGGCGAGAGGCGGCCCACCGTGATGACGACCTCCTCGTCCGCGTCGATCCCGAGGCTCTCCCGCACCCGCGCGCGCGCCCCGGGCGCGGCGTCCTCGAGCGCCACTCCGTTCGGGATGTTGACGAGCTTCGAGCCGCGGATGCCGGACTGAAGCAGCTCCCGCCGCAGCGCCTCGGAGACGACCGCGATCCTCGAGAACCGGCGCATCAGGAGCTTATTGACGGCCTTGTAGACCCGCATCCTGAGCTTGTCGCTCGCCCAGTTGTGGCAGGTCGTCACGAGCCTTGCGTTCGAGCCGCGCGAGGACAGCAGCGCGTAGCAGTCGCTCTTGTAATCGTGGCTGTGAACGACGTCCACGCCGCCGCGTATGTATGCGGTCAGCGCCCGGACGGCCGAGAGGTCGAGCTTCGACTCGCATGCGACGGCGTGGGACTCGAGCCCGAACGTCCGGGCGGCGTCCACGAGCCCTCCGGCGCCATGGCTCTGCGGCTGAAGGTTCATCACCGCGGCTTCATGGCCGGCCGCGCTCAGGCCGCGGGCCAGCGTGAGGATCACCTGCTCGGCGCCGTAGAGCCCGCCGCCGCTTCTCAGATGAAGGACCTTCATGGGTCAATATACGTACCTCGCCCGCACAATCCCATTGCGGACCGGTGACGGTTTTCAGACGGCGGCGTCCGCTGTAAAAGTATTACAAGAGCTTCATAGTCGCCGGCTCGCGGACCAGTTATGATCCGCTTCATGACAAACGCGAACGCTTTTTTCCGGCGAAGGCCGGTGGTGACGGCGGTGGACATCCTCGCCGTGCTGGGGGCCTACGCGCTCGCGTTCCTGCTCCGCTTCGACTTCCGCCTCGACGCGTACTATCTCCATTGCCTGCTCATGACCGCTCCCACCGCCGTCGCGACCTACCTGCTGACCTCCTATTACTTCGGCGGTCTTCGCTACCACGCGAGCTTCGGAGACGCGGCCGACGTCCTGAAGGCCGCGCTCGCGGCCTCCGTGATTCAGGGCCTGATCTTCATTCCGGCCACCGGCGCCCGGTTCCCGCGCTCGGTCCTTCTGCTGTGGCCGATCCTGTCGCTGTTCGCCGTGTCCGGCCTTCACGGCTCCGTGCGCGCGTCGCGGCGCTTCTGGCGCGTCAGCGTGTCGGGGCTCAGCGGGCGGCGCACCGCGGTCATCATCGGCGTCGGCGACCTGGGCGAGCGCGTGTACCAGAGCATGAGGTTCAACGAGACGCTCGCGTACCGCGTCGTGGCGTTTTTCGACGACGACCCCTCGAAGTGGGGGATGCGCATGCACGGCGCGCCGGTGATCGGAGGCGTTCCGGCGCTGTCGGCGTTCCTGCGGCGCGTTCAAGTCGACGAGATCGTCATCGCCGTGGGCCACGGACGCGGGGGGATCGTGCGCGGCGTCGCGGACGCGCTGCAAAACGTCGAGAAGCGGCCCGCCGTGCGCATCGTGCCGAATCTCGATGAGATGCTGAACTCGATGACGCGCGCCGATCCGCGGAAGGTGCAGCCCGCCGATCTGCTGAACCGGCGCGTGATCTCCCTGGATACGGAGGGCATCGCCCGGTCTATCAAGGGCAAGACGGTCCTGATCACCGGGGCCGGCGGCACGATCGGCGGCGAGCTGTCGAGGCAGGTCGTCCTTTATAAGCCCGAGAAGATCATCCTGCTGGAGAATCACGCGACGGCGCTGTTCTACCGCGAGGCCGAGCTCCTGCGCGACAAGCTCCCCGGCGTCGCGGTCGTCGCGCTGCTGGGCGACGTGCGCGACCGCGCCCTCGTCGACCGGATCTTCAAGGACGAGCGGCCCCAGATCGTCTTTCACGCCGCCGCCCACAAGCACGTCCATCAGCTCGAGGTGAACATCCGCGAGGGGGTCAGCAATAATCTCCTGGGCACGTTTCACCTCGCCCGCGCGGCGGACCGGCACGGCGTCGAGAGCTTCATCCTGATCTCGACGGACAAGGCGGTACGTCCCTCCTGCGTGATGGGAGCCACGAAGCGCGCGGCGGAGATCGTGGTCTCGAACTTCGCGCGCACGAGCAAGACGCGCTTCGGCGCCGTGCGCTTCGGGAACGTGCTCGGGAGCTCCGGCTCGGTCCTGAAGATCTTCCAGGAGCAGATCGAGAAGAACCAGCCGATCACGCTCACCCATCCCGACGCGACGCGTTTTTTCATGACCGTGGAGGAAGCGGTCGGCCTCGTCCTGCAGGCCTCCGCGATGGCGAAGGGAGGCGAGATCTTCGTGCTGAAGATGGGCGAGCAGGTGAGGATCATGGACCTCGCCCGGAAGCTGATCCTCTTGTCCGGCCTCGAGCCGGGCCGCGATATCCAGATCCAGGTGAGCGGCCTTAAGCCCGGCGAGAAGATCTCCGAAGAGCTCATCGAGGACTCCTCGGGGCAGGAGCAGTCGGATCACCCGGAGATCATGGTCCTGCGCTCCGAGAACCGCGCCGTCGAGGCGCTCGAGGAGCGCATCAGGAGCCTCGAGCTGCTGGGCTATGACGCCGAGAGCTCGGAGACGATCCGCGCGCTTTCACAGCTGGTCCCGACGTTCACCGCCGACCCCGTCCACCGGATGAGGAACAAATGAGAAAAATCCCGGCGTTCGCGTTTCTGGCGGCTTTGACGGCGGCGCAAAGCGCCTTCGCGGCGACCTATTATGTCGCGACGACGGGAAGCAACTCCAATCCAGGCACGAACGCGAGCCCCCTGCTGACGATCCCGGCGGGCGTCAGCAAGGCCGTCGCGGGCGACACGATCATCGTCGCGGACGGGACCTATGGGGGCTGCACGTCGGGCGGCTTCGCCGTGTCGATCAACAAGGCCGGGAACTCGTCGGGCTGGATCACGCTCAAGGCGGCCAACAAGGGCAAGGCGATCCTCGACGGCCAGACGCTCTGCCACTCGTACTTCAATATGCAGGGCTCGTCGGCCTACTGGATCATCCAGGGCTTCGACATCCGCAACGCCCGCTGGTCCGCCGTTTGGTCCAACAGCGGAGGCGGCAAGAACATCAAGATCCTCAATAACATCGTCCAGCGCATGGGCATGTCCTTCAACCTGGACTCCGGCGCCGGCATCGTGGGCGTGTTTTTCGACGCCGGCGGCACGAACATCACGATCGACGGCAACGTCTTCCACGACATCGGGCGTCAGATCAACGGCACGGGAAGCTGGGACCACAGCATCTATACCCACGGGACGAACAGCGTGATCTCGAACAACGTGTTCTACACGGTCTACAACGGCTGGCACATCCAGACCGCGAGCGGCTTCTCCGGCACCATCGCCAACAACGTATTCTTCGGCCCCAATCCGTTCTCGAACCAGAGCGGCCAGATCATGATCTGGAGCTCCCAAGGGAGCGTCACCATCCGGAACAACATCTTCTACGGCGCGAGGAACAACGGGATCCAGATCTATAACGCCTCGTTCTCGGGGGCGTGCACGATCGACCGCAACATCGTCTATACCCCCGGCGCCAGCGTGGCGCTGGTCAGCTCCCTGCCCTCGGCGTGCTCGCAGTCCTTGAACCAGGTCAACGTGGACCCGAAGCTCACGGCTCCCGCGCTTCCGAACTGGAATTTCACGCCGCTCGCCGGCAGCCCGGCCATCGACCGGGGGGCCGCGGCCTCCGGCGTGACGGCGGATTTCAACGGCGTCACGCGCCCTGTGGGGGCGGCCTGGGACATAGGCGCGTACGAGACCGGCGGCGCCTCGTCGACCGCGGACACCACCGCTCCGGCCATCACGGGGATCGCGGCCTCGGGCATAGGTCAGACGGGGGCGACGATAGGCTGGACGACGAACGAGCCCGCGGATACGCAGGTTGAATACGGCCTGACGACGGCCTACGGCGCGTCCACGGTTCTAAACGTGACCCTCTCGACGACTCATAGCGCCGTCCTCGCCGGCTTGACGGCCGGGACGCTCTATCACTATCGGGTCAAATCACGCGATGCCGCGGGCAACCTCGCGACGTCGGCGGACGCGAGCTTCACGACGTCGGCCGCTTCGACCGCCCCCGGCTGCGTCACGAGCGCGGGTGCTTGGGCGAACGCCGCGATCGCGCCGCAGACGGGGGCGTTCACGGTGGAGTTCGACGCCGTGCCGTCGATGGCGAAGATGGACGGGCTTGTCGGCCTGGCCAACGGCGCAGCGACCGCCTATACGAGCCTCGCGACCGCCGTGCGTTTCAACAACGCGGGTGCGATCGACGCGCGCAATGGGGCGGCCTACGCGGCCGCCATCTCGATCCCGTATGCCGCGGGCGCGAGTTATCATATTCGCATCCCGGTCAATTTGACGGCCCGCACCTACAGCGTCTACGTCAGGCAGGGCTCCGCCGCCGAGCAAATGCTCGCCTCCGGCTACGCGTTCCGGACCGAGCAGAACACGGTAACGACGCTTAACGGCCTGGGGCTCTTCGCGTCGGCGGGCGGCCTGCAGATTTGCGCCGTGAAGACGACGTCCGGCTCGACGGCCGACGTCACGCCGCCCGTCGTCACCGGCGTCGCGGTCTCCCAAGTCAGCCAGACGGGCGCGACGGTCGGCTGGACGACAAACGAAGCGGCGGACACGCAGGTCGAGTACGGCGCGACGGCCGCCTACGGATCCTCCACGGCATTGAACACCACCCGCTCGACGACCCACAGCGTCGCGCTCACGGGATTGGCCCCCGCGACGCTCTACCGTTATCGCGTCAAATCGCGCGATGCCGCGGGCAACCTCGCAACCTCGGCCGACGCGACCTTCACGACCGCAGCCACGTCGTCGGGTTCGTGCATCGTCAGCGCCGGGGGGTGGACGAACGCGGCGCTCACGCCTCAATCCGGTTCCTTTATCATCGAGTTCGACGCCGTGCCGTCCATGGCGAAGATGGACGGCGTGGTGGGCTTGTCCAATGGAGCGGCGGCCGCTTACTCAAGCCTCGCGACCGGCGTGCGCTTCAACAACGCCGGCGCGATCGACGCGCGCAACGGCGGCGCATATGCGGCCGCAGTCTCGATCCCGTACGCCGCGGGCACGGTCTACCATATCCGCATGGCGGTCAGCGTGGCGGCCCATACCTACAGCGTCTACGTCAAGCAAGGGTCCTCCTCCGAGCAGCTTCTCGCGGCCGGCTATTCATTCCGTACCGATCAGAACACCGCAACGACGCTGAGCGCCCTCGCCTTGTTCGCCGGCACGGGCGGCCTGCAGATCTGCGGCACGGCGGTAACCGTGTCGGGGGCGACCGCGGACGCCGCTCCGCCCGTCATCAGCGGCGTCGCTTCCGCCGGCGGCGCGACCGGCGCTACGATCTCCTGGACGACGAACGAGCCCGCGGACACGCTGGTCGAGTACGGCCTGACGACCGCCTACGGCGCGTCCACGGTTTTAAACGCGGCCCTCTCGACGAGCCACGGCGCCGTCATTTCCGGCTTGACGCCGTCGGCGCTCTACCATTATCGAGTCAAGTCAAAAGACGCCGCGGGAAACCTCGCGACGTCGGGCGACTACACCTTCACCACGAGCGCTCCCGGAGCCGCCTGCATCACGGCCGCCGGAGGCTGGGCGAACCTGGCTTTCCCGTCGCAGACCGGCGCCTTCACTCTCGAGTTCGACGCGGTCCCTTCGATTGCGAAGATGGACGGCCTGGCCGGCGCGTCGCAGAATCCCGCGGCCGACTATAATTCCGTGGCGGTGTCCGTCCGCTTCAACAACGCGGGCTTCATCGACGCGCGCGACGGCGCCGCTTTCAAGACCGTCGTGCAGGTCCCGTACGCCGGGGGGACGACCTACCGCTTCCGGCTCCCGATTGACGTCGGGACGGCAAAATACAGCGCCTACGTGAGGACGGGGAGCGGAGCCGAGCAGTTGATCGGTTCGAACTACTCCTTCCGGGTGGAGCCGGGGGCCTCCAAGCCCGCGATAGGCCCGAAGAGGTCGCTGGCCAACCTCGCGGTCTATACCTCGGCGGGGAGCGCTACGGTCTGCGGGGTGACGGTGAAATAGTTGATATGATGTGATGGATGGCCGAGCTTTCCGTCGTCATACCCGCTTTTAATGCGGGTAAATATCTGCGAATCGCCGTCGACAGCCTTCTAGCCGAGCGTTTTCCGGGGCTGGAGGTCGTCGTCGTAGACGACGGGTCTATTGACCAATGTGCCGATGGCCTCCAAAACGCCGCGGTGCGCGTGATCCGTCAGTCCAACCGCGGCGAAGCTTCGGCAAGAAACGCCGGAGTGAGATCGAGCACGAAGCCGTTCATCACGTTCCTAGACGCGGACGACGTGATCGTTCCGGGAGCGTTGTCTCGCCGGCTCGAGCACTTGATTGCTAATCCCGAGGATTCCGCCGTAGGCGGCCTGCCTTCCCGTCTTATCGACGAAAGCGGGAACGTCGCGGCCGAAGTGTTCTCACGCATGGCCGCGAAGCTCCAATTCCCGTTCCGTTTGACGGACGCCTATTACCGCGAGGGCCATTTCTTCCCGGTTTCCTGCTCGCTGTACATGTATCGCCGCGAGACCTTCGACCGCGTCGGTTTTTACGACGAGACGCTCCCCGTCGCCCCCGACTGCGACTTCCATTTTCGCCTTCTGAAGGCTTCGAGCATCCCGATCCTGCGCGTCCCCGTCTTCGACCGCCGCATGCACGGCGCCAACCTGTCCCTCGTGGGAGCGTCCTTCCGGCCCGAGATCGTGGAGACCGTTCGCGCGATCAACCGGCGCCACGGATTCGATCCGAAGGACATCACGCCCTGGGAGCGCGAGTACCTATGAAGCCCGGCGCGGTGCTGATCACGGGCGGGGGAAGCGGCATCGGAGAGGCCTGCGCGGCGGAGTTCGCGCGCCTAGGCAGGCCCGTCGTGATCGTCGGACGCACGGCGAGCCGCCTTCGCGGAGGCGACCGCGTGCTGGCGCTGGCGGGCGACGTGGGCGACGAGGCCTTCGCCCGGCGCGCCTTCGCGGCCGCGCGCAAGCGCTTCGGAGCCGTCGATATCCTCGTGAACAACGCCGCCCATCTCGTCAAGAAGAGCTTCCTCGACACGACCGCCGCGGACTGGGACGCGGTCATGCGCACGAACCTGCGCGGCCCGTTCCTGTTCAGCCGCGAGCTCATGCGCGCGCCCGGCCGCGCGATCGTCAACATCGGCTCGTTCGGCGGCCTGCAGGGCACCTCGAAGTTCCCGGGGCTCTCGGCCTACACCGTCAGCAAGTACGGCATCACGGGCCTGACGGCCGCGCTCGCCGTCGAGGCGCGCCCGCTCGGCGTCGCCGTGTTCTGCGTGGCGCCCGGAGCGGTGAACACCGCGATGCTGCGCAAGGCGGCGCCCGGCCTGAAGGCGGGCGCGGAGCCCGCGGACGTCGCGCGCGTCGTCGCCGAGCTCGCCGAATGCGCGTCGCCCGGCTTGCTGTCGGGCGCGGTCATCCCGCTGGATACGAACCGATGACGATCGCTTTCGTGACTCGCCGCATGACCTTTTCCGCCGGCCATCGCCTGCACAACGAGGCGCTGTCGCCGGAGGAGAATAGGGAGATTTTCGGCAAGTGCAATAACCCGAACGGGCATGGCCACAATTTCACCGTCGAGGTCACCGTAAAGGGAACGATCGACCCCCGCACCGGGATGGTGTACAACCTCCGCGACCTGAAAAAGGTCATGACGGAGGTCATCGAGCAGGGCTTGGACCACAAAAACCTGAACCTCGACGTGCCCGCGCTCGCGAACGTGATCCCCACCGCCGAGAACCTGGCGGCCGTGATCTGGAAGCAGCTCGCCGATCGCCTGCCCCCCGGGCTGCTCCACGAGGTTCGGCTGGTCGAGACCGAGAACAACTTCGTGTCATTCCGAGGCTGACAGCATCTCCGACACACGCGTGAACTTCTCCCGGATCTTGCCCTGCTTGCGCCCGTTCTCGATTTCGAGGTTGTCGATCATCTTCCATTGGGCGAACGTCACGATCCTGACGCCCTTCGAGGCGAGCAGCGCCGGCACGGCCTCGAGGGACGCGTCCACGGGACGCGCGGCAGTCCGGCCTTCCTTGAGGTCCGCGAGCATGAGCGCCGCCGTCGCGTAGGAGCACGCTCGGTTCGTTCCTATGAGACCCGACGGGCCGCGCTTCGCCCAGCCGACGACGTATTCGGACGGGACGACGGCGCCTCCGGGGGACTCGACGACCCGGCCGCCGTCGTTGGCGACGCGGCCCGCCTTCTCGTCGAACGGCACGCCGGGAACCGGGACGCCGCGGTAGCCGACCGACCGGAAGACCAGGCCGACGCCCTCGAGCGTCTCGAACTCGGCGCTGCCGCGCGCTTTCACGCCTCCCTTGCCGTCGGGCTCGAGCTCGTTGCGCTCCAGCTTGACCGCCGCGAGCTTGCCGTCCTTGCCGAGGAGCTCGACGGGCGAGACGCAGAAGCGCGGGATGATCTTGAGCGCCTTCGTTCCGGGCCCCTTATGGGCGGCCTCTACGAGATATTCGTAGTTCTTGCGGGCCGTCGCGTCGCTGAGGCCGGCCTGCGACACCACGTCCAGGCGGAGCTCTCCGTCCTGGACGACCAGGTCGGCGCGCTCGACCCGGCCGACCTCCTCGATCTCCTTCGGCGAGAAGGCGGCCTGCACCGGGCCGCGGCGTCCGAGCAGATAGACGCGCTTGACCTTGCTGTGCCGCAGCGCCTCGACCGCGTGCGCCGCGATGTCGGTCTTCGCGAGGATCTCCGGGTCCTGCGCCAGGATGCGCACGACGTCGATCGCCACGTTGCCGATGCCGACGACGGCGGCCGCCTCGCAGCTCAAGTCGAAGGCTAGGTCTCGGTAGTCCGGATGGCCGTTATACCAGCCGACGAAATCCGTCGCGGAATAAGAACCCTCCAAGCTCTCTCCGGGAATCCCCATCTTGCGGTCGCTCTCGCAGCCGACCGCGTAGACGATCTGGTCGTAGCGCGCGCGCAGGTCGGAGACCGAGAGGTCCCGGCCGAGCTTGACGTTGCCGAAGAAGCGCACGCGCGGATCAGCCGCGACGCGGTCGTAGACCGCGGTCACGGACTTGATCTTCTGGTGGTCCGGCGCGACGCCGCCGCGCGCGAGGCCGTAAGGAGACGGAAGGCGGTCGAAGAGATCGACCCGAACGGTCAGGCCGGGGCTCTTAAGAAGGGCTTCCGCGAGATAGAAGCCCGCGGGCCCGGCTCCGACGACGGCGACGCAGAGAGGTCTCGAAGGGGTTCCTGGTATCATGCCTTCCGCATAGCAACGGAATTGCCAGCGCGGAAGACGAGCTGCCCGTCCTTGCCGCGGTCGGCCCCGATCTTCTGTCCGTCCTTGATCTCGCCGGTCAGCAGCATGCGCGCGATCGGGTCGACGACGAGCCGCGAGATCACGCGCTTGAGGGGGCGAGCGCCGTAAGCGGGATCGTAGCCTTCCTTCGCGAGGAAATCCTTCGCGTCGTCGGTCAGCGTAAGCTCGATCTTGCGCTCGGAGAGGCGCTTGTGAACGGTCTTCATTTGCACGTCCACGATCCGGCGCAGGTCCGCCTCGTCTAGGCTAGTGAACTCGAGGATATCGTCGACGCGGTTCAGGAACTCCGGCCGGAACCGCGTCTTCAGCTCGTCCTTCGGCGCGTTGGACGTCATCATGATCACCGTGTTCGTGAAGTTGACGGTGCGGCCTTGGCCGTCGGTGAGGCGCCCGTCGTCCATCACCTGGAGCAGCACGTTGAATGCGTCATGGTGCGCCTTCTCGATCTCGTCGAGCAGGACGACCGCATACGGCTTGCGCCGGACGGCCTCGGTCAGCTGGCCGCCCTCCTCGTAGCCGACATAGCCGGGGGGCGCGCCGATCAGGCGCGCGACCGCGTGCTTTTCCATGTACTCGGACATGTCGAGACGGATCAGAGCCTTCTCGGAGTCGAACAGGAACTCCGCCAGCGCGCGCGCGAGCTCGGTCTTGCCGACGCCCGTGGGGCCCACGAGCAGGAACACGCCGGTGGGCCGGTTCGGATCGGAGAGGCCCGACCGGGAGCGCCGCACCGCCTCGCAGACCGCCTTGATGGGGGCGTCCTGGCCGACCACCCGCTCGTGCAGCTTGTCTTCCATGCGCAGGAGCTTCGCGGCCTGGCCCTCGAGCAGGCGCTCGACGGGGACGCCGGTCCATCGGGCCACGACGCCGGCGATATCCTCTTCATTGACCTCTTCCTTCAGGAGCTGCCTCTCCTTTTGAAGGGTCGCGAGCTCCTTGCGCAGCTTCTCCTGCTTTTTCTCGAGCTCGGGGACCTTGCCGAAGCGCACCTCCGCGGCCCGTCCAAGATCGCCGCTTCGTTCGGCTTTCTGCTCCTCGGCCTTGAGCTCCTCGACCTGCTTCTGAAAGCCGCGCAGCTCGCCGATGAGGTCCTTTTCCTTCTTCCAGTGCGCGCGCAGCTCCGCGGACTCGCTCTTGAGCCTCTTCAGCTCCTTCTCGATCGCCTTGAGGCGCTCGGCGGAGGGCGCGTCGCCTTCTTTCTTGAGCGCGGTGGCCTCGATCTCGAGGCGGCGGATGTCGCGCTCGGCCTGATCGAGCGCCTGCGGCAGCGAGTCGATCTCCATGCGCAGGCGGCTGGCCGCTTCGTCGATGAGGTCGATCGCCTTATCGGGCAGCTGACGGTCGGGGATGTAGCGCGACGAGAGCGTCGCGGCGGCCACGAGCGCGGCGTCGCGGATGCGCACCCCATGGTGCACCTCGTACTTCTCCTTGAGCCCGCGCAGGATCGCGACGGTGTCCTCGATGGTCGGCTCATCGACCAGGACCGTCTGAAAACGGCGCTCGAGCGCGGCGTCCTTCTCGATGCCCTTCTTGTACTCGTCGAGCGTCGTCGCGCCCACGCAGCGCAGCTCGCCGCGCGCGAGCATGGGCTTCAGCAGGTTCGCGGCGTCCATCGCGCCCTCGGCCGCGCCGGCCCCGACGAGCGTGTGCAGCTCGTCGATGAAGAGAATGACGCGGCCCTCCTGGGCCGCTATTTCCTTCAGAACGGCCTTCAGGCGCTCCTCGAACTCCCCGCGGTACTTCGCGCCGGCGATCAAGGCGCCCAGGTCGAGCGAGATCACGGACTTGTCCTTGATTCCCTCGGGGACGTCGCCGGAGGCCACGCGCTGCGCGAGGCCTTCCACGATCGCGGTCTTGCCGACGCCCGGCTCGCCGATGAGGACGGGGTTGTTCTTCGTGCGGCGGGAGAGCACCTGGATGACGCGGCGGATCTCCGCGTCGCGCCCGATCACGGGATCGAGCTTGCCGCGCCGCGCCATCGCGGTCAGGTCCCGGCCGTATTTCTCGAGCGCCTGATAGGTCGCCTCGGGATCCTTCGAGGTCACGCGCTGCGAGCCGCGCGTCTGCGCGAGCGCCGCGAGGAACTTGTCGGGCGTGAGCCCGAGCTTGGACAGCGCGCGCGCGGCGTCGCCGCCCGCGTCCAGGAGCCCCAGCAGGACGTGCTCCGCCGAGACGAACTCGTCCTTGAGCGCCGCCATCCGGTCCTCGGCCTTGCGCATGGCGGCCGCGAGCGACGTCGACAGGGCGAGCTTGCCGCCCTGGACGTGCGGGCGCTTGGCGAGAAGGGCCTCGATCGCGCTCGCGGCCGCGCGCGGGTCGACGCCCGCCTTCTTGAGCGTCTCGGGTACGATCCCGCCGTCCTGCGCCAGAAGCGCGGCGAGCAGATGCTCCGGCGTGAGCTCCGGGTGCCCGCGCCGTTCGGCGGCGGACTGCGCGTCCTGGAAGGCTTCCTGCGTCTTCTGCGTCCAGCGGTCGGGGTTCATGCCCACATAGTAAGCAACAGTCCGGCCCGCAGTCCATGATGGATTTGAGGAGTTCAAATGAACGTGACGCGCCCGAGGTGGCGGGCGTCGGCGGGCGGGGTATCCTATGCTGTCAACGGAGGCGTTATGAACAAGTTTCCGCCGAAGCGGATTCTCGTGGCTTACGATCCCTCGGATGCCTCGCGGACGGCGTGGCGCCACGCGTCCGCGCTCGCCTCCCGGGGCCGTGCCTCGGTCGAGGTCGTCTTCGTGCTTCCGTTCCCGGCGGGCGTGGATCTCGTGCCGCCGCCGCGCCTCGTCGGCGTCGACGTGAACGCATATCGAAACCGGATCCGAAAGGTCATCGGAGACCGCCTGAAGCTCACCATCCTGCAAGGCGACCCCGCCGCGCGGATCGTCGCCTATGCCCGGGACCGGCGGCCCGACCTCTTGATCGTGGGCACGAGCGGCCGCATGGGCTTCGACCGATTCATCCTCGGCTCCGTCGCCGAGGCGGTGGTGCGAAAGTCCCCGGTCCCCGTCCTCGTCGCGCGCGGGCGCGTCCGGCCCGTGCGGGCGATCCTCGCGCCCGTGGGCTTCACGCCGCACGGCGAGGCCGGCTTCGCGTACGCGGCCTCCGCGGCGCACGGCCTGCGCGCGCGCGTGACGGCGCTCCATGTGACGGACGATCCCGTCTGGGGCGGGAACATCACGTTCCGGCTCGCGCGCCTGCTCGACCGCCTGCCGCCGCGGCTGCGCAAGCGCTGCCGGCCGCGCGCCGAGGTCGGCGGCGTCGTGACGGGCATCCTGAAGGCGCGGAAGGCCCACGACTGGATCGTCCTGGCCGCTCACCGCAGGTCGCTGATCGCGGACGCCGTATACGGCACGACGGCGGAGCAGGTCCTGCGAAAATCCTCGATCCCGGTGCTGGCGGTGCCCGCCGGCGCCGCGGGGAAGCAGGTCGAAACGTTGCACCCCGTCCTTCGCGGGGACCGTCCCCGGGGAGGCTCATATGCGAGCCAAAGACGTGATGAGCAAGAAGGTCGTGGCGGTCGAGCGCTGGCTCATCCTGCCCGAGCTGGCGAAGATCTTCGAGGAGAAGGCCATCAGCGGCGCGCCGGTCGTGGACGAGGAGGGCACCATCCTCGGCGTCGTCTCGCAGACCGATCTCGTGCGCGCGCGGCGGGACTCCGCCGGCGGCGTCCCGCTCTACCACCGCGAGCTCGACGAGACCGAGTCCGCGCGCTCCTTGGGCTTTCATCTCGAGGAGCTCGATAAGACCCGCGTCGAGGAGATCATGACGCCCGGCGCGATCGCGCTCGATCTCGAAACGCCCGTCGAGAAGGTCGCGAAGGTCATGATCGAAAGCCGCATCCACCGCGTCCTGATCACGAAAGGCGACCGCCTCGCCGGGATCGTGACGACGATGGACCTGATGCGGGCGCTGATCTCGCTCGCGAAGCAGAGCTCCAGGCCCGCGCGACGGCTTCAGCCGAGATAGCTCTCGACGGCCGTCCAATAGCCGTCGAGCTCCTTCCTCATCTCCCGGACCTGGGCGCGCGCCAGGCGGTCGAGGAGATGGAGCCGAGAGCGTCCCGCGGAGGCGTGGAACAGCGGCCAAAGGACGCGCTCCTCGTCCTCGAAGTGGCGCCGTAGCAGGCGCGTGAGGCGCCGCGTCAGCGTCCAGATGGACGTGTCGTCCTCGCGCGCGAGGCTCCGCAGCAGCACGGACGCTTCATCGCGAAGCGCGGCGAGCGCCTTATGCTGGGCTTCGATCAGCGCCAGCGCGGCGCCTCGGGGCCCCGACGCGGCGGGCCCCTGGTCGAAGACCAGGTGCTCGAGGCTTTCGTGCGCCTCGAGGGCCTTCAGCAGCACGAGGAGCAGGTTGCGCGTGCGGCTGGCGGCGGCCCTGGAGTCCAGGCCCGTGGACGCGAGCTCCAGGCGCGCGACGACGCCGAGAAGCAGCGCGTGCTCCGCGGCCAGCGATTTGAACACGCTCATGGCGAGTCTCCCGCGCGATCGGCTCGCGGCAGGCGCAGGAGGAAGACGCTCCCTTCGCCGGCCGCGGATTCGACCGTGACTTCTCCGTCCATCCCGCGCAGCGCGGCCCGGCAGAACGTCAGGCCCAGCCCGAGCCCCCGCGCGCGTCCCGCGTGCGTACCCTGATAATAGCGGTCGAATACGTGCGGCTGGTCCTCGGGCGCGATCCCGGGACCGTCGTCGGCGATCCGGATCAGGACGTCCGTCCCGTTGGCGAAGGCGTCGACCGTGATCCTGCCGCCCTCGGGGGTGAACTTGAGCGCGTTGCCGACCACGTTAGCCAGCGAGCGCCTCAGGAGCTCCTCGTCGGCGCGCGCGGCGGGGACCTTCGCGCCGGCGCGCGTCAGCGTCTGGCCCCGGCGGCGGGCCTCGGGCTCGAGCTCCTCGAAGACGGAGCGGATGAGCTCGCCGACGTCGACCACGGAGGCGTGGACCGGCATCGCGCCGGCCTCCAGCCGGGTCGTGTCGAGGTAGGCGCCGATGAGGGCCTCGAGGCGGCGGCAGTTGCGGACTCCGCCGCGCAGCAGCGCGAGGTCGTCCTCCGCGAGCACGTGCCCCGGGCCCATGTCCTCGAGCGCCCGCAGCGCTCCCAGCGCGATCGTCAACGGCGAGCGGAGGTCGTGTGCGAGCATCTGCCGCCACTCCTCCGTCCGCCGCCCCGTCTCGGCCTGCGCGGTGACGTCCTCGATGATGAGAAAGTGGAGCTCGCGGCTCGGCAGGCGCACGCGCATGCACCGCGAGCGAAGCTCGCGCCCGCTCGGGCCGTACCGGCCTTTCACGGTGATCGCCTCCTGCGCTCCCCGGGGCACCTTCAGCGGGCAATTCTCGGCCGTGCCGCAGAGCGGCCCGCAGATGGAGGTTTTGGCGGCCTCGTCCGCGCAGGGCCCGAGCATGCGGCCCGCCGCGTCATTGGCGTAAAGCAGGCACCCGCCGGCGTCGGAGACGCACACCCCGTCGCTCAGGCAATCGAACAGAGGCCTCAACGCCGCGAGAAATTCGCTCATAAGGACCGTGACGCACCAGAAGTTCCAAAAGTTCCGGGGTCCCCGGGTTTCTGGCCCTTTTGTTGCTCGCGATGAGGCGATGAAGACTCCGCGCCGCGAGCCGATGGAGGGGAACGAGGCCGTCGCGCGCGTCGCGTACGCGCTCAGCGAGGTGGTCGCGATCTACCCGATCACGCCGTCCTCGGCGATGGGGGAATCCGCCGACGCCTGGGCGGCGGAGGGCCGCGCGAACCTGTGGTCGCAGGTGCCGCGCGTCGTCGAGATGCAGAGCGAGGCGGGGGCCTCGGGAACGCTGCACGGCGCGGCCACCTCGGGCGCGCTCGCGACGACCTTCACCTCGTCGCAGGGCCTGCTGCTCATGATCCCCGTGCTTTACAAGGCCGCCGGGGAGCTCACGCCCTGCGTCTTTCACGTGGCGGCGCGCGCCGTCGCGACTCACGCGCTGTCGATCTACGGCGATCACTCGGACGTCATGGCCGTGCGCCAGACCGGCGTCGCGATGCTGTGCTCGGCGTCGGTCCAGGAGGCGCACGACTTCGCCGCCGTCTCCCACGCGGCGAGCCTCGAGACGCGGCTGCCGTTCCTGCATTTTTTCGACGGCTTCCGCACGTCCCACGAAATCGCCGACATCGAGACCCTCGGAGACGCCGACCTGCGCGCGCTGCTCGACGCGGACGCGCTCGCGGCCCATCGAGCGCGAGGGCTTTCGCCGGACCGCCCCATGCTGCGCGGGTCCGCGCAGAACCCGGACATCTTTTTCCAGTCGCGCGAGGCCGGAAACCCGTATTACCTCGACGCCCCGGCCCGAATCGAGGCCGTGCTGAAGCGGCTGGCCGCGCGGACGGGCCGCGCGTACGAGCTCTACGAGTACCGCGGGCATCCCGAGGCGGAACGCGTCGTCGCGGTGATGGGCTCGGCGGCCGGGACGCTCTCGGAGGCGGCCGACGCGCTCATCGCGAGGGGGGAAAAGGTCGGAGTGCTGCAGATTCGCCTCTACCGGCCGTTCGATCCGGTCCGCTTCGCGCGCGCGATCCCAGCGACCGTGCGCGCGCTCGCCGTGCTCGACCGGACGAAGGAGCCCGGCGCGCCGGCGGAGCCGTTGTTCCTCGACGCGCAGTCGGCGCTCATCGAGGCGGAGGCGCAGGGCGTCTACCCCGCGCGCCGCCCCGCGGTCATCGGCGGACGCTACGGCCTCTCGTCGAAGGAGTTCACGCCCGCGATGGCGGCCGCCGTCTTCGCGGAGCTGTCGAAGGCCGCGCCGAAGCGCCGCTTCACGGTCGGCGTCCGCGACGACCTCACGCGCCTCTCGCTCGAGCCCGTGGCGGGGTTCGACACGGAGGATCCGGAGGCGACCCGCGCGGTGTTCTTCGGCCTCGGCGCCGACGGCACGGTCGGCGCGAACAAGCAGTCGATCAAGATGCTGGCCGCGAAGGCGGGCCTGCGCGTCCAGGGCTACTTCGTCTACGACTCGAAGAAATCGGGCTCGACGACCGTCTCGCATCTGCGCTTCGGTCCGAACCCGATCCGCTCGACCTACCTCATCCGCGAGGCGGAGTTCGTCGCGTGCCATCACGAGGCGTTTCTGGCGAGGCTGGACGTGATCGGGTCCTGCAAGGAGGGGGGCGTCCTGCTGCTCAACTCGAAGCCCGACGGCCTCTGGGAGCGTCTCCCGCCCCATGTCGTGCGCGCGGCCGCCGCGAAGCGCCTGCGCGTCTTCGCGATCGACGCGGCGGCGGTCGCCAAGGCCTCGGGGCTCGGGCGGCGCGTGAACACGGTCATGCAGGCGTGCTTCTTCTCGATCACGGGCCTGCTTCCCGGCTATCAGGACGCGATCAAGGCGTCGATCCGGAAGGCGTACGCGGGCAAGGGCGCGGACGTGCTCGAGAAGAACTTTCGCGCCGTCGACGCGGCCGAAGCGGCCCTGCGCGAGGTGCCCCTGCCCGAGGTCCTTCCCGACGAGCAGGCGCCCGCGCCCCCGATCCCCGACAACGCGCCCTACTTCGTGCGGCGCGTGATCGGCGCCCTCATCTCCGGCCGCGGCGACGACCTGCCCGTCAGCGCCGTCCCGGCCGACGGCGCGTTTCCCACGGGCACCGCCAAGTGGGAGAAGCGCGCGATCGCCGAGGACGTCCCCGTCTGGGAGGAGGGGCTCTGCATCCAATGCAGCAAATGCGCGCTCGTCTGTCCGCACGCCGCGATCCGCGCGAAGGCGGTCCCCGAGGCCGCGCTCGCGGGCGCGCCCGCGGGCTTTCGGAGCCTGCCCTGGAAGGGCGGGGTCCTGCCCGCCGGGACCAGCTACACGATCGCGCTCTCGCCCGACGACTGCACGGGCTGCCGGCTCTGCGTCGAGGTCTGCCCGGCGAAGGATCCCGCGGAGCCGGGCCGCAAGGCGCTCAACATGGCGCCGGTCGCGGCCGTCCGCGACCGCGAGGCCCGGGACTTCGGCGTTTTCGCGGCGCTGCCGTCCACCGACCGCTCGTTCGTGGACTTCAAGAGCCCGAAGTCCAGCCAGCTGCTCGAGCCGCTGCTCGAGTTCTCCGGCGCCTGCGCCGGCTGCGGCGAGACGCCCTACCTCAAGATGCTGTCCCAGCTTTACGGCGACCGCCTCGTGATCGCCAACGCGACGGGCTGCTCGTCGATCTTCGGCGGCAACCTGCCGACGACGCCCTGGACGACGAACGCCGAGGGGCGCGGGCCGGCCTGGTCGAACTCCCTGTTCGAGGACAACGCGGAGTTCGGCTTGGGCATGCGGCTCGCGCTCGACGCGCGGCGCGAGCGCGCGCGCGGCCTGCTCAAGCTCCTTGCGGCGCGCGTCGGGCAGGAGCTCGCGGACGCGATCCTCGCGGTCGAACGGCCGGACGAGAAGGCGCTCGCGGGCCTGCGGTCGAACATCGGCCTTCTCAAAGGAAAGCTCGCCGCGCTCGACGCGCCGGAGGCGCCCGATCTGCTGGCCCTCGCGGACGACCTGTCCCGCCGCAGCGTCTGGACGGTCGGAGGCGACGGGTGGGCGTACGACATCGGCTTCGGCGGCCTCGACCACGTGCTGCGCGGCGGCGCGGACGTGAAGATCCTCGTCCTCGACACGGGGGTCTACTCGAACACGGGCGGCCAGGCGTCGAAGGCGACGCCGCGCGCGGCGGTCGCCAAGTTCGCCTCGAACGGCAAGGCGAGCGCGCGCAAGGACCTCGCGGCGATCGCGATGGGCTGCGGCAACGTCTACGTCGCGCAGATCGCCTTCGGCTCCTCCGACGCGCAGACCCTGCGCGCGCTCGACGAGGCGGAGCGCTACCCGGGCCCCGCGATCGTGATCGCTTACGCGCACTGCATCGCGCACGGCTACGACCTCGGCAAGGGCTTGGACCACCAGAAGCTCGCGGTCGAGTCCGGCTATTGGCCGCTGCTGCGCTTCGATCCGGGCCGGCCCGCGCGCGGCGAAGCCGCGCTGATCCTCGACTCTCGCCCTCCGAAGGGGACCGGCGCGTTCGAGCGCTTCATCTCGAGCGAGGCCCGCTTCAAGGCCTCCGCCTCCGCCGATCCCGCGGAGGCGCGCAAGCTTCTCGGCCTGGCGGAGGAGGATATCGCGCGCGTTTGGAAGTCGCTGGCCGAGGTAGCGCGCGCGACCGATTTAGGAGGGGCAAAAACATGAAGAAAGCGCGCTTCGAATGCGGATGGTGCCGCGAGCAGGTCGCTCTCAGCGGAAATGAGACGCCTGCGCCCGGAACCTGCACGGGCCAGC
>Ga0163144_10005613_pt1 | contig 27886 bp, 18 predicted proteins | sample OliLak19BULKMAT1_FD_123175 | JGI IMG/M metagenome (GOLD analysis project Ga0163144, IMG submission 123175) | Freshwater microbial mat bacterial communities from Lake Vanda, McMurdo Dry Valleys, Antarctica - Oligotrophic Lake LV.19.BULKMAT1 | ecosystem: Environmental > Aquatic > Freshwater >... | reverse complement strand
GGCCGCGGCGCGCCTTGCAGAAGGCGAGCATGAGGTTCTCCCGGTCCGCGATGCGCTCGAAGAGCCCGCCCACGCGCTTCATGGCGCCGTGGTCGAGGTGCCTGGCGCACCTGCGAGAAGCTGGAGGATGCGCTCACCGTAGCGGCGCGACTTCGCCTCGCCGACGCCGTCCAGCGCTTGCAGCTCGGCTGCCGATTTCGGGACGGCTTGCGCCATGGCGGCGAGCTGCTCGTTGGTGAAGATCGCGTAGACCGGCAAGCCCTCGGCCTCGGCCAGCTCCTTGCGTAGGTCGCGCAGTCGCGAGTAGCGCGCGAAGTCTTCGGGGGAGAGGACGTCTTTGTAGTCGACTCGGTCCTTCCTCGAGCGCACCTCTCCGGGTGCCGGGACCGCTGCACTCTCGACGTACTCGACCGCCAAGCACCAGACCGGTGCGCCGCCGTTGGACGTGAACTGCCGCTCGATGGCGACGACGCGCTGCCCGCGCAGGAAGCGGTTCAGCTCGTCCTCCGCGGCGCCGGGAATCCCGGCCGGGATCATGAAGAAACGATAGGCCATATCCGTTTGACCGTCCCACTGGCTCGCCGGGCGATGCGGCAGCTTCGGCGAGGGGGGACGCTCCGCTCTCCGCCCCCCTCCGCCTACGCCTGCCGCCTCGCCCTTGCCTTTTGCTTACTCGACGTCGGACCTGGCGGCGAGCACGGGCCGGAACCCAAGGTCGTAGGACACGCCGCCCGGCCCGAACGCGAGCCGGGACGCGGACCGGCAGGCCGCCGCCGAGCGGCCCCAACCACCACCCCGGCAGACACGCAGCGGGCCGCTACGGCCAATGGGGTCGGCGACACCCTCGCGATATGCGTCGCTCACGGTACCTGACGCGGGATTCCAGTCCGCGGTGTCCAGGCACCATTCCCACACGTTGCCATGTAGGTCGTAGAAACCCCACCCGTTCGGCTTCCTCGACTTCACCTTGTGCGCGTGCTCACCATCCCGCGCGCCCGAGTACACCGCGTACTTGCCCAGCTCGCCCTTCGCGTTCCCGAAGCTGTACGCCGTCGTCGTCCCCGCTCGCGTCGCGTATTCGCGCTCGACCTCCGTCGGCAGTCGGTATTCGTGCCCTTCAGGCAGCCTATCCGCACCGCGTTCGCGCTCCGTCAGCTTGCGACAGAACTCGACCGCGTCGGTCCACGACACGTAAGTCGCCGCCACGTCATCACCCTCGATCACGAAGCTCTCTCCGCGCCACGGGCGCGTCCCCATTACTTCCAACCACTGCTTCTGCGTCACACCTGACTCCGCCAGCCCGAAGGCGCGAGTGAGCGTCACTGTGTGGAGCTGCTCGTCCCGACTGTCGCGCTCCACCTCGCTCGCCGGACTCCCTATCTGGAACGTCCCCGGCGACAACCAAATCATTGTCTGACCGATGCCGTTCACGTGCTTCGTCCCCGCGCGCTGGTTCGCCGGCGCGCGGTCGGGAGTCGGCCGAATCGGCTCACGCGCAACAGGGCGCTCCGGTTGCGCGGCGATCGGCGGCTTCGCGGCGATCGCCGGTTTCACGGCAATCGGCGGTTTCACGGCAATCGGCGGCTTCGCCGCGCGGGGCTCGGAGGCTGGGGTAGGCTCCTCCTCTAGAGCCTCCGCACGCCGCGTCACGACCCCACTCAGGGTCCCGCCCGGCGTCTTGCCCCCGCACGCCACGCAGGCCGCCTCCAGCGCGGTGAGCATCGCGCCTGCGTCCGGATAGCGTCGCTCGCGCGTGCGGGCGAGGGCCTTCTTCAGGACGTTCACCGCGCCCGCAGGCACGCCGGACTCCTCGAGGTCCTCTTGCCAGTCGCCGCTCGGCGCGCCTTCCGCGACGCGGCCGGTCAGCAACTGGTACAGGATCATGCCGAGCGAGTACACGTCGTCCGCAGGGTGCGGGTCCTCGCCCTGCATCTGCTCGCGCGAGGCGTAGTGCGGCGTGTACGCGCCGCGCGCCACCTCGGTGTACTGCGACTCCAACGAGAGCGCCGCGCCGCGCCGGGACAGAGCGACGTCCTCGGTCGTGAACGCGAGGCCGCCGATGCCGAAGTCCGTGACGCGCACGTTGTCTGCGCTGTCGATCAGGATGTTCGACAGCTTCGCGTCCCGGTGCACAATTGCCGGCGACGCCGCGTGCATGAAGCGGAACGGCTCGAGCACGCGCAGCATCAGCTCGAGGACATCGACCGGCTTCAAGGCCTCGCCGCGCTCGTGCCAGCCCCTCACGATCGCATGCAGGTCGCCGCCCGTGACGAACTCGAACTCGAGGCACGGCACCTCGTCCTCGAGGTGCAGGCGCAAGAGGCGCACGATGTTCGGATGGCGCCCGACCTTCATCACGCGCGCTGCCAGCTTGGCCTCGTGCTGCAGGAGCTGGCGCCGCGCGCGCTCGTCCGTGCAGAACTTGAGCGCCACGGGGTCGGCGTCCGGGATGCCCTTGAGGGTCGCCTGCCAGACCTCGCCGTACCCACCGCTGCCGACCAGGCGCACGAGCTCGAGGCCGTGCACGACGGTCCCCGGCGTGAGGCGCGACACGCGCCGCGGCAAGAGCGCCGCCAGGTCCGCCGGGCGCTCGAAGCGCTGGTACGGGGGCACGGTGCGTCCGCTCGGGTCGTCGGGGCGCCGCAGGCTCTGCTGCAGGGTGCCGGGCACCGCGCCGAGGTAAGTCAGGGCGGCGGCGCGCTGCTCGGGGGCGAGGAGGGCCGCGCCTTCGTGGTCGAGCGCCTCGGCCGCGAGCCGCGCGGCTGCCGCCGGCTCGAGCGCCGCGACCTCGGCGACTGCGGCCGTCAGGGCCTCGAGCGGGACGCCCCCCTGATCCACCGGGCGACGCAGCGCCTCCCACAGCTCCTTCGCCATCTCCGGCACGGCGTCGACCAGGCCCTGGGCCATGAATGTGCCGATCTGTGGCCCGAGGAGCTTGGCTGACCCGGCCTTCACGAAGGCCACGGCCACACAGCGGAAGAGACGCAGGGCGGAGCTAGGACTCGACATGGGCAGGCGCGGCGCGGCGACGGGCCCCTGAGCCTACGCGCGACGCGCACCCGGCATTCACTGAAGTCGGCGCGGCTGCGCGCCGCGCCCCCTCAGCGCCTCCGCTGTTCGGCCGACGTCTCACTGTTCCGATGCCACCGGCCCCTCCGCACGAGGGATGGAGTGCCAGAGCGAGTCGCATCTCCGTACCTGCCAGTGGCGAACGCCTCCGTGTGAAAGGCCATGCCTACGTCGTCCTGGGTGCCACCGGGGGCATCGGCTCGGCGCTCGTGCGTGCAGCGCATCCGTGCAGGTGATCGTGTTCACTCACCACGAGCGAGTGGTGGAGGCTGCGCTGCGCCTGGGCGCCGCGAGGGGACCGATCGACGTGATACGCCTCCAGGGCGAACGCGACCGCACATTGGCGCAGTGAGACCAGAGGTACCGAACCCGACCCAAAAAGTAGATCGGGTAGGCACCCGGGTCGCGCCGGGCACCTCCCACAGAACCGTACTTGTGCTGTTCACATACGGCTCTTCGGGACAGCGGGTTATGACCCCCATTGTCGGCCGGTTTGCGACCTCAAGACATGCCAGGGCAGCTGGTGCTGCCTTGGAGCGGCACTGAAAGCTTCAGTGTCGCGGTCACTGGATGCAGCGTTTGGCTCTTCGCCTTCGGCACCTTCGTCGCTCCAGGTGTGGATAGGTCCATACTTGGTGCGGGTTTGGCCCCGCGGGCAGCCCGCGGACTTTCAGCTGTTGCGAAGAGCAGCAGCTGCTCGAGTGACACTTTCTCGACCGGGGCCGCCTTCCCTCCCCCATCGCTTGCGCCATGGGTTGGGGGCAGCTTTCGCTGTCCTTCCGGTACTACGCGGTCCTCTGATTTCTGATGGGTCATCGGCGTTTCGTCATTTCTTACGAGGGCCTACCGCTCGCGCGGAACCCAGCAGATCTCTCCAGGTAAGTCCAAGAAACTTCGAGGCCATCCCGTCGCCCCTACGCACGTGGCACCAGCGGATATTGGGCTTCGTCGCTGCGCGCCGACTCAGCCGCCACGTAACGCCTCACGGCGCTTCGCTTTCGCTCGAAACGGTCTCGCACCTATGGCTTCCACCAGACCTCCCCTCGCGGGAGTCCTCCAGGAGACGACCTGCCTCCTTCGGGACCGTCACGGTGCTCCGCGACGACGCCCTTGCCACGTCGGTGTCGGGTTCCCTCCGTTGGGGCCCCGGGTCAGGATTTGCTTTTACTCACCTCCGGTTTCTTGGACATGCTGGACGCACGCGAGAGTGGTGCGCGCTCTGCGCGCACCACTCTCGCGTACTTTTTGGGTCGGGTTCGGTACCTCTCGGACTACCGAGAGCGCGTCCTCAACAAGATCGCCGCCTACCACCGGTACGTCCAGGTTGCGTGCATCGCGCAGGGGCTCCAGCAGCACCTTGCCGTCAATTTTTACTCCACGGTTTGGTCATGCTTTCGAAGCTGGCTTCGTACCATGACAACGGCGGCGCCTCCATCGGAGGCTGTCGTGGCAAGCACCATGCGCTCTGCGCTAGACGATTTGCGCCTGGTCGGGCCAGAAGACATCGCCCTCACGCAATTCATGAGGAAGCAGACCGACCCCACCAGGTGCCCAGGGTTAGTGCTCGCAGCGTAAAAGGGCCTTTCCTGACCCTCCACTCTCCAGTATGACAGATATGGAAGATCAAGTATATACCATGACAGACTACTACGATGGACCACGCGGAGGCCTGGCGAACTATCTTGGTCGACCACATTTGTATCGCTCGTTCTGGGCAGATGTCGACACCCGCAGAGAGGACGCATTCGAGTTGTTTCCAGTTGACGAGGACACTTTCTGCCTTGCACTTGAAGACTGGGCTATTTGGCAGCGATGGAGTGCCGCCTTCGAGCGTCGTGAGGTTTCGCTGGATTCTCATCCCGCCCTTGAGGTAGACCGTCAGCGACATGACGAGATCGCAAGACTGCTTACGGAGCGATTCTCCGCTTTCTTTAGAGCCGACGTCACCGCCGCCGGTGTGTTTGAGTGGCCGGCGGGTGATCAACACACACCAAGGTCGCCAACAAGAGTGCGTTGGACTCTCGTCGAGCGACCATAGTACGTTGAGATAGGTGGATAGGAATTCCAAGCTGCTAATTTAGGACGTCGGCATCCGATTTGGCGGTTGGCCTTGCCCCCGTCGAGTGTCTGGGAGGCCGCGACGAGGCGACTGGCGAGGCTGATCCAGCACACGCGAGATCGCACGCAGGTGAACTGGTCGTTGAGCGGCGCTGAAGCATGGACCTCGCTGTTGCGTTGATTCGTCCAGAACCCTCCGTTCTGGACGAATCCCCCCGCCGCTCGGCCATCGTCCCAGAGAGGCCTCAACCGCGCGGCACGATGACCAACGTCACCCCCTCGTCCGGCGCGAGGGCCGCGAGCTCGGCGCCCGCGAGCGCGGTCAGTTGGCTCGGCTGCACGAGGCCCGCGAGGTCCACGATCTGCTGCGGTTTCACGAGGTGCACCTCGGGGATCACGAGCCCGCCGTCGCCCCACGCGCTGTAGCGCTCGACCAATGCGGCGAGGCGGCCCGCGGCCTCGCCGGCAGGGACGTGCGCAGAGAAGGCGTCCTTGTGGCGCATGCGCACGACGCCATCCGCGTCGAGCACACACAAGGGCAGCCGCTCGACCCGGAAGAGGCCCAGCCAGATCCGCTCTTCGCGCGCGGCCGTGTAGGTGCGCAGCCAAGCGGTCTCGGCGCCGTGCACCTCTACGGACTCCAGCGGCACGCCGAGCGCCGTCGCGGCGGCAGCGCGCAGCGCCGCCGCGTCCGGACGCGCGCCGCCGAGGTCACGCGTGCGCAGCTGCGGCGAGCCGCTCGCGGTCGCGCGCACACGGCGCTCGCGCCGGTCGATCTCGACGTGCACCTCGATCGTCGCGGGGTCCGCGCCCATCGCGCGCACGCGCTCGAAGGCCTCCTTGCGGAGGGCCAGCAGATCACCTTCGCTCGGCGCCAAGAGCGTGCGCTCGACGCTGTCCTGCAGGATCCCGAGCGCCACGCCGATAGCCGAGATCACCTCGGCGTGCCGCGCGATGCGGTGCGGCATCCCGAGGGCGCGCGCCGTGAAGGGCACGAGCGCCTCGGCGCCGCCGCCGCCACCCACGAGCACGGAGTCCTCGGGCTCGATCCGCTGCTCGCTGAGGAGTCGCCGGATGACCGGTACGACCCGCGCCGCAGCGAGCTCGAGCACGCGCGTCGCGACCGCTCGCGCAGGCTGGCCGAGAAAGCGGCCGACGGCCTCGAACGCGGCCTCGGACGAACCGCGGACCCCGCGCCCGTAACCTTCGGCGAGGTTCAACAAATTCGACGCGCCGGTCGGCGTCACCGCGATGTCGATACGCTCGCCGCGGCGCAGCGCCAAGTAGTCCTCCGGGTCGCTCGGGCGCGGCCGAAAGAGGGTCGGCTCCACCGCGCCGAGGTCGGGCGTGAAGGCCTCGTAACCGAGCCCCGCGATGTGCGCGCTGCGTGGCCCGACGTCGACGAGCTTGCCGCGCCGCACGCGCGGCAACGAGCCGCCCGCGACGCCGACCGTGCGGACGTCGAGCGTGCGCACGAAGAGCCGCCGTCCGCCGATCTCGGCCGCCTTGATCTCCGGCCGCCCAGCGCGGATCAGGCAGATGTCGCTCGACGTGCCGCCGACCTCGACGAAGACCCCGTCCGAGATGCGCTCGTACATGAGGGCCGCCGCGACGCCGGCCGCGGGTCCCGACAACATCGTCAACACGGGCCGGCGACGCATCGCGTCGAGATCCATGATCCCGCCGTCCGAGCGCATCACCATCAGCGGCGCCGTGATCCCGCTGGCCGCGACCGCGCGCGCGGTCCGGTCGGCCGTCTCGATCATGATCGGCAACATGCTGGCGTTGACGACTGCGGTCAGTGTCCGCATGCGGAGGCCATAGAGCTGCGTCAGCTCCGCGGTCGCGGTCGCGGGCACGCCGAGCTCGGCCGCGAGCGCGACGACGCGGCGCTCGTGGTCCGGGCGATCGACGCTGAACGGCTCGGCCGCAACGATGGCGCGCGCGCCCTCGGCGATCAGCTCCTGCAGCAGCACGCGCACGCGGGCCTCGTCGAGGCCATCAGCCGTATCGAGGAATCGAAAGCACGTGGCGAGCGTCGCGCCCGGCCCGAGCTCGACCTGGCCGAGGTTCGCCTCGCGCCTCGCGCGCAGCCCTTGTGGCCCGCTGCCGAGCGCCAGCACCCCCACCTTGGCGACGTCGCCTTCCAGCAGCGCGTTCGTCGCCTGCGTGGTCGAATGCGCGATGAGGACGACCTCCTCGGGCGCGATCGCGGCCTCGCGCAGAAGGAGCTGCATCGAGGCCACCACCCCCGCTGCGACGCCGTCCTCGTGGCCGTGTGTCGTCGGCACGACGGCCTTGCCGACGAGCTCAGTGCGCTCGACGTCGACGGCCACGGCGTGCGTGAACGTGCCGCCGACGTCGATGCCGATCTTGAGGCGCCGCGGCGCGCTCTGCGGCGCGGTCACAGGTACCACGCTCCTGCCACCGCGAGGCCAAGGAACACCGCGCCCCACACAAAGGGCAAGGTGCGCATCATCAGCGCCTGCACGTCCACGCCCTGGTGGTTCGCGATCCAGACGTTGGCGGTGTTCGTCGGATCACAGATGCCCTGCACCTGCCCGACTGCGAGCAACATGGCCATCACGGCCGCCGGGCTCAACCCACCGGCTGACATCAAGATCGTCGCGATGCCGAACCCGAGCCCCCACACGTTGAGCGGCCCGCGGTACAGCGCGAGCGGCGCGGCGAGGCCGAAGCCGAGCACGTACCCGAGCTTCGTCGACGGCACGAGGCCCGCCAGCACCGGCTCGATCGCCGCCAACACGGGCCACGGTCCGTCCTGCGACGCGGACCAACCGGGCGGTCCTTTGACCGCCGCGATCAAGATCCCGATGCCGAACATCAGGACGATCGCGGGCATGACGCTCGCGCCGCCCTCGATGAGGCACTGCACGGTCAAGGCCTTCGAGCCCGGCCGCGCCGTCGCCAGGATCGCGTAGGCGAAGCCCAGCGCGAACGCCGCGAGGATCGGCACGTCGAACACGAGGATCGCGACGAGGGGCACGATCGGAATCAGGTAGGCCCAGCCCCGCACGACGGGCGCCTGGTGCCGCCAGCGCCGCGCGCGCCGCCCGAGGTCGACGAGCTGTGCGCCGCACAAGACCACGAAGCCGAGGCCCAGTGACCAACGCAATGCGACGAGCCACGCGCTCGGATCCGCCGTGGAGGCCGCGCTCGGGCTGACGCCTGGGCCGCTCGCCGTCGCGCCCTCGCTCCCCCCCCGCGCGAGCCCGAGCGCGAGCGCCGAGACGCCGACCGCGAACGCCAGCACGGTGAGGCACGTCCTCCGCTCGAAGCGTACGAGTCGCGCGCGCACGAGCTCGACCGCGATCAACGCCGCGCCTGCCGCGACGACGATGACGAACAGCACCAGCGCGTAGCGCTGCACCTCGGCCGCCGGCACGCCGAGCGTCTCGACGTACAGGACCCAGTTCGCGGGGTTCAGCACGCCGCCAAGGCTCATGCCGAACAGCACGATCGCGCCCCCGGCGAGCGGCGACAAGCCCACCGTCGCGAGCATCGGCAGCACGATCATCGAGACCATGATCACGGCCCCGAGGCCAGTGAGGCTCGAGAACAGGAGCGCGACCAAGAGGAGCGAGAACACTCCGACACCGAGCGGGTCCGCGCCGACGAGCTCCGCGCCCTGCTTCACGAGGCTCTCGGCGACGCCGGTGCGCTGCATGACGAGCGACAGCGCGCCGCCGAAGAACGTGACGACCATCGCCTCGTGCAGACTGACAGCGCCCTTGGACAGCACGCCGTCGAGGACGTCGTGCCAACCGATCGCGGGCGAGACCAGCGCCGCCCCGCCCGCGATCGTGAGCCCCATGAGCGGCAACACGAGGAGCGCGGGCAAGACCCGTCCGATCATGGCGCCCGCGCCGAGCAGGAACACAATAAGGAGCAGGACGCCGAGGGCCATCCGCCGAGAATACGGAGCCTGGCGCTCAACCGCCAAGGAGGGAATGGAGCGTGATGGCCCTCACCGTTGACTCGCACGAGCTCGCGACCGTCCGAGGCCCAGCGCTCTCTGCCCGCGCCGAAGAAACGGACCTTCTTTTCGGGGCCGAGGCTTTGAAACCCGAGGAATTCTCCGTTCGTGTTGAAGCGAGCGATGGGGTCGAGAAAGGGGCACTTCCACCAGATCACCCCACTGGCCTTGCGAAATCGAGCACGCGCGACGTGGTTCCCCGCAGGACGTCGATTCGGTGCACGGTCGTCCCCGCGCCCTCTTGAACGGCGACCAACCAGGTACCCACCGGTCCGTCGGCGATCTCACAACTATAGTCGACCTCGAACTCGAAGCGCCCGAGGTGCTTGGTGCGTAGCACAGCGCCTGTGCGGTCGAGGGTCCGGCCGACGAGCCCCGTGTCGTCGCTCGACAGGACCTCGAGATTCCCGTCGGCGTCGAAACCGAAGGCCTCGATCCGAGTGAGCGGCTCGGGGAGACCCTCCTCCGCGACCTCGGGCATGCGCGCTGCGAGCTCGATCGAGGCGAGCTCGATCAGCTCGACCCTTGGTGGCGCTTCGGAAGCGTCAGATCCATCCGCAATCGGCGCAAGTGTGAGCGCGTTCAGAGTCCATTGGCCGGATGCGTGCCCGCGAGCGGCGCCGTCTTTCAGATCGAGAACCCGTAGGCGTGCTGACACTGGATCCGCTGCGTTGAACGGCACGACGCCGAACAGCACCTCTGAGTCCTCGGCGCGAAGGAGACACCTCGGAGTGGGATAGGTGATCCTCGTCGTCAGCCCAATGATCCGCGCTTGTGTTGGCTCGATGAATTCCCAAACACCCTGGCCGTCCAACCTACATACAGGTCGAGCGGACGGACTCGCGTCGATGATCCTCCGGGATCGCCCGCTGCGCACCGAAGCTCGGCGCAAGGACAGCGCCCCCCGTCGCGGCCCATAGGGCTCGGACGAGGGGCGCTCGTGCGCGACCTGAAGCGCGTGCTCCACGGGTGGAGCACGCGACCCGAGATCACTCGAACGTCACGCAGATCGCATCCGAAAAGTTCGACGTCGGCATGCCCATGCCGTCGACGTCGCGGTGCCAGTACTGCCAATAGCGGGTGTCACCGGGCAGGACCGCGGTGAAGCTGGCGGGCTCCGGCACCATCGTCAGGTCGATGACCTGGCTCACACGTCCGGCTGCATCGGCGACTTGCGTCGCGAAGGAATACCGCCCAATCACGAAGCTCGCGATGCAGAGGTTACCCGCGCTGCCGCCGGGCATGGGCACGAGGATCGCATCCTCGGACGTGACGAAGAAGCCGAAGGTCCCGACCGGGAGGCCGCAGACTTCGAGGGTCAGGTTGTTGGCGCTCACGACGTTGCTGCCGGCGCCAGAGATATAGGACGGGAAGCCCGTGGAGTTCGGGAGGCTGACGCAGATCGGTGAACCGACGCCGCCGGCCAGATCCATCATCACGAAGACATCGCCGATGCTCGTCGTGCTGGAGCTGTTACGGACGGTGGAGACGAAGTAGAGCTTCAGATCGTCGGTGAGGCGGAAGTCATCCGTACCGAAAAAATTGAAGAAGACGTCGTCGTCGAAGATGCCGTTGCCGTCGACATCGATCGGGTCACCCTCGCGCACGATCACGCGCTCGTTGTTGAGCACGATGACCGCGTTGCGCGTCGTATCCGCCGCGTCCGTGGTGCCACCAACGAGGTAATCGCCGACGCCGTTGCACGTCGAGACGAAGAAGCTCCCGGTACCGAAGGCCTCGGTCGTTCCGACGTGGATCGGGCCGCCCTCGAGCGCGACGATGTTGCCGTTGTAGACGACCCAGTCCTGATCCGTGACGTCGAAATCCCCGTCAGCCATCCAGTCACCGGAGTGGCTCATGAACACGCTGAGTAGGCCGTTTTGGTCGATCACATCAGCCGGTCCACCAGGGATCGGCGAGCCTTCCTGGAGCACCACGGCGCCGTCGACGACGACGATGTCATCCAAGAGAAACTCACCGCTATTGAGGTCACCTTGAAGGAGGTAGTGCACTCCATCCGCGCTCGTCCAGAAGTCCTCGAAGTCGAAGTCCTCCCAAGCGAACGTCCCGCCGCCGGCCTGTCCCGTCGGGACGGTGACACCCTTCTGGATCAAGACCGTCGTCCCGAGCATGATCACGTTGTCGTCGGCGATTCCACCGGGAGTGTTGTCGACGCTGTCCGACTCGTAGCCGACGGCGCCGGCATTCGTGATCACAGGGCTATTCAGGAAGCCGTTGAGCCAGCCCAAAGGCGCGCCGTCGACCTGGGAACCCTCGCGGGCGATCACCGTGAAGCCGCCGAGCCCGTCACCCTTCACGATGAACTCGTCGAGGGCCAACACGACGTCGGTGTCGAAGCTGAAGCAGTACTCGCCGGCGTCGTTGATCGCTTGAACCTGATCGATGAGGTTCACGGTGTCACCCGGGTCGATGTAAGCCGGGCTGTCGTTCTCACGCAGGACAACGACGCCGTTGACCAAGAGAACGTCATCCTCGATCGTTGGATGATCGGTGTTCGCGCTGAGGATCCAGTGCAAGCCGTTCGGGCTGAGGGCGGGGCGATCGAAGAGCTCGAATCGGAAGCCGGGGAAGCCCGGGACTTCGGACGTCGGAGACGTCACGAGATCGCTGTAGATGACAGTCGAGCCACCCGCGACCGAGGGCTGGGTGACGATCGATGGACGGAGCGCGGGCTGCGATGCCGCGTCGTCCTGAGCGCTCGCCTGGTGGACGAACAGACAAGAAACGAGGAGAGGGCCAAATGAATAACGCATGGTGAACGAATCGATGAGGACAGGCTCGTGGCGAGCGAGTCGGGCCCCATCCGCGAACGCAACTCGCTGTCGACGCCGCTTGGGGCGCACTGAGGGTAGAGCAAAAAATCGCGCTCTGACCCGGCATTCTCTCGTGAAGGGTGTGATCCACCCTCCGAGGGACCGCGAAGGGGGGTCAGGGGCGCGACGATGTCTCCATGGGAGACCGAGCCATGCGTCGTCGGCGCGCGTGAATCGTCGCGATGCACGCCGTCGGGTGCGCTACGTGGACCGCATGGGTCGCGCGGCCGCGCGTCCCCCGTGCTCGATCGCGCTGGCCAGAACTCCGCGCTCGCGCAGCGACACCCAACGATCGTTCGCGACGACGACGTGATCGAGGAGCGGCACACCGAGGATCTGGCCTGCTTCGAACAGGCGACGTGTGACCGCGATGTCGTCAGCGCTCGGCTCGGGATCCCCCGACGGGTGGTTGTGAGCCACAACGAGCGCCGCTGCCGCGCGCCGCAGGACGGGCCGGAACACTTCGCGCGGATGCACAGGCGCGGACATCAGCGTGCCGACGGCGACGACCTCGTGGTGTATCAGCGTGTGACGCGCGTCGAGCGCGAGGACATGGAACGTCTCGACCTCGAGGCCGCGCACCTCGGGTGCGAGAAGCCGCGCGACCGCCGCGGGGCGATCGAGACGCTCGCGACCCGGCCGCGTCGCGCGCTCGACCGCGCGACCGAGGGCGAACGCAGTCGCGAGCCGCTCCGCGGCTGCGCGCGCGAGTCCGCCAGCCGCGCGCAGCTCCGCCGCGCTGAGGCGCGCGAGGACCTCCAGCGGGTGCGCGGCGAGCAGCGCGCTCGCGCGCGGCAACTCGGCGTTCGGGCGTTCACGCGCGGCACGGGCCAGCAGGCGTTCGAGGAGCAGCGGGGCCGATTCGGTTGGGAGTGTGTCGAGTGGCGTCACACGAGAGAGACGCACGCGCACGGCCTCCGGTTACAGGGCCTCCGGTCCGAGGGCACTGCGCAGCCAACGGTTCCCCGAAAATGGCTGCTCCGCCCATCGAGGTTGGACCTCGGTGGACGGAGCAGCGCTTAGTACCAGGTGCGTCAGTATGCCAAACCAAGGCGACCGCCGCAACTCCGCTGCGCTCGTTTACGACAGCCCTTGGATGCGCCCCTCGCTGTCGAGGTCGATCCGCTTGTACCCCGGCGTCCGCCCGAGGCCCGGCATCGTCATGATCGTGCCCGCGATCACGACGACAAAACCCGCGCCCGCGGACAACCGCACCTCGCGCACCGGAAACGTGAACCCTGTCGGGCGGCCCTTCAACTTGGCGTCGTGGGACAGGCTGTACTGCGTCTTCGCCACGCACACGGGCAAGCTGCCAAAACCCTGCGCCTCGAAGCGCTCGAGGGCGCGCCGCGCCGCGGGCTCGTACGAGACCCCGGCCGCTCCGTACAGGCGTTTGGCGAGCGTCTCGATCTTCTCTGCCAGCGGCATCTCCGCCGGGTACGCGAACTCAAACTTCGCCTCCCCCGATTCGGCCGCCGCCACGATCGCGTGCGCGAGCGCCTCGCCGCCGGCGCCGCCCTTGCCGTGCACCTCGCTGACCTCCGCTGCCCGCGCGCCCGCTTCGAGTGCGCGCTCGCGCACGAGCGCGATCTCCGCCGGCGTATCGGTCGGGAAGATGTTGATCGCGACCACCACTGGCACACCGAAGGCCCGCACGTTCGCGATCTGCGCCTCGAGGTTCGCGCAGCCCGCGGCCACTGCGTCGAGGTTCTCGACGAACAGCTCTTTGGGCAGCGGCCCCGGCTTCAGATCGAACGCGGGCGAGTGCGCCTTCAGCGCCTTGATCGTCACGACCAGCAGCGCCGCGTCGGGCTTCATCCCCGACGCGCGGCACTTGATGTCGAAGAACTTCTCCGCGCCCATGTCCGCGGCGAAACCAGCCTCGGTCACGACGTAGTCCGCGAAGCGCCGCGCGATCCGGTCCGCGACGATCGACGAGTTCCCGTGCGCGATGTTCGCGAAGGGCCCCGTGTGCACAAACGCGAGCGTGCCCTCGGTCGTCTGCATGATCGTCGGGTCGATCGCGCGCTCGAGGATCGCGGTCGCGGCGCCCGCGACCTCGAGCTGGTCCGCCGTGACCGGCTCCCCCTTGCGCGTCTCGCCGATGACGATGCGCCCGACGCGCCGGCGCACGTCGGCGAGGTCTTCTGCGAGGCCGAGCACGGCCATCAACTCCGACGCCGAAGTGATATCGAAGCCCGTCTGCGTCGGCACGCCGTCGGCCGACGCCCCGAGGCCCGTGACGATGTTGCGCAGCGCCCGATCGTTCACGTCGAGCACGCGCCGCCACGTGATCTTGCCCGGGTGAATAGCGAGCGGATTGTCGAGCAGCACGGAGGCGTCGATCGCCGCCGAGATGAGGTTGTTCGCCGCCGTGACCGCGTGGAAGTCCCCGGTCAGGTGCAGGTTGAGCTCTTCGATCGGGATGACCTGGCTGTACCCGCCACCGGCGGCGCCGCCCTTGATGCCGAACACCGGCCCCATCGAGGGCTGGCGGATCGTGCATATGGCGCGCTTGCCGATGTGGTTCAGCGCCAGCGAGAGGCCGACCGTGTGGACCGTCTTGCCCTCCCCCGCCGGCGTCGGTGTGACCGCAGTCACGAGGATCAGCTTGGAGGACTTGGCGGCCGGCCCGGATGCGAGCCGGTGATCGACCTTCGCCATGTGGTGGCCGTAGGGTCGCAGCGCGTCGGCGGGCAGGCCGTATGTGGCGGCGACGTCCTGGATGGGTCGAAGGGGCGTGTCACGGGCGATCTCGAGGTCGGTGCGCATGGGTCGGGAAAGGGTAATGCGGCCGGACTAGGATGGGCCCTTCCGGCCCCGGGAGCCCCTTGGGGCCCTCGCGTCCGCCCCGCCCATGACCGCCCACCTCGACCAGAACGCGACCACCGCCGCGGCGCCGGAGGTCATCGAGGCCATGCTGCCCTGGCTCACGGCGCCGTCCGCGAATCCCTCCGCCCGCCACCCCGCGGGCCAAGCCGCGGCCGACGCCGTCCGCGCGGCCCGCGGGGCCGTCGCGCGCCTGTTCGGGGCGCGCCATCCGCGCGAGGTCGTCTTCACCTCGGGCGGGACCGAGTCGATCAGCACCGCGCTGCACGCCGCCACGGCGACACGCCCCGGCCGACGGCGCCTCGTCACGAGCACTGTCGAGCACAGCGCGACCCTGCGCGCGCTCGAGGCGCGGGCGGCCGCGGGCACCCACGACCTCGTGCTCATCGGCGTCGACCGCGATGGGCGGCTCGACCGTGAGGCGTTGTTCGCCGCCATCGACGCGGACACGGCCTGTGTCTGTCTCTTGGTCGCGAACAACGAGACCGGCGTCATGTTCGAGCTCGAGGGTGTCGGCGCCGCCTGCGACGCAGCCGGCGCGGCGTTCCACGTCGACGCAGTCCAGGCGCCCGGCAAGGTCCCGCTCGACGTCGTCGCGCTCGGCTGTCATTTCGCCTCGCTCTCCGGGCACAAGTTCCACGGACCGCGTGGCACCGGCGCGCTCTACGTGCGCGAGGGCGAGCCGTTCTTGCCGTGGTTCCTGGGTGGCCCGCAAGAGCTCGAGCGGCGCGGGGGGACCGAGAACGTCCCTGGCATCGTCGGCCTCGGGGTCGCGGCGCGCCTCGCGCAGAAAAAGGCGGCGGACCCCGCGGCCCAGGCGGCGCTCGCCGCGCGCCGCGACCGCCTCGAGGCGACGCTCCTCGGTGCGCTGCCGGGCGCCTGGATCCATGGCGCCGGCGCGCCGCGGGTGTCGAACACCTCGAGTTTCGGGTACACGGGCTGGTTCCAGAACGAGACGGCGGGCGCAGGCCTGCGTCCCGGCACCGCGCCAGATGCCGCACCAGACGCCGCACCGAGCGTCGCTCCGGACGCGGCAGCAGTCCTCGCGCTTCTCGCCGAGGCCGGGGTCGAGGCGTCGGCTGGCTCCGCCTGCAGCGCCCAGAAGAGCGGCCCCTCGCACGTGCTGTTGGCCCTCGGGCGCTCACCCGCTGAGGCGACCGCCACGCTGCGTTTTTCGCTCTCTCACGGGACGACCGACGCCGAGCTCGACCAGGCCGCGGAGGCCACGATCGAGGCCCTCAACGTGCTCCGCGCGCTCGACAGTCTCGACTCGCCCGACCGGGTCCTCGATCGGGGATAGACTCAGGGGTGGCCGACCGCCGATAGGCCTCTCGTGGGGCACCCTGATGGGCGTCCCGCGGCGTGTCGCGCGACGTGTCGCATTTGGCGAACGCTGAGCCGGCCTCACCCCCAACGACCGATGCCCGAAGCGACCGAGACCTATCGAACCCGCGTGTCCGGGTTCTGGAGCCCGCGCCACACCCTCCTGGATGGCGAGGGCAAGACCCTCGGCGTCCTCGCCGTGCGGCGCAACCGCGTCGGCATGATCGTGGGCGCCGAATACCGTCCGGAACAAGGCGAGGTGCTGCAGTTCCGTCGCGAACCGGGACTCCTGCGCGCGCAGTTCTCGCTCTGGACCGAGGGCAAAGAGTGGCTCGGGTCGTCGATCCGCCAGGGAGTCGTGCGGCGCACGATCGAGCTCTGGACGAGCACCCGCCCCTACCGCCTCGTGCCGCGCCTCGGGCTCGGCAAGGGTTGGCGCATGGTCGCGACCAAAACGGGCCTCGTCGCCGAGATCGCGCACCCTTGGATCGGACGCGGCGCGACGCTCTCGGTGTACCGCAAACTCGACTTCGAGCTCCTGCTGCTCGGGTACTTCGTCGGCACGTTGGGGCTCCTCGAGTCCACGGCCCCGACCTCGCTCGAGGCGGTCGACCGCACCGCGCCAGGCGCCGCCGCCTCCGCTGGCTGAGGACGCCGCTCCGGCTTGCGCGGACTGACTCCAGCCCGCTTCGAAACACTCCCGATACGGAAACCATCCGGTCCGGGAAGACCCGCACCAGGGGGTCGTCACAGGCCCCGAGGCGCGGTGCGCAGATCGCCCTCCAATCCTCCGTTACTCCTCCTTCGACCCTTCGATTCGCGATGCGTGCGATCCTCGTTCTACTGCTCGTCCTGGCCGCCGCTGGTGGCTTCTTCTTCGTCCTGAACCAGGATGACTCCCCCACGCCCGGCACCCCCGGCTCCGTCGGGCTCACGAACGCCGAGCCGCAACCGGAGAAGCCGGCCGAGGTCCCCTCGGCGGCCATATTGACGCCGCCCGAGAAGCTGCGCACACCCGTCGAGGTGCGCGACGCCAAGGTCCCGGACGTCGCCCCGAACTTCCTCGCCGGCCCGGACACTGGCAGCGGGCAGGTCGCCGGCACGGTCGTCGATGACCAGGGCGCCACGATCACTGGCGCGGCCGTGCGCTTGACCCGCTACGGCGCGTCCGCCTTCTTCTTCGCGGAGGAAGGCCCGAGAGTGGCCGACATCGAGGCGAAGTCGGGCAAGGATGGGACGTTCCTGATGAGCAACGTGCCCGCGTTCAGCCAGTACGCGCTGGTGGTCACGCACCCGAAGTTCAGCCGCATGGAGCGTTCCCCGGTGGTCGTGCTCGACGGCAAGCTGACCCAGGAGCCGAACCTCGTGCTCACGCCGGGGGTCGGCCTGACCGGCAAGGTCACCGACACCGGCGGCGCGAACGTCGCGGGCGCCACCGTGAGCTTGAGCCTCTCCATGCTCGCGTCCCTCGTCGGAGACTCCGCCGAGGTCGTCACTGTCCGGAGCGACGCCGACGGTCGCTATGCGTTCCTGAACGTCGCGCCCGGCAACTACGGACTGGGCGTCGTCGCCGACGGTTACGGCCGGGTCGACATCCAGAACCTCAACGTTGCGGGCGAGGGCAGCACCCGTGACGTCGTTCTCGACGTCGCCCATATGATCGCGGGCACAGTGCGCTCGGTGGACGGCGCGCCGTTGAAGGAGGTCGAGATCCAAGCCTGGTCGATGGACAACCGCGCCTCGCAGTCGCGCTCCTCGGTGCGCACGGACGAACAAGGGCAGTTCATCATCCAGGATGTGCCCCAAGGCCAGTACCGCTTGATCGCGCAGCACCCGGCCTTCGATATGACCGACCGCAACCTGCGCGCAGAGACGGGCGACATGTCGCTCCAGATCATGATGCGCCCCTTCCCGATGGTGCGCGGCCAGGTCGTCGCGTCGGCCACGGGCCTGCCGGTCACGAATTTCACGGCCCAGCTTCGCACACCCGTGCAGGGCTCGCAGACCGCGACCAGCGCCGTGCCGGACTCGCGCCAAACGTTCGTCGACCCTGAGGGCTACTTCGCGCTCACGGCGCGCCGTCCGATGGAGTGCATGGTGCAAGTCACAGCCGATGGCTTCGCGACGACGACGTCGGCCCGCTTCACCGTCCCGCTCTCGGGTGATGTCAACAACATCGTCGTGCGCATGATTCAGGGTGGCTCGATGCGCGGCCGGGTCGTGGACGGCGCGGGCAAGCCGGTCGCTGGCGCCCGAGTGACGAGTTTCCACAACGATTACGTCGACGACATGTTCGCGCGCGCCGTCGCGGACTCGAACCTCTGGTTCGCCACGGAGGCGACGACGATGACCACCGCGGACGGGCAATTCAAGCTCGGCAACCTGATGCCCGAGACCTACCGCATCGTCATCAAGCACCCGGACTACGCCGAGACCGTCCAAACCGGCATCCTCGTCACGGACGGCGGCGAGTCGGCCGTGCGGGACATCCTGCTGCCGAAGGGCTCGAAGGTGTCGGGGGTCGTCTACGGCCCAAACGGGCGCCCGATCGCGGGCGCGCTCGTGACCCTCCAGGGTGAGCGGCCCTTCGCGGGCTCGATCCCGGGCGGCCCGTACACGACGCGCACGGACGAGGCCGGCCAATACGTGCTCTTGAACGTAAAACAAGGTTCCTACGGCGCCCACGCGTCGCGGCCCCAGGCGAACGCAAACAACCCCTTCCAGGACAGCATCGACGCGGCCGCCACGAAGGTCACAGTGACCGTCAGCGACGGCACCGAACTCACCCAGGACCTGACCTTCAGGCAGTAGTCGCCGCGCGACGCGAGTCGGCGCGTGACGCGAGTCGGCGCGTGACGCGAGTCGGCGCGCGACGCGAGTCGGCGCGTGATTCGACGGTGGTCCCTGGCGAGGGAATGCCGCGGCCTGCACCGCTCTGTGCAACCTCGGCAGTTCGAGCCTACGATGGACCGAGCCGGGCCCCTTCGCGCGCCGCCGCGAAGGGGCCCGGCCTCGTTATGGGAGACGCACACGTGCACCGGGCCACGAACGCCGACACCTGGGGACGCTGGCTCAGCACAGAGCTCGGTGCCCCGTGGACGGTGACGTTCAGCCGCGCGCGCGCGACCCCGGTGCAAGCGCGCCGCGCACACAACGGCGGCGAGCTGCGCCTCCACCACATGTTCCTCGAGGCGCCGGATGACGTGCGCGAAGCGCTCGGCCGCTGGTTGCGCGTCGGCCGGCGCGCGCAGGTCGCGAGCGAGCGCCTCGACGATTGGATCCACAGCGAGCTCGCGCGGCTCCCGAAACCGGTCCGCGCGGTGCGCCTCCATCCGAGCGGGCGGACCCACGACCTGGGCCCGCTGACCGCGGCGCTGCTCGCCGGCGAGTTCCGCGGCGACTTCGAGGGTGAGCTCGCGCCGCCGGGTGTCACATGGGGCCGTCGCACCTCGAGCCGCTCGCGGCGCTCGTTGCGCTTAGGGTCGTTCGAACCTGCGACGCACCTCGTGCGTGTACACCCCGTGCTCGATCAGGCCGGTGTGCCGGAGTGGTTCGTGAACTTCGTGTTGAAGCACGAGTTGTTGCACGCGGTGCTCCCCCCCTATCGCACGGAGGCCGGCCGTTGGGTGCACCACAGCCCCGTCTTCCGGCGCCGCGAACGCAGCTGGTCCGAGTATTTGGCCGCGCTCGAATGGGAGACGCAGAACCTCCCGCGACTGATTCGGTCGGCGCGCGAGGGCACCACGCTGCGTGTGCGCGCGGATGGGTTCTCGGTCGGTCAGTCAACGAATGGTGCCGCACACCAGTTGTCGTTTCAGACAACACGGAGTGCCGGAGCAACCTGACCCTGAGCCAACTCATTCGGCATGTGCACCTACCGCGGTGTCGCCGCTGACGGAGTGGCGGAGTTTGCGTTCGAGCGTTACAGCTTCGCTCGGGGCTTATTCCACGCCGATTCCCTCCCGAATGGAAGCGCGGGCTCAGCGTCGCCTTCTGACCGCGGTCAGCGCTCGACGAACGACTTCGCCGTGTCCTCGAGTCGCGCGCCGGTGAGGCAAGTGCCGAGCACGTTGCCGCCGAGGGCCTCGAGCTGGTTGACCGTCTGCTCGACGTAGTGTCGCTGTGTTTCGCCCAGGCGGACGACCATCAGGATGCCGTCGGCCATCGCGCCGAGCAGGCTCGCGTCGCTGATCGTCATCGCCGCGGGGGTGTCGATCAACACGTACGAATAACGCTGGCGGAGCTGGTTCAGGACCGCCCGCATGCGATCGGACCCGAGCAGCTCGGAGGCGTTGTGGGGCAGCTCGCCGGCCCCGAGCACGGAGACACCGCGCACCGAAGTGCGGCGCACCCCGGCGTCGACGGCGAGCTTCGAGCGGAGGATCTCGGTGAGACCCTGACGACGGGGCAAGTCGAGGAAGGACTCGAGCGCCGGGTGGTGCAGGTCGGCGTCCACGACGAGCACCTCGATGCCCGGGAGCTCGGCGAACGCCAGGGCCAGGTTGAGGCAAGCGACGGTCTTGCCCTCGCCGCGTAGGGCGCTGGCGAGGACCAGGGTGTGCGAAGCGCCGTCCGAATTCAGGGCGTGGATCGTATTCCGCAGGCTGCGGAACTGCTCGGCGATCTGGCCGCGGGGGTCGGTGACGACGGCGAGCTCCTCGCGCTGCACGGGGACCTTACGCGCCTCGTCGGGATCGGCGGGCTGGAGGCCCCCGGTGCTCGTCTTCGTTTTCGGGCTCATGGATCTCTGCATGATCTCCATCGGCGCGCGCGATGGAAGGGCCCAAGGCGAGGATCGGGAATTTGCCGACCGAGCCGGCAACATCATGCAACAGGAGGCTGCGCTGGCTCCGGAATGGGTTGAGACCAGAGGTACCGAACCCGACCCAAAAAACAGGCGAGAGTCGCGCGCGCTCCGCGCGCGCGACTCTCGCCTGTTTTTTGGGTCGGGTTCGGTACCTCTGGTCTCAACCCATTCCGGCACAGCCATAGGTTCAACGCCCGAAGAGCCGCTCCCACGCGTCGAGGGCGAGGTAGGCCTCGGGGACCGCGCCGTCGAGCCCGCTGCCCGGCGCACCGCCGTCCAAGGGCCAGTCCGGGTCGTAGAGGAAAGCCGCCAGGTCCGGCCAGCCTCGCCCGGCGAGGCTCCGCAGCTCCCCGAAGAGGGTCTCCGACTCCGCGTCGAGGCGCGCGTCCGCGAGGACCTCGGCGGCGCGCGCGAGGCACTCCACCACATGCTCGAGGGGGAGTCGGTCCGCGAGCTCGGCCGCAGCCCGAGGGTCCGGCTCGGGCCGGCTGCCGTCCGTTTTCCGCGCACGTTCCGCCTCTTCGGCTGCGCGCTCGGCCTCGATGCGGAGGGTCAACCCACGCAGGAGGGTCGCGCGGGCCTCGGCGCCCGAGCGCGGATCCGCCACGAGGCCCGCGAGCCGCGCGAGGGTCGGGGCGTCGAGCCGCCCGTCCCGGCCGCGGAGCGCGCGGCGGACGGCTTCCAGGAGCGTCGCTTCCGTGTCCACAGCGCCGATGGGCCCCTCGGCGCCGAGTGGACGACTGCCGTCAGGGCCGCCGCCGAGGCCGCTGTCGAAGACCCACGCCTCGAAAGCGAGGGCTGCGTCACTCGGCGCGTCGGCGCCCAACGGCGTCGTGACCTCGAGGGCCGCGCGCACGAACCGGACGAGGTGCTGCGGGTCGCGCTCGAAGAGGCGCCCGGTCTCGCGCGCTTGCCGCGCGAGCGCCGCGAACGTGGCCCGACCCTCCGCCGACGCCATGGCGCGCACGATCACCGGTCGCCACGCGACCTCGGAACCGCCACGACCGACGACGGCGGCGACGTGCTGGAGGCCAGCCCATTCAGCGGCGGTGAGCGCCAGTGTCGGCGCCGAGATGGGCGCGGACACCCCGCCCTGTCCCGCCGACTGGCGCGCTCGCGTCGCGAGCGCGGCCACCTCGGCCGAGGTCCAATCGCAGCGCGCGCGGGACGCCGCGAGCCAGCGGCCTGCGTCGACGGCCAGCCCCGACTCGACCGCCGCCTGCAACAGCGCCGCCGGCCGCGCGACCCTCGGCGGCAGGTCCCCGCTCGCCGAGACGGCCTGCCACGCCGCGAGCGCCTGGACCGCGACCCGCGCAGACACCGCCCGCCCGAACGGCGGCGCGAGGAGGCCTCGCACGAGCTCGGCCGCGCGCGTATGCGGTCGGCCGCGCCCCTCGAGGATCACGAGGCGCACCCACTGCGCGAGGGGTTCGAGGTCACTGAAGCCCTCGACGAGGAGCTCTGTGGTCGTCGGCCCGAGACCTGGTGCCGGACGGTCGACAGCGCCGTCGAGCTCCACCACCGGGAAGGCCGCGAGCGCGCGGGCGACCCGCTCCGCGAAGGGGGTCGAGCCCTGGGCCTCGATCCGAATTCTGCGGTCGACCTCGTCGAGCAGCGCGCGCACGACCGCGGGCTGCACGAGGCGCGGCGCGACGAGGCCGCGCGCGGCTGCGGCGAGCGTGCCCTCCAGCGCAGCGGCGTCGCCCGTGGCGAGCCAGTGATCCGCGAGCCACAACACGGCCGCGGGCCAGCGGGTCGACGCCAGCGCGCGGGCCGACGCCGCCCGGAGGTTCGGGTCGCCGCCTTCGGTCGCGACCGCCGTAACCCACGCCGCGAGCCGCTCGACGAAGGGTGTCTCGGCGGAGCGCCCACGCAAGCCGATCCAGATCTGCGTCGCGCTCTGGGCCGCTGGGTCGCCGACCTCTTCGCGCAGAAACGCGAGGGCCTCCTCGGCTTCGGTGTCGAGCCCAGGTCCGGTGTTCGCTCCGCTGCTCCCGCCCGCGCGCTCCCTCGTGTCGGCGAGGCGCCGCATGTCGTAGGGCGCCTCACCGTGGACACGCAGAGAGAGCCGCTGCGTCGCGCATTCTGCCTCGATGAGCTCGCGCCAGGTCCCGAGACCGAGGCGCGGAGGCCGCGGAGGCTCGCCCGGCCCGCGGCGCACTGCGGCGTAGAGCAGGGGATCGAGCACGATCGGCGCAGGGGCACCCGCGAGGCGATCGAGCCGGTCGATCAAGTCCGCGAAGCCGCCGCGATCGAGGCGCACGGCGAGCGCGCGCGCGTCGCGGTCGGCGAGGGCGAGGCGCTCACGCTCCTGGGCCGACTGGCCCAGGTCTGGCGGCACGTCGCCCTCCGGCAGCGGGACCGCGAGCAGCGCCGGCGACCAGCGCGCCACCTGCCCGACGAGGCCCGCGCGCCCGATGCTCGCGACGGCGCCGTCGACGTCGCTCGCGAGCAGCGCCGCGAGACCGAACAGCACGTCCTCCCCGCCGAGCAGGCGCTCGAGCGTCGCGCGGGTCCCGGCCGAACCCGCGCGGCAGGCCGCGGCGACGGCCGGCAGGTCGCGCACGGCGAGGTGCACCGCGAGCCAGCGTTCGGCGCGTGCGCGTCGCCGCGGGTCCGTCGCGTCGAGGTCACGCAGCGCGGTCCCGACATCCTCGAGCGCGGATCGTCTCGATCCTTCGGCCCCCGCCGACAGCGCGCGGTCCGCGAGCGGCTCGCGCGCTCGAGGCGCAAGCACAGTGTGCGTCGGCGGCACCGCGGCACACACGAGGAGAATCGGCCACATCACCACCATGTTAGTCGGCCCGACCGGCCATGCCGCGGTGTGCAGCGCCGCCGCCACGCGAATCGGGCCGCGAGGCGCAAGCTGCCGGCGTTTCCGGTCGAAACAGGCCTCGGACCGCGCCCCCACGCCCCCGCGCCGGCACCGCCGCTGCACGAGAACATCGCCATGAGTGTCGCACCGCACGAGGCCCACACGAGGCGCACCCAAAGGCTGAGCCGGGCCGGACTCCAGATCCGCCTCGCGAGCCGCTTCGTCGGGATCGCGCTCGCCGCGATGGCGCTGCAAGCGGCCCTCGTGACGGGGCTTCTGATGCGTCACGCCGCTGAGCTGGGCCCGGATGCGGGCGCGCTCGCGGGCCGCCTCCCAGACGTGATGCTCTGGGTGTTCGGCGCGACCTTCGGGATCCTCGTGCCGCTGATGTTGTGGCTCGGCATCCTCCTCACGCACCGCACAGCGGGCCCGCTCGACCGCATCGAGGCCTTCCTCGTGGACGTCATCGAGGGCGTCGAGGTCGAGCCGCTCATGACCCGCAAGAATGACGAGCTGAAGAGCCTCGCCGAGCTGATCAACGAGACCGTCCAGCCCCTGCTCGAGGCCAACCGCGCAGCAACGCGGGTCCACCTCGAGTTCCCGACCGATCGCGGCCCCGAGCACCCGCCACTGCGCTCGGCGGCGTGAGATGCGGGATGCGCGGGATGCCCCTGCGCGTCTGCCGAATCGTCGTACGGTACCAGGTACGCGGCGCCGATTGGCGCGGGGTGCCGGGCGCGCGCTCCGCGCGCGGCGCGCGCGGAGCGCGCGCGCCCGGCACCCCGCGCCAATCGGCGCCGCGTACCTGGTACCGTACGACGATTCGGCAACCCGGAATCCACCCACGCGCGATTGCGTCAGGCCCTTTTCCGCGGCCCCAATAACTCCTTCCATCCGGACGGTCAAATCTTCCCACACAGAGGCGATGATCCCCCTGATGCCGGATCCGAATCAGAGCCCCCTGTCGAACCTCCGCTTCGACAACACCTTCACGACCGAGCTCCCAGCCGACCCCGTGACCGCGCTCCGGCGCCGCGAGGTCGCGGGCGCCGCGTACTCCCGCGTCCAGCCCAGGCGCCCCAAGTCTCCGCGCCTCGTCGCCTATTCGCGCGAGACCGCCGCTTTGCTCGGCCTCGACGAGGCCGCATGCACGAGCGCTGAGTTCCTCGCCGTTTTCAGCGGCGGCGCCCTCCTCCCCGGCATGGATCCCTACGCCATGTGTTATGGCGGCCACCAATTCGGCCATTGGGCGCGGCAGCTCGGTGACGGGCGCGCGATCAACCTCGGCCAGGTCCTCGGCGTCGACGGCGCGCGCTGGACACTGCAGCTCAAGGGCGCAGGACCCACACCCTATTCGCGCAACGCGGATGGCCTCGCCGTTCTGCGCTCGTCCGTGCGCGAGTTCCTGTGCAGCGAGGCGATGAATCACCTCGGCGTGCCGACCACACGCGCGCTCTCGCTCGTCACAACCGGCGACGAGGTCGTGCGCGACATGTTCTACGATGGCAACGCAGAGAACGAGCCCGGCGCCATCGTGTGCCGCGTCGCGCGGTCGTTCACACGCTTCGGCAACTTCGAGCTGCCCGCATCGCGCGGCGACCTCGCGCTCTTGCGCCAGCTCGCCGAATACACGATCCGGCGCGAGTTCCCACAGCTCGACGCGCCGCCACAAGGCGAGCTCGGCCCCGAGTGGTTCGCGCGCTTCTTCGCCGAGGTCGCGCGCACGACCGCAGAGCTCATGTCGCACTGGATGCGCGTCGGCTTCGTGCACGGCGTGATGAACACAGACAACATGTCGATCCTTGGCGAGACGATCGACTACGGACCCTACGGTTGGCTCGAGGGTTTCGACCCGGGTTGGACCCCGAACACGACCGACGCCGAAGGTCGTCGTTACGCGTTCGGCAACCAGCCCGCGATCGCGCATTGGAACCTCTGCCGCTTGGGCGGCGCGCTCGTGCCGCTCATCGGAGACGTCGCGCCGATCCAGTCGATCGCCGACGCGTTCCCAGCGCACTACGCCACGCTCGCAGCCGACACGATGGCCTCCAAACTGGGATTTAGAGGCCACCAGGGCGCTTCGGACGCCGCGTTGATCGACTCGCTCTCGGTGCTACTGCAACGCGCGGAGACCGACATGACGCTCTTCTTCCGTGGCCTCGCCGACGTCGATGTGAATGACACCGCACCAGCGGCAGCCGACGCGAGTCCAGCCACCGCACCCGACGCCCTCGCGCCGCTTCACGCCGCCTTCTATTCCCCCACGGAGCTCACCGACGACCTGCGTGGCGCATGGCGCGCGTGGCTCGCGGACTACCGCGCACGAACGCTCCAGGACGACTCGACACCCGCCGAACGCCGCGCGCGCATGGACGCGAGCAACCCGCGCTACGTGCTGCGCAACTACCTCGCGCAGGTCGCGATCGACGCCGCCACTCAAGGCGACTTTGCGCCGGTCGCGGAATTACTCGACGTGCTACGTCGCCCCTACGAAGACCAACCCGGACGCGAGCGGTTCACGGAGCGCCGACCAGAATGGGCGCGCCATCGCGCAGGCTGCTCGATGCTGTCGTGTAGCTCGTGACAGGCCCAAGCAGCGCGTACGGCCGCTCAATTCGCGCGCTGCACCGACCCGAACCCGCGCCCCTCGAGCCACGCGACCACACGCTCCGCCTGGTCACCCTGGATCACGAGCGTGCCCTCTTCCGTCCGCGCCCCGGTGCCGAGCGCGCGGGCAGCCTCGCGGGCTAGGCCCTCGCAGTCGACGGCCGCGAGGCCCGGGCCCTCGACCACGACGACGGACTTGCCGCCGCGACCCGCGCGTTCACGGCGCACGGAGACACGCCCAGAGACCGCGCTCGCTGCGCCCGCGGCCGACGCCGGGGTCACATCTCGGGCGTCCGGCGGCTCAGCAGCAGTCGGCTCGCCGAGCGGCACCCGAGCCCCGAGCAGTCCCCTGAGGGCCGCCAAGGGCGTGTTCCGGGGTGCGTCACCTTCGGGCTCGAGCTCGAGCCGCTGCGCGCGCTCGCGTTTGCCGCCGCCAGGTCCCTTGCGCGCATCGCCCATCGCCCCGCAATCCTACCCACCGCGATCCTACCCACCGCGATCCAACCCACCGCGATCCTACCCACCGCGATCCAACCCAACCGTGAGTATCTGGTGCCCCTGAGGGGCGCTGGCGGCTTTCGGTGTCCCCGCGCGGCACGCGGTCGCCCCGGCCGCTACCCTCTTCAGCCACTATGTTCCGTCGCCTCCTCGTAGCTAACCGAGGTGAGGTCGCCGTGCGCGTCGCGCGGGCCGCTCGGGCCCTCGGCATCTCCCCCGTCGGCGTCGTCTCGACCGCCGACCGCGACGCGTCGTGGACGCGCCACTTCGACGAGGTCGTGTGCCTCGGCCTGCCTGCGCCGCGCGACAGCTACCTGCGCGCCGAGGCCATCGTGCAGGCCGCGCGCCAAACGGGTTGCTCGGCTGTGCATCCAGGCTGGGGTTTCCTGGCCGAGAATTCGCGTTTCGCGGCGCTCTGCGAGCAGCACGGCCTGACGTTTGTCGGTCCGCGCCCCGAAATCATGGAGCGCATGGGCCTCAAATGGCCGGCCAAGTCAGCGATGCGCGCGGCGGGCCTCGACGGCATCCCGGGCAGCGAAGGTCTGCTCGAGGACGTCGAGGCGGCCGCAGTCGCAGCGCGCGAGGTCGGTTATCCCGTCATCGTCAAAGCGGACGCGGGCGGCGGCGGTCGCGGCATGCGGCGCTGCGCGGACGAAGCGGAGCTGCGCGAGGCCTTCCCCGCCGCGAGCGCCGAAGCCGTCGCAGCGTTCGGCAACGGCGCGATGTACCTCGAGGGTTACCTCGTCGGCGGGCGTCACATCGAATTGCAGTTGCTCGGGGACGCGTTCGGCAACGCCGTGCACCTCGGTGAGCGTGAGTGTTCGATCCAGCGCAACCACCAGAAGCTGATCGAGGAGAGCCCCTCGCCTGCGCTGGATGCGCAGCAACGCGCCGAGATCGGCGAACGCGCGGCCGCTGCGATCGCGGCGATCGGCTACACGGGCGCGGGCACGATCGAGTTCCTGCGCCACCCACAGGACGGCCGACTGTGTTTCATGGAGATGAACACGCGCTTGCAGGTCGAGCACCCGGTGACCGAGCTCGTGACT